>LNFM01004516.1_pt1 | contig 49901 bp, 46 predicted proteins | sample 596031 | NCBI WGS metagenome assembly LNFM01 (sample SAMN04254537, study PRJNA301005) | activated carbon metagenome | isolation source: dual media filters at the Ann Arbor, Michigan drinking water treatment plant | place: USA: Ann Arbor | reverse complement strand
GAGGCGCCCATGACGGGCGCAAGACGCTTTGAGGCTCGCCCCGTTACCGCCCAAGGGCGCCGGGGGCAATGGGGAAGGCCCCGAAACCGGGCCGCGTGGGCGCCGATGGCGGCCGGAATATGCGGGCGGAGGGACTCGAACCCCCATGGCTTGCGCCACTGGTACCTAAAACCAGCGTGTCTACCATTTCACCACGCCCGCGTGCCGTGTTCCTAGCCGCGCGGGCGGCGGAGGTCTACTCGCCTCCGAGTACCGCCGCCGCGCAGGCATCCAGGATGGCGGCCGCATCCAGCCCATAGGCGGCGTAGAGATCCGGCAGGTCGCCGGCCTGGCCGAAGCGATCCACGCCCAGCGGCACCACGCGCTGCCCGCGCACGGCACCCAGCCAGGCATGGGCTGCCGGGTGGCCATCCAGGATCGTGACCAGCGCGGCGTTCCGGTCCAGCGGCGCCAGCAGGGTCTCGATCGCGGAAGGCGCGCTCGCCTGGCCCTGGCGCCGCCCGCGCCGGCTTTCCAGCCAGCCGGCCTGCAACCGGTCCGGGCTGGTCACGGCCAGCAGGCCGGCATCGGGCACATCCTCCCGAATCGCATCGAAGGCCTCGCGCACCTCCGGCGCCACCGGGCCTTGGAACGCCAGGGCGAGCTTTGCGCCGGGCGCTGGCGGCACCACCCAATAGCCGCCGGCGATGACGCAAGCGGGGTCCAGCTTGCGCTCCGGCTGGGCCAAAGCGCGGGTGGACAGGCGCAGCCAGACGGCGCTGCCATCCGGCTTCTGCATATGGTCGAAGGCGAAGCGCATCAGGATGGCGAGCTCATCCGCATAGGCCGGCTCATACGCCACCAGCCGGTCCTGTGCGATGCCGATCAGCGGCGTGTTCACCGACTGGTGCTGGCCGCCTTCGGGCGCGAGGGTCAGGCCGGAAGGCGTTGATACCAAAAGAAACCGCGCATCCTGGTAGCAGCCATAGATCAGCGCATCCAGGCCCCGGTTGACGAAGGGGTCATACACCGTCCCCACCGGCAGCAGCCGCGCCCCGTACAGCGAATGCGACAGCCCCAGCGCGCCAAGTAGCAAAAAGAGGTTCTGCTCGGCGATGCCCAGCTCGATGTGCTGCCCCTCCGGCCCCATCCCCCAGCGCTGCGCGGAAGCCAGTTTCGCATCCCGGAACACGTCATTCTTCAGATGCCGGTCGAAGATGCCGCGCCGGTTCACCCAGGGGCCGAGATTGGTGGAGACGGTGACATCCGGGCTGGTGGTGACGATCCGCTCGGCGAGTGCCGCATTCTCCCCCTGCCCGCGGCCGATCTCGGCCAGGATCTCGCCGAAGGCGCCCTGGGTGGACATGATTCGCCCCGGCGGGATGCGCGGCGCCGGCAGGGTGGCGGGCACCGGGATGGTGGGCGATTGCAGCTGCCGCCCTTCCGGCGCCAGGGGCTGGGCGAAGGGAATGCCATCGAGGAAGGCCTGCAATTCGGCCTCCGGCACGTCGAGGCCCTCGAAGCGATCGAATTCATGGCCGTCGCGGATGCCCATGGCGTCGCGGAACGTCGCCATCTGCTCCTTCGTCATCAGCCCGGCATGGTTGTCCTTGTGCCCGGCAAAGGGCAGGCCCATGCCCTTGATGGTATAGGCGATGAAGCAGGTGGGCTGGTCGCCGGCGGCATCGGCGGCCCGAAAAGCCTCGGTCAGCGTCTCGATGTCATGGCCGCCGAGATTGGTCATCAGCGCGGCCAACTCGTCATCATCCAGCGGGTCGATGATGGCGCGCACGCCCTCCACCCGGCCCAGCTCGGCCAGGATGGCGCGGCGGAAGGCGGCACCGCCCTGGAAGGTCAGCGCGGCATAGAGGCTGTTGGGGCAGTCATCGATCCAGCGGCGCAGCGCCTCGCCTTCCTCCCGCGCGAAGGCCGCTTCCAGGCGGCGGCCGTATTTCAGGGTGACGACGTTCCACCCCATGTCGCGGAACAGCCCCTCGATCCGGCCGAACAGCCGGTCCGGCACCACGCTGTCGAGCGACTGGCGGTTGTAGTCCACCACCCACCAGACATTGCGGACATCGTGCTTCCAGCCCTCCAGCAGGGCTTCGTAGATATTGCCCTCGTCGAGTTCGGCATCGCCGACGATCGCCACATGCCGCCCGGCGGCAATCTCCGGCCGCCCCAGCCCATGCAGCCGCACATAATCCTGCACCAAACTCCCGAAACTGGTCAGCGCGACGCCGAGGCCGACGGAGCCGGTGGAGAAATCCACCTCCGCCCCATCCTTCACCCGGCTGGGATAGGGCTGGATGCCGCCGAACTGCCGCAGGGTGGACAGCTTCTCCCGCTCCTGCCGCCCGAGCAGGTAGTTGATGGCATGGAACACCGGCCCCGCATGCGGCTTCACCGCGACGCGGTCCTGCGGCCGCAGGATCTCGAAATACAGCGCGGCCAGGATAGAGACGGAGGAGGCGCAGGAGGCCTGGTGCCCGCCCACCTTCAGCCCATCCCGGTTCGGGCGGATGTGGTTGGCGTGGTGGATCATCCAGGCGGATAGCCACAGCAGCTTGCGTTCCAGGGCATGCAGCAGCCGCAGGCGCTGGGCATCGGTCCGCGCCAGGGCCGGCGGCTGGGGCGGCGGGCCGGGGCGGATCGGACGTTCGGCGGTCATCTGCGCCTCCTGGACATTTTCGCCAGGATAGGACGGGGCGGCCCCGGCGCGAAGGCGCCGAAGCCACAACGCGAAGGCGCCGAAGCCACAACGCGAAGGCGCCGAAGGCGCAACGCGAAGGCGCCGTGGCCCTCAGCTGCGGCAGCTTTGGACCTTCACGACTGCCGAGCCCCTTGCACGAAAAGGTGAAGGTCGGGAACGTATCAGTCGTATCAGCGCTCTTGTGCCATCAGCCGTCCCTCGGCGATTTGGCCAGAGGCCCGCCTGGTCGTCAGCCGCAATGCAACCGAAACGGATCCATGACCTGGACGCAAGCAGCCTTCGGCCGCATCACCCTCGGCCTCACGGCGCTTGGACTTGTCATCCTGCTGGCACTCGGCATTGGCTTCGTCTGGCTGGTGCAGGAAACCCGCAGCTACGCCACCGCCGTCGTCGCCACCCAGCAGATCCGCGTCTCCACGGCGGATGTGCTGAGTTCCTTGCAGGATGCCGAGACCGGCCAGCGCGGCTTCCTGCTGACCGGCGACCCCAGCTACCTGGACCCCTACCACGCCGCGCGGGCACAATTGCCGCGGGAACTGGCGACACTGGCAAGCCAGGTCGCCACCGATGGCGGGCAGGTGCAGAGGCAGCTCGAACTGCGTGCGACAATCGAGGCCAAGCTGGCCGAATTGCAGGAGAGCCTGGCACTGGCCGAAGCCGGCGACCGGGCGGCGGCGCTGGCCGTGGTCCGCGGCGGACGTGGCCAGGTGCTGATGGACCAGGCGCGGGCACAGATTGCCGCGGTGGAACAACGCACCATCGCCCGCCAGGCGCTGCGCAGCGCCAATCTGGAAAACGCGGGCCAGATGCTGATGTACAGCGCGCTGCTGGGCCTGCTGCTGATCGCAGCCGTCAGCTTCGGCACGCTGCGTATCGCCCGCAGCTATACGCGGGACCTGGAGGTGGCGCAGGCGGCGTTGCAGCAGGCCAATGCCAGCCTGGAACAGCGCGTGGCCACCCGCACCGGGTCGCTGATGGCGGCGAATGAGGAAATCCAGCGCTTCGCCTACATCGTCTCCCACGATCTGCGCGCGCCGCTGGTCAATGTGATGGGCTTCACGCAGGAGCTGGAAACCGCGATCCTCGCCGTGCGCGGCCTGATGGAGCGCGCGGAGGCCGACGCCCCTGCCCTGGTCACCCAGGAGGTGCGGGATGCGGTGGGTGAGGATATCCCGGAGGCGATCGGCTTCATCCGATCCTCCACCAACCGCATGGACCGGCTGATTGGCGCCATCCTGGCCCTGTCGCGCGAAGGCCGCCGGCGCCTGGTGGCGGAGCCGCTGGCGCTGCAGCCGTTGCTGGAAGGGCTCTCGAACAGCCTGCAACACCAGCTCGATGCCGCCGGCGCCGAGTTGCGGCTGCAACCACCCTTCCCCGCGCTGCAGACGGACCGGCTGGCGCTGGAGCAGATCCTGGGCAACCTGCTGGACAATGCCGTGAAATACCTGGACCCGGCCCGGCCAGGCCGCATCCTGGTCCGCGCCAGGCGGGAAGCCGGGCTGCATGCGCTGGATGTGGTGGATAATGGCCGCGGCATCGCGGCAGGCGACCATGCCAGGGTGTTCGAGTTGTTCCGCCGCTCCGGCCCGCAGGACAAGCCCGGGGAAGGCATTGGCCTGGCCCATGTGCGCGCCTTGGCCCGCCGCATGGGCGGCGATATCCGCCTGGCGTCGCGCCTCGGCGAAGGCTCCGTCTTCACCCTGCTGCTGCCGGATGTGCTGCCCGCCCCCGACACGGACATGGCCACCGCCCCCCAGCTGGAGGACCAGCCCGCATGAATGTCGCCGCCCAGGCCGTTACCATCGTCATGATCGAGGATGATGACGGGCATGCCCGCCTGATCGAGAAGAACCTGAAGCGCGCCGGCGTCTACAACGACGTGCTGCACCTGAATTCCGGCACCGCGGCGGTGGAGCACCTGTTCGGCCCGCGGCGCCAGGGTGGCGCGCCGGTGCTGGTGCTGCTCGACCTCAACCTGCCGGATATGAGCGGGATCGATATCCTGGCCCGGCTGAAGGCCGACCCGGAATTGCGGCTTGCCCCCGTGATCGTGCTGACCACCACCGATGACGACCGGGAGATCCGGCGATGCTATGAGCTGGGTTGCAGCGTCTACATCACCAAGCCGGTGAATTATGAGACCTTCGCCCAGGCCGTCCGCCAGCTCGGGCTGTTCCTTGCCGTCATCCAGGTGCCGCCCACAGCCCCATGACCCATCCGGCGTCCCGCATCCTCTATATCGACGACGACCAGGCGCTGTGCCGCCTGGTGCAACGCGCGCTCGGCCGCCTGGGGCATGAGGTGGTCACGGCGCATGATGGCGACCAGGGGTTGGCGCGGGCGCGGGAGGGGGGTTTCACGGCGGTCTGCCTGGACCACTACATGCCCGGCGCGGATGGGCTGGAAACCCTGGCCGCGCTGCATGCCCTGCCGGATCCGGCGCCCGTCATCTTCGTAACCGGCGCGGATGAAACGCGCGTCGCGGTCGCGGCGCTGCGCGCGGGGGCCGCGGATTTCGTGGTGAAGACACCAGGCGAGAGCTTCCTGCTGCTGCTGCATCGCGCCATCGAAGGCGCGGTCGACCGCGCCAGCATGCGCCGCCAGCAGGTGGAAGCCGAAACCAAGGTGCGGGAGGCGCTGGACCGCGCGGAAGACCTGGCAGCCAGCCGCGCGCTGCTGTTGCAGGAGGTGAACCACCGCGTCGCCAACAGCCTCCAGATCATCGCCAGCCTGACGCGCCTGCAGGAAGGCACGGTCAGCGACCCGGCGGCGCGGGCGGCGCTGGTGTCCGTGCGGCACCGCATCGGTGCGGTCGCGCAGGTGCACCGGCGGCTCTATACCTCCGCGGATGTGCGATCCGTCGCGCTGAACGATTATCTCGGCGGGCTGCTGGCTGAGATCGGCCGCAGCGTGGAGACGGCGCATATCGATTTCACCGGGGCCCCGCTGGAAGTGCCGCCGGACCGCGCCGTGTCGCTCGGCGTCATCCTGTCCGAACTTGTGACCAATGCGCTGAAATACGCCTATCCGGACCAGCCGCAGGGCGGGCCGATACGGGTGACATTGGCCATGGAAGGCACCGAAGGGGTGCTGCGGGTGGAGGATGATGGCGTGGGCGGCGCCGGCGCCGACCTGCCCGCCGGCAGCGGCCTGGGCAGGCGCATCGTGCAGGCGATGGCCGGCACCATCGGCGGCCTGGTGGAATTCGCCGGCGGACCCGGCTCACGCATCACGGTGCGGTTCGCCCTGGGCTGATCCGGCGCCATCGGAGTACCGCGCGGCCTGATCCGCCTCGGCGCCCGCATGCGCCGCACCATCCCCGGCCCGCGCCATCGGCGGATGCGTCAACGGTCCATGCAGGGGCAGGTCGAGCGTGGTCAGGCGCTCATTCGCCACATGCAACTGCGTCATATGGCCGCCGAGGTCGTATTTCAGCAGCCGGTTGATCAGCTCCGTGCCAAAGCCCGGCCGATGCTGCGGATGGTGCCGCCCCCCCTGGTCCAAATCACCGGTTGGTGGCGGCCCACCCTGTTCCTGCCAGGCAATATGCAGCCGCGCCGCCGCACCCTGCCCGACCACCGACCAGCGAATCCGCAACTGCCCGAGCGGGACGGACAAGGCGCCGTGCTTGGTGGCGTTGGTCGCCAGCTCATGCAGCACCATGCCCAGCGTCAGCGCCACCTTGGGCCGCAGCGGCACGGCGGCACCACTGAAGCTGATGCGGCCGGGGCGGCCGGGATGCGGTGCCATTTCCTTGGCGACCAGCGCCTCCAGATCCACCGTGGTCCAGCCCTGTTCGCCGACCAGCTCATGCGCCCGCGCCAGCGCCTTGATGCGCCCCCCGAAGGCGGAAGCGAAATCCTCCAGCGTCGAGGCATGGCGCAGGGTGCTGCTTGATACCGCCTGCACCACCTGGAGCATGTTGCGGACGCGGTGGTTCAGCTCATCCACCAGCGTGCTGAGGATCTCGCCCTCCACCACCTTGGTCACGTCGAAGAAGGTCAGCACCACGCCATCCACCTGCCCCTCCGCGGTACGATAGGGCAGCAGGCGCATCAGGTAGTGCACCTGGCCGTCCCGCGCGGTGACGCGGCGTTCCACGGCTGCCCGCTCATCCAGCACGCGGCGCACCTCCCGCCGCAGATCCACGGCATCCAGGTGGCCGGCGAAATCCGTCACCGGGCGGCCGCGATCGCCGGGCACCAGGTTGAAGATGCTGGTCACGGCCGGGGTGAAGCTGCGGATCACCAGGTGGCGGTCCAGGAACAGGGTTGCGATCTGCGTGCTGTCGAACAGGTTGCGCAGATCGGCGTTGGCGCGGTCCAGCTCATCGATCTTGCTGGACAGCTCGGCATTGGCCGCGCGCAGCTCCTCGTTCACCGATTGCAGTTCCTCCTTCGAGGTTTCCAGCTCCTCGTTGGTGGATTGCAGCTCCTCATTGACCGAGACCATTTCCTCATTGGCGGAGGTCAACTCCTCCGTCGCGGTCTCGTATTCCTCGGTGACGGATTGCAGCTTCTCCCGCATGTCGCGCAGCTCGCGCTCCAGCAGCAGCGCCTGGCCCTGCCCGGCCGTCTCCTGCGGCCCGGCGGCCGGCGCGGCATCGGGAAGGTCGGTGAAGACAACAAGGAACTGCCGCTCCGGCGCATCGCCTGCATCCATCGGGCTGATGGTCAGCGCAATGCTGGCACGGCGCGCACCCTCCTCGATCTCGACAAGCGGGCGCGTCACCGCGGCCTGCGTCTCCATCGCCTCGCGCAGCAGGCTGCGCAGCGCCAGGCGAAGGCCGGGACGCGCCATGGCCATCAATTGCCGGCTCGGCCGGCCGGGGGCCGGTTCCAGGTAGCGGCCGAGATGGGCCGATTGGTGCAGCACGTCGCCTTCCTGGTTCACCACCACATGCGCGGGCGCGAAGCGGTCCAGCACCATCGCCTCCGCCGCCTGGCGCAGTTCCGTGCCCCGGACCGGGGCCGGCAGGCGCTTCAAGGCGCGGGACGGCCAGATGCGGGCCGGGCCGCGTGGGCTGGCCAGCAGCCGCGCCGCCGGGCCGTTCACCGCCACATCGTCGCGCCGCCGGTAGATGCGATGCGCCTTGTCATCCGGCGCGAACAGCTCGGCATGGCGCAGGATGGTCTCGGCGATGCCGAGGAACAGGTAGCCGCCAGGCCGCAGCGCATAGTGGAACAGCGGGATCACCTGGTCCTGCAACCCCGCCCCCAGATAGATCATGAGGTTGCGGCAGGAGACGAGGTCGATGCGGGAAAACGGCGGATCGTTGATCAGGCTGTGCGGCGAGAACACGCACAGGTCCCGCAGCGGCTTCGCCACCGCGAAGCTCGCCACATCCACCGTGAAATGCCGCGCCAGGCGTTCCGGCGACAGGCTGTTCAGCAGCGCGCCGGGGTAGCGGCCGCGCCGGGCCACGGCGAGTGCGGCTTCGTCGATATCGGTGGCGAAGATCTGCGCCCGCGGCCCGCCGGGATGCGCCTCCATCTGTTCGCGCAGCAGGATCGCCAGCGAATAGGCTTCCTCCCCCGTCGCGCAGCCCGGCACCCAGACCCGCACCACCTCATCCGGCCCGCGCCCCTGGAACAACCTGGGAATGACCCGTTCGCCGAGGGCGGCGAAGGCATCCGGGTCGCGGAAGAAGCTGGTCACGCCGATCAGCAGGTCCTGGAACAGGTGCTGCGCTTCCTCCGCATCCCCGCGCAGGCGGGCGATATAGGCCTCCAGCCCCGGCAGCCGCAGCACATGGATGCGCCGCTGCACGCGGCGGAAGAAGGTGCGGTTCTTGTAGCCGGAGAAGTCATGCCCGACCGCCGTCTGCAGGATGCCGGCGATGGTGGCCTGCGCGGCGGAAGCGGCCTCGTCGCTCAGTCTTTCATGGGCCGGGTCGTCGAAGGTGGAAGACAGCTCCGCCAGCCGCGCCGCGATCTGTTCGGACGGCACCACAAGATCCACCACGCCGGCAGCAATGGCGCTGTGCGGCATGTCGCCGAATTGCGGCGTGGTGCCGTTGGTGCCCTGCGCCATGGTCAGGCCGCCGCCATTCTTGATGGCCTTCAGCCCCAGCGTGCCGTCGCTGCCGCTGCCGGACAGCACGATGCCGATGGCGCAATGCTGCTGGTCCTCCGCGAGGGAGGCCAGGAAGACGTCGATCGGGTGACGCTCACGGCTGCGATCGGCGGGCTGGGCGCGCAGCAGGATGCGGCCCTGATGCAGGGTGATGACGGCGTTCTGTTGCAGCACATAGGCATGGCCCAGCTGCACCTGCTGGCCATCTTCCGCCACATGGATCGGCAGGCTGGTGCAATCTGCCAGGATGGCGGGCAGCGAGCTGAGATGCCCCCGCGCCAGATGCGTTACCACCACGAAGGCCATGGGCAGCGGCGGCCGCATGGCGCGGAACAGGGATCGCAACGCTTCTACGCCACCGGCCGAGGCGCCGATCCCGACTATGGGAAAGCGGGCGAGCGGGTTTGTCATGGTGTCCTGACAGTTGCGCCGAAGCAGACCGAACCCCGGCGCAGCAGCCAGACCACGACATCCGTTCCGGGAGAAATATTATCGCCACAGGATCTTGATATTGCGCAATATTTATTCGCACAACATTTTGCAAAATCCGTATCTTTCCAACATGTCACTATTCTCCGGAAATGTCGCCCCGCATTGAACGGCCGGTTGACGAGCGGTGTCACGTCACCGTGAAACGGGCGCGTGCCCTTTCTGCTGCCCCCCCCTCGCTGCCGGCGCGCTCAGCGCCACCAGCGCCGGGTCAGCAGCAGCGCGGCCATCCCCTCAAGCCCCACCAGGATCGTGGCGGCCGGTGCGCCCAGCCAATGCGCCATCAGCCCCAGATGCAGGAAGCCAAGCAGCCCCAGCCCGATGCAGGCGGACAGCACGCCCAGCGCCCGGGACCGCATCTCGGGCGGGGCGGTGGTATAGACCAGCGTAGCCTGCATCGCCGCGAAGGCCGCGCTGCCCACGCCCACCAGCAGCAAGGCGAAGGCCGCCGGCAGCACCAGCGTGGTGGCGGCGAAGATCACGAACATGCCGCAATACAGCGCCGTGCCGCCGACATAGATGGCGCGATACCAGGCCGGCCGCACCAGCGGCACCAGCAGCGCCGCACCCAGCAGCGCGCCCAGCCCATCCATCCCCGCCAGCAGCCCGACGCCATCCGGGCCAAGCCGCAACTGTTCCTGCCCGATCACCGGCACCATGGAGGAAGCCGGCCAGCCGAACAGGTTGAAGATCAGCGTGACGATCATCACCCCCGCCATGCCGGGCGTGCGCAGCACCAGGCCGAAGCTGTCGCGCATGTCGCGCAGCACGCTGCCGGGCCGCGCCACGACGGTGCTGCGATGCACGAGGCCCAGCGCCGCCAGGCCGGCCAGCGCGTAGAGCGCGACACACAGCAGGAAGGCCGGGCCGAGCCCCGCCGCGGCCAGGATGGTGCCGCCCAGCGCCGGCCCGGCGATGCGGCTGGCATTATTCGCCACCACATCGAGCGAGACGGCGCGCGCCATGCGGGCGGTGCCCACCACCTCCCCCAGCATCATCCGCCGCACCGGGTTATCCGCCGCCCAGACCATGCCGCCGAGGAAGCAGGCGATACCGAGTTGCCAGACGGCCAGCGTGCCCAGCAGCGCCAGCAGGGCCAGGACGGCCGCCAGGACGCCCTGCACCACCAGCATCAGGATCAGCGCGGAGCGCCGCTGCACCCGGTCCGCCGCCACGCCGAGGAAGGCACCGAACAGCCCCATCGGCAACAGCCGCAGCAGGGTCATCATGGCGACCAGGAAGGCGGATTGCGTCTGCTGCCAGACCACCACGCCGATCACCAGCATCTCCAGCCAGCGCGCGACGGAGACCAGCAGCCCCACCAGCAGGATGCGGCGGAAATCCGGCACGCCCAATAGGTTCAAGCTGCCCGTTCCATCCCCGCCCGGCCATGATCCTTGCAGGCCAGGCCCAACCGCTCAAGCTGGGTTGATCAGGTGGGGGTCAGATGAAGCCCTTGGCCAGCTTGCGGACGGCGGGGGATGCGGCGCGCTTGCCCTCTCCGGCATAGGCCTCGTGGTATTCCTCGATCTTGCCGGGGTCGTAGCGGTAATTGACCATCAGCCCGCAGGACTCCCGAAAACCCTTTTCCGAGGTATCGCCGCGCCAGTTCACCCGCTCGATGCGCGCGCCATTGGACAGGTGGAAATGCGCCACCGGGTCGCGCGCCCTTTTGCCGTCGCGGCCGGCCTCCGCCATCAGGTAGCGGGCGCAGGCGCGCATCAGGATCGGCTCCAGCGACCGGGAGGTGGCCTCCACCCGCGCCCAGCCGCGCCGCGCGATCAGCCGGCGCAGGGTCTGCGGCGCGGTTTCCACGACCGGCCCGCCCGGCTCCGCGCCCGGCGCCGCGATGGCGAGGTCGGGCGGTGCCGCGGCGCGGAGCGCCTCCGCCTCATCCTCCGTCAGCAGGGAGGCATCGCCCTCCTCCAGCTTCTTCTCCAACCAGACCCGGAAGCCCGGGATCGGCGAGAGGGTGGCGAAGCAGTCGAGCTTGCCGAATTCGGCGCTCAGCAGTTCCACCACCCGCTTGATCAGCGAATTGCCGAAGGAGATTCCATCCAGCCCGCGCTGGCAGTTGTTGATGGAATAGAACACGGCCGTATCCGCCTGCCGCGCATCCAGCAGCGGCGCCTTTTCGTTCAGCAGATCCTGCACGCTGGCCGCCATGCCCTGTACCAGCGCGACCTCGACGAAGATCAGCGGCTCGTTCGGCATGCGGGGGTGGAAGAAGGCGTAGCAGCGGCGGTCGGAATCCAGGCGGTTCTTCAGGTCCCGCCAGGTGCGGATGCGGTGCACCGCCTCATACCCCACCAGCTTCTCCAGCAGCTCCGCCGGAGAGGTCCAGTCGATGCGCCGCAATTCGAGGAAGCCGACATCGAACCAGCTGGCCAGCAGGCCGCGCAGATCGGCCTCCAGCGCCTCAAGCATGGCGTCGCCCTTCATCCGCGCCATCAGCTCGGCGCGCAGTTCCACCAGGAACTTCACCCCATCCGGCAGCGTGGTGAACTGTGTCAGCAGCCGCAGCCGCGGCGGCTCCAGCACCCGGCGCAGGCGGGCCTTGGCGGTGGCGCGGGCCTGGGCATCCGGCGCGGCGGCTACGCCTTCCCACGCCTTGGCGACGGCGGCGTGGTCGGAATCGAAGCCGGCCAGGGCGCGCAGGAATTCGCCGCGGATCGCGTGGTCACCCGCCAGGTAGGCCTGCGCCAGCCGTGCGGCGCGGGATCGGGCGGAAACCTCGCCGCCCCGGGCATCGAGGCAGGCCCGCATCTGCGCCACAATGCCATCATCACCCGCCGGCGTGGAGGAGGCGATGTCGCGCCACAGCGAGGTCACGCGCCGCAGCGCTCGGTCGATGAATCCGGGCGGGACGGCGAGGTCAGACATCACGATACCTTTCCGCGTGTTTCAGGAAGCATGCCCGATGACCGTGGGAAGGTCGAGCGCCATCGCGGCCCTTAGAGACCGTTTGAGAACACCGGCGGGTCAGGCCCGCGGCGCTTTTCCGCCCCTGCGTCGCGCCCAGGGCGCGCTGCTCGCACGACCCCGGATTTGCCGATGCAACCAGCATCGGCCGCATCCGGCGCCTGGCAGGGACGAAAAATCCCCTACGGGCCCTCAGCCGCCGGTATTCTCAAACGGTCTCTTACCGCCGCGACATGGCCCGGCAGGTCTTCCGCCAGCAGCCCCGGCCCGGCCCGCTGTGCGGCCTCCCCATGGATATGGCAGGCGCAGGCCGCGGCCTCGAAGCGGGGCATGCCCTGGGCGATCAGCCCGGCGATGAGGCCGGCCAGCACATCCCCGGTGCCGCCGGTGGCCAGCCAGGGCGGGGCGTTGGTGTTGATGGCGACGCGGCCATCCGGCGCGGCCACCAGGCTGTCCGCCCCTTTCAGCAGTACCACGGCCCCGGTGGCGCGGGATGCGGCGCGCACCGCGGCCAGGCGATCCGGCCCCGGGGCGCCGAAGACGGCGGTGAATTCGCCGAGATGCGGGGTCAGCACCGCGCAGCCGGCCAGCGCGGCGGGGTTGTCCGTGGCGGCACGCAGCGCCCCGGCATCGGCCACCACCTGCCGCCCGGCCTCCACCGCCTGGCGCAGCAGGGCACGGGTCACGCCATCCGGCGGCAGGCCCGGGCCGATGACCCAGACGCCGATCCGCCCATCCTGGCGCAGCGCCTCCGCCCCCGCCTCGCTCACCATCACCCCGGCCTCCCCGGCGCGCAGCACGGCGGCCGTCGCGGCATCGGGGGCCAGCATGGTCAGCAGCCCGGCACCGGCCCGGCGGGCGCCGGCGGCGGCCAGGCGCGCCGCGCCGGGCATGCCGGGGCCGGCGACGATGGCGACATGGCCGCGGGCATATTTGTGGCTGGCCGCCCCCGGCAGCGGCAGGCGCCACAGCGCGGGGCCGTTGCGGAAGGCGCGCGGGGCGATGCCGGCCAGCACCGCGGCGGGCAGGCCGATATCGGCCAGCACCACCTCCCCACACAAATCGCGGCCCGGATACAGCAGGTGGCCGGGCTTCAGGCGGAAGAAGGTGACGGTCAGCGCCGCGCCGGGCGCGAGGCCCAGCACCGCGCCGGTCGCGCCATCGAGGCCGGAGGGCACATCCACCGCCACGACCGGCCCGCCGGCCGCGCCGAGCACCGCGGCCACGCCCGGCTCCACCGGCCGGGACAGGCCGGCGCCGAAGACGGCATCCACCACCAGCCCGGCGCGCGCCGCCTCCGCCGGCGTGAAGGGCCGCACCGGGCCGTGCCAACGCGCGGCCATGGCGGCGGCATCGCTGCCCGGGGCGGGCGGGGCCAGCGCGGCCACGGCCACCGGCCAGCCCGCCTGGTCCAGCAGCCGGGCGGCGACATAGCCATCGCCGCCATTATTGCCCGGCCCGGCCAGCACCAGGCATCGCACGGGGCGGAAGCGGCGCTGCACCGCCCGCGCCACCGCCCGCCCGGCCGCCTGCATCAGCACCAGGCCGGGCATGCCGCCGGCGATCGCCGCCGCATCGGCCTGGGCCATCTCGGCGGGGGTCAGCAATTCATGCGGCAGGGTCATGCGCGCCAGCCTACCGCGCGGCTGCGACGGCATACAGGGAACCAAACCCGGCGACGTGGCGCTTGGCCTGCATGACCCAGATCCTTCGCCCTCTGCTGGTTCCCACCCTGCTGCTTTTCGCCCTGACGCTTCACGCCGGCACGGCCGCCGCGCAGCCACCGACCGCCAGCTCGCAGCCGCCGCCGACCGCGATGCCCGGCGCCGCGCCGCCGGGGGCGGATCGCCCGCGGCCCGGGTCGCCCCCGCCAGGTGTGGGCGTGCCGCGCAACGAACCGCCGCGCACCGCCCGGCCGGAGGGCAGCCCGACCCTGCGCGCCCCGCCCGTGCCGGATGCGCGGCAGCCGCAGCGCAGCGAAGGGGCCGGGCAGCTCGGCAACAGCCCGGTGCCGGACCGCCCCGGTGCCAGACCGGACGCATCCACCACCGGGCGCTGAAGCTCGGTTCTTGCTAGGCTCCGCGTCTCAACAGGTCCTGGAGTCGCCAGCATGGCCTTTGTCATCGCCGTCGCGCAGCGCAAGGGCGGCGCCGGGAAGTCCACCCTCAGCGCCAACCTTGCGACAGCCTTCGCGGAGCAGGGCCTGAAGGTCGCGCTGCTGGATGCGGACCCGCAGCAAACCCTCATGCGCTGGGGCGCGGAACGGGCCAAGGCGGGGCCGCGCGCCCTGTCGCTGCATCTGGATTCGCCGGCCGGATGGCGGCTGCCCGCAGCGCTCGGCAAGCTGCGCGGGCAGGATGTGGTGCTGATGGACACGGCGCCGCATGCCGATACGGATGCCCGCATCGCCATCCGCAACGCGGACCTGGTGCTGGTGCCCCTGCAACCCTCCTCCGCCGATCTCTGGGCGATGGATGCCACGCTCGACCTCGCGCTCGGGGAAAAGCGCCCGGCCGCCATCGCACTGAACCGCGCGCCGGCCAGCGGCAAGCTGCTGGCGCAGGTGCTGGCGGAGCTGGGGCGGCGGGACCTCACCTTGCTCGATCCCGCCATCGGCAATCGCACCGGCATCGCGCAGGCCTTCGCCGCGGGGCTGGGCGTGAACGAGGCCGCGCCGAAATCCGTGGCGGCGGGCGAAATGCGCGCTTTGGCCCAGGCCCTGCTGGCGCTGCGCCGCGGCTGACCGCGCGCGACGCAGGGCTTTTCAGCCGCCGCGCAATGTGGCCACTTGCCGCACCGCAACAGGTGGCAGGGGACGGCGAGGCATGGCGGATGCGGATGAGGCGCCGAGGGGCATGCGCCCGGATGCCGGGGTCGAGATTTCCGAGGACACCTTCCCCGAGCTCGACGCCGTCGCCGCCATCCAGCGCGGGCTGCACGCCTTCAACCAGGAAATGGGCGGCCCCTATGACCGCGAACCGGTCACGCTGCTGGCCCGCGCCCCGGACGGCACGGCCCGCGGCGGGCTGCTGGGGCTGACCTTCTGGGGCTGGCTGTTCATCGACTGGCTGTGGCTGTCGCGCGACCTGCGCGGCATGGGCGTGGGGTCCGAGCTGCTTTTGCGGGCGGAGGCGATCGCGCGCGAACGCGGCTGCGGCCAGGTCTATACGGATACCTTCAGCTTCCAGGCGCCGGATTTCTGGCTGCACAACGGCTACACCGAATTCGGCCGGCTGGAGGGCATGCCCGCCGGGCATGCCCGGGTGTGGTTCAAGAAGACGCTCTGAGCCGCCGGCCATGGCGCCCGACCTGATCCTGCATATCGGGCTTTCGAAGACCGGCACCTCCTCCATCCAGCGGGTGCTGGGTGGGCAGCGGGCAGCGCTGGCGAAGCTGGGCGTGTGCTATCCGGCAAGCCCCGGCTGGGCCAATCACGGCATGCTGCCGGCCTCCCTCGTCTCACTGTCCCGCCTCGGGCATTTCAACCCGGCGCTGTGGGACGGGATCGGCGCCGAAGCCCGGCTGGCGCAGTTCCGGCGTGAATTCGCTGCGGAAATGGCCGCGCTGCCGGCCACCACGCGCCTCGTGATCCTCTCGGCCGAGCAATGCGGCGGGCTGCTGACGACGCGGGAGGAGATCACCCGGCTGCGCGACCTGCTGGCACCCCATGCCGCGCGCATCCGCGTGGCGGTCTATCTGCGCCGGCAGGACCAGCACGCGGCCAGCGGCTACACCCAGTCCCTGCGCGTCGCCCATATCAGCCCCCCCGCCCTGCCCAAAGGCGGGCCGGACCGGCTGCTGCAATACGACTATGCGGCCATGCTGGAGGAGTGGGCGGCGGTGTTCGGCCAGGACGCCATGCTGGTCCGCATCTTCGAACGCGCGAGCCTGGTGAATGGCGATGCGGTGGACGACTTCCTGGCGCTGTGCGCGGTGCCGCTGCAGGTGCCGGCGGACCACCCCGACCGGCAGAGCAACCTCTCCCTCACCCCCGGCGCCATCGACTTGGTTCGCACCCTGGGGGAACGGCTGAAGGCGCGGCCGGACGGGCTGAGCGCGTCGTCCCTGCTCTGGCGGCGTTTCACCGCGGCGGTGTCGGAGGCCCTGCCCGGCCGTGGCTGGCGGCCGCATCCGGCGGAGGCCGCGGCGTTCCTGGCGCGCTTCGAGCAGGTGAATGAGGCGGTCCGCCGCCGCTGGTTTCCCGACCGGAACAGCCTGTTCGCCCCGATCGAAGCGCCCGGCAGCCCGGCGCCCGCCGGGCCAGCCCCGATCGACCGCGACGCGGCGCTGGAGGCCGCCTGCCAGCTGCTGGAATACCAGCTGAACCACGCCGCGCAGCGGGAGGCGGACCAGCTTGTCGTGACCGGGCGGCTGCATGCGAAACTGGGCGAGGACGGCCCGGCCCGCAACGCCTTCCGCGCCGCGGTGCGCGCCGTGCCGGAGCATCCTCTGGCACAGCAGCATCTGGCGGAAGCGGCACTGCGCGACGGCAACCGGGCGGCGGCGGAAGCGCATCTGGCCGTGCTGCGCCGCGCCCATCCGGACCACGAGGCGACGCGCAAGGTGGAAACGCTGCTGCGCGCGAAACCCGCCGGCTGAGGGCGGGCGCGCCATCGCGCGCCCCTACATCTTCCCCGTGATCGGCGGCGGCGCGCTGGTGCTGGTGGCGATCATGGCGCTGCTGGAGAGCACGCTGCGCTGACGCGCCAGCCTGTCATTCGGACTTTGGCAACAAGGGCCGGAAAAACGAACGCTCATAGCGACGGAAGCACTTGTTTTCCGTCGCATAGGCAACCGCCTTCGCGACCTCCGGATCCTTGGCCGCGTCACGACGATACTGTTCGTAGGCGGCGAGGCTGGGGAAGCTGAACATCGCGAGGGCCACGTCGCTTTCACCCTCCGCAGGCAGGAAGTAGCCGTGATGGACACCGCCGAATCGCGGCACCAGATCCAGCCACATCGCGGCATAGGCTTCGAAGGCCGGCAGTCGGTCACTATCCACTTCATATTTCAGGTAGCAGGTGATCATCGCGGCATGCTCCCGGTCGCGCAGTTGGCGTGCCGCGCTACCGGTTCGGTCCGCTTCCTACAAGGTCGAGGGTTCGTACAAGGCCACGGTTCCCAAAAGGCCACGGAACACACCTGCGAGGCAGCAATCCCGGCCGCGGATCGCAGGTCATTTGCGCTGGGCCTCCGCCGCCCGCATCACCTCGCGCCGCCAGATATACAGGCCGGCACCCACCAGCACGCCGAAGCCCAGCAGTTCGAAGATATCCGGCCATTCGGACCAGATCAGGATGCCGGCGAACATGGTCCAGATCAGGCCGGAATACTCGAAGGGCGCCAGCAGCGTCGTCTCCCCACGCCGATAGGCCGCCGTCATCAGCAGCTGCGCCACGGCCGAGACGCAGCCGATGCCGGCCATCAGCAGCCATTCGCGCGGCGAGGGCGTGACCCAGACCGGGATGGTGCCCAGCCCGGCCAGGAGGGCGGAGGCGATGGCGAACCAGAAAACGATGGACACGCCCGGCTCGCCCGCCTCCCCCATGCGGCGGATGCTCATCATCGCCATCGCCCAGCCGAAGGCGCCCAGCAGAACCAGGCCGACGCTGAACACCGGCAGCGCCGCACCGCCGAGGCCCGGGCGCACCATGATCAGCACGCCGGCAAAGCCCACCACCACCGCGGACCAGCGCCGCCAGCCCACCTTCTCCCGCAGCAGCAGCACCGAAAGCGCCGTGAGGAACAGCGGCATGGTGAAGCCGAGCGCCGTGGCGGTGGCCAGCGGCAGGTGCACGAAGCCGTGGAAGGCGCCGATCATGCCGAACATGCCCCACAGCGTGCGTTCCGCATGGCGCCAGGGCAGCCGGGTGCGCAGCAGGTGGAACCCGCCCGCCTGCACCACCATCACCAGCAGCAGCGGCAGGGCAAACAGGTTGCGGAACAGGATGATCTGCGCCAGCGGGACGCCCGGCCCCAGCGACTTCACCAGCGCGGCGGACACCACGAAGGAGGCCGAGGCCGCGAGCACCAGCAGGATGGCGCGGCGGCGGGCGGCGCTGACCGCAATGGGAATCGGAAGGTTGGGGGACATGGACGTTCCTGGCGCCCAAGCGTAGGTTCCGCCGGGCATGAGCGCCAGCCCACCCCGCCCCGCATCCATCCTGCCCCGCCACCCCAAGGCCCCGCCGGTCCCGCCCTGGCCGGGGCTGGAGGTGCTGGAGGATGAGGTGGTCTGGGGCCAGCGCTTCGCCCTGCAACGGGTGCGCTTCCGCCACGCCCGCTTCGATGGCACGCCATCCGGCATCCTGACCTGGGAGCTGTGGCGCCGCGGCCAGGGCGTGGTGATCCTGCCCTATGATCCCGTAACCGACCGCGTCGCGCTGATCGAGCAGTTTCGCCTGCCCGCACTCGCCGCCGGCCTGCCGCCGGTGATGACCGAATGCCCCGCCGGGCTGCTGGATGCCGGGGAGGATCCGGTGGTGGCCGGCGCCCGCGAATTGGCCGAGGAAACCGGGCTGGTCGCGCGCGCCATGGATCGCATCGGCGCCTTCCTGCTGATGCAGGGCGGCTGCGACGAGGTGGTGCATTTTTACTGCGCCTGCGTGGACCTGTCGGGTGCCGGCGCCACCACGCATGGCCTGGAGACCGAGAACGAGGAAACCCGCGTGCTCGTGCTGCCGGCGGTGGAAGCCTTCCGCATGGTGGCCGATAACCGCATCCAGAACGCCTCCGGCGCGCTCGCGCTGCTCTGGCTGCAGCTGCACCGCGCGCGGCTGCGTGAGGAATGGATCAGATGACCGAGACGCTGTTCACCGAGGACGCCTATCTGCGAGAGGCGACGGCGCGCGTCATCGCCGCCGATGAGCGCGGCGTGGTGCTGGACCGCACCATCCTCTACGCCCGCAGCGGCGGCCAGCCGGGCGATGCCGGCACGCTGCGCTGGGATGGTGGCGAGGCCGAGGTGGCGGAGGCGATCAAGGGCGAAGCGGGTGCCATCCTGCACGGCCTGGCCCCCGGCAGCGCGCTGCCGCCGGTGGGGGCGGAGGTGACGCTCGGGCTGGATTGGGCGCGCCGGCACCGACACATGCGGATGCACACCACGCTCCACCTGCTGTGCAGCGTGCTGCCCGGCATCTATGCCACCGGCAACCAGATCGGCGCGGAGAAATCCCGCCTCGATTTCGACCTGCCCGACCCGCCCGCCAAGGAATGGTTCACCGAACGCCTGGCGGAGCTGGTGGCCGCCGACCACCCGATCTCCACCACCTGGATCACGGAGGCGGAGCTGGACGCCAACCCGCAGATGGTCCGCACCCTGTCCGTGCAGCCGCCGCGTGGCGCCGGGCGCATCCGCCTGGTGCGCATCGGCGCGGCGGAGGCGCCGGTGGATCTGCAACCCTGCGGCGGCACGCATGTGGCCAGCACCGGCGAGATCGGGCGGGTCGAGGTGCTGAAGCTGGAAAGCAAGGGCCGGCAGAACCGCCGTATTCATATCGTGCTACCGGAGTGACCCCGATGGATTTGCTGGTTTCCACCGAATGGCTGGCGGCCGAGCTCGGCAAGCCGGACCTCGTGGTGCTCGACTGCACCACCTACCTGCCGACCGAGCAGGGCAATGCGCCGGACGGTTTTCGCGCCGCGCATATCCCCGGCGCCCGGCTGTTCAACATCGACCAGGTGGCGGACCCGGACAGCACCCTTCCGCATATGGTGCCGACGCCGGCGCGCTTCGAAAAACTGATCGGCGCGCTCGGCGTCAGCAACAGCACGCGCGTGGTGTTCTACGACCAGCACGGGCTGCGCGCCTCGCCGCGCGGCTGGTGGATGATGCGGCTGTTCGGGCATGAGAATGCGGCCGTGCTGGATGGCGGCCTGCCGAAATGGCAGCGGGAGGGTCGCCCGGTGGAAACCGGCGAGGCGCCCCCTGCCCCGGTTGCCACCTTCGTGGCGGACCTCATTGCCCGGCGGCTGGCCGGCATCGGCGACATCAAGCGCATTGTGCGCCAGGGCGGCGGGGCGGCGCTGATCCTCGATGCGCGGTCCAAGGCGCGCTTCGACGGCACGGCGGCGGAACCCCGGCCGGGCCTGCCCTCCGGCCACATGCCGGGCGCGATGTCGCTGCCGGCGGCCGACCTGGTGGGACCGGATGGCGTGATGAAGGATGTGGCGACATTGAAGAAAATGTTCGCAGCGCGCGGCGCGGATGACACGCGGCCGATCGTCACCTCCTGCGGCACCGGCGTTACCGCCTGCGTCGTGGCGCTCGGTGCGCTGCGCGCCGGGTTGCCGGAGCCTGCCGTCTATGACGGGTCCTGGACCGAATGGGCGAGCCGCCCCGAAACCCCCAAGGAAACTGCCTGATGCCCGACGACGCCAATTCCAGCGGCCATCCCAAGCACGGCTTCGCCACCCGCATGTCGCATGCGGCGCGGCCGCCGATCCGCGCGCTCGGCTTCGTCAACCCGCCGGTCCATCGCGGCTCCACCGTCACCTCCCCCTCCTGCGAGGCGCGGCGGGACAATGCGAAGCACCGCTTCAACCGGGTGATGACCTACGGCACCCAGGGCGGCCCGACGCATTACGCGCTGGAAGACGTGGTGGCGGAGATCGAGGGCGGCACGCATTGCGCCATCACCGGCACCGGCCTTGCCGCCGTGACCGCGCCGCTGATGGCCTGGCTGAAGGCGGGCGATCGCTGCCTGATGCCCGACAGCGTCTATGGCCCGGCCCGCAACCTGGCGGAAAACGTGCTGCCCGGCTGGGGCATCGAGACGCAGTTCTACGACCCCTGCATCGATGCCGCGGGGCTGGAGGCGCTGTGGACGCCGAACACCAAGGTCCTGTACCTGGAAAGCCCCGGCAGCCACACCTTCGAGGTGCAGGACGTGCCGGCGCTGACCGCGGTGGCCAGGCGGCACGGCGCCGTCAGCATGATCGACAACACATGGGGCATCCACAGCTTCCAGCCCTTCCTGCATGGCTGCGACGTCTCGATCCAGGCGCTGACCAAATATGTCGGCGGGCATTCGGATATCCTGCTGGGCTCCATCACCGTGGCCAGCGAGGAGCATCACCTGATCGTCCGCAACATGACCTCGACGCTAGGCCACTACGCCAGCCCGGATGATTGCTGGCTGGCGCTGCGCGGCGTGCGGACCATGGCGGTGCGGCTGGACCGGCAGACGGCGAGCTCGCTGGAGGTCGCGGCCTGGCTGGCGCAGCGGCCGGAAGTGCTGGAGGTGCGCCACCCGGCGCTGCCCGGCGCGCTGGGGCATGAGATCTGGAAGCGCGACTTCAATGGCGCCTGCTCGCTGTTCGGCATCGTCTTCCAGCCGCGCTTCAGCGAGTCCGACATCTTCCGCTTCGTCGATGGGCTGAAGCTGTTCGGCATCGGCGCGAGCTGGGGCGGCTATGAATGCCTGGCGCTGCCGACCAACGGCATGCTGGTGCGCCGCGTGACCCCACCCCTGCCCGGCCAGGCGGTGCGGCTGCATATCGGGCTGGAGGAGGTGGCGGATATCATCGCCGATCTCGACCAGGCGCTGGCGCTGCTGCCGCAATAGGGCAGCTGCCAAACCGGGCCGCTGCCACACCGGGCGCCCTTCAGGGTGCCCGGAAGGCCAGGATGGCGTCGATATAGCCTTCGAAGCCTTCGGTCCCGGTGGGGGTGATGGCGTAGAGCTGGGTCTTGCCCAGCCGGCGGGCCGGCGCGATGATCCCGCCCGCGAGCAGCCGTTTCAGCACCAGCCGGACCGTAGGTCCGCTATAGCCGGTTGCGGCGGCAATCTGGTCCACCGAGAGGTCCGCCTGCGGCTGGGCGAGTGCTTCCTCATAGAACAGCATTGCGACGTCGAAGGCGATGCGGCTGTTGCGGACGCCCGCCTTCACATCCACGGCACGCAGATCCCGGAGCAATCGCAGGGCTGCCGCTTGATGTACGTCTAGGTCCAGTCCGTCGTTCATGGTGCGCTTCTGATAGATCGAATTACTGATGTGGTGGTCAAAGTTTCGAAGAGATTGCGCATCAGTCATTACGTCTAGCGAGCGACGATTCACCCCATAACGCATTCTTGATGGAGCCAGAGTAAATTCTGGCTTACCGGCCCCGCCTTGCCTCGCCTCGTTTCAAAATTTGGGTGATCTGCGAAAAGAAAATCTGCGGGCGTCGAGCAGCATCACCCTGGGCTGGTCGCGCAGCGGGCGCAAAGCCCCTCCACCTCCACCGTGGTCCGATGCGGCACGAATCCCTGGCTGGCAGCCGCGGCGGCGACGGCGGCGGAAGTGGCCGGATCGCAGATCTCGGCCGTGGCGCCGCAGCGGCCGCAGATCAGGAACTGGTGCGGGTGATCCTCCCCATGCGCATGGCCGTGGCCGGCCTCATCGCAGCCGATGAAGGCGTTCAGCCGCTCCACCTTGTGGATCAACCCCTGGGCCAGCAGGAAATCCAGCGCCCGGTACACCGTGGGCGGCGCCGCGCCGCGCCGCGCGCCACGCAGTCGGTCCAGCAACGCATAGGCGCCGATCGGCTGTTCCGCCTGCAGCACCAGGCGCAGCACCTGCCGGCGCAGCTCCGTCAACTGTGCGCCGCGGCGCAGGCAGGCGGAGGCCGCCCGATCCAGCGCAGCTTCCAGCGCCGCATCGGGCGCGACGACGGCTTCCGCTCGTATGCTCTCGGCCATATCTGTCCCCCATCCCGTATTGCATCATATAATGCCCTCGCATGACCGACACACCCTCCCCCCCCGCCTATGCCCCACCCGCCTATGCCCCCCCCTCTGGCGCCGCGCGGGACAGCCTGCTGGATGCGGTGCGCTTCGATGCCAATGGCCTTGTCGCCTGCATCGCCCAGCAGCATGACAGCGGGGAGGTGCTGATGATGGCGTGGATGAACCGCCAGGCGGTGGAGGAAACGCTCACCACCGGCCGCGTCTGCTACTACAGCCGCTCCCGCAAGGGCCTCTGGCGCAAGGGCGAGAGCTCGGGCCAGTTGCAGCACCTGGTGGAGCTGCGGGTGGATTGCGATGGCGATACGCTGCTGGCGCTGGTCCACCAGCTGGGGGTTGCCTGCCACACCGGCCGCCGCAACTGCTTCTACCGCGCGATCCGCGACGGAGAACTGACCACCATCGCGGAACCGCTGATGGACCCGGCGGCGTTGTACGGCGCCGCGCATGCGGGGCACAGCCACGGATGAGCGACCCGATCCCGGTTACCATCCTCACGGGCTTCCTGGGCGCCGGGAAGACCACGCTGCTGAACGCGCTGCTGAAGCAGCCCGCCATGGCCAATACCGCCGTGCTGATCAACGAATTCGGCGAGATCGGGCTGGACCACCTGCTGGTGGAGCGCCTCGACGGGGACACGGTTCTGCTGAATGCCGGCTGCCTGTGCTGCACCATCCGCGGCGACCTGCTGACGGCGCTGGATGGCGTGTGGGACCGCATGCTGGCGGGCCAGGCGGTGGCGCGGGTGGTAGTGGAAACCACGGGCCTGGCCGACCCCGCCCCCATCCTGCACACGCTGATGGCGGATCCGCGGCTGGCCCGCCGCTTCGTGCTGGATGGCGTGGTGACGCTGGTGGATGCCGCGACCGGCATGGCCACGCTGGATTCGCAGCCGGAGGCGCTGCGCCAGGCCGCCGTCGCGGACCGCATCGTGCTGACCAAGACGGATCTGGTGCCGCCCGCGCAGGTGGCCGCCTTGCAGGACCGGCTGGCGGCGCTGAACCCGGTCGCGCCGATCCTGCCGGCGATCGGCGGCGACATCGCCGCGGCCCAGCTTCTGGATGCGGGGCCCTACGACACCGCGGCCAAGGCACCGGCCGTTGCCACCTGGATCGGCGCCGCCGCCCCCCATGGCCACGACCATGGGCACCACCATGGACATGACCATGGGCACGGTCATGCGCATCACCACGACCGGAACCGGCACGATCCGCGCATCCAGGCGCTATGCCTGGAATTTGACCACCCCCTGCCCTGGGCGGGCCTGGCCGGATGGCTGGAGATGCTGGCGATCACGCGCGGCGCCGCGGTGCTGCGCATGAAGGGCCTGCTCGATCTGCAGGGCGAGGATCGGCCCGTGGTGATCCATGGCGTGCAGCACCTGTTCCACCCGCCGATCCGCCTGGCCGCCTGGCCGGAGGGCGCGCCGCGCAAGTCGCGACTCGTCTTCATCCTGCGCGATCTGGCGCCCGATGTGGTGCGCAACGGGCTTGAGGCCTTCCTGCGCGCAGCACGGGAGGAGGCGGCCCTTGGCGCGGCGTGATGCAAGCCGCCTCACGTTGACTTCACCCCCGCCGCGCGCTTCCCTGCCATCGCCTGATGGCCAGGGAGCCTTGTGACGCCATGCCGCTGACGATGCCGGAGGAAATCCTCCTCCTCATGCTCGATGACGAAAGCGGGCGGCTGCAGGAACGCGCGGCGCCATCGGGCGACTACGCGATTGCCGGCGCCGTGCTGGCGGAACTCGCTTTGGCCGGGCGGATCGATTCGGACCCGGCCCGCCTCTATGTGGTGAACCCGGCGCCGACCGGCGATGCGCTGCTGGATCGCGCATTGGCGCAGATCGTCGCCGCGCCGGAAGCCGGTGACAGCCGCTACTGGATCGAGACGCTGGCCGCCGATGCCGATGCCTACCGCGATTCGCTGTTCGAGCGGCTGGTGGCCAAGGGCATCCTGAAGCGCGTCGAGGGCCGCTTCCTCTGGGTGTTCCCGGAACGCCGCTACCCCGTGGTCTCCGACAAGGAGGAGCGGGAGGTGAAGGCCCGCATCATGGGCGTGCTGTTCCAGGACGACATCCCCGACCCGCGCGATTCGATGCTGATCGGCCTGTGCCGCGCCGGCGGGTTGTTCGCCCTGATCCTGTCGACGCAGGAGCTGGACCGGGTGCAGGGCCGCATCGACCAGGTGGCCGATCTTGAGGAGTTGAACCGCTCCCTCGCCGATGCCATCCGCGAAATCTACGCGCAGATCGCGCGCTATGCGCCGATGGTCTAGATACACCCGGTCACAGGCGAGTTGAGGACAGGACAGGCTTCATGGACATCACGGAAAGCACCGACCAGGGCGTGAAGGTGGCGGCCCTCAAGGGTCGCCTCGACACCGCCACCGCCCCTGCGGCGGAGACCAAGCTGATCGGGCTGCTTGAGGGCGGTGCGAAGGTTGTGGCCGATCTGGCGGAGGTTCACTACGTCTCCTCCGCCGGGCTGCGCGTGCTGCTGAAGGCAGCCAAGCAGGCCAAGGCCATCGGCGGCAGCTTCGCCATCGCCTCCCCCCAGGCGCCGGTGCGCGAGGTGCTGGAGATCAGCGGATTCGACAAGATCCTGGCCATCCACCCGAGCCGCGACGCGGCGGTGACAGCGCCTCAGCAGCGAGCGTTCGGCAGGAAGCGGACCCGGATCGGATAACGTCCCCTGGCTGACCGGATCGATCGACATGTTTCCAAACGGCTTCCAGACACCCCGCCTCCTCCTCCGCCCCATCAACCTGGCTGATGCAAGGCCAATCTTCGACGGCTATGCGCAGGATCCCCAAGTCAGCCGCTACATGACTTGGCGGCCGCACCACGAGATCGGACAAACCAAGGCCTATGTGGAAGCCTGCATGGCGGCGACCATGTACAGAACCTATGCCATGGTGCGGCGGCTAGATGACATTGTGATCGGCGCCTTTGATCTTCGCCGGCTGGCCGCGACACGCCTCGGCTATGGCTATGTGCTGGGCCGCGCCCACTGGGGCCATGGTTTCATGACGGAGGCGTTGGCCGAGGTGGTGGAATGGGCGCTCCGGCAACCGGCGATCTGGCGCATTGGCGACGTCTGTGATGTCGAGAACCTCGCCTCGGCACGCGTGATGCAAAAGGCCGGCCTGGAACGCGAAGGGCTCCTGCGGCGCTGGGCGGTGCATCCCAACCTCGGCGAGGCTCCCAGGGACTGCTTCAGTTTTTCGAAGGTCCGTTGAAGGTCGTGCCCTGCGGCGGCGGGGTATCACTCAGCCCCGCCGCAGCTTCACCCACAGGATTGCCGCGGTCAGCGGTACGGTGACCAAATTCGCCACCACCAGCCCGGTGGACCCCTTCATCACCCCATAGCCCAGCCACAGCGTGTTGCCCGCCACCAGCAACACCAGCAGCGCCAGGCTGAAATCCCCCGCCGATCGCGTCCGCCAGGTCTTCCACGCCTGCGGCACAAAGGCCGAGGTCGTCAGCGCCCCCGCAACCAAGCCCACCGCTTCCACCGCCGTATCCACGCGAAGCTCTTTCCTGTCCGAGGATGCGCCCCTATGCATCCCCGCATGGCGGAAATCCATCTCAGCTTCGAGACTTTGTCCGGCCCCGCGCTGCACCCGCTGCTGCCGGACCTGGCCGCGCTGCGCATGGCCGTGTTCCGCGACTGGCCCTATCTGTACGAAGGCGATGGCGGCTACGAGCGCGGCTATCTGCGCGCCTATGCCGATTCACCGGGCGCGGCCATCGTGGTCTGCCGGGACGGGGACCGCGTGGTGGGGGCGGCGACCTGCCAGCCGATGCTCCAGGCCCATGCGCCCATCGCCGCCTGCTTCCGCGCGGCGGGGCTGGACCCGGCGCGCGTCTGCTATTTCGGCGAATCGGTGCTGCTGCCGGAATATCGTGGCCGCGGCGCGGGCGTGCGCTTCTTCGCGGCGCGGGAGGCGCATGCCCGGCGCCTGTCCCTGCCCGAGGCCGCCTTCTGCGCCGTACTCCGCGACCCGGCCGATCCGCGCCGACCGGAAGGCTACACGCCGCTCGATGCCTTCTGGCGCAAGCGCGGCTACATGGCGCAGCCGGATCTGGTGGTGCGTTTCGACTGGAAGGATATCGGCGAGACTGCCGAGACGCCGCATGCGCTGAGCTTCTGGACCCGCACCCTATGATCCCCACGCCGCGCCCGCTTCGCCTCGGCCTGCTGGCCTGGCCGGTCGGCCAGCCCGCCAGCGTCGCGGCCTTCGGGGCGCGGCTTGATGGCTGGCTGGACCAGGCGCGTGGCCAGGCCGATCTCTGCCTGTTGCCGGAATATGCCTGCGTCGAGCTCGGCGCCGCGCTGGCCGGCAACGCCGCGCCGGATGAGGCAACCGAGCTGGCCGCCATGGTGGCGCAGGCGGAGGCGATCCTGGCCTGCATGCGGCAGGCGGCGATGCGCGCCGGGGTCTGGCTGCTGCCGGGCACGCTGCCGATGCGGTCGGCCGGCGGCCGCATCATCAACCGCGCGCCGCTGATCGCCCCGGATGGCCGCATGGCCTTCCAGGACAAGACCGCGATGACGCGCTTCGAGGCGGAACGTTGGGGCGTGTCCTCCGGCGCCGGTCCCGCGGTGTTCGACACACCCTGGGGCCGGATCGGCATTTCCATCTGCTACGATATCGAATTCCCGAAACATGCGCGGTCGCAGGTGGAACAGGGCGCCTGGCTGGTGCTCGCCCCCTCCTGCACCGACAGCCTGCGCGGCTATGCCCGCGTGCGGGTCGGCGCCGCGGCGCGGGCGCTGGAGAATCAGTGTTTCGTGGCGGTGACGCCGACGGTGGGCGAGGCCCCCTGGTCCGCCGCCCTCGATGAGAACCACGGCCAGTCCGCCATCTTCGGCCCGCCGGATCATGGCTTTCCGGAGGATGGCGTGGTCGCCGCGGCGCCCATGGATCAGCCCGGTTGGCTCTTCGCCACGCTGGACCCGGCACTGGTCGAGGCGGTGCGCGCCGATGGCGCGGTGCGCAACCACCGCGACTGGCCGCGCCGCCCCGTGCCCACGCCGAAGCCGGCGGAATTCCGATGACCCTGGTCTATCTCGTGGCCGGCGAAGCCTCCGGCGATGTGCTCGGCGCCCGGCTGCTGGCGGCGCTGCGGGCGCGGGACCCCGCGCTGGACTTCGCCGGCATCGGCGGCGACCGCCTGGCCGAACAGGGCATGCCCAGCCTGTTTCCGATGCGCGAGCTGGCGCTGATGGGGCTGATCGAGGTGCTGCCCAATATCCTGCGCCTGTCCCGGCGGCTGGATGAGACGGTGGCCGACATCACTGCGCGGCGGCCCGGCGTGGTGGTGACGATCGACAGCCCCGGCTTCACCCTGCGCCTGGCGCAGCGCATCCGCCCCCTCGGCATTCCTGTGGTGCATTACGTAGCGCCGCAGATCTGGGCCTGGCGGCCGGGGCGGGTGGCCAAGATCAAGGCCGCCGTCGACCACATCCTGTGCCTGCTGCCCTTCGAGCCGGTGATCTTCGAGGCGGCCGGCATCCCGGCCAGCTTCGTCGGCCATCCGGTGCTGGAATCGGGCGTCGATGCCGGCGATGGCGCGCGGTTCCGCGCCGCGCATGGGCTGGCGCCGGATGCGCCGCTGCTGGTGGTGATGCCGGGCAGCCGGCGGATGGAGGTGAAGCGCCTGCTGCCGGTCTTCGGCGCGGCGCTGCGGCAGCTGGCGCCGCGCGTGCCGAACCTCGCCGTGGCCCTGCCGGTCTCGGCGGTGGTGGCGGAGGCGGTGCGGACCGGCACGCAAGACTGGCCGGGCCGGATCATCCCGGTCACGGATCTGGCGGAGAAGCACGACGCCTTCGCGGCCGCGCAGGCGGGGCTCATCAAATCCGGCACCTCCTCCCTGGAGATGGCCGTGGCCGGGGTGCCGCATCTGGTCGCCTACAAGGTGAACCCCGTCACCGCCGCCATCATACGCCGCCTGGTGCGTGTGCCCTTTGCCAGCCTGGTGAACCTGCTGGCAGACCGCGCCGTGGTGCCGGAGTACCTCCAGCAGGATGCCACGCCGGCGGCATTGGCCGAGGGGCTGGCCGGGCTGCTGCTGGATCCCGCCCAGGCCGCGGCGCAACGCGCGGGGTTTGCGGAGATGCTGACGAAACTGCGCCCGGCGGAGGGGCTGCCGAGCGCGGCCGCCGCCGCCGTGGTCCTGCAAAGGCTGACGCCATGCTGACGATCCGCCCGCCGGTGGCCGCCGATGCGCCGCAGATGCTGGGGCTGCTGGCGCAGCTCGGCTATGCCGTGACGGAGGCGGATCTGCGGGCGCGGCTGGCGGCACAGGGACCGGAAGACCTGGTACTGGTCGCGGCGCGCGGCGAGACGCTGCTCGGGGTGATGGCGCTGCATCGCGCCACCATCCTGCATATCGGGCCGGTGGCGCGGATCATGACGCTGGTGGTGGACGCCCAGGCGCGCAGCGGCGGGGTCGGGCGGCAGCTGGTGGAAGCGGCGGCGGCATGGGCGCGGGAGGCAGGCTGCGTGACGCTGGAACTGACCTCCGGCAAGCAGCGGCTGCGGGCGCATGCATTCTATGAGGGGATCGGGTTTGCCGCGCAGGGGTTGCGGCTGCATCGGGCGGTCTAGGACCTGTGGACAATTGGGCTGCGGGCGCGTCCGGCGATGGATAGCCATCGGCTCCGCTGTCTTCCTTCCCAGCACGAAAAATCCCTCGCCGGCCGCATCCCGGCCCCAACTGTCCACAGGCCCTAGCGGAGGCCGTCGCGGCCCCCGCACCCCACTCTCCCCGGCGTTTCAGCCGATTGCCGCCTCGACGGCCAGCGCGACGCGCAGCGCGGCCAGGCCCTCCGCGGCGCCGACCTCGGGCGCGCCCTGCCCGGCGCAGGCCTGCGCGAAACCGGCCTGCTCGGCCTCCAGGCTGTCATGGTCGGTCCAGCCGGCGCGGTCGATGCCATAGCCGGGCATGGTTGCCACCGCCTCCGCCCCGCCCCGGCGCAGCACCGCCAGGCCGCGGTTGAGGAAATCCACGCTCATCTCGCCCTCATTCCCCAGCACCCGCAGCCGCCGCTCCATGGTCAGCGAGACGCGGGAGGCGGTGATGGTAGCGGCCCGCCCGCCCGCGAAGCCGAGCCGGGCGACGGCAAAGTCGGCGTGTTCGGACATCACCCGCGCGCCCACCGCCTCCACCGTCTCGGGCGGCCCGCCGGCCAGCCTCAGCACCAGGTCGATGTCATGGATCATCAGGTCCAGCACCACGGAGACATCCAGCGAGCGGGGCCGGAAGGGTGCGGCGCGCACCGCCTCCCAATGCACCGCGCGGGCGCCGTCCTGGGCGGCGACCACGGCGCGGAAGGCGGCGGAAAAACGCTCGATATGCCCCACCTGCAACACCAGGCGGCGGGATTGCGCCAGATCGGCCAGGGTTTGCGCCTCCGCCAGCGTGGCCGCGATCGGCTTTTCCATGAACAGATGCCGGCCGGCTTCCAGCACCTGGCGCCCCAGCGCCGCATGGAAGCGGGTGGGCGCGGCCACGATCACGGCCTCGGCGGCTGCAATCGCCTCCGCCGCCGGCAAGGCGGGCACGCCGCATTCGGCGGCGACCGCGGCGGCGCGGGCCGGGTCGGAATCGTGCAGCGCGACCAGGCGAAGGGGATTGTCGCCTGCGCGGCTGGCTTTCAGCGCGTGAAATCGCCCGAAATGACCCGCACCCAGTACCGCCACGCGCAACGCCATCGTGAAAAACCCTTTCTTCAGCCCACAGGGTGATACTGCGTCGCGCGCGGGCTTGCATCAGGTGGGGCCGCGCCGCATCTTCCGGCCCGGTGGCATCGCCCCCCACATGGGGTAATAGGGCCGCTCCTTCACCATTCGGGGTCTGGCTGCTTCCATGATGTATTTCGCCCGCTGGAAGGTGTTCGCCATCATTGGCGTGTGCCTCCTCGGCATCCTGGTGTCCCTGCCCAACCTGTTTCCGCGCAGCGCGCTGCCGGACTGGGTCAGCCCTTGGGCGCGGCAGATCAATCTCGGCCTGGATCTCCGCGGCGGCAGCTACCTGCTGCTGGAGGTCGATACCTCCGCCATGGTGCGGGAGAGGCTGGAGACGCTGGTGGAGATCACCCGCCGCGGCGGCGCCAACGCCAATCCGCGCATCCTCTATACCGGGCTGAACGCCGATCCGGCGCAGCGTCGCATCTCGGTGCGCGTCACCGATCCGGCCCGGGCGGAGGATATGGCCCGCATCCTGCGCGAGGCCGCCATCGTGGTGCCGGCCGGCGCCGGGGCGCAGCAGCCGGATATCGAGGTGACGGTCGCCCCGAACGGGCTGGTTACCGCCACGCTGACCGAGGTGGCGCTGCGCGCCAAGGCCGGCAATGCGGTGGAACAGTCGCTGGAGATCGTCCGCCGCCGCGTCGATGAGACGGGCGTGGCGGAGGCGCTGATCGCCCGCCAGGGGGCCAACCGCATCCTGGTCCAGCTGCCCGGCGTGGAGGATCCCGCCCGCATCAAGGACCTGCTGGGCCGCACGGCCCGGATGACCTTCCACCTGCTGGATGAAAACGCCAATCTCCAGGCGCCAACGCCACCGCCCGGCACCATGTTCCTGCCCGGCGACCGGTTCCAGGAACGCTATGCCGTGCGCCGGTCCATCGCGGTGGATGGCGCCAGCCTGACGGATGCCCGTGCCGGCCAGGACAGCAACGGCCAGTGGGTGGTGAACTTCACCTTCAACTCCGACGGCACCCGCCGCTTTGCCGACATCACCCGCCAGAATGTCGGCCGCCCCTTCGCCATCGTGCTGGATGAGCGGGTGATCACCGCGCCGAACATCCGGGAGCCGATCACCGGCGGCCGCGGCCAGATTTCCGGCAGCTTCGATGTCCGCGGCGCCAATGACCTGGCCGTGCTGCTGCGCGCCGGCGCCCTGCCCGCGCCGCTGACGGTGGTGGAGGAACGGACCGTGGGGCCGGAGCTGGGGGCGGATGCGATCCGCGCCGGCATCATCTCCCTCGCCGTCGGCGCCAGCTTCGTCTTTCTTTACATGGGCCTCGCCTATGGCTTCCTGGGCTGGCTAGCGAATATCGCGCTGCTGGCCAACCTGGTCATCATGATCGGCGTCCTGTCGGTGATGGGCGCCACCCTGACCCTGCCCGGCATCGCCGGCATCGTGCTGACGCTGGGCACGGCGCTCGACGCCAACATCCTGATCAATGAACGGATACGGGAGGAAGTCCGAAACGGGCGAACGCCGATCTCCGCGCTGGAGCTTGGCTTCACCAAGGCGTCCGGCACCATCATGGACAGCAACCTGACCAACCTGATCGCCATGGCCTGCCTTTATGGCTTTGGCAGCGGGCCGGTTAAGGGTTTTGCCGTAACGGTGGCAGTCGGCACCGTGGTGCAGATGTGGACGGCCACCGTGGTGGTCCGGCTGATGGTGGCGGCCTGGTATCGCCGCCGCCGCCCGCAGACGCTTCCCGTTTGATATCGGCGCCCTGAGGATCCATTGATGTTTCGCGCCCTTTTCGCCCCCTTGGCCCGCCCGCTGTTCCGCATCGTCCCGGACGATACGCGCATCCCCTTCATGAAGGGGGCCGTGGCCGGGTTGATCCTGTCCGCCATCCTGTCCATCGGCTCCGTCGTGCTGGCCTTCTATCCGGGCCTGGCGCGTGGCATCGACTTCCAGGGCGGCATCGTCATGGAGATCCGCACCCCGGCGGAAGCCGATCTGGCGCGGCTGCGCGCCGCGGCCTCCGCCCTTGATCTCGGCGATGTCGGGTTGCAGCAATTCGGCGCGCCCGATGCGGTGCTGATCCGCCTGCCGGTGCAGGGCGATGAGGCCGGTACCCAGCGCGCGGTCACCGCCGTGCGCGCAGCGCTGGAGCAGGCCAGCCCCGGCACCCGCGTGCTGCGGGTGGAGGCGGTTGGCGAACGCGTTTCCTCCGAATTGTTCCGCGGCGGCATGATCGCGCTGGCCATCAGCCTGCTGGCGATGCTGGTCTACATCTGGTTCCGCTTCGAATGGCAGTTCGGCATCGCCGCCATCATCACCCTGATCCTCGATACCACGAAGACGGTGGGCTTCCTGGCGGTGACGCAGATCGAGTTCAACCTGCAGACCATCGCGGCCATCCTGACCATCGTCGGCTTCTCGGTGAACGACAAGGTCGTGGTGTTCGACCGGATGCGGGAAAACCTCCGCAAATACAAGCAGATGCCGCTGCGCGACGTGGTCGACCTTTCGATCAACGAGACGCTGAACCGCTCCATCGGCACCTCCGCCACGCTGTTCCTCTCGGCGTTGCCGCTTGCGCTGTTCGGGGGTGATGCGCTGGCGGGCTTCGCCTGGACCATGCTGTTCGGCATCGTGCTGTCCACCTCCTCCTCCATCTTCATCACCGCGCCGCTGGTTCTGTATACCGGCGCCAAGTCGCTGCGGCCGAAGGACGTCGCCACCCCGGCACAGGCCGCGGCGACATGACCCTCGCCGGGCCTGCCGGCAGCGGAGTCCGGACCATGCTACCGCGTCGCGGCGTGCTGGGCCTGGGCGTTGCCGGTGCGCTCGGGCTGGCAGCGCCGGCCCTGGCGGCCCGGCCCAACCCGACGGAGCTTCTGGTCGGCGCCCCGCCCGGCTCGATTGTCGACCTCTGGGCACGGGGCGTCGCGCCCTTCCTGGAACGCGCCCTGCCACGGCTGACCCTGGTGGTGCGGAACGAGCCGGGGCGCCTGGGCCTCGATGCCGTCTCCATCCTGGCGGAAGCGGACCCGGCGCGGCGCGTCATCGGCGTCGTCACGGCGCCGCTTCTGCTGGCGCGTGCGGTGGAAGCGGGCGAGGCCTTCCCGGCCACCCGCCTTGCCCCGCTGGCCGCGGTGCTGGAGGAAAGCATGGTGCTGGTGGGCGCGCCGGGCGGGCCGCAGGATATCGCCGCGCTGCGGGCCCTGGGCGACCGCGGCACGCTGGGCACGCCGGCGCCGGGCAGCGCCGCGCATTTCGCCGCCTCCCGCCTCGATGGGCGGCTGGACCTGCCGCGCTTCGCCTTCCCGACCGCCGCGGCCGCCCGGCAGGCCGCCATTTCCGGCCATGTCGCGGCCGCCATGCTGCCGCTGCCGGACGCCATCACCCAACTCCGCGAAGGCCGGCTGCATGGCATCGGCATTGCCGCCCATGGCCGGAGCCCCTTGCTGCCGGACCTGGCCACGCTGAAGGATCAGGGCGTCGATCTCGTCGCCTCCGCCCAGCGCGGCTTCGCGCTCAGCCCCGTCGCACCGGAACCCTTCCGGGCGGCCTTGCTGCGCGGGTTGCGGGCGGTGGCGACCGACCCGGATTTTGCCGAGCAATGCGTGACACGCGGCCAGAATCCGCGCTTCCTGGGCCCGGAAGACTGGACCCGCCTGCTGGCACGTGCCGATGCGGAGTTGCGGCGCCGTTGGGCAGAGGAACCCTGGCTGCCACGCCGCGCCTGAGCCCAACGTGAACACGCGACTGTGTTCACCCAGGCCGCATCCTGGCCCGGCTCGTCACGCAGTCTGGTCTGTTACGCTTGCCTGAAACCGGCGGAAATGAAGCAGACGATGCCCCCTATCACGAAATGGTGATAATCGAATACCATGCCAGGCATCCGCCGACCGCCGGGCCAGGTTCAAGGACGTGCACATCATGCTGAGGCGCCCAAGGCGCGCCCTGTCGGAGCCGGGAACGGTACTGCTGCTCGCGAGCGACCCTCGGGTGATCGCCGCGACGCGCGACGCTGTGCGGCGCATGGCCGGGCCGCCGCCGGTGCTGGTTGCCACCGCGGCCGAGGCCATGAGCCACATGGTCGGCCCCGGCAATGCCCCGCGGCACCTCGTGGTGGAAAGCGGCGCAGGCAGCAGCGCGCTGCTGAGCGCGGCGCGGGACCCCTTCAACGGGACCGATATCATCTTCGTCACCCGGCCCGGCGAGGATCCGCCGGCCGGTTTGCAGCAGGTCCCGGCAGAAGGCGCGCAATTGGCCGCCGCGCTGGCCGCCGCCGCGCCAGGGGTGGTGCTGCCCCCCAATGATGCCGCCTCATTGGCAGCGGGGCTCGGCAGGGGCGAGATCACCGTCCGCTTCCAGCCCATGGTGCGCCTGGCCGACCGCCGGCCTGTGATGGTGGAGGCACTCGCCCGCTGGGAACGGCCCGGCGTGGCCCTGGGCGCCCAGGCCTTCATTCCACTGGCCGAATCCGCGGGGCTGTCGGCGCAGCTCACGGCTGCCGTGGCGCAGCGCGCCATGACGGATCTGGCAGCGCACCGTGGCGGCCAGCGCATCCGCCTGTCCTTCAACATCCCGCTTTCCGAATTGGTGAAGCCGGACCTGCCCAGTTGGCTCGGGCGGATGGCAATGCGCGCCGGGCTGCCAACTGCCGATATCCTGCTGGAACTGACGGAAAGCGCCAAGGTGCGGGACCGCGCCCTGCTGCGCCGCGCCTTGGAACGGCTGCTGCGCGCAGGCTTTGGCGTGCTGCTGGACGACCTGGCGCTGGATGATGGCAGGCGCCGCCTGCTGGACCTGCCCTTCGCCGGGGTGAAGCTGGACCGCAAGCTGGTGATCGCAATGCCGGAAGAACGCCGGGCGCGGGCGGAGGTGGAGCGCATTGTCCGCCACGCCCGGCGCCGCAACATGCTGGTGATCGCGGAAGGCGTGACGGACAGCCACATCTGGCGCGCCGTGGCGGCCGCCGGCTGCGACCTGGCGCAGGGCTTCGGCGTGGGCCGTCCCCTGCCCCCGGCCGCGCTGCCGGCCTGGACCACCGCCTGGAACGCGGCGGCGGTGCCGGAACCCCAGTTGCCGTAGTTCAGGCGCCGTAGTTCAGGCGCCGTAGCTGGCCCGGTACAGGGCGATGATCGCGGCCTCATCCGGCACGCGCGGGTTGTTGGCTGGGCTGCCGGAGGCCAGCGCCTGCCGCGCCATCAGCGGCAGCAACCCGTCCCATTTCCCGGCGTCGATGCCCCATTTCGCCGGGCTTGGCACATCCAGGTCCCGGTTCAGCGCGCGCAGCTCCTCCACCAGCAGTATGGCTGCGGCCTGGTCGCCTTCCGCCTCGCTGGCCACGCCCATCACGCGCGCCGCTTCCGCATAGCGGGCGCGGGCGGCCTCCAGGCCGAATTCGGTCACCGCCGGCAGCAGCATGGCGTTGGACAGGCCGTGCGGCACATGGAAATGCGCGCCGATCGGCCGGCTCATGCCATGCACCAGCGCCACGCTGGCATTGCTGAAGGCGAGGCCGGCCAGCGTCGCGCCGCGCATCATCGCCTCCCGCGCCGCGGCGTCCTTCGGGTCGGCCCAGACGCGGCGGAGGTTGGGGGCGATCAGCCGCATGGCGCTGCGGGCATAATCATCGGAGACCGGATTGGCCTTGGCGGAGACGAAGGCCTCCAGCGCATGGGTCAGGCTGTCGATGCCGGTATCGGCGGTGATGCGCGCGGGCAGGCCGAAGGTCAGCTCATGATCAACCACGGCGGCCAGAGGCAGGGCGCCGAGGCCGGCGATGAGCATCTTCTCATCCGTCTCGGTATCCGTGACGATCGTGAAGCGTGTCGCCTCGCTGCCGGTGCCGGCGGTGGTGGGGACGCAGATGATGGGCACGGCGCCGCGACTGGCGGTGGCGGGCACCTTGAAGTCCCGCATCTTCGCACCGGGCGGCGCGGCGGCCAGGATGGCCATGGCCTTGGCCGTATCCATCGGGCTGCCGCCGCCAAAGCCCACCAGGCAGTCGTAATCCCCGGCGGCGAAGACCGCGACGCCGGCGGCAATCACGGTATCGGTCGGGTCTGGCACCGTATCCGCAAACACCGCAGGCGCCATGCCGGCGGCGCGCAGCGGCGCCAGCGCGTGCTCCAGCAGGCCGGAGGAGACCATGAAGGGGTCGGTGACCACGAGTGGCCGGGACAGGCCGAGCTGCCCGAGCACATCCCCCAGCTTCGCCACGGCACCGCCGCCCATCACCATCAGCCGCGGTGCCACCAGTGACATGATCATCGTCGTTTCCCCCTCACCTTGTGGTGCGAGGGTAGGACAGGATCGCGGCTGGCGTCAGACCCTCCCGGCCGCCTTGCGCGCCTTCGCCGCCGCATAGAGCGCGAGGCGCTGCGCGGCGACCGGCGACATGCCGTTCTCCGCCACCGCCTCATGCGCCGGCAGCGTCTCCGCGAAGTGGCAGGCCACCTGCTGGCCAGGCGCCAATTCGCGCAGCGCGGGCATCTCCGCCTTGCAGCGATCCTGCGCGAAGGAACACCGCGTGTGGAAACGGCAGCCGGAGGGCGGGTTCATCGGGCTGGGCACGTCGCCGCCCAGCGGTTTCACCATGCCGCGCCGGCGCGGATCGGGGTGCGGAATGGCCGAGAGCAAGGCCCGCGTATAGGGGTGCATCGGCCGGTCGAAGATGGCGCGCTTCGGCGCCTGTTCCACGATCTGGCCGAGATACATCACCGCCACCCGGTCGGCCATGTGGTGCACCACGGCCAGGTCATGCGCGATGAACAGATAGGACAGGCCGAAGCGGCGTTGCAGATCCTTCAGCAGGTTCACCACCTGCGCCTGGATCGACACATCCAGCGCAGAGACAGGCTCATCGCAGATGATGAGCTCGGGCTGCACCGCCAGCGCGCGGGCGATGCCGATGCGCTGGCGCTGGCCGCCGGAGAATTCATGCGGGTAGCGCTGGGCGTGGAAGGGCGCGAGACCGACCAGGCCGAGCAACTCCTTCACCCGCGCCGCACGCGTTTCCCTCGTGCCGATGCCATGCACCTCCATCGGTTCCGAGATCGTGTCGCCGACGCGCAGCCGCGGATTGAGGCTGGCATAGGGATCCTGGAACACCACCTGCACGCGGCGTCGCAGCGTGCGCAGCGCCGCACCCGAAATCTCCTGCCCATCGAAGCGCACGGTGCCGCCGGTCGGCTCAATCAGCCGCAGCACCAGGCGCGCCGTGGTGGATTTTCCGCAGCCGGATTCACCGACGATGGCCAGCGTCTCGCCCCGCTCGATGCGGAAGGACACGCCATCCACGGCGCGCACCGTGCCGACCTGCTTCGCCAGCACGATCCCCTTCTTCACCGGGTAATGCTTGGTGAGGTTCTCGACCTCCAGCAGCGTGGTCATGCGGCGAGGTCCAGGCTGTTTTCCACCGGTGCACGGATGCAGGCGGCATAGTGGCCGGGGGCCACTTCCTCCAGCGGCGGCGGTGCGGTGCGGCAGGCATCGATGGCGAAGGGGCAGCGCGGCTCGAAGCGGCAGCCCTTGGGCAAGGCGAAGGGCGGCGGCACCGCACCCTCGATCGCCAAAAGCTCCGCCCGTTCCTCATCCAGCCGCGGCACGGAACCCAGCAGGCCGAGCGTGTAGGGGTGCTGGGGGCTGGCGAAGATTTCGCTGGCGGTGCCGCGTTCCGCGACGCGGCCGGCATACATCACGGCGACCTCATCAGCCATCTCGGCGACCACGCCAAGGTCATGCGTGATGAGGATGATGGACATGCCGGTTTCCGTCTGCAGGTCGCGCAGCAGGTCCAGGATCTGCGCCTGCACGGTCACATCCAGCGCCGTGGTGGGTTCATCGGCGATCAGCAGCTTCGGCTTGCAGGCCAGCGCCATGGCGATCATAACGCGCTGGCGCATGCCGCCCGAGAGCTGGTGCGGGAATTCATCGAAGCGGCGCGCGGCGGCGGGAATGCGGACACGGTCGAGCGCGGCGAGACCGCGCTCCCGCAATTCCTTGTTGCTCGACTTCGTATCGTGCGCGCGCATCGCCTCCATGATCTGAAAGCCGATGGGATGCACCGGGTTCAGGCTGGTCATCGGTTCCTGGAAGATCATCGCCACCTGGCCGCCGCGGACCTGGCGCATGCCGGCATCCGACAGGTCCAGCAGGTTCTGCCCTTCCAGCAGCACGCGCCCGGCCGCGACGCGCCCCGGCCGCGGCACCAGCCGCATGACGGAGAGCGACAGCATGGATTTGCCGCAGCCGGATTCACCCACGATGCCGAGCGTCTTGCCGCGCGGCACCGTCAGATCCACGCCATCGACTGCGGGGATATCGCCATTGGCGCTGCGGAACACCGTCCGCAGCCCCTGGATCTCAAGTAGAGGAATCATGACCACCGAAAGGTAGGAGGCGAGGAGACATCGACCGGGCGATGCGCCCAATCCTGCGATGGCGCCTTCTCGATGATGCGCTTCTGCGCCTCATGCAGATGCGCGGCGGCGCCGTGGTAGTCCATGGTGGTGACCTTGCCGTCGGACACGACCTTGTTGCCATCGACATAGACATCGCGCACGGCACGATCGCCGGCCGCATAGACCAGGCTGCGAACGGGATCGCGGCCCGGGCGCATCATCGGATGCGTCACATCCACCAGCACGAAATCGGCGCGCATGCCGGGGGCCAGGCGCCCGATATCCTCACGCCCCAGCGCCTTGGCGCCGCCGATCGTCGCCGCGTCGAACAGCTCCGTCGTCGTCATGCTGCGCGGGTCATTCGCCTGGGTACGCGCGAGATAGGCGACGAGCCGCATCTCATCGAGCATGTTGTGCGGATAGGTATCCGTGCCGAGGCCCATATTCACGCCGGCCCGCTTGTAACGCCCAAAGTGCTTCAGCGTGATGCCGCGGCGGGCAAAGACGGTCGGGCAATGCGCGACCGTGGTGCCGGTTTCCGCCAGACGGCCCATGTCGCTATCCGTCCACCACTTCGTCGAGGGATGGTCATCGAGGAAAATGCCATGGCCGATGATGCTGCGATCGCTGAGCAGGCCCATGGAATCCAGCCAACCGATCGGCGTCTTGCCAGTGCGGCGGGTGATCTCGTGGAATTCCACCACGGATTGCGCAGCGTGGATCTGCCAGGAAACGCCACGCTTCTCGGCTTCCTGGAAGCTCTCCTTCAGCAGCGTATCCGTGCAGGTATCGATCTGCGCCGGCACCACCATGCCGAACAGGCGGCCGCTTTCATGCTGCTCGGCGCGTTCGATGAGGGACAGCGCCTCGCCCATCGCCTTCTCGCCGGCGGCCTCGTCCCACTCATATTCGACGACATGGCCATTCTTGGTGAACCACTTGGCCGATTTGAACATCGGCGCGATGCAGACGCGCATGCCGGATTCGGCCAGCAGGTCCATCCAGCCGGGATGCGCCATGGACAGGTCGGCGACGGTCGTCACGCCCGACAGCAGCAATTCGGACAGCGCGACGCGGACGCAGGAGGGCACTGCCTCCGAATCCGCCCGGAAGATCGGCATGAATTCATACAGCGACGAGTTGTACAGGCCCGGCGAGCCGATCTCATCGATCAGCCCCTTGTTCATCGGCTCACTGGACGGGTGGGAATGGATGTTCACCAGCCCCGGCATGACCATCAGCCCGGAGCCGCTGATCTCCTCCTCCGCCGCGCCGGTATAGCCGCGGCCGACGAAGCTGATCGCCCCGCCGGTGAAGGCCACATCGGCATCGGGCAGGTAGATATGCTGCTTGGTCGACGCGTCCCATGCAACGACCAGGTCGGCGTTGCGGATGACGGTTGTCATGATGTTTCCCCTCTCAGCGTTCGCTCGTTGCCAGCCGGAAGCCAAGCGCGACAAAGGCCGCGGCGAAGCCGCGCCGCAGCCATGCCAGCACCGATGGCCTCTGCAACACATGCCGCCGCGCCGCCGCGGCGCAGAAGCCATAGATCACGAAGACCACGAAGGTCATCGCCATGAACACGCCCGACAGCAGCAGCATGCTGGTGACCGGCGCAGGGTCCTGAAGCGCGATGAATTGCGGCAGGAAGGCCACGAAGAAGATCGACAGCTTCGGGTTCAGCAAATTGGCCGCCATGGCGGACAGGATCACCTCCCGGTCACGCCGCGGCGCCTGATCCGCGCTGATGGAGAGTGGCCCATCCGCGCGCAGGCTGCTCCACGCCATCCAGAGCAGATAGGCGATACCCGCCCAGCGGATCGCCTCGAAGGCCAGGGCGCTGGCATGCAGCAGCGCCGCGAGGCCGGTGATGGCGGCGAGCATGTGCGGCAGGATACCGAGCGTGCAGCCCAACGCCGCGACGATGGCGGCCCGTCGCCCCTGTGACAACGCAGCCGCAAGGGTGATCACCACGCCCGTACCGGGCGAGGCGACCACGATCAGCGAGGTCAGCAGGAACTCCGGGCCCATCGGCGTCAGCGCGTCGTGCGCATATCGAGCGCCTTGTAGACGCCGATGCCGTAAAGACCATGCGCGCGGAGCCCGGTGACGCGGTTGGAGACCGCGACATACAGGTTCTCACGCGCTGTGGTCAGCCAGGGCGCTTCCTCGGCAAGCTGGCGCTGGATGTTCGCGAGTGCGGTGCGGCGCACGGCGGGGTCCGTCGCGCTGCGCGCCTCGTCCAGCCAGGCGTCGGTCTGCGGGTTGTTCCAGTTCATCCGGTTCGGCGTCGGCCGTGCACGGCTGTGCCAGTAGAGGCTGAGCGCATCGCCCGCGGAGAAATACGGGTAGGACAGGAACAGCGCATCGAATTCCTGGGTGGCCATGCGGCCCCAGGCCACCGTCGCATCGAAAAGCTGGATGCGCATCTCGATGCCGACGCGGCGCAGCGCCTGCTGGATGATCTCGCCCTGGCGCTGGTTCTCCAGCGTGTTGATGCCGTAGGTCAGGAAGCTTGCCCGAACGCCGTCCTTCACGCGGACGCCATCGCTGCCCATGGTCCAACCCGCTTCGTCCAGCGTGCGCTGGGCAGCCGCCACGTCGAAGCGCGGCACCATCGCATCCGACTGCGCATCATAATCCAGCGTATTCGGATTGACGATGTTCAGCGCCGGCTGGGCATGGCCAGACCAGACGGCACGCACCAGCGCCTCCCGGTCCACCGCCTGGTGGATGGCGCGGCGCACGGCGCGGTCGCTCACCACCGGCTTGTCGACCTTGAAGCCCAGGTAATAGTCCCAGAAGTAGTTGGGCTGGGTCAGCATGGTCACGGTCGGCACGCGGCGCAGATTCGTGATGGCGATGGAGGGGATGTATTGCGTGACATCCGCAGCGCCGGTCTGGATGGCCGCCAGGCGGGCGGAGGGTTCAGGTACCACGCGCCAGACGATGCGCTCGACATGCGCCGGGCCCTGGTTCTGGTACATCGGCGGGCCCCAGCGGTAGTTCGGGTGGCGCGTCAGCACCAGCTCGCTCCGCGGGGTCCAGGACTGCCAGCAATAGGGGCCGGTGCCGTTGAAGCCCTGGCTGCCGAAATTCGCGCCGAGGCGATCGACCGTGTTCTTGTCGATGATGCCGGCAAAGAACAGCGTGAGCTGCGACAGCAATTCGGAGAAGGGCTCGTTCAGCTCATATTCGATGGTGAAGGGATCGACCGCGCGGATTTCCTTCACCGGGCCGGCACGCCAGGCCACCGGGCTGCGCGTCTCGCGCGAGATCCAGCGGTTGATGGAATACACCACATCTTCCGCGGTGAATTCCTTGCCGTCGCAGAAGGTCACGCCGCGACGCAGATGGAAGGTGTAGAGCTTGCCATCCGGCGAGACGGTCCAGCGTTCCGCCAGGCCGGGGCGGATGGTCTGGCCATCGAAATCCATGGTGACCAGCGTATCGGTCATCATGCCCACCACCTCACCGGCGCTGCGCGCGGTGGAGCGATGCAGGTCGTAGCGGTCCGCGTCGATCTCGCGCAGGAACACCACGGTGTTGCGCGGCGTCTGTGCCACGGCCGGCAGCACCGGCACGGTGGTGACCGCTGCCAAGGCGGCGACCATTGCGCCCTTGAGGAACTTCATCTTTTTCTCCCTGCCTGACTAGATACGGAGCCGGGGGTCGAGCGCATCGCGCAGCGCGTCCCCCAGCACGTTGAAGGCCAGCACGACGACAAAGATGCCGACGGCCGGAATGACGGAGATGTGCGGCGCGAAGAACAGGAAGGTGCGCCCCTGCGCCGCCATCGCGCCCAGCTCCGCCACCGGCGCCTGCGCGCCGAGGCCGAGGAAGGACAGCGCGGAGCCCAGAAGGATCACCTGCCCGAAGCGCAGCGTGGCGAAGACCAGGATGGGGCTGGCGCAATTCGGCATCAGGTGGCGCCAGATCAGCCGTGCATCGCCCATGCCCTGCGCGCGCGCCGCCTCGATATAATCCTGCCCCAGAACCACCAGCGCGGTGGAGCGTGCGATGCGCGCCATGAGCGGCACGGTCGCCACCGCCAGCGCAATCACCACCGCCGTCACGCCGGGGCCGAAGATGGCGGCGATGGCCAGGCCGAACAGGATGGCGGGGAAGGACAGCATGATGTCCGCCAGCCGCATCAACAGGCCGTCGATGCGGCGGTAATAGGCCGCGGCGAAGCCCATTGCGACGCCGATGACACCACCGATGCCAAGGCTGAGCGCCCCCATCGCCAGCGTCACCCGCAGGCCATGCAGCATGCGCGAGAGCATGTCCCGCCCCTGCCCGTCCGTGCCCAGAAGATACTTGCCATCGGGCGGCTGCATCACCGCCATCAGATCCGTCTCGAAGGGATCATGGGGTGCGATCCAGGGCGCGAGCAGCGCGGCCAGGATCACCAGCACCACCAGTGCCAGCGACACGGCCGCCGCCGGTTCGCGCAGCAGGATCTTCAGCGTGCCCGGGCGGGCGGGGGCCACGATTTCGGTCACGGTCGTGCTCATCCGGCCCGCACCCGCGGGTCGAGCACGCCGTACAGAAGATCCACCGTCAGATTCACCAGGATGAAGCCCATCGACAAGACGATGATGGTGCCCTGCGCCATCGGGAAATCCGAAGACAGAATGGCACCCACGGCGAGCCGCCCGACGCCGGGCCAGGAGAACACCGTCTCCGTCACCACCGCGCCGCCGAGCAGGAAGCCGATCTGCAGGCCGATCAGCGTGACGACCGGCACCATGGCGTTGCGCAGCGCATGGCGCGTGACCACCAGCCGCTCCGTCAGCCCCTTCGCGCGCGCGGTGCGCACATGGTCGGCGCCCAGCACATCCAGCACCGCCGTGCGCGTCATGCGCGCCACCGGCCCGACGAAGACGCCGCCGAGCGTGATCGCCGGCAGGATCACGGCCCGCAGCCCCTGCCAGGTCCAGAGCGGCCCCTCGCGCCCCGTGAAGGGCAGCAACTGCCACTGGAAGCCGACGAACCAGATCAGCACCAGGCCCAGGAAGAAGACCGGCACGGACACGCCGGCGACGCTGACGGCCATCACGATGCGGTCGATCAGCGACCCGCGCAGATAGGCGCCCACGGTGCCCATGGCGATGCCGAGCGGGATGGACCAGATCAGGCTCGCTGCCATCAGCTCCAGCGTCGGGCCGATGGTGGAGGCCAGCTCGTGCGAAACGGGCACGTTGTTGATGATGGAAACGCCGAGATCGCCCTGCGCCAGCCGCCAGAGATACAGCGCGAACTGCACGTAAAGTGGTTCATCCAGCCCGAGGTCGGTGCGGATCTGCGCGATGATCTCGGCACTGGCATTGGGGCCGGCGCGGACGACGGCCGGGTCCGTCGGGACCACCTGCATCAGCAGGAAACCCACCAGCAGCACGCCAAACATGACCGGCACGGCCAGCATCAGGCGTTGGACGGCATGCCTCAGCATGGGGCGAGGGCTCCGTGGCGGTCAAAGATCACCGCGCCGCCGCGCAGCGTCAGGTCGGCCTGCGTGTCGCGCAGGATCTGCTCCGGCGCGCAGGCGAAGATGTCACGCGACAGCACGGCGATATCGGCCTGCATGCCGGGCTCCAGCGTGCCGCGGCGATCCTCGGCGAATTGCGTATAGGCGCCGCACCAGGTCTGGCAGTGCACGGCCTGTTCCGCCGTCAGCGTCTGGTCCGGCCCCAGCACCGTGCCGCGATTGGTCTTGCGCGTCAGCATGGTGAAGAGATTGGCGAAGGGATCGACGGAAGAAACCGGGCAATCGCTGGAGGCCGCCGGATGATGCCCCTCCTCCAGCCAGGTCCGCATCGGATAGGCTTCCTCCGCCCGGGCACGGCCCAGGTTGCGGATATAGAGGTCGCCGAATTCATACATGAAGGCCGGCTGCGGCACCGGCAGGATGCCGCGCGCCAACATGCGCTTGCGCTGATGCGGCGTCAGGAAGCCGCAATGCTCGATGCGGTGGCGACGGCCGAGGAAGGGATGCGCTTCGCTGTCGGCCATCTCCATGCCGACCAAGACCTGCTCGATCGCTGCATCGCCGATGGCGTGGATATCGAGCTGCCAGCCCTGTTCGTGGAACAGCTTCAGCAGCGCGTGGATTTTCTCATCCGGGAAGGTGAAGACACCCGTGCCGCCGCCGGCGGATTCCAGATACGGGTCGAAGAAGGCCGCCGTCAGGCCGCCCGCCGAACCATCGGCAAAAACCTTCACCGCGCCCCAGCGCAGCATGTCGTCGCCCTGCATCGGCCGCAGCCCGGCCTCCCACGCCGCAAGCGCGATGCCCTCCGGATTGCCGGCCAGCACATTCCACATCCGCATCGGCGAACGGCCCGTGGCGACGGCGGTGCGAAAGGCCGCGACCTCCGCCATGCCGGCGGTCATGCCCACATTCATGTCGGTGGCGGAGGCGAAGCCGAGCGAGGCCAAATGGTTGCCGGCACGCTCGATGGCGTCCACGAGCGTCGCTTCATCGGGCTCCGGCACCACGTCGCGGATCAGCCGCATGGCGCGTTCCTGGAACAGGCCGGTCAGCGCGCCGCCCTTTCGTTCATTCACGCCACCTTCCGGGTCCGGCGTGTTGTGGCCGACGCCCGCCAGGCGCATCGCGGCCGTATTCGCCACGCCCATATGCCCGCAGGTGCGCACGATGAAGACGGGATGATCGGGCGAAACCCGGTCGAGCTCCGCCGCCGTCGGATGCCGGCCGATATCCAGCTCCGCATGGTCATAGCCACGGCCGAGCACCCAGGTGCCCTTCGGCGCTTCCTTCGCCGCGCGGCCGATGCGCGCCAGCACCTCATCCAGGCTGCGCACCTCCTCCGCCCGCAGAGACACGCCCGCCAGCGCCAGGCCGTAGGGCAGCAGGTGCATATGCGCCTCGTTGAAGGCGGGAATCGCGACGCGGCCTTCCAGCGCCACACGCCGCGCCTGCGGGGCGGCGGCCAGCACCTCTGCCTCCGTTCCCACGGCGAGCACCAGCCCGTCGCGCACCGCCAGCGCCTCGGCGAAGCCGCCGGCCAGGCCGCGAAACACGCGCCCGCCGGTTAAGACAATGTCCTGGCCCATCAAGCCACCAAACCCCATTCCGCGCGCAGTATCAGATGGCAGGACTGTCATGCGCCACTCTGCACCCGTCAACCCGCCGTTCACGCAAGAAGATTGCACGGCAGCCGATCGGCGGAGATGATCCGCTTCTTCCCTAGGCAGGATGACATCCGATGATGCGCAGAAGCTGGTTGAGTCTGGTCGCGGCCGCGGCGATCGGGCTCTCGCCCGGTTTTGCTGCGGCGCAAACGACCTTGCGCGTCGTGCTGATCAACGACCTGGCGAGCCTGGATCCGGTGAACTCCACCGCGGCCTTCGTCCGCAATCACGGCTTCATGGTGTACGATCAGCTCTTCGCCCTGGACAGCCAGGGCGTCGCGCGGCCGCAGATGGTGCAGGACCACACGGCCAGCGCGGATGGACTCAGCCACCGCTTCACGTTGCGGGAGGGGCTGGCCTTCCATGACGGCACGCCGGTGCGGGCTGCGGATGCCGTCGCCTCGATTCGGCGCTGGTCGCAGCGCGACATCGTCGGCCGGGCACTGGCTGCCGCCACCGCGGCGATGGAGGTGGTGGATGAAAAGACCTTCACCATCCGCCTGTCCCGCCCCTTCGCGCTGGTGACGGAAGCCCTGGCCCGCCCCACCGCGAGCGCGCTGTTCGTCATGCCGGAACGTATCGCGCAGACGCCGGCGAGCACCGCGATCACGGAGGCGACGGGCAGCGGCCCCTTCATCTTCCAGCCGCGTGAATGGCAATCGGGCAATCGCGCCGTCTATCTGCGCAACCCCGCCTATCGGCCGCGGCCGGAGCCGGCAGATGGCTTGGCGGGCGGCAAGGTGGTGAATATCGACCGCCTGGAATGGGTGGCGATGCCGGACCCCGCGACTGCGGCCGCGGCCTTGCAAGCGGGCGAGATCGACTTCATCGAACAGCCCTCACCCGATTTGATTCCGGTGCTGGAGCGCAACCGCAACATCCGCACCTTTGCGCTGAACCCCGTGGGCTTCATGGTCTGGCTGCGGCTGAACCACACGCAACCGCCCTTCGACCGGCCGGAGGCGCGCCAGGCGCTGCTGCACCTGATCAATCAGCAGGATGTGCTGAACGCCATCGGCGTGCGGCCCTCCGAACAGGTACCCTATTGCCCCGCCTACTTCTTCTGCAACACGCCGCTGCAATCGGATGCCGGCGCCGAGGGCCTGCGCGCCGAGAATCCGGACCGCGCCCGCACCCTGTTGCGGCAGGCTGGGTATACGAACCAGCGCGTGGTCTTCATGAATGCGGCCGACAGCCCGATCAACAACGCCGCGACGCTGACCATGGCCGCCGCCTTCCAGCGTGGCGGCCTGACGATGGATGTGCCCAGCATGGACTGGGCCACCGTCACCCAGCGTCGCAACCGGCGCGAGCCGGTGGACCAGGGTGGCTGGAACATGTTCGTCACGGTGGCCAATGTGCTGGACGGCCAGAACCCGCTGACCAACCTCTACCTCGCCAGCCCCTGCGAGGGCGGGCTGACCGGCTGGCCCTGCGATGCGGAGCTGGAGGCGCTGCGCCGGTCGTGGTGGGAGGAGAATGACGCGGCAAAGCGGCAGGAAATCCTGCACCGCGTCCATGCCCGCGCTTACCAGGTGCTGCCCTACATCAATGCCGGGCAGTTCCGCACGCTGGCCGCGCATCGCAGCAACGTCGAAGGGCTGCGGCCGACAACCGTTCCCGTGTTCTGGGGCGTGACGAAGCGATAGCGATCAACCGAGGCTGCGTCGTAGCCTCGCAATGGCGCCGGGCAGGCCGCGGATCTTCAACACGCGGCCTGCCTCGTTGTAATCCTCGGACAACACGCGCGCGCTTTCATAGACCTCGCCGATCAGCCCCTGCTTGGCATAGGGCAGGACCAGCTCGTCCTCCTCCATCTGCGCCTCGAAGAAGGCGATCAGCGTCTCCCGCAGCGCCGCGACATTCTCGGGCGCATGGGCGGAAAGCATGATCGCATCGGGATGCTTCTCCGCCAGCGCGGCGCGGCCTGCCGCATCCACGCGGTCCATCTTGTTCAGCACCAGGCGAGACGGCACCACATCCGCGCCGATCTCCCGCAGCACGCTGCGGCTGACCTCCAGCTGCGCCTCATATGTCGGGTCGGAGGCATCGACCACGAAGAGCAGCAGCGATGCTTCCAGTGCCTCCGCCAGCGTGGAGCGGAAGGACGCCACCAGGTCATGCGGCAATTGCTTGATGAAGCCGACCGTGTCGGAGACCAGGATGCGCGGCCGTGTCTCCGGTTGCAGGATGCGCACGGTGGTGTCCAGCGTGGCGAACAGCTTGTCCTCCACCAGCACCTGGCTGCCCGTCAGCGCCCGCATGAGGGAGGATTTGCCGGCATTGGTGTAGCCGACCAGCGCGACGCGCAACTGGTCCCGCCGGGCGGAGCGGCGATTGTCGGAGTCGCGCTGCACGGCCTCCAGCTGGTCCTTCAGCTCCGAGATGCGGTCGCGGATCTTGCGGCGGTCGAGGTCGAGCGAGGTCTCGCCAGCGCCCGGCCCCTGCTGCCTTCCGCCGCCGCCGGAGGATTCGCGCAGGCGGGGCGCCACGTATTTCAGCCGCGCCATCTCCACCTGCAACTTCGCCTCCCGCGTATTGGCGTGGCGGTGGAAGATCTCGACGATCACGCCGGTGCGATCCAGCACCTGCGCGCCGGTGGCGCGTTCCAGGTTGCGGATCTGGCTGGGCGAAAGCTCGTGGTCGACGATGACGAATTCCGGCTTTGGCCCGGCGGTTTCGGTTTCCGGCTCCTTGGCGGCGGGCGCCTCCGCGGCACCCTCGAAGCGCTGGCGGGCCTTGGCGGTGGATTTGGGCGCCATGCTGCCGATCTCGCCGCTGCCGCCGGTCATCGCCGCCAGTTCCGCCAGCTTGCCGCTGCCCAGCAGCGAGCCCGCGCCGGTGCCTTCGCGGCGCTGGGACACGCTGCCCACCACCTCATAGCCCAGGGTCTTCACCAGCCGGCCCAGCTCCTCGAGGCTGGCCGCATGGGCGATATCATCGACCTCCGGCGTCTGGATTCCGACGAGGACGGCGAGCGGGGTGGGGGCTTTGGTCTCCATCGGCGGGACCTAGCACGGATCCCGCGAAAAAGCTCAGAGCCGGTCGCGCGCCAGCGGGCTGGTCGAACAATGGATGCCGCCGCCACCCAGCCCGACCTTGTCGTAATCCACCAGGCGGATCGAGATGTTGGCGCGGTCCAGTGCATCCTGCGTGCGGGGGCTGACCTTGTCGCTCATCAGGATGCGGCCGGGCCGGACGGCCAGGCAGTTGATGGTCCAGGACGGATCCTCATGGTTCACCGGGATCAGCTTCACGCCCTGGCGCTTCATCTCCTCCATGAAGACGAAGGGCAGCGTGGAGGGGTTCACGATGGCGGTGTCGTGGTCGATCATCACGAAGGCGCCGTCGATATGCAGGCGGTAGCCGGGGATCTGCACGCGGATCAGCCGGGTGCCCTGCACCGCCAGCACTTCCTCCACCTGCCGCGCGCCTTCCTCATTGACGCGGGAGGACACGCCGACCACGGCAAGGTCCGGGCGGATATAGGCGAAGCTGCCGCCTTCCATCAGGCCGGTGCCATGGATGGTGCGCAGGATGGGCATGCCCAGCGCCGCCAGCGTCTCCGTCACCGGCGCTTCCTCCCCCCGGCGGATGCGCGGGCCCATGCGGGTGACGATGGCACCGCCCTGGATGCCGATGCAGGAATCCCGCGTGTAGATGGATTTGTGCCGGCCAGGCGCGGCGCGCTTGAGGTACACGACCTCCACGCCTTCCTCGCG
>LNFM01011397.1_pt1 | contig 49915 bp, 49 predicted proteins | sample 596031 | NCBI WGS metagenome assembly LNFM01 (sample SAMN04254537, study PRJNA301005) | activated carbon metagenome | isolation source: dual media filters at the Ann Arbor, Michigan drinking water treatment plant | place: USA: Ann Arbor | reverse complement strand
CACGTTGCGCCGCACCGACAGGTGCAGCAGGAAGGGCCGCTGGAACAGCATCGCCACCACGGGCGGGCGCCCGTCGACCGCGTGCAGCTGGCGCCCGCTGCCCGGCAGCAGGCCGTGCAGGTGGCGCAGCAGCGTGGTCTTGCCCGAGCCGTTGGCGCCCACCAGCGCGATGCGTTCGCCGCGGTGCAGGGTGAGGTCGACGCCCTGCAGCGCGACCACGGTGCCGAAGGCCACGCGGGCATCGGTCAGCGTGAGCAGGGGCGTCATGCCACGGCCTCGCGCATCAGGCCACCGCGCGGCTGCGCTGCCGCGATGACCAGGTTGACGACACCGACCACGCCCAGCAGCACGATCCCCAGGGCCAGGGCCAGGGGCAGGTCGCCCTTGCTGGTTTCCAGGGCGATGGCGGTGGTCATGACGCGCGTGACGCCGTCGATGTTGCCGCCCACCACCATCACCGCGCCGACCTCGGCCACGGCGCGGCCGAAGGCGGTGAGCAGCAGGGTCAGCACGCCGAAGCGGCTGTGCACCAGCATCAGCAGGGCCGTCAGGAAGGGCCCGGCGCCCATCGAGCGGCCAGGCCGTCCAGCACGAGGCGGCGCGTCAGCGCGGCGATCAGCGGCACCACCAGCACGCTCTGCGCCACCACCATGGCCGTGGGCGTGAAGAGCAGGCCCATCGAGCCCAGCGGCCCCGACCGCGACAGCAGCAGGTAGACCACCAGGCCCACCACCACCGAGGGCAGGGCCAGCAGCGTGTTCATCGCCCACACCGCCACGCCGTGGCCTGGAAAGCGCGCCACGGCCAGCCAGGCCCCCAGCGCCAGGCCGATGCCGGCGCCCAGCAGGCAGGCGGTGAGGCTCACGCGCAGCGACAGCGCGACGATGCCCAGCAGGCGGGCGTCGGCCTGCAGGATCAGCTGCCAGGCCAGCGAGAGGCTTTGGGCGATGGTGTCCAAGGGAGCGGGCAAGCCGGCGGGTCGCCAGGATCGACGGCAGGCGAGGGTTCGGGGATCGAAGGCGTCGGCGACAAGCCGACTGCGGCGCGCGATTGTGGCCAGCGGCGCCCGCGCTGGCGATATGTTCGGCGTTTCCTAAGTGGCGCGGGGGCGCGGGGGCGGAGGCGGCGCTGCTGCAGGGGTGATGCGCAGCGGGTTCGGCGGCGGGGCGCAGAATCGCCACCCTCTTCCTGCACATCGACACGCAAGACATGAGCGACCTCGGTCCGTCCCCCCTCGTCTCCGGCCAGGAGATGCACGTCCATGCCGCCCGCGAGGCCATCCACGCCGCGCTGCGGCCGATCGCCGACACGCTGGCGCTGCCGCTCGACAAGGCGCTGGGGCGGGTGCTGGCGGCCGACGTGGTGTCGCCCATCGATGTGCCGGCGCACGACAACTCCGCGATGGACGGCTACGCCCTGCACGGCGCCGCGCTGTCGGCCGACGGCCCCACGGTGCTGCAGGCGCTGCCGACCACGGTCTTCGCGGGCGCGCCTTACGGCGGCCGGGTGGCCGCCGGCGAGTGCATCCGCATCATGACCGGCGCGGTGATGCCCGAGGGGCTGGACACCGTGGTGCCGATCGAGCTGTGCCGGGTGGACGGCCACGGCGTGAGCATCGCGCCCGGCGTGCTGCGGGCCGGCGAGAACCGCCGCAAGCGTGGTGAAGACCTGGCGCGCGGCGGCGTGGCCTTGCCGGCCGGGCGGGTCCTGCGGCCGGCCGATCTCGGGCTGGCCGCCTCGCTGGGCCTGCAGACGGTGCAGGTGTTCCGTCCGCTGCGCGTGGCGCTGTTCTCCACCGGCGACGAACTGCGCACGCCCGGACAGGCGCTGGAGCCCGGCTGCATCTACGACAGCAACCGCTACAGCCTGCTCGGCGCGCTGCAGCGCCTGGGCGTGGAGATCCTGGACCTGGGCCTGGTGCCCGACGATCCCGTGGCCCTGCAGCGCACGATGGAGCGTGCCGTGGCCGAGGCCGACGCGGTGGTCACCAGCGGCGGCGTCAGCATGGGCGACGCCGACTACACGCGCGACCTGCTGGCCCGGATGGGCGAGGTGGCCTTCTGGAAGGTCGCCATGCGCCCCGGCCGCCCGTTCGCCTTCGGCGAGCTGAAGCACGGCGCCCGCTCGGCCTGGCTGTTCGCCCTGCCGGGCAACCCGGTGGCGGCCCTGGTGACGTTCTACGCCTTCGCCCGCGAGGCCCTGCTGGCGCTGGGCGGCGCCACGCCCAACCCGCTGGTCACGCTGCAGGCGCGCTCGCTGGCGCCGCTGCGCAAGCGGCCCGGCCGCACCGAGTACCAGCGCGGCATCGTGAGCCGGGCCGACGACGGACAGTGGCAGGTGCAGATCACCGGCGCGCAGGGGGCAGGCATCCTGCGCAGCCTGAGCCAGGCCAATGCGCTGGTGGTGCTGGCGCACGAGCAGGGTTCGGTGGCCGCCGGCGAGCCGGTCACGGTGTGGCTCTTCGACGGGCTGGTTTAGCGGCTGCCGGCGCCTGCAGGGCGCGTTGCTGCCTCAGTCGGCGCTGGCGACCCAGCGCAGCTTGCGGTACAGCGTGTTGCGGCTGATGCCCAGGCGGCGCGCCGCCTCGGTCATGTTGCCCCCTGCCGCCGCGAGGGCCTGCTGCATGGTGGCCCGCTGGACGTCCTGCAACCGGCCGGAAGTGGCTGCGGCTTCGACCGTGACGGGTGCCGGCGGCGTTGCGGCCGGTGACTGCGCCACCGGGCGGTCCCCGTCGTCCAGTCCGGCGCCCGCCAGCACATCGGCCGAGAGCTCGGCGCCGTCCGCCAGGGCCACCGCGGTGCGCAGCACGCCCGACAGCTGCCGCAGGTTGCCCGGCCAGGCGCAGCGCTGCAGGCGGTCGAGGAAGCCGGGCCCGGCGCGCAGGCTGCGGCCCGGCGCTTCGAGCGCGACGATGCGAGCCACCAGCACCGGCAGGTCCTGTCGCTCCCGCAGCGGGGGCAGGCACACGACCAGGCCGGTGAGGCGGTAGAACAGGTCGGCCTCGAACGCGCCTTCGGCCCGAAGTTCCGACAGCGGGCGCCGCGAGGCGCACACGGTGCGAAGGGTCGGCTGCTGCAGCAGGCGCTGCCTCAGCGCCGCCTGCTGCGGGGGCGACAACTGGTCGGCTTCGGCCACGAACAGGCTGTCGTCGGGCGCGGTGGGCGGCGGCTGGGCCTCGCCGCCGTGCCAGACCACGAAGCGTCCGCGGCCGCGGTCGGCGTGCAGCGCGGCGGCCTGCGTGCGCCGCCCGGTGCCGCTCTCGCCCACCAGGTGCACGGGAATGTCGCGCGTGGCCACCCGGTGCAGGCGGTCGACGAGCGCATCGAACGTCGCATCGCCCGTGCGCAGCGCCTGCAGGTTCCCGCGCTCGGGCGCGGTGGCGGGTGCCGGTGCGGCCTGGCCGATGCTGGACACCGGCACGGTCACCGCGTCGGCCCGGCTCGACCAGGCCGGCCAGTTGAACCGGGCCACGAGATGGAACTCGCCCCCGGCGGGCGTCTGCACGCACAGCGGCGTGGCCAGCGGCGAGCGGAAACGGTCGACCAGCTCGGCCAGGGACAGGCCGAAGACCGAGCCCAGCGATTGCGTTCGCAACTGGGCCGACGACAGGCCGAGCTGCTCCAGCGCGGCGTGGTTGGCACCCACCACGCGGCCGTCGGTGTCGACCGAGACGATGCCGTCCATCAGGCTGCCCAGGCCTTCGGCACGGCGGTGGAAGTGCAGGCACATCGGCGTGCGCAGGTCGGCACCGAGCCAGCGGTTCTCGATCATGCGCGCCGACATCTTCACCAGCGCCATCGTGTGCGGGTGGTAGCTCCGGCAGTCGCCGGAGACGTCCAGCACGCCCAGCAGGTTGCCGCGCGGGTCGTGGATGGGCGCGGCCGAGCACGTCAGGAAGGCGTTGGCGTGCAGGTAGTGCTCGTCGGCGTGCACCAGCACCGGGGCCTCCTGCATCAGCACCGTGCCCACGGCATTCGTGCCCTTGGCGCGTTCGGCCCAGCTGGCGCCCGGCGCCAGCGCCACCGACGCGGCGCGCGCCAGGAACTCGTCGTCACCGATGGAGTGCAGCACGATGCCGGCGCTGTCGGTCAGCACCACCATGCTCTCGGTGGCGATGATCTGCTCGTGCAGCATGGACATGACGGGCAGGGCCTGGTCGAGCAGGCGGCGATGCCGCTCGCGCAGGCCTTGCAGCTCGCCGCGGCCGATGAGGGCGAAGTCGGGCTTTTCGATGCGCGACACGCCCAGTGCCTCGCAGCGCTGGTGCGACTGCGCGATGATCTGGGCGTGCTGCGCGTCGGCCCGGGCTGCGGGCCGTCCGCGCGCCAGGTCGCCGCCCTCGGGGTGGGCGGGGCCGCGGCGCCGTGAAGCACCGCCTGCATGGTCGGGAGCGCGCATCGTGGGTGTCTCCTGGGCCCGCGGAGTGCTCGTGGGGCGGCGCGTCGTGTCGGCGCACGGTGCCCGTCCGGCCGGGGGCCGATGGCAGCAATGCTAAGCGAGGAGCCCCCGCTGCCGCCTCACTGCGCGGGAGGTGCGGGCGGCGGCGGTCCGGGCTGGCCGCGGCGCTCCAGCATCACGATGTGCCAGACGGCGAAGAACATCGCCGCGATCATCGGCCCCAGCACGAAGCCATGGATGCCGAAGACCGACATGCCGCCCAGCGTCGTCACCAGCACCACCCAGTCGGGCAGCCGCGTGTCCTTGCCGACGAGCACGGGGCGCAGCAGGTTGTCCACCAGCCCGATCACCAGCACGCCCCAGGCGATGAGGCCGGCACCCTGCACGATGTCCCCGGTGACCAGGAAGTAGATCGCCACCGGCAGCCAGACCAGCGCCGCGCCGATCGCCGGCAGCAGGGACACGAAGGCCATCAGCACGGCCCACAGCAGGGCGCCGTTGACGTCCAGGTACCAGAAGGCGATGCCGCCCAGAGCGCCCTGCAGCGCGGCGACCAGCATGTTGCCCTTCACGGTGGCGCGGATGGCGGTGCTGAACTTGCCGAACAGCTCCTGCTGGTGCGGCCTGCTCAAGGGCAGGGCTTCGCGCAGCGAGCGCGCTATGCCATCGCCGTCGCGGATGAGGAAGAACGACACGTACAGCATGATGAACAGGCTGGCCACCAGCTCGAAGGTGTTCTGTCCGATCTTCAGGGCCTGCCCCGCGATGAGCTGGCCCCCCTGGCCGAGCAGGCCCAGCAGCTGGCGTTGCAGGGCCGCCAGATCGGGGATGCCGGCGCGGTGCATCAGGTCGATGGACCAGGCCGGCAGCGCGCCGTACAGCTTGTTGATCGCCGAGGCCGGCGTCTGCTGGGCCTCCTGCACGCGCGTGTAGAGCGCGCCGGCTTCGTTCACCAGGCTCAGCGTCACCACCACGAAGGGCAGGACGACGATGAGCAGGACCGCCGCCGTGGTCACCAGGGCTGCGCCGGTGCGGTGCCCGTGCAGGCGCTGCAGCATCAGCCTGAACAGGGGACGGAACAGCAGCGCGACGATGACGCTCCACAGCAAGGTGCCGAAGAGCGGCACCAGGATCACCAGCAAGCCCACCGAAACGGCAGCCAGCAGCACGCGCAGGAGCTTGCGCTCGGGAAGGGGGTCGACCGTCATCACGCGCAAGGGCAATCGGCGTGCCCGGCCGCCGCGGCGGCCGGACGGGAGGTCAGCTGTTGGCGCGAACCTCTTCGATGCCGGTGACGCCTGCCAGCACCTTCTCGATGCCGTCCTGGCGCAGCGTGCGCATGCCGGCGCCCAGCGCGGCACGCTGCAGTTCGTCGCTGCGCTTGCCGGTCTGGATCAGGTGCCGCATGGCGGGCGACACCGTCAGCAGCTCGTGGATGCCCGCGCGCCCCCGGAAGCCGGTGTGGTCGCAGTTCGCGCAGCCCACGCCCTTGTACAGCGTGAGCTTGCCTTCCGTGCCGAAGCGGGCGCGCCAGTCGGCCAGCACGTCGTCGGCGCCGGGCGCGTCTTCCACCTCGCGGAAGCCGTGCATGTAGTCGCGCAGCAGTTCTTCCAGCTCTTCCGGGGTGGCCTCGTGCGCCACCCGGCAGAAGGTGCAGAGCTTGCGCACCAGGCGCTGCGCCAGCACGGCCAGCAGCGAGTCGGCGAAGTTGAACGGGTCCATGCCCATGTCGATCAGCCGCGTCACCGTCTCGGCCGCACTGTTGGTGTGCAGCGTGCTCAGCACGAGGTGGCCCGTGAGCGAGGACTCGATGGCGATCTGCGCCGTTTCCTTGTCGCGGATCTCGCCGACCATGATGACGTCCGGGTCGGCACGCAGGAAGGCCCGCAGCGCGCGCGCGAAGGTCCAGTCGATCTTCGGGTTCACCTGCACCTGGCGCAGGCCGGGCTGGGTGATCTCGATGGGGTCTTCCGCGGTCCAGATCTTGCGCTCCGGCACGTTGATGTAGCCCAGTGCCGAGTGCAGCGTGGTCGTCTTGCCCGAGCCCGTGGGGCCCACGCAGAGGATCATGCCGTAGGGCCGCTGCATCGCCTCCTTGACCCAGCGCAGGTTGGTCGGGCTCAGGTTCAGGTTGTCCAGCGGGATCGGCTTGGCCGAGGCCAGCAGGCGCAGCACCGCGTCTTCCAGGCCGCCGGCAGTGGGGATCATCGCCACACGCAGCTCGAGCTTCTGGCCCTGCACGAACTTGCCGAAGTTGATCTTGCCGTCCTGCGGCTTGCGGCGTTCGCTGATGTCCAGGTCGCACATGATCTTCAGCCGGGCGATCAGCGCACTGCGGTAGGTGTAGGGCAGCTCCATGTAGTTGCGCATCTGCCCGTCCTTGCGGAAGCGCACCTTCACCTTCTCGCGCCCTGGCAGGCATTCGATGTGGATGTCCGAGACGCGCTGGGTCTGGGCCTCCAGGATCATCGAGTTGATCAGCCGGACCAGCGAGTTGTCGCTCTGCTCGATGCCGTCCTCGTCACCGTCGGTCTCGGCGATGTCGCTGGCCTGCTGGTGCTCCAGGGTGGCCAGCAGCTTGTTGGCGTCGTCCACCTCGAAGTCCATGGGCGCGGCGAGGCCGGCCACGCTGCCGGTCTTCTCGTAGGCGCGGTCGATGGCCGGCCCCAGCGTGCCGGCCCGTGCCAGCACGGGCACCACCTTGCACTGTGCGGCGAACTCGACCTCCTCGATGGAGGTCTTGCGCGTAGGGTCTTCCATCGCGACCACCAGGCGGCCGGTGCGGCGCATCAGCGGCAAGGCCGGCACGCGCCGGGCCACGCCATAGGGCAGGCGGGACACGGCGTCGATCTCGGTCGGGAAGTTCATCGCGTCGACGAGCGGGTAGCCCATCTTGCGGGACAGCGCGGTCTGCAGGTCGTCGCGCGACACCACGCCCTTGCGCACCAGCAGTTCGCCCAGCGGCGTGCTGCGGTCGGTGCGCTGCTGGGCCAGCGCGTCTTCCAGTTGCTGCGGCGTGATCATGCCCAGCGCCAGCAGGGCCTCGCCGATGCGCACCATGGGCATGCGCGTCTGCTGGTCGATGGCCTCGATCAGCTCTTCGCGCGAGATGATGTGCTTGTCGAGCAGGATGTCGCCCAGCTTGCGCGAACGCAGCTGCCCCTGCTCGGCCAGCGCGTCCTCGACCTGCGCCGGCGTCACGAGCTGCTGCTGCACCAGCGCTTCGCCGATGCGCTGACCGATCTCCACGCCGGTGTAGGCGCTGCGCGGGATGAAGCTGCGGCGCACGCTGCCGGCGCTGTCCACCGGCTCGAAGAGGAACAGGCCGAAGTCGGTCTCGAGGTGCCGCACGGTCAGCCCGCTGATCGGCTCGGCGCCTTTCATGGCCACCGTGTAGGGCACGGCCGGACGCTCGTCCAGCGCGCCGCCCGCATCGCTGCCTTCGGCCGCGCCCTGGGCCGGCAGCAGCTGCAGCAGGCGGATGCGGCGGAACTGGTCGAAGCGCAGCGGCATCGTGGTGCGCGAAGGCGGCACCTGCAACTGCAGCAGGCCGTCTTCTGGGTGGAAGCCCGTCATGCGGCCCGCCATGAGCCGGCCGTTGAGTCCTTCCACCTCGCAGGGCTCGGGGGCCGTCTGGCAGGCCGCGGCCGGATAGCAGGGCAGCGGGGGCGTGGGCCAGGCGAAGGGCTCGCTGCGCGCACGTGCGCCCACCGGTGCGGCTTCGCCCGGCACCGGCACGAGCGACAGAGGCGGCAACGACATGTCTGACATGGCTCTTCCTTGGGGACGGGAACACGTGACGCCGAGGGCAGGCCTTCGGCGTCATGGGCCATGCTAGGGATGTAAGGTTTGCCAGATGGCGGGAACAGCCGGTCTTTGGCGGCGCAGTTCGGCGGAAACGGTCGGCGATCGGCGATCGGCCCGGGTCAGTTGCGCATCTGCTGCGGCAGGAAGGTGACGATCTGCGGGAAGAAATAGATCAGCGCGACCGCCGCGATCATCAGGAAGAAGAAGGGCAGCGTGACCTTGGCGATCCAGCCGATCTCGCGCTTGGTCATGCCCTGCATGACGAACAGGTTGAAGCCGACCGGCGGCGTGATCTGCGCCATCTCGACCACCAGCACGATGAAGATGCCGAACCACAGCGGGTCGATGCCCGCCTTCTGGATGGTGGGCAGGATGACGCCCATGGTCAGCACCACCATCGAGATGCCGTCGAGGAAGCAGCCCAGCAGCACGTAGAAGACCATCAGCACGAGCAGCAGCTCGAACTTCGACAGGCCCAGCGTGCCGATCCACTCGGCCAGGTGGCGCGGCAGGCCGATGTAGCCCATGCTCAGCGTGAGGAAGGCCGCGCCGGCCAGGATCAGCGCGATCATGCAGTACAGGCGCGTGCCGCCCAGCAGCGAGTCCTTGAAGGTCTGCCAGTTCATCGAGCCTTGTGCGGCCGAGATGACGAGCGAGCCCAGCACCCCGACGGCGGCCGCCTCGGTGGCCGTGGCCAGCCCGCTGTAGATGCTGCCCAGCACGGCGACGATGAGGCCGATCACCGGCAGCAGGTAGCGCGACTCGCGCAGCTTGGCGCGGAAGTTCATCGGCGCGTCGGCGGGCGGCACCAGGCTGGGGTTCATCAGCGCCCACACCGCGAGGTAGCCCGAGAAGAGCAGCGCCAGCAGCACGCCCGGCAGCACGCCGGCGATGAACAGCTGGGCGATGGAGACCTCGGCGCTGACGCCATAGACGATCATGATGATCGACGGCGGGATCAGCAGGCCCAGCGTGCCTGCACCGGCCAGCGACCCGACCGAGATGCCGTCGGGATAGCCGCGGCTCTTCAGCTCGGGCAGGCTCATCTTGCCGATGGTGGCGCAGGTGGCGGCGCTGCTTCCGGACACCGCGGCGAAGATCGCGCAGCCCACCACGTTGACGTGCAGCAGCCGGCCGGGCAGCGACTGCATCCAGGGCGCCAGGCCGCGGAACATGTCCTGGCTGAGCCGGGTGCGGAAGAGGATCTCGCCCATCCACACGAACAGCGGCAGGGCCGTGAGTGTCCAGCTGGACGACGATCCCCAGATGGTGACCGCCATCGCGTCGCCGGCCGGCCGGCTGCTGAAGAGCTGCATGCCGATCCAGGCCACGCCCGAAAGCGTGAGGCCGATCCACACGCCGCTGCCCAGGATGGCGAACAGCGAGAACACCAGCAGGAGGGTGATGGCGATGTCGCTCATGGTGTCATTCGCTCCGCGCCATCTCGTCGCTGTCGTGCTGCGCGCGCCGTCCGCGCAGCTCCAGCACCAGCTCGTCGACGAAGGCCAGCAGCAGGACGACGGTGCCCAGCGCCATCGACAGCTGCGGGATCCACAGCGGCGTGGCGTCGTTGCTGGTGGAGATGTCGTGGAAGGTGTGGCTCTGCCAGGCCAGGCGCACGCTGTAGAAGGCGAAGAGCCCGGCCAGCGCCGTGGCCGCGCACAGCGCCCAGATCTCCATCGCGCGCCGCGAGGGGCCCTTCAGCGACGACAGCAGCAGCGTCACCCGGATGTGTTCGCCGCGCTTGAGCGTGTGCGCCATGGCCAGGAAGCCGGCGCCGGCCATCAGGTAGCCGGCATAGGCGTCGGTGCCTGGCACGTGAAAGTGCGCCAGCCGGCTGACGATGGACAGCAGCACCATCAGCAGCAGGCCGACCATGAACAGGGCCGCCAGCCAGGCGGCCCCGTCGTAGATGCCGTCGAGGAGGCGGCGCACCGGCGCTTACTTGGTGAAGGCGTCGACGAGCTGCTTGCCTTCGGGGCCGGCCTTGTCCAGCCATTCCTTCAGCATGGTCTCGCCGACCTTCTTCATGTCGGCCTTGAGCTGCGGCGACGGCGGCACGATGTTCATGCCGTTGGCCTTCAGCTTGTCCAGGCTCTCGGTGTTGGTCTTCTTGCTGGCGGCCAGGCCGCGCACCTCGGCGTCGGCGGCGGCCTTCAGCACGGCCTGCTTGGTGGGCGCGTCGAGCGCGTCGAAGGCGGCCTTGTTGACGATGACGGCGTTCTTCGGCAGCCAGGCCTGCGTGTCGTACCAGTACTTGATGTGCTCGTAGGTCTTGGTGTCGAAGCCGGTGGAGCCGCTGGACATGTAGCTCTCCACCACGCCGGTGGCCATGGCCTGGCCGAGCTCGGCGGCCTGCACGGTGACGGGCTGGGCGCCCACCAGTTCGGCGATGCGCGCGGTGGCGGGGCTGTAGGCGCGCCACTTCACGCCCTTCAGGTCGGCCGCGCTGGCGATCGGCTTCTTCACGTAGATGCCCTGCGGCGGCCACGGCACGGCGTACAGCACCATCATGCCCTGCTCGCCGAGCTTCTTCTCGAGCATCGGCTTCTGCACACGCCACAGCTTCATGGCCTCGTCGTAGCTGTCGGCCAGGAAGGGCAGGCCGTCGGCGCCGAAGAGCTGCCACTCGTTCTGGAAGTTCACCAGCAGGATCTCGCCGATCTGCGCCTGCCCGCCCTGCACGGCGCGCTTGATCTCGGGCGCCTTGAACAGCGAGGCGTTGGGGTGCACGGTGATCTTCAGCTTGCCGCCGGTGGCCTTGTCGACGTCGTTGGCGAAGTCCTGCAGGTTGACGCTGTGGAAGTTGGTGGCCGGGTAGGCGGCCGGCAGGTCCCACTTGGTCTGGGCCTGCGCAAGGCCGGCAGTCAGCGCGAGCGCGACGGCCAGAACGGGACGGGAGAAACGCAGCATGGAACGCTCCTGGGCGGTTGGTGGGACACGGGACGCGCAAGCATGATGCGTGCCGCGCCCTGCTTCATCGGGGTTTGCCTGAAGAACCCGGCAAGGCGATTGAAGTCTAGAAAAGATTAAGATAAATTGTCAATAAATCTTCAACGAAATGTTCGAGCCATGGTGAAAACACCGAGATCGGGTCCGACGGCTCCCGCCACCGCGGCCAAGGCGCCCCCCCGGCCTGCGACCGCCCGCACGAAGGCCGCCGCCGACCCTGTGGCGGCGCCACGCACCGGCAGCATCGTGTCGTCGTCGCATCTGGTGTCGCCGCGCAGCGCCGAACTGTCGGAGTTCGAGTTCGGGCTCATCGTGGCCTGGAACGCCTTCTCCCGTTGGTGCGTGCGGTGCATGGCCGCGGCCGGCTGCCCCGATCTCACCATCACCGACGTGCTGCTGATGCACCACGTGAGCCACCGCGCGCGCAACAAGAAGCTGGCCGACATCTGCTTCGTGCTGAACTACGAGGACACGCACGTCGTCGCCTACTCGCTGAAGAAGCTGGTCGCTGCCGGCCTGGTGCTGGCCGACAAGCAGGGCAAGGAAGTCTTCTACAGTCCGACGCCGAAGGGCGAGGGTTTCGTGCGCCAGTACCGCGTGGTGCGCGAACAGTGCCTGGTGGGCAGCCTGGACACCGAGCTCAACCCCGACATCGGCGAGATGGCGCGCCTGCTGCGCACCATGTCGGGCATGTACGACCAGGCCGCGCGCGCCGCCACCTCGCTCTAAGCACCGGGGGCTGCGAGCCCGCGGTCCCCGTTACACACGACGCCCCTGCGCGGGCGCTGGAAGGCCACATGAACACGCAACCCCGCTGGCAGTTCTGGATCGACCGTGGCGGCACCTTCACCGACGTGGTGGGCCGCGCGCCCGACGGCCAGCTGCACACGCTGAAGCTGCTGAGCGAGAACCCCGAGCAGTACCGCGACGCCGCCGTCGAAGGCATCCGCCGGCTGCTGGGCCTGCCGGCCGGTGCACCCATCACGCCGGAGCAGGTGGACTGCGTGAAGATGGGCACCACGGTGGCCACCAACGCGCTGCTGGAGCGCAAGGGCGACCGCACGCTGCTGGTCACCACGCGGGGCTTCCGCGACGCCTTGCGCATCGCCTACCAGGCGCGGCCGCGGCTGTTCGACCGCCACATCGTGCTGCCCGAGCTGCTCTACGAGCGCGTGGTCGAGGCGCAGGAGCGCGTGTCGGCGCAAGGCGAGGTGCTGCAACCGCTGGACACGCAGCAGCTGCGCGCCGAGCTGCAGGCCGCCTTCGACGCCGGCATCCGCGCCTGCGCCATCGTCTTCATGCACGGCTACCGCTTCACGGCCCACGAAGCGGCGGCCGCAGCACTCGCCACCGAGATCGGCTTCACGCAGGTCAGCGCCTCGCACGTGGTCAGCCCGCTGATGAAGCTGGTGTCGCGGGACGCCTACCTCAGCCCCATCCTGCGCCGCTACGTCGACCAGGTGGCGGCCCAGATGCCCGGCGTGCGCCTGTTCTTCATGCAGAGCAGCGGCGGTCTCACCGAAGCGCACCACTTCCAGGGCAAGGACGCCATCCTCAGCGGCCCGGCTGGCGGCATCGTCGGCATGGTGCGCACGGCGGTGGCGGCCGGCCACGACAAGGTCATCGGCTTCGACATGGGCGGCACCAGCACCGATGTCAGCCACTACGCCGGCGAGTTCGAACGCGCCTTCGAGACCCAGGTGGCCGGCGTGCGCATGCGCGCGCCGATGATGAGCATCCACACGGTGGCCGCCGGTGGCGGCTCGCTGCTGGCCTTCGACGGCGCGCGGCTGCGCGTCGGCCCCGAGAGCGCCGGCGCCAACCCCGGGCCGGCGAGCTACCGCCGCGGCGGCCCGCTGGCCACCACCGATGCCAACGTGCTGCTGGGCAAGATCCAGCCGGCGTACTTCCCGAAGGTCTTCGGGCCCGACGCCGATGCGCCGCTGGACCGCGACGGCGTGGCCGCGAAGTTCACCGCGCTGGCCGCGCAGGTGCAGCAGCGCACCGGCCGTACCGTCACCGCCGAGGGCCTGGCCGAAGGCTTCCTGCAGATCGCGGTGCAGAACATGGCCAACGCCATCAAGCGCATCAGCGTGGCCCGCGGCTACGACGTCACGCAGTACACCCTGCAGTGCTTCGGCGGTGCCGGTGGCCAGCACGCCTGCCTCGTGGCCGACGCGCTGGGCATGAGCCGCGTCTTCGTGCACCCCCTGGCCGGCGTGCTCAGCGCCTACGGCATGGGCCTGGCCGACCAGATCGCCATGCGCGAGGCCAGCATCGAGCTGCCGCTGGACGCCACCGGCCTGGCCGCGGCGCAGGCGCGGCTGGACACGCTGGGCGATGCGGCGCGCGACGAAGTGGCCGGTCAGGGCGTGCCGCGCGACGCGGTGCAGCTGCGCCGCCACATCCATGTGCGCTACCAGGGCACCGACACGGCCCTCGTCGTGCCATGCCTGGACGCGGCGCAGATCCAGCGCGACTTCGAAGCCGGCTACCGCCAGCGCTTCGCCTTCCTGATGCCGGGCCGGGCGCTGGTGATCGAGGCGGTCTCGGTCGAGGCCGTGGGCGCCGGCGAGACCTTCGACACGCCCGCGGCAGGCCAGGAGCCTCCGGCCCACGTGCCGACGCCCGACGCCACCGTGCGCATGCACAGCGGCCGCTGGCTCGAGGCCGGCCTCTACGTGCGCGACCGCCTGCGCGCCGGTGCCACGATCGCCGGCCCGGCCATCGTGGCCGAGAAGAACGCCACCACCGTGGTCGAGCCTGGCTGGCAGGCGGTGCTGACCGCGGCCGGCCCGATGGAGCTGCGTCGCACCGTGCCGCGTGCCACGCAACACGCCATCGGCACCGAGGCCGATCCGGTGATGCTGGAGGTCTTCAACAACCTCTTCATGAACATCGCCGAGCAGATGGGCCTGCGCCTGCAGAACACCGCCTACTCGGTGAACATCAAGGAGCGGCTCGACTTCTCCTGCGCGCTGTTCAGCGCCGCCGGCGAGCTGATCGCCAACGCCCCGCACATGCCGGTGCACCTGGGCAGCATGAGCGAGAGCATCAAGACGGTGATCCAGCGCAACCCGGTGATGCAGCCGGGGGACGTGTACGTGCTGAACGACCCCTACCACGGCGGCACCCACCTGCCGGACGTGACCGTCGTCACCCCGGTGTACCTGACGGCCCCCAGGCTTCCTTCGGTCGCCACCCCCCAGGGGGGCTCGCCCCGGACCGGGGAACCCGGATCCGGGTCGGGTGACACGACCCCCAGCTTCTATGTCGCCAGCCGCGGCCACCATGCCGACATCGGCGGCAGCACGCCGGGCAGCATGCCGCCCTTCAGCAAGAGCATCGACGAGGAAGGCGTGCTGTTCGACAACTTCCTGCTGGTGCGCGGTGGCCAGTTGCGCGAGGCAGAGCTGCTGGCGCAGCTGAACTCGGGCCCCTGGCCGGCGCGCAACCCGCAGCAGACCATCGCCGACCTGCGGGCGCAGATCGCCGCCAACCAGAAGGGCGTGGAAGAGCTGCACGCCATGGTGGCCCAGTTCGGCCAGGCCACGGTGGCGGCCTACATGAAGCACGTGCAGGACAACGCCGAGGAGTCGGTGCGCCGCGTCATCACCGCGCTGAAGGACGGCGCATTCACGCTGCCGCTGGACAACGGCGCGCAGATCAGCGTGAAGGTCACCGTGCATGCCGCGCAGCGCGAGGCCACCATCGACTTCAGCGGTACCAGCGCGCAGCTGCCGAACAACTTCAACGCGCCGAAGGCGGTGACGATGGCGGCGGTGCTGTACGTCTTCCGCACGCTGGTGAACGACGACATCCCGCTCAACGCCGGCTGCCTGAAACCGCTGCATGTCATCGTGCCCGAGGGCTGCATGCTCAATCCGCGCCCGCCCGCCGCGGTGGTGGCCGGCAACGTCGAGACCAGCATGTGCGTCACCAACGCGCTCTACGGCGCGCTGGGCATGATGGCGGCCAGCCAGTGCACGATGAACAACTTCACCTTCGGCAACCAGACGCACCAGTACTACGAGACGATCTCGGGCGGCAGTGGCGCCGGCGTGCTGCAGGACGAGGCCGGCCGCATCGTGGGCGTGCAGACGCACATGACCAACTCGCGCCTGACCGACCCCGAGGTGCTGGAATTCCGCTTCCCGGTGCGCCTGGACAGCTATGCGCTGCGCACCGACTCCGGCGGAGCCGGGCGGTGGCACGGGGGTGACGGGGGGGTGCGGCGCGTGCGCTTCCTCGAGCCGATGACGGCGTCCATCCTGTCCAACGGTCGCGAGGTGCCGGCCTTCGGCATGGCCGGCGGGCGGCCGGGCGCCGTCGGCATCAACCGCGTCGAGCGCGCCGACGGGCGCATCGAGCTGCTGTCGCACATCGGCAGCGCCGAGATGGCGCCGGGCGACGTGTTCGTGATCGAGACGCCCGGGGGCGGCGGCTACGGTCCGCCGGGCTGAGGCAGCGCGGCCGCCTCGGCCAGGTGCCGCGGCGCCGTGTTCGAGGCCGCGGCACTCAGGCGGTGCCGGGGCGCGGCGAGCACCCAGACCGTCCAGCACAGCCAGGCCGACCACAGGCTGTGGCTGGGGTAGTGGGCGCCGCGCGCCAGCTGCGCCCAGCCGAACACCAGGCCGATGGCCAGCACCGCGGCCAGCCACCAACGCGCAGCACGCGGTCGGCTGTCGCGCAGCATGAACCAGCCCCCGAAGAAGGCGAAGGCGCTGGTGGCGTGGCCCGACGGGAAGCAGTGGCCGTCGCCGCCGTCGCCCACGCCGAAGCGCCAGTGCGAGACGTGGCTGGCGATGCCCCCGAACTCCCACAGGTCCCAGGGACAGCTGGTGGTGCTGAAGCGCTTGAGCATGGGCACCGCCACGGCGCACAGCAGCGTGACCACCACCCAGCGCCAGCGCTCGCGCCGGTGCAGGCCGTCACGGGCCGAGCGCAGTGCGTACACGACCAGCCCGCCCAGGGCGAGCCAGGCCAGCCAGCGGCCGCCGTCGTGCAGCACGCAGCGTGTGAGCCAGTGGTCGCGCCAGGCGAAGCCCGTGGCGTTGCCGAACAGTCGCACCGCCGTCAGGTCGCCCTGCCCGCTGTCCCAGGCCAGCAGCAGCAGCAGGCCCACGGCCGTGAGCAGCCCGTCGCGACGCAGCGTGTGGGCAGGCGCCATGCTCAGCGGCTGGCCGTGACCGAGCCCGCACCGGGCTTCGCGGCAGCCGCATCGGACGGTGCGACGGGTGCAGCCGGAGCGGGCGAGCGGCAGGCGTGGCCCAGGTCCCACGCCGGCTCGTACAGCGCGGTGCGCACGTCCAGCAGCCCCAGCAGGGTGTGGAACAGGTGGTCGTGCGCCGCGGGCTGTGCCGCACGCTGCTTCAGGCAGGCCAGGTCGAGGCCGTGGGCCGGCGCGAAACCGCTGCTGAACCACATCACCATGGGCACCTGCTTCTGCACGTCGGGCGCGATGGCATAGGGCAGGCCGTGCAGGTACAGGTTCTTCTCGCCCAGCGACTCACCGTGGTCGGACACGTAGACCACCACGCTGTCCACATCGGCCTCACGCGCCTTCAGTTCGCCGATCAGGCGGGCCAGCACGTGGTCGGTGTAGAGCAGGGCGTTGTCGTAGGCGTTGACGATGTGTTCGGGCGGGCAGCGGCGCAGGTCCTCGTCCTCGCAGGCCGGCTTGAACTGCGCCATCTCGGGGGGGTAGCGCTTGAAGTAGGCCGGCCCGTGGTTGCCCAGCTGGTGAAGCACCAGCAGCTGCGGGCCTCGTGCGTGCTGCAGCATGTCGGGCAGGCCGTGCAGCAGGCCTTCGTCGAGACAGCGCCCGCCGTCGCACAGACCGGGCGGGGCTATGTCGGCCACGGTCTGGTAGGGCAGACCGTCGCACACGCCCTTGCAGCCCGACTGGTTGTCGCGCCAGGTCACGCCCACCCCGGCGCGCGCCAGCACGTGCAGCAGGGACTGGCTACCGCGGATGGTGGACTCGTCGTAGTCGCGCCGGCCCACCGGCGCGAACATGCAGGGCACCGAGACCTCGGTGTTGGTGCCGCAGCTGGTCACGCTGGCGAAGTTGATGACGGGCAACCGCGACAGCTGGGGCGTGGTCTGCCGCGCGTACCCCGACAGGCCCCAGTCTCGCCCACCACCATCACCACCAGCAGCGGGCGGGTCCTGGCAGCCCAGCGCGGGCCCGGGGCGGCGTCCTCGCCGATCGGCTTGCGCGGCGCAGCCTGGCCCTTCAGGTCGGCGGCCAGCACGCTGGCGCCCGACCACAGGTAGTTGGCCGGCGTGATGAGGTAGCGCAGCTCCTTCTGGTTGCGCAGGGTCGACGCCAGCGAGCCGAAGACCGAGAACGTGGCCACCGCCGCGACCAGGGCGCACAACGCCATGAAGCCCAGGCGGATGGCCAGGGCGCGCGGCCAGCGGCGCGGTGCCGGCTCCGTGCGCCACAGCACCAGCAGCGGCAGCACGGCCCCGAACAGCAGCCACGGCAGCAGGGTCGGGTTGAGCAGTTCGCGCGCCTCGTGCCAGTCGGTGCGCAGGGTGTTGCGCAGCATGGACGGGTCGAGGTAGACGTTCAACTGGTGGACGTAGTACGCCGCGAAGGCCGTGCCCACGATCAGCAGGCTCAACAAGGGGCGCACGGTGTGGCGGTTGGCGAACGGGGCCAGCAGCAGCGCGTGCAGCGCGATCAGGCCCACCCCCAGGGCCAGCGCCAGGCCCCAGGCCGCGGGGTCGGCGGCACTGCGGCCGGCCAGCGCGCCCGTGAAGAAGCGGGCGTTGCCCAGCAGCACCCAGAAGGCGCTGCAGGCCAGCAGCATGACCTCTACCGAGGCCTGGAACCTGAAACGGCGGTGCTTGCCCGTCAGGGCGGCACGTCGGCCGGGGCGGGCGCGGAAGATCGGATCAGGCAGCAGCATCGGGAACCGATTTCATACACCCCTGCTGAAGCTGTACTGAAGCCCGTGCCGTGCCGCCGGGCGGAGGCCGCGCACAATCGCATCATGCGCCTGCTGCTGCTGGAAGACGACACCATCCTGGGCGAAGGGTTGCGCGACTTCCTGCGCGCCGAGGGCCACGTGGTCGACTGGTTCATCAGCCTGCGCGAAGCCAGCGCCGTGAGCGGCGAGCCTTACGACGCGCTGCTGCTCGACTGGCAGCTCCCCGACGGCACCGGCCTGGCCTGGATGCGCCAGCGGCGCCACGCCGGCGACACCACGCCGGTGATCATGCTCACGGCGCGCGACCGCCTCGGTGACCGCATCGAGGGCCTCGACGCCGGGGCCGACGACTACCTCGTCAAGCCCTTCGCACCCGAGGAACTGGCCGCGCGGCTGCGTGCCGTCAGCCGCCGCGGCGGCGGCCCGTCGCGCCTGCGCGTGGGCGCGGTCGAGCTCGACCTGCAGGCGCGTGCAGCCTTCACGGCGACAGGCCGCGCCGACCTGACGGCGCGCGAGTGGGCGCTGGTCGAGGCGCTGGCCCTGCGCGCCGGACGCATCGTCGACAAGACCGATCTCGACCGGCTGGTGCTCGGCGCCGACGCCGAAGTCAACAGCAACGCGCTGGAAGTGCACGTCTCCAGCGTGCGGCGCAAGCTGGGTCGCGAGCTGATCGAGACGGTGCGCGGCCTGGGCTACCGCATCACGCCCGACGGGGGGGCATGATGGCGCCGCGCCTGCCTTCGATCCGCTCGCGGCTGTCGCTGACGCTCATCGGCTTGTGGCTGCTGTGGGGCCTGGTGGTCTCGGCAGGCGTCTGGCTCGTCGTCCTGCACGAGGTGGAAGAGCTGCTGGACGACACCCTGCAAGCCTCGGCCGAGGTGCTCAGCAGCCTGCTCGACCACGGCGCCCTCGAACTGGCCAGCGGGGTCGTCGCGCCGGCGGGGGACGACAGCGGCGACGGGCGCTTCGCCTGGCAGATCGTGGGCCCGGGCTCCCAGGTGCTGCTGCGCTCGGCCCGTGCGCCGCAGCAGCCGCTGATGCCGCTGCCCAGCTACGGTTTTGCCGACGCCCGTGACGAATGGCGCGTCTACGGCCTGCGCTTCGGTGCGGGCGAGCGCGTGCTGTACGTGGCCCAGACGCGGGCCGAGCGGCGCGAGGCGCAGACCGAAGTGGCCGTGGCCACGGTGGCGGCCGCGCTGGCCGTCGGCATGGTGGCGGCTGCCGGCATCGGCCTTCGCATCCGGCGTGAGCTGTCGCCCCTGCAGGCCTTGACCGAGTCGCTCGAACGCTACGAGCCGCTGTCCCCCGGCAGCACGCTGTCCGCTGCCACGCGCCGCGAACTGGTGCCCATCCGCGACGCGATCGAACAGCTGGGCCGCCGGCTGGCGCGCCGCGTGGACAACGAGCGGGCCTTCTCGGCCCATGCCGCGCACGCCCTGCGCACGCCGCTGGCCGGGCTGGACGCGCAGCTGGCCATCACGCTGCGCGAAAGCCCGCCCGAGCTGAAGCCGCGCCTGGACCGCATGCGCCAGGCTACGGGCCGGCTTACCCGCGTCGTGGCGGCGCTGCTGGCGCTGTTCCGCAGCGGCGTCGAGCTGCAGTGGGAACGCATCGTTGCGGCCCAGCTGCTGTCTCGACTGCCGGTCGATGGCCTGGAGGTGGTGGTCGAGCCGGGGTCGGTGACCAAGACCCTGGCGGCCGATCCCGACCTGCTGACGGCCGCGCTGCTGAACCTGCTGGACAACGCCGTCCGCCACGGTGCCGGGCAGGTGCGGGTGGGCATCGAAGGACAGTCCCTGCTGATGAGCGACGACGGCCAGGGCGTGGCGCCGGAGCGCCTGCTGGCGTTGCAGACCGCGCTCGATACCCAGGCGTACGAAGGACAGATGGGCCTCGGCCTGATGCTGGCCGACCTGGTGGCGCGCGCGCACGGTGGCGGCGTGCGGCTGCGGCCGCAGGCGGCCGGCTTCGCCGTCGAACTGCGGCTGGGCGAGCCGCCCGTGGAGGCCGGCGGAAAGGTGATCTCATGAGCGACCGGTGCGTGCTGGTGACGGGTTTCGAGCCCTTCGACGGTGAGACGATCAACCCCTCGATGGCGGTGGCTCAGGCGCTGCACGGACTGCAGCTCGACGGGTGGCCCGTGCACGCCGCCGTGCTGCCCTGTGTCTTCGGCGAGGCGCTAGACGCCCTGGATGCCGCGCTGTCGCGGGTGCGGCCCGGCCTGGTGCTGGCGCTGGGCCAGGCCGCCCGGGCCGAGATCTCGGTCGAGCGCGTGGCCATCAACGTCGACGACGCCCGCATCGCGGACAACGCCGGGGCCCGCCCGATCGACCGCGCCATCGTCGAGGGTGGCCCCTCGGCCTACTTCAGCAGCCTGCCCATCAAGGCCATGGTGGCCACGATGCAGCGCGCCGGGCTGCCGGCGGCGGTGTCGCAGACGGCGGGCACCTTCGTCTGCAACCACGTCTTCTACGGCCTCATGCACGGTCTGCAGCAGCGTCCGGGCGTGCGCGGCGGCTTCGTGCACCTGCCGCTGCTGCCCGAACAGGCGCTGCGCCGCGGCGGCTTCTCGCTGCCGCTGGCGGTGATGACCGGCGGCGTGCGCATCGCCTTGCTGGCAGCCCTGCGCCAGCAGGGTGATCTGCGGGTGACCGGCGGCGCAGAGGCCTGAGAATCCACACGCGTCGGCGCACGCTGTAAGAAGCCGCCGACGTGCGCGACCACCGCGCTGGGCGGCCTGCGGGCCGTCCGGTCGCCGACCCGTCTTTTCGTTCTTGAACCCGCAAGGAGCCCCTGCCATGTCCCAGCGTCTCGTCGTTTCCTCCGCCCTCGCCTCGGTGCTGGCCCTGGGCCTCGCCGGCACTGCGTCGGCCCAAGACAAGGCCAAGGAGAAGTGCTACGGCATCGCCAAGGCCGGCCAGAACGACTGCGCCAATCTCTCGGGCTCGCACTCCTGCGCCGGCCAGAGCAAGGTCGACAACGCCCCCGACGAGTGGAAGTACGTCGCTGCCGGCACCTGCAAGCAGATGAAGGGCATGACGGCCGATGAAGCCCGCAAGGCGGTGAAGAAGTAAGCCGCCTGCCGCCGCGCCGTGACCGAGATGCAGGTCGGCATCGGGCTGCGCCAGCCCCACTACGCGCAGGCGCTCGACGAGCGCCCGGCGCTGGCCTTCGTCGAGGTGCACTCCGAGAACTTCTTCGGCGATGGCGGCGCTGCGCTGGCGGTGCTGGAGGCCGCGCGCGAGCGCTGGCCGCTCAGCCTGCACGGGGTGGGGCTGTCGCTGGGCTCGGCCGCCGGGCTGGACGAGATGCACCTCGACCGGCTGACCCACCTGGTGGCGCGTTTCGACCCCGTGCGCGTGAGCGACCACGCCTCGTTCGCACGGGCGCCGCGCCAGGCCGGCCAGGCCCCGGTGCACGCCAACGACCTGCTGCCGCTGGCCTTCAACCCCGCCTCGCTCGACATCCTGGTGCGCAACGTGCAGCAAGTGCAGGAGCGACTGCGACGCCCCATCTTGGTGGAGAACCTGTCGGCCTGCCTGCACTGGGCCGACGACACGCTGGCCGAGCCCGAGTTCTTCAACCAGCTGGTGCGGCGCAGCGGCTGCGGCCTGCTGCTGGACGTCAACAACCTTGTCGTGAACGAGCTCAACGCCCTCCGTGATGGTGAAGGGGAGGACGATGCGGTCCAGCGGGCCTGTCGCTGGATCGATGCGGTCGATGCCGCGGCCGTGGGCGAGATCCACCTCGCCGGCCATGCCGACGGGCGGGCCGCAGGCGGCCTCGTGATCGACGACCACGGCAGCCGCGTGCAGGCGGCCACCTGGCAGGTCTTCCACCATGCGGTGCGGCGACTGGGGGCGCGGCCGACCCTGGTCGAGTGGGACACCGACCTGCCGCCCCTGCACGTGCTGCTGGGCGAAGCGGCGCGGGCCGAAACCGAGACCGCCGACGCCCTGAGCGCGCAGCGGGGAGCCTAGTCCGGTGAGCGGCGAGGCCGAACAGAAGGAAGCGCTGCGCCAGCAGATGCTGCTGCGCGCGCTGTGGCGTGACGCACGGCCCGGCGTGGTGGCCGGCTGGCTGCGTGACGCCCCTGACCGCTTCGCACGCGGGCTGCAGGTCTACCAGGCCAACGCCGGTGCGCTGGCCGAGCGCGCGCTGGCGGCGGCCTACCCGACGCTGGCCGAACTGATCGGCGCGCCGTCCTTCGCCGGCCTGGCGCGCGCCTTCTGGCAGGCCGAGCCGCCACGGCAGGGCGACATCGCGATGTGGGGTGCTGCGTTGCCCGATTTCGTGGCCGCCGCCGCGTCGCTGGCCGACGAACCGTACTTGGCCGACGTGGCGCGCATCGACTGGGCCGTGCACCGCGCCGCGTCGGCCGCCGACCACGACGAACCCGTGCAGGGGCTGGAGCAGCTCGCGTCGATCGACCCGGGCGGTCTGGCGCTGCGCCTGCGGCCGGGCACGGCCGTGCTGCAGTCGGCGCATCCGGCGGCCACCATCTGGCTGGCGCACCGCAGCACCGAAGCGGACCGCTTCGCGCCGGTGCGGCAGGCCGTGGGCGAGGGCCGCGCCGAGTCGGCGCTGGTCTGGCGTGACGGCGGGGCGGTGCGCGTGCGGGCCATCGCCGCCGGCGACGCGGTCTTCACCGACGCGCTGCTCGCCGACGCGACCCTGGCGGCAGCCCTCGACGCGGCGGCGCAGGCGCCCGGCCTGCCCTTCGACTTCGAAGCCTGGCTCATCGACGCCTTGCAACGCGGCACGCTGGTGGCCGTGCAGGCGCGCCACGCCGAGGACGGCGTCTTCGCCTGAACGGCCCGCCTCCCCGGTCGCGGCTATCGTCCTTTCTCTCCTCTTCCCGATGCCCTTGCCGTCCTTCACCTTCAAGATGCCGAGCACGTTGAACCGCCGCCACCTGCTGATGTCGTCGCTGGGCCTCGCGGCCGGACTGGCATCGGCCCCGTCCCGAGCCCAGGCACCCACCGAGCCCTGGTCGCGCACCGTCGACGCCGCACGCGGCCAGACCGTCTGGTTCAACGCCTGGGGCGGCAGCGACCGCACCAACGCCTACCTGCAGTGGGCGGCCGGCGAAGTCCAGCGCCTGTACGGCGTCAAGCTCGAACACGTCAAGCTGTCCGACACCGCCGAGGTCGTCAAGCGCGTGCGCGCCGAGAAGGCCGCCGGACGCAGCGAAGGCTCGGCCGACCTGGTGTGGATCAACGGCGAGAACTTCCTGACGATGAAGCGCGAGGGCCTGCTGTTCGGCCCCTTCGCCGAGAGCCTGCCCAACTTCGCGCTGGTCGACGTGGCCGGCAAGCCGACCACGCGCATCGATTTCTCCGAGCCCGTGGACGGCATGGAAGCCGCCTGGGGCATGGCGCAGCTCACCTTCTTCGCCGACGCCGCGCGCGTGCCGCAGCCCCCGGCCAGCCTGCCCGACCTGCTGGACTGGGCGCGCCGCACGCCCGGCCGCTTCACCTACCCGAAGCTGCCGCAGTTCCACGGCACCACTTTCGTCAAGCAGGTGCTGGTGGAGCTCAACACCGACCGCACGGCGCTGTACCGGCCCTTCACGCCCGAGGCCTTCGGCAAGCTGACCCCCGTGGTGTGGAACTACCTCGACGCGCTGCACCCGCTGCTGTGGCGGGGCGGCCGCCAGTTCCCGGCCAGCACCACGGTGATGCGGCAGATGCTGGCCGACGGCGAGCTCTTCATCTCGCTGACCTTCAACCCCAACGAACCCGCCAACCAGATCGCCGCACGCACGCTGCCGGCGGGCGTGGTGTCCTTCCAGTTCCGCGCCGGCACGCTGGGCAACACGCACTTCCTGGCCATCCCGTTCAACGCGCGCGCCAAGGCGGGAGCCCAGGTGGTGGCGAACTTCATGCAGTCGCCCGCGGCGCAGGCGCGCAAGGCCGACATCCGCCACTGGGGTGACCCCACCGTGCTGGCCGTTGACCGCCTGCCGCCCGAACAGCGCGCGCTGTTCGCCGAGAACGCCAGCGCGCCGGGCATGGTGCGCCAGCCGGCGCCCGTGTGGCCCGAGCCGCACGCCAGCTGGGTGGAGCCGATCGAGCGCGAGTGGCAGCGACGCTACGGCGGCTGAGCGGCGCCGCCGCCCCGGTGGTGCTGCCGCCGGCGGTGCGCGCCGGCCGCGTCGCCGCGCGGCTGCTGGTGGCCGCGGTCTTCGCGTTGCCGCTGGTGGTGGCCGTGCCCTGGGCCGTGCACGAGGGCTTGTCTGCCGCCGCCTGGCGCGAGCTGTGGGCCGACCCGCAGGTGCCGCGTGCGCTGGCCTTGAGCCTCTTCACCGCGCTGGCCAGCACGGCCATCGCGCTGGCGATCACGCTGCTGCTCGTCACCCACCTGCACGGCAGCCGGGCGTGGTCGCGCCTGGCGCTGATGCTCGGGCCCATGCTGGCCGTGCCGCATGCGGCGGTCGCCATCGGCCTGGCCTGGCTGATCGCGCCTGCCGGCTGGATCGCACGCGCCCTGGCGCCGCTGTTCGGCTGGGACTCGCCCCCGGCCTGGGAAACCGTCAACGACCCGCGCGGCCTGGCGCTGGTTGGCGTGCTGGTGCTCAAGGAAACGCCCTTCCTGCTGTGGAGTGCCGTGGCGCTGCTGGCGCGTCCTGAGGTGGCGGGCGTGCTGCAGCGGCACATCGCGGTGGCACGCACGCTGGGCTACACGCCCGTGGCCTGGTGGTGGCGCGTCGGCTGGCTGGCCTGGGCGCCGCGCCTGGCCTGGCCGCTGCTGGCGGTGGCGGCCTACGGCCTGACCGTCGTCGACCTGGCCCTCATCGTCGGCCCGGGCGCGCCGCCCACGCTGGCCGCGCTGGCCTGGCAGTGGCTGGCCGATGCCGACGTGGCGCGCAACGCCCAGGGCGCCGCCTCGGCCCTGCTGCTGACCGGCGTGCTGGCCGCGCTGGTGGGGCTGGGCACGACGGTGCACCGCGTGCTGGCCCGCTGGGGGCGTCGGCGTGCGGCGTCGGGGGTGCGCCCGCCGCAGGGGGCCGCGTTTGCGGCCGGACGCCACGCCGTGTCGGCGCTGGGGCCTGGCTTCGTCGCCGTCTACGCGGCCGTGCTGATCGGGCTGCTCGTGCTGTCGTTCGCCGGGCCCTGGGCCTTCCCGGCGCTCTGGCCGGCCTCGCCGTCGGGCGATGTGTGGACGCAGGCCCTGGGCAGCAGCGGCACCCTGGGCTTCACGGCCGCGCTGGCGGCGGCCTCGGCCTTGCTGTCGGTGGTGCTGGCCGTGGCCTGGCTCGAGTCGACGCCGCCGCGCTGGGACGCCGCGGCCACGCCGCTGGTGCTGTTGCCGCTGGTGCTGCCGCAGCTGCTGCTGCTGGTGGGGCTGTACCGCGGTGCGCTGGCCTTGCGCCTGGACGGCACGGCCGCCGGCCTGCTGTGGGTGCACGTGCTGATGGTGCTGCCCTACGTCTTCACCGCACTGGCGCCGGCCTGGCGCAGCTTCGACCAGCGTTACGAGTGGGCGGCGCTGGCCCTGGGCCGCTCACGGCGCGCCTTCTGGTGGCGCGTGAAGTGGCCGCTGCTGGCCGCGCCGCTGGCCTCGGCCGCGGCCATCGGCTTCGCCGTCAGCGTGGCGCAGTACCTGTCGACGCAGTTCATCGGCGCTGGCCGCCACGTCACGCTGACCACCGAGTCCGTCACGCTGGCCTCCGGCGGGCAGCGCGCGCTGGCGGCCGCCTTCGCCCTGCTGCAGGCGCTGCTGCCGGCCCTCGGCTTCGGCCTGGCGTGGTGGGTCGGGCGGCGCGCCGTGGCGCGGCTGGCGCTATCGTCTGCGCGATGAGTCTGGAACTGCGCGAGGTGGCCCTGTCGCTGCACGGCCGCCCCCTGGTGCCGCACTTCAGCGCCCGCGTGGCGCCGGGCGAGGTGCTGGTGCTGATGGGCGAGAGCGGCTCGGGCAAGAGCTCGCTGCTGGCCTTCGTCGCCGGCTTGCTGGCGCCGCCGCTGCAGGCCCAGGGCAGCGTGTGGATCGACGGGCGGGACGTCACCGCGGTGCCCACCGAGCGCCGCCGGGTCGGCCTGCTGTTCCAGGACGACCTGCTGTTCCCGCACCTGAGCGTGCTCGACAACCTGCTGTTCGCCCTGCCGGCCGGCGCGCGCGCAACCCGCATCGCCAGTGCCACGGCCGCGCTGGCGCGCGCCGGCCTGGAGGCCTTTGCGCCGCGCCTGCCCGGCACGCTGTCGGGCGGCCAGCGTGCGCGCGTCTCGCTGCTGCGCGCGCTGCTGGCGCAGCCGCGCGTGCTGCTGCTCGACGAGCCCTTCTCCAAGCTCGACGCCGCGCTGCGCGAGCGCATGCGAGAGTTCGTGTGGGGCGAGCTGAAGGCACAGCAGGTCTGCGGCGTGCTCGTCACGCACGACCCCCAGGACGTGCCGACCGGTGCGCAGGTGGTCACCCTGCCGCCGGCCCGGCCGGGTGCGGGCTATGCTTGACCGCGCGGCCATCGCGCTGCTGCGCCCGGCCTTGCAGCGCATGGCGCTGGGCCTGGTGCGCTTGGGCGTGGGGGCCGATGCGGTCACGCTGGTGGGTTTCGGCCTCGGGATGGCCGCGGCTGCGGCCATCGCCCTGCAAAGCTATCTGCCCGGCCTGGTCTTGCTGCTGGTCAGCCGCCTGGCCGACGGGCTCGACGGCGCCGTGGCGCGGCTGACCACGCCCACCGACCGCGGCGCCTTCCTCGACATCACGCTCGACTTCCTGTTCTACGCCAGCATCCCGCTGGCGTTCGCCATTGCCCAGCCGGCCGGCAACGCGCTGCCGGCGGCCGTGCTGCTGGCCGCCTTCATCGGCACCGGGTCCAGCTTCCTCGCCTTTTCGGTGCTGGCCGAGCGTCGAGGGTTGAAGAGCGAGGACTACCCGGCCAAGGGCATCTACTACCTCGGCGGCCTCACCGAGGCCACCGAGACGCTGGTCTGCTTCGCGCTGATGTGCCTGTGGCCGCATCACTTCGCGCTGTTCGCCTATGGTTTCGCCGGCCTGTGCGGGCTGACCATCGCCACGCGGCTGCTCGCCGGTTGGCGGGTGCTGTCGGTGTAAGGTCCGGCTCCGCGCCGCGACGCATCCCTTTCACCCGGAAGCATCCATGAACCGCAAGAAGCTGATCCTGCTCGTGCTGCTGGCCGCCGCCATCGGGGCCTTCATCGCGCTGGACCTGGGGCGCTTCTTCAGCATCGACTACATCAAGGGCGCGCAGGGCGACTTCCAGGCGCTGTACGCGGCGCGGCCGCTGGCCATGGTGGTCGGCTTCTTCGTGCTGTACGTGGTGGTGACCTCGCTGTCGCTGCCCGGCGCGGCCATCCTGTCGCTGGTGGCCGGGGCGATCTTCGGTGTGTGGGTCGGCACGCTGATCGTGTCGTTCGCCGCGAGCATCGGCGCCACGCTGGCCATGCTGACCTCGCGCTACGTGCTGCGCGACACCGTGCAGGCGAAGTTCGGCGCGCGCCTGGCCGACGTCGACCGCGGCATCGAGCGCGAAGGCGCCTTCTACCTGTTCACGCTGCGCCTGGTGCCGCTGCTGCCCTTCTTCGTCGTGAACCTGGTGATGGGGCTGACGAAGATGAAGGCCCGCACCTACTACTGGGTGAGCCAGCTGGGCATGCTGCCGGCCACCTTCGTCTTCGTCAACGCGGGCACGCAGCTGTCGCAGGTCAGCAGCGTGCAGGGCATCCTGTCGCCGGGCGTGATCGGTTCCTTCGTGCTGCTGGGCCTGTTCCCGCTGATCGCCAAGAAGGTGATCGACGCCGTGAAGGCGCGCCAGGTCTATGCGCGCTGGGCCGACCGCAGGCCCGCGCGCTACGACACCAACATGGTGGTCATCGGCGCGGGCGCGGCCGGGCTGGTGACGAGCTACATCGCCGCCGTCGTCAAGGCCAAGGTCACGCTGGTGGAAAACCACAAGATGTGAACTACGGCTGCGTGCCCAGCAAGGCGCTGATCAAGACCGCCTCGCTGGTGCGCCAGATGCGCCACAGCCGCGAGTACGGCGTCGAGCGCGCAGAGTTCAGCCTCGACTTCGCGCAGGTGATGGACCGCATCACGCGCGTGGTGGCAGAGATCGAGCCGCACGACTCGGTCGAGCGCTACCAGGGTCTGGGCGTCGATGTGGCCATCGGCACGGCGAAGATCGTCGACCCCTGGCATGTGCAGATCACCGCCGCCGACGGCAGCGTGAAGACGCTGTCCACGCGCAGCATCGTGGTGGCCACCGGCGCGCGCCCCTTCGTGCCGCCGCTGCCGGGCCTGGACGACGTGGGTTACCTCACCAGCGACACGCTGTGGGGCCTGCGTGAGCAGCCGCGGCGCCTGGTGGTGCTGGGCGGCGGCCCCATCGGCTGCGAGCTGGCGCAGTCGTTCGCGCGGCTGGGCAGCCAGGTGACGCAGGTCGAGATGGGCGCCCGCCTGATGGCGCGCGAGGACGAGGACGTGTCCGCCTTCGTGCGCCAGGCCCTGGAGGCCGACGGTGTCGCCGTGCTCACCGGCCACAAGGCGCTGCGCTGCGAGAAGGACGCCGACGGCGGCAAGTTCATCGTCGTCGAGGCCGGCGGGCAGGAGAAGCGCCTGCCCTTCGACCAGCTGCTGTGTGCCGTCGGCCGCGTGGCGCGGCTGCAAGGCTTCGGCCTGGAGGAACTCGGCGTGCCGGTGAACCGCACGGTGCAGGTCAACGAATTCCTGCAGACGATCTACCCCAACATCCCCGTTCCAGTTCACGCACACGGCGGCACACCAGGCCTGGTACGCGGCGGTGAACGGCCTGTTCGGCATGTTCAAGACCTTCAAGGCCGACTACTCGGTGATCCCCTGGTGCACCTTCACCGATCCCGAGGTCGCGCGCGTGGGGCTCAGCGAGCAGGAAGCCCGCGAGAAGGGCGTGGCCTGCGAGGTGGTGCGCTACGGCATCGACGACCTCGACCGCGCCATCGCCGACAGCGCCGCGCACGGCTGGGTCAAGGTGCTCACGGTGCCCGGCAAGGACCGCATCCTGGGCGTGACCATCGTCGGTGCGCACGCCGGCGACCTGCTGGCCGAGTACGTGCTGGCCATGAAGCACGGCCTGGGGCTGAACAAGATCCTGGGCACCATCCACACCTACCCGACCATGGCCGAAGCCAACAAGTACGCCGCCGGGGAATGGAAGCGGGCGCACCAGCCGGTGGCGCTGCTGCGCTGGGTGGAGAAGTTCCATGCCTGGCGCCGTGGCTGACCGCGCCGTCGCTGCCTTCACCGCCGCCTTGCCGGCCTTGCTGCTGCTGCTGTCAACACCGCTGCGTGCGCAGGGTCTGCCGCCGCTGGTGCAGGCCGACGGGCAGCTGGGCAGCGGCTGGCGCGTGGCCGGCCTGCCGCAGCAGAAGCCGCCCTTGACGCTGTACACGGCGGTGCAGATCGATGGCCGTGCCGCCTTGCGCATCGAGGCACGGGGTTCCTACGGCAACTTCGTGCACGAGCCGCCTGCGGGCAGCAAGGCCCCATCCCGGCTCCGCTGGGCCTGGCGGGTGGACCAACCCAATGCGCGGACCGACCTGCGCAGCAAGGCCGGCGACGACGCCGCGGCGCGCGTGTGCGTCAGCTTCGACCATGCGATCGATCGGGTGCCCTTCGTCGAGCGCCAACTGCTGCGCCTGGCGCGCTCGCGCACGGGCGAAGCCCTGCCTGCGGCGACGCTGTGCTACCAGTGGGACCCCGGCCTGGCGCCGGGCACGATGCTCGACAACGTGTACTCGCGCCGCGTGCGCATCGTCGTGCTGCGGGGGCAGGGCGCCGCAGCGGGCACCTGGTACAGCGAGTCGCGCGACGTCGCTGCCGACTTCCTGCGGGCCTTCGGCGACGAAGCCACCGAAGTGCCGGCCGTGAGCGCTGTCATCGTGGGCGGCGACGCCGACAACACCGGGGCGACTTCGGTGGCCCATGTGACCGACCTGCAGGCGGCCGATCGCTGACGCGGTCGGCCTCGATCGGCTTCGCAGACGGAAGCACGGCGGCCCGAAGGCCGCCGTGACAGCGGGCCAAGCCGGCTTCCTGTCAGTCCTTGCGGCGGCGGGTGCGCAGCGCGCCCATCCCCACCAGGCCCAGGCCGACCAGCGCCGCCGACATCGGCTCCGGCGTCTTGTTCAGACAGGCCGGGTCGTTCGGGTTGACCGTGCAGAAGTCCTGGATGATCTCGTTCACCTTGGTGTTGATGAAGTTCGTGAAGAAGGGGGCCGGGTTGGCGCGGAAGCTGCTGATGTCGAAGAACGCCCCGCCATTGGCCGGCGCCAGGTCACGGTAGTAGTTGTTGCTGTCGTCGCTCGGGTTGCCGATGATGTTGATCAGCTCGTTGGCCGCCGTGTTGGCCAGATCGGTGTTCAGGGCCGCCCGGTTCGCGACGTTGTCGTCGTCTTCGTCGGTGACCAGGATCAGGTTGCGTACCGAGTTGGCCCGGTACGAAGCGGTCAGTGCCAGCTGCAGTGCCGCCGAGCCGTCCTCGGTGCCGCCGCCGTTGTCGGTCAGCAGCGTGAAGGGGCTGCCCGCCGCGGTGAAGGTGCCGATGTCGGTGAAGTTCTGGATCAGCGACGGGGTCCCACCGAAGCGCACGAGACCGTAGCGCGCATCGATGCCGTTGCTCACCATCACCGAGTCGAACTGCGCGATGCGCTGCTTGACCTGGGCGATGTCGTCGCCCATGGAACCCGAGGTGTCGACGATCCACATGATGTCGGCCACGATGGCGGCATGCGAATTGCCCGCCAAGCTGAACAAGGCTGCCGCGGCAGCCACAATCATTCTCTTCCGGATGCTCATTGAAATCCCCTGGTTGATGTCGGAACTGAAGACCTTGCAAGGCAAGCTGCGCATGACCTTGCCGCTGGACAGACGCAATCAGCGCCGTGTCCCCGCTCCCCCCGTTTCGGGGGAGGGCCTGCGGGGGGCCGGACCTTGAAGCGCCTGGTGCTGCTGGGGGGCGGCCACGCCCACGTCCACGTGCTGCAGGACATGGCGCGGGCGCCGCTGCCCGGCACGCAGGCGGTGCTGATCACCCCATTCGCGCGGCAGATGTACTCCGGCATGGTCCCGGGCCTGGTGGCCGGGCACTACGGCGTGGACGAGTGCGCCATCGCGCTGCCGCCCCTGGCGGCAGCGGCCGGCGTGACGATGGTGGAAGGTGCCGCCACCGCACTCGACACCGCCGCGCGCGTGCTGACCCTGGCCGACGGCAGCGTGGCCGAGTACGACGTGCTGTCCATCGACACCGGCTCGGTGATGGACCGCGACGCCATTCCCGGCGCCCGCGAGCACGGCCTGTTCGTGCGGCCCATCGAACACTTCGTGAAGCTGCTGGGGGGGCTGTTCGACCTGGCGGCTCGGCGCGTGCTCGACGTGGTGGTGATCGGCGGCGGTGCGGCCGGCGTCGAACTGGCGATGGCGCTGCAGCACCGCCTGGGCGGGCGTGGCGAGGAGATGGCGCGCGTGGCGCTGGTCAGCGGCGGCCCGCCGCCGCTGGAGGGCTATCCCGAGGGTGTCCAGCGTCGCGCGCTGCAGGCCCTGCGGTCGCGCCGCATCGCCGTGTTTCCCGAGCGCTGCCAGGCGATAGCGGCCGGCCACGTGCTGCTGGCCAACGGCGCCAGGCTGGCCTGCGACGCGCCGGTGCTGGCCATCGGCAGCAGCGCGCCGGCCTGGCTGGCGGGCAGCGGCCTGGCGCTGGATGGTCGCGGCTTCGTGTCCACGGGCGCGACGCTGCAGAGCGTCTCGCACCCCGAGGTGTTCGCGGTGGGCGATGTGTCCACGCGCCAGGACGCGCCGCACCCGCGCAGCGGCGTCTACGCCGTGCGCGCCGGGCCGCCGCTGGCCGCCAACCTGCGCGCCTTGCTGGGCGGCGGCGTCCTGCAGCCGCACCAGCCGCAGTCGCGCACGCTCAACCTGGTGAGCTGCGGCGAGAAGCGCGCCATCGTGTCGTGGGGCCCGCTGGCCGCCGAGGGCGCCTGGGCCTGGTGGTGGAAGGACCGCATCGACCGGTCGTTCATCGACAAGTATTCGAAGGCGGCCCCGGCCGCAGCCCGCGCTACTCCTGCGGCCTGAAGGCCACCAGGATGGTCGACGGCACGCGACCGTCGACGTCGCGCGGCAGCGTGCCGGTGCGGTCGATGGCGCGCAGCACGGCCTCGTCCCAGTCCTTGTTGCCGCTGCTCTTCACCAGCCGCCGCGACACGATGCTGCCCGACGGGCCGGCGCGCACCTCGACCTCGGCCGCCGGGTTGCCCGCCACCGTCTCGGTGAAGACGATGTTCGGCTTGATGTGCGCCACCAGGCGGCCGGCGTAGGTCTTCGACGGGCCCGAGTCCTGTGCCGCGGTGCCGGTGGACGACGGGCTGCCCGTGGCGCCGATCTGGCCCATCATGCGCTTGAGGTTCTCTTCACGCTGCTGCGCCAGCTTCAGCTCGGCGGCCTTCTCGCGCTGCTCCTTCTCGCGCAGATCGCGCTCCCGGTCGGCCTTCTCTCGTGCGGCCTTGTCCAGGCGGGCCTGTTCGGCCTTGGCCAGCCTGTCCTTCTCCAGCCGCGCCGTCCGCTCCTTCTGTTCCTTCTCGTTGCGCTCGCGCTCGGCCCTGGCCTTCTCGGCCTGCGCCCGTTCAAGCTTCTCGCGCGCTTCCTTCTCGCGTTCCAGCTTCTCGCGCCTGAGCGCGATGTCGGGATCGGGTGGCGGCGACGCGGCCTTCTCGACCGGCGGCGGCCTGGGCTCGGCGACCGGCTTCGGCGGCGGGGCGGGTGCGGGCTCCGGGCTCGGGGGCGGCGGGGTCGGCGCGGTCTCTTCGAGGCGCGGTGCAGCCACCTGCGGCAGGGCCGACCACAGCTCGGCCGACACCGTGTCGGGCGCCTGGGCGCGCCAGTTGACCCCGAAGGCCAGCGCCGCGATCAGCCCGGCATGCACCAGCAGCGCCAGCACGGCACCGGTGCCCAGGCCGCCAGGGCGTTGCGGCAGCAGGGCGTCGGAGGGGTGTACGGCGGCGTTCACTTCAGGTTCAACAAGTCTTCAGGTCAACAAGGCTGGATCCCATCAAGCGACCGCCGCGGAACCGGCTCCGCCGGGCCGGCAGCGGTGCCCCCCTGGGGGGGAGTGCCGCAGGCGCTTCGGGGGGGGTCATGTTCCCTGCTTGACGGCGAGCGCCACGCGCTGGATGCGTTCCTTCTGCAGCGTGGCCATCACGTTCATCACCGCGTCGTACTTGATCTGGCGGTCGGCGCTGATGACCACCGGCACCTCGGCATTGCCGGCCTGCAGCGCACGCACGCGCGCGCCGAGCTGCGCCATGGTCACGGCAGCGGGTTCCTGCTGGTCGACGCGGATCTTCATCTTCTCGTCGGCGCCCACGATGACCTCGACCACGGTCTGCGCGCGCTGCTGGCTCTTGCCCACGCTGGGCAGGTCGACCACGCCGGTGGTGATGAGCGGTGCGGTGACCATGAAGATGATCAGCAGCACCAGCATCACGTCGATGAAGGGCACCATGTTGATCTCGTTCATCGAGCGGCGGCGGCTGCGGCCGCGCGAGGCCACGGCGGGCATCAGCGCGCTCCGTGGCCGGCCGCCGGCAGCGGCTGCCCGGCGTTGCGCTGCAGGATGTTGGAGAACTCCTCGATGAAGTTCTCCAGCTGCATGGCGATGCGGTCGATGTCGCGCGAGAAGCGGTTGTAGGCCACCACCGCCGGGATGGCGGCGAAGAGGCCGATGGCCGTGGCCACCAGCGCTTCGGCGATGCCCGGCGCCACCGTGGCCAGCGTCACCTGCTGCATGTTCGACAGTCCGACGAAGGCATGCATGATCCCCCACACCGTGCCGAACAGGCCGACATAGGGCGATACCGAGGCCACCGACGCCAGGAAGCTGAGGTTGCTCTCCACCACGTCGAGCTCGCGCTGGTAGCTCACGCGCATGGCGCGGCGTGCGCCGTCGAGCTGCGTGGCCGAGTCCAGGCGCTTCTCGCGCAGCTTCATGAACTCGCGCATGCCGCTGGCGAACACGCGCTCGAGCGGCGCCGAGTCGGCCTTCGCGCCGGCAGCCTGGTTCAGCTCGGTGAGATTGCGGCCCGACCAGAACTCCTTCTCGAAGGCTTCGTTGGCCCGCCGGACCTTGGCCAGGCCGAAGACCTTGCCGAAGATGACGGTCCAGCTGGCCAATGACACCAGCAACAGCCCGGCCATCACCGCCTGCACCACGAAGCTGGCCTGCAGCACCAGCTGGATGATCGAGAGGTCCTGGTTCATGTCTTCTTCTTCATTGATTCGGGCTCGTCGTCTCGCCATTCGCACTCATTGCGGCAAGGACGGGAGTAGGAATGCGGCGCGGCCGGAAGGTTCCTGCGTCGACGCAACCGATGCGGATCTCGCCCTCGGCCAGCAGCGCGTCATCGCGCCAGGCCTGCTGGTGGATGACCATCGAGGCCGCACCGGCGGCTTGCAGCCGCACCGTCACACGCAACAGGTCGTCCAGGCGGGCGGGGCGCAGGTAACGCACCGAAGTGTCGGCGACGACGAACATCGCGCCCGTATCGTCACGCAACTGTCGTTGCCCGAACCCCAGTCCGCGCAGCCACTCGGTGCGGGCGCGCTCGAAGAACTTGAGGTAGTTCGCATAGAACACCACGCCGCCGGCGTCGGTGTCTTCCCAGTAGACCCGCATGCTGTGGTCGAAGGGCTCCACGCGCCACGTTCGTGCGGCAGGAAGGATGCGTGCTGTAGGCGCTGACATCGGCGGGCCGATTATGCGGGAGGGTGTCTGCCCCTCCGCTGCGCCTGCAGCGCCGGCGGGTCAGTCGTCCTGGCCGTGCCCTTCGGTGCCGCTCTCGGCTTCTGCCCGCATGCGCTCCAGGCACAGGCGCAGGCGGCGCGCGGCGGCCTGCGTGGCCTCGTTGGGCGAGGTGGCGGCCAGGGCCAGGCAGGTGCTGGCGTACGCCGGATCGCGCTGCAGCCTTTCGACATGCACATGGTGCCCTTCCCGGGCCATCAACCACTTCAGGTCGATGATGTCCACCAGGTCGAGCGACTGCCGTTCTTGCGATGTCATGGCGTTCATGGAAGCGGGGGCTCCTGCTGGTACCCTGAGACCATAACGGCCGAACATGCTGCAAAGCTGACATGTCCGCACCACCCATCCATGAAATTGCACCGCTCATGACGCCTCCGCCGCCGCTGACCGCCCTGTCCGACCTCGACGCTCAACTCGCCGCCGCCGGCTACGCGGTACTCGACGCGCCCTCGCTGTGCACCCTGGCCAGTGTGAGTGCCGACCAACTCGCGGCGTGGTCGCATTTCTGGGACGATCTTCCGCCCGACCCGCATCTGAAGGATGGCGGACGGTACCGGCGCCGCCGTCACGGCAGCTTCGTGGTCGAAGGCGACCTCGTCCGCGCCGTGCCGCACCGGGCGCACTGGCAGCCGGTGTCCTACAACGCGCTGCATGGCGGCATCGAACGCTGGTTCGAGCCGCTGGACCCCGCCCTGGCGGCCGACCCCGCCTGGGCGGCGCTGCTGCGCCATCTGGCCGCCTGCGCCAGCCGACTGCGGGGCGCGCAGCCGTGGTACGTCGAAGCCCACCCCTTCCGCATCGACACCACCGACGGCATCGGCCGCCCCACGCCCGAAGGCGCGCACCGCGACGGCGTCGACCTGGTCGCCGTCGTGCTCGTGTCGCGGCACCAGGTCAAGGGCGGCGAGACGCGCGTCTTCGACGTGCGCGGCCCGCAGGGCGTGCGCTTCACGCTGGCCGAGCCCTGGAGCGTTCTGCTGCTCGACGACGAGCGCGTGATCCACGAGAGCACGCCCATCCAGCCCGTCGACACGGCACAGATGGCGCACCGCGACACCCTCGTGCTGACCTTCCGCCGAGGCGGCTTCCAGGACCCGGCGCCGGCTATGCTTGGCGGATGAATCCGAACCTGCCCGCGGCCGCACTGGCCATCAGCTACGACGACATCGCCGCAGCGCGCCAGCGCCTGCAGGGCGTGGCCCATCTCACGCCGGTGATGACCAGCCGCACCGCCGATCAGCGCACCGGCGCGAAGCTCTTCTTCAAGTGCGAGAACCTGCAGCGCATGGGCGCCTTCAAGTTCCGCGGCGGCTACAACGCGCTGGCAAAGTTCAGCCCCGAGCAGCGCCGCACCGGTGTCATCGCCTTCTCGTCGGGCAACCATGCGCAGGCGGTGGCGCTGTCGGCGCGGCTGCTGGGCATGCCCTCGGTCATCGTGATGCCGCAGGACGCGCCGGCGGCCAAGGTGGCGGCCACGCGCGGCTACCAGCAGGGACAGGCCGGCAGCGAGGTGGTGCTGTACGACCGCTACACCGAAGACCGCGAGGCCATCGGCCGCCGGCTGGCCGAGGAGCGTGGCATGACGCTGATCCCGCCCTACGACCACGCCGACGTGATGGCCGGGCAGGGCACGGCCGCGGCCGAGCTCATCGAGCAGGCCGGGCCGCTGGACGTGCTGCTGGTCTGCGTGGGCGGCGGCGGCCTGATCTCGGGCTGTGCCGTGGCGGCGCAGCACCTCAACCCCGGCATCGAGGTGCACGGCGTCGAGCCCGAAGCGGGCAACGACACGCAGCAGAGCCTGGCGCGCGGCGAGATCGTGCACATCGACACGCCCAAGACCATCGCCGACGGCGCGCAGACCCAGCACAGCGGGCAGCTCACCTTCCCGGTGATCCAGGCCCTGGTGAAGAGCAACGCGCAACTGGTGTCCAGCATGCGCTTCTTCGCCGAGCGCATGAAGATCGTCGTCGAGCCCACCGGCTGCCTGGCCGCCGCGGCCGCGCTGGAGGGCGTGATGGACCTGAAGGGCCGCCGCGTGGGCGTCATCCTCAGCGGCGGGAACGTCGACGTGGCGCGCTACGCCAGCCTGCTGGCGGGCGAGGCCTGATCAAGCCGCCTTGCCGGCCGAGGGCGTCTGGGCGGCCTGTGAGACCCGCGCGCCCAGGTGCTGCGGCGCCGTGACGCCCATCGAGATGTAGATGCTGGTCACCGCCTCGATGCCCATCTGGGCGGGCGTGACCCAGGCCTCGGGCACGAAGATCAGGCCGCCGCCCACCGGCACCGGCGCGGTGGGCACCAGCACGGCGAGATAGCGGCCCCCGTGGATCTGCAGCACTTCTGACGAGGCCAGCAGCGCCAGCACCATGGCGGCGTTGCCATCGCCTTCGCCGCCGAAGCGGCACCACACTGCGCTCATCGACTTCGGCCCCTCGGCGTCGCGTTGCCGCAGCAGGCCCACCAGCTTGTGCACCATGTCGTAGACGGTGCTGACGACGGGGATGCGCCGCACCACCGCGCTCATCACCCGCGCCGCGCCCCAGTGCAGGCCGGTCTGCACCAGCACACCCAGCAGCAGGATGGCCAGCGCCACGAGCGCGATGCCGATCATGTAGCCCACCACCTCCGAGCCCGTGACCCCCAGGCCGATGGAGACCATCACGCCGCCGAAGGCGCTGTCGGGTCCCAGCCATCGGATCAGGAAGGCCGCGGCCCACCAGAAGATGGCGATGGTGGCCGCCAGCGGCAGGGCGGCGAGCAGCCCGGTGACGAAGAGTCGCAGCAGATGGGCCATGGCGGACGCCGACGAAGGCAGGCAGGAGGAGGGAGCGGGATTATCGGAAGCCGGCATGAAAACGTGGCGGGAGTCTGGGTTATGGTCGCGTCGATCCCACAGCCCCACCGACCTGCCATGTCCGACACCTCGGCCGCCAGCGCCTCTCCTGCCACCGCCCCGGCCCCCCGCACCCCGCCTGCGGCCGAGAGCGATGCCGACCGCCGCAGCCGCGAGCGCGTGCAGCAGTTGCTGGCGCGCCCGCCGGCCGCGGGCAGCGGCAGCATCGAGCTGGGCGGGCGCTCGATGGCCTACAGCACGCAGGTCGCCTTCCTGCCGGTGGCGGCCGAAGGTTTTGCTGGTGCCAGTGGCGACCCCCAGGCCGCGGTGATGACCATCAGCTACCTGCTGAACGGCGCCCCGCCGGCCGAGCGGCCGGTGATGTTCGCCTTCAACGGCGGGCCGGGCTCGGCGTCCATCTGGCTGCACGTCGGCGCGCTGGGCCCCAAGCGCGTGGTCGTGCCCGACGACGGCAGCATGGCGCCGCCGCCGTATGCCGTGGCCGACAACCCGCACAGCTGGTTCGAGCACTTCGACCTCGTCTTCATCGACCCGCCGCACACCGGCTGGTCGTGCACCGCCAGCGAGGCGGCACGCAAGAAGGCGCTGTCGGTCGACGGCGACATCGACGCGCTGACCGAAGTCATCCGCGTGTGGCTCACGCGGCATCGCCGCTGGGGCTCGCCGCTGTACCTGGCCGGCGAGAGCTACGGCACCACGCGCGGTGCCGGCATCGCCGACAAGCTGCAGAGCCTGGGCGCGCCCTTGTCCGGCCTGGTGCTCATCAGCTGCGCCATGGATCTGCAGAGCCTCGTCTTCGCGCCCGGCAACGACCTGCCCTACGCGCTGTTCCTGCCCGGCTTTGCCGCCGTCGGCCAGTACCACGGGCTGGTGCAGGGCACGCCCGAAGCGGCGCGTGACGCCGCCGAAGCCTATGTCGACGAGTACGTGGCCGCCCTGCATGCCGGGGCGCGCCTCACGTCGCAGCAGCGCGCCCGCGTGGCGCGGCGCGTGGCTGCGCTGACGGGGCTGCCGCAGGCCCTGGTGGAAGAACAGAACCTGCGCATCGGCGACCGCACCTACTTCGTCGAGGCGCTGCGCAGCAAGGGCCTGGTCGTGGGGCGGCTCGACGCGCGGGCCACCGCGCCGGCGGCGGCACAGCGAGGCCACGAGATGGAGTTCGACCCGGGCATCGAAGCCATCGGCGGCGCCTACACCATGGCCACGCTCGACTACTTCGCCAGTGCCCTGAACATCGAGGAGGAGCAGCGCTACGAGGTGCTGTCGTACGACACGCACAAGGCCTGGAACTGGAACCGCGGCGACAGCTCGCGCGGCGGCTTCACCTCCACCAGCCCCGACCTCGCGCGCGTGCTGCGCCGCAATGCGCAGCTGCGCGTCTTCGTGGCCAGCGGCCGCTACGACCTGGGCACGCCCTACAGCGCCAGCGACTGGTCGCTGGCCCACCTCGACGTGCCGGCCGACGTGCTGCAGCGCGTGCAGCACCACCACTACGACGCCGGCCACATGTTCTACACGCGGCAGGCCGACCTCGCGCGGCTGAAGGCCGACGTCTCGACCTGGCTGGGCTGACGGCCATGCACATCGGCGTGCTCACCGGTGGCGGCGACTGCCCGGGCCTCAACGCGGTGATCCGCGCCGTGACGCTGGCGCTGACGGGCGACGGCGCCACGGTCACCGGCATCGAACGGGGCTTCCTGGGCCTGCTCACGGGGCAGGTGCAGCCGCTGACGCGGGACCGCGTGGCCGGCATCCTGGCCCAGGGCGGCACCATCCTGGGCACGCACAACCGCTGCGACCCCTTCGCCTACTTCGGCGCCGGCGGTGCCGACTGCTCCGGGCAGGCGATGGACTGCCTGCGCCGGCTCGGCATCGACGCGCTGGTGACCATCGGCGGCGATGGCACGATGGTCATCGCGCAGCGCTTCGCCGACCTGGGCCTGCCGGTGGTGGGCGTGCCCAAGACCATCGACAACGACCTCGAGCTGACCGACCGCACCTTCGGCTTCGACAGCGCGGTGGCGGTGGTCAGCGAATCGCTAGACCGGCTGCAGACCACGGCCAGCAGCCACGGCCGCGTGATGATCCTCGAGACCATGGGTCGCTATGCGGGATGGATCGCGCTGGAAGGCGGCATGGCTGGCGGCGCCGACGTCATCCTGCTGCCCGAACTGCCGTTCGACCTGCAGGCCGTGGCCGCGCGCTGCCGCGCCCGCGAAGCGCGCGAGGGCTGGACGCTGGTCTGCATCGCCGAAGGGGCGCACCCGCGCGATGGCGGCTTGACCGTGCGCGAGACCGTCCCCGGCAGCCCCGACCCGCTGCGGCTGGGCGGTGTCGGCCACGTGTTGCAGCAGCAACTGCAACCGCTGCTGGACTGCGAGGTGCGGACCACCCTGCTGGGGCATGTGCAGCGAGGCGGCACGCCCACCGCGTACGACCGCGTGCTGGCCACGCGCTTCGGCGAAATGGCCGCCCAACTCGTCAAGGCTGGCCAGTTCGGGCGCATGGTCGCCCTGCAGGGCGACAACTGCACCAGCGTGCCGCTGGTCGACGTGGCCGGCCGCACGCGCAGGGTTCCTGTCGACCACCCCTTGCTGCGCACCGCGCGCTCGCTGGGCATTTCGCTCGGACAGGCCTGACGCAGTCGGCGCGTCCGGCGCGGTGGCGCCGGTGCCCGGGCCCGGGCTCCTTCGGTCATGCCGGGTCGTGGGGCGTCCGGCGGTGGGCGCCGGGCGGCGGCTCGGCCCCGTCGGCAGTCCAGGGCCGAAGCGCTGCGGGGACCCGCATGTCCTCGGGCGGCGTGAAGTCCTCCAGCGCGGCACCGCGCATCTCGTCGGCGGGCAGCGGGAAGCCGCTGCGCCAGCCCTGGGAGCCGACCGCGTGCGTCGACGGCTGGCTCAGCCGCCGGGCCGTCACCAGATCGAGCAGGGCCACCCCGGTCACCGCCGCCAGCGCCACCGTGGCGCCCAGGCGCGGCTTGCGGTGGATGCCGCTGGCCATCGTCGCCACGTCCAGCGCGTCGCCGGCCAGGCGCGCCCACATCCAGGGCGCCGGGTCGCGTGCGTTGAGCAGCCCGACGCCGGTGGCGATCCCCCGCACGCCCGACAGGCTGACCAGCCCCGAGCGGCGAGGTGCGCCGACGGCGCGTGACAGGGGCCTGGCGGTCAGCAGCTCGATCACCCCCAGCCCGATGCTGAACCAGCCCAGGCCGCGGGCCAGCGTGCGGGCCTGTCGTCTTGAAGGAACCATGTGTCGCTCCGGTCAGGGTTTGAGAACGACCTTGATGCAGCCGTCGTGCTTGTCTCGGAAGGTCTTGTAGAGGGCGGGCCCCTCGGCCAGGTCGGCGGTGTGCGTGATCACGAAAGACGGGTCGATCTGGCCGTCCTCGATGCGCGACAGCAGGTCGTCGGTCCAGCGCTGCACGTGGGTCTGGCCGGTGCGCAGGGTCAGGCCCTTGTTCATCATCGCGCCGAAGGGAATGCTGTCGACCAGGCCGCCGTAGACCCCCGGCACCGACAGGATGCCGGCGGGCCGGCAGACCTGCATCATTTCGCGCAGCACGTGCGGGCGGTCGGTCTCCAGCATCACGGCCTGCTTGGCGCGGTCGATCATCGAGTCGAGCGACCGCGTGACGTGCGCTTCCATGCCCACCGCGTCGATGCACTTCTCGGGGCCCTTGCCCTGCGTCAGTTCGTTCAGGCGCTCGAGCACGCTCTCCTCGTCGAAGTCGATCGTGATCGCGCCGCCGGCCCTCGCCATGGCCAGCCGCTCGGGCACGCGATCGATGGCGACCACCTGCCTGGCCCCCAGCAGCAAGGCACTGCGGATCGCGAACTGCCCCACGGGCCCGGCACCCCAGACCGCCACGGTGTCGGTGGGCTGGATGTCGCAGGCCACGGCGGCCTGCCAGCCGGTCGGGAAGATGTCGCCCAGGAACAGCACCTGCTCGTCGGTCAGTCCGTCGGGGATCTTCACCGCACCGAAGTCGGCAAACGGTACGCGCACGAATTCGGCCTGGCCGCCCGGGTAGCCGCCAGTCAGGTGGGTGTAGCCGAAGAGGCCCGCGGTGGCGTGCCCGAAGGCCTTCTCGGCGAGCCTCGCGTTGCGGTTGGAGCGTTCGCAGACCGAGAAATTGCCGCGCCGGCACTGCTCGCACTCGCCGCAGCTGATGGTGAAGGGCACCACGACGCGGTCGCCGACCTTCAGCGTCTTGTTGTCCTTGCCGACTTCCACCACCTCGCCCATGAACTCGTGGCCCATGATGTCGCCGGACTTCATGCCGGGCATGAAGCCGTCGAAGAGGTGCAGGTCCGAGCCGCAGATCGCGCAGCTGCTGACCTTCAGGATGGCGTCGCGCGGGTGCTCGATCTCGGGATCGGGCACGTTGTCGCAGCGGATGTCGTGTTTACCGTGCCATCGCAGGGCTCGCATGGGGGGTCCCGGGGTCAGGTTGCAGTGCCGGTGTCCCGGCAAGTTGCGTTCCCTGGCCCGGCGGCCGCCTCGAAGGAAGGGGGTCAGGCGTCGCGCACGTCGCCCACCGGGTTGCTGCCGAAGTCGGCGCGCGCCAGGTAGCGCAGCACCTTGGCCGCGGCCTCGGCCGGGCTGTCGAGCTGCCCGCCGGTCTTCAGGTCCACGAAACGCCCGCGGTCCGCGAACAGCGCCGGGTCGGCCGCGCGCAGCTGCACCTGCATGTCGGTGTCGATGACGCCCGGCGCCAGCGACACGATGCGCGCGCCGTGCGGCCGATCGGCCTCTTCCAGCGCCACCGCGCGCGCCAGGTGGTCCAGGCCGGCCTTCGCGGCACAGTACGACGCGCTGCCGGCCATCGCCCGGCGGCCCAGGCCCGACGAGATCAGGAGCACCTTCCGCGGCACGGCCCAGCCCGCCGTGGCGTGCAGGAAGGCGGCGGTCAGCAGCATCGGTGCCTCGAGGCCGACACGCACGGCGCGGCTGAGGTCGTCGGCCTGCACGCGCCCCAGGGGGGCCAGTTCGGACACCACGCCGGCGTTGTTGATGAGCGTGGCCGACGCCAGCGCCGACGGGTCCTGCTGCGCGAGCCAGGCCTGCAGTTGCGCCGCGGCGGGGCCGGGGTCGGCGAGGTCCAGCGTCCACTGGGTGACCGACGCCGGCAGCGCGCTGCTGCGCTGGCGGGAGATGGTCACCAGGCGGTGGCCTTCGGCGGACAGCTGCAGCGCCATGGCCAGGCCGAGGCCGCGCGACGCGCCGGTGAGGACTGTGAGTGGTGAGGTCAGCGGTGTGTTCATGTGCCGGAGGATAGCGGCGCACTGGCATGATCGGCGCCCCATGAAGCCCTTGCTCGACCGCCCCTACATGCCCTTCCTCATCGCGCTGGGGGCCGCGCTGCTGATCATCGTGGCGGCCTTTGCCCCGGCGCTGTGGCAGACCTTCACCGGCGGGCCTGCGGCGGCGCTGGACGACGACCCCTCGCGGCCCTGGCAGGTGCAGGCCGATGCGCAGGGCCGTGTCACGGCCTTCGGCATGATGCTGCCGGGCACCACGCTGGCCCAGCTGAGCCGGCGCTGGGGCGACGAGCTGCAGGTCGCCGTGATGGCGCGCCGCGGCGAGCCGGGCGCGCTCGAGGCCTTCGTCGACAGCTACCGGGACGGCGGCATCACCGGCAAGATGGTGCTGGCGCTGGGCGCCACGCCGGCCCAGGTGGCGGCGATGCGCGAACGCTCGCCGCGCGACATGCCGGTGGACGCCGACGCCCGCCGCTACACGCTGGCCGCCGAAGACCGCGACGTCGCACTCTCGCTGCCGGTGGTGGGCCTGAGCTTCGTGCCCGCGGTGCAGCTCGACGCCGCCACGCTGCAGCAGCGCTTCGGCGCACCGGCCGAGCGCCTGCCGGCCGGCGAAGGGGCCGAGCAGTGGCTCTACCCGGCGCGGGGGCTGGCCATCCTGCTGCACGACAAGGCGCGGGAACTGATCCAGGTGGTGGCGCCGGCCGACTTCGAGAGCCGCTTGCGCGCGCCTCTGGTGGCGGCGCAGGCGGCGGCCGCAGCCTCGGCGCCCGGCAGCGCATCGGCACCCCGCTGAGTGGCCGCGCTCGGCACGCCGCCTGCACCCCGCCGGCCGGCGGTCAGAAGGGGGCCGGGCTGTGGAAGTCCACCCGCGTGCCCGTCGCGGGGTGGTCGAAGCTCAGCGTCGTGGCGTGCAGCAGCAGGCGGGGCGCAGCGCCCAGCACCTCGGGCGGTGCGTAGAGCGCGTCGCCCACGATGGGGTGTCCGATGGCCATCAGGTGCACGCGCAGCTGGTGGGTGCGGCCGGTCAGCGGTGCCAGGGCCAGCCGCGAGGTGCTCGAGGCCGCGTCGCGCTGCAACACGCGCCATGACGTCGTCGACGGCTTGCCGTGCCGCGGGTCGACCTGCTGCCGCGGGCGCCGCGGCCAGTCGGCCGCCAGCGGCAGATCGATGCAGCCTGCCTCGTCGGTCAACAGCCCTGCGACCACGGCCTCGTAGCCCTTGTCGACCCGGCGCTCTGCGAAGGCGCGGCTGAGCTGCCGCTGCAGGGCGCCATGGCGCGCGAAGACGATCAGGCCCGACGTCGCCATGTCCAGCCGGTGCACCACCTGCAGACCGGGCCATTGCACGAGGGCACGGGCCAGCAGGCAGTCGGCGCCGGCTTCACCGCGCCCCGGCACGGACAGCAGGCCGGCGGGCTTGTCCAGCACCACCAGGTGCTCGTCGGCGAAGAGGACGGCCACCGGGCACTGCGACAAGGCAGCTGGTGCCGTCACAGGGGACTCAAACTGCGTCAAGATGACGGCCGAGTGCACTCGAGGTCGCAGGATGGTTCGCAGAGTGCTATCTTCTCCGACGTTGTCATCCGTCACCTCTGTCGCGCCCCTCCCCGACTCCTACTGCAAACTCACATGCGGAGCACACGATGAGCATCCTCGAAAACTCTCCAGTCCGGCTGAAGGGCATCGCTTTGGCGGGAGCCGTCATGTTATCGGCTTGCGGCGGCGGCAGCGATGTGAGCGGCGCACGCGAATTTGTCCAGCAGATCTCCCGCGTGCACCCATTGAGCGTGGGCGAGCGTAAGACCGCCCAAGCCTTGACGGTCAACGAGGTCGACGCAAAGGCGCTGTTCGATTGGGCCGAGTACAAGTATCCAGACCTGTTTCCCAAGGGCGCCCAGAATCTGCCTGTCCCCATTGCCTACGAAGGCAGTGTCTACACGGTGCGCGCCTATCCCAACGGCAACTTCCTCGGCCTGCGACAGGACGGCGCGGTGTTCGGTCTCGGTCCCTTCACGGGCAATGCGCTTCAGCAGTTCGGCCGCCTGGCCGACTATGCCGCGGCGGTGGTGGCAGAGCGGTGCCAGGTGAACCCGGCCAGTTGCGCGCCCACCAACGAGCCCACCGGCCCGGTCAATGAGTGCACCATGCCGGCCGCGACAGCGCTGACGCCAGGCAACAGGGCGATCCTTACGTATGTCTCGTACACCACGAGCGCCGCCTCGCCGAAGGGGGAATACACGCTCGACGGCACGGTGATCGGCAATGCGAGCTTCGAGGGACGGAGCGCCGTGCGACTGGACACCGTGATGCGCGGCACCTCCGACGAGTTCGGCGTGTCCGGCATGGTCGAGAGCACCACCAAGTCCTATTCGCAGGTGGCACAGAACGGCCTCACGCTCGAGCTGGGGGGCGAGACCGAGGGCACGTTCTCGGCCGGCGGGCAGAGCTTCCAGGTACGCAGCAAGTACGTCGTCACCGCTGGCGGCCTGAACAACGAGTTCTCGCTGCAGCTCGGCCAGAGCTTCAGCAAGCTGGTGACCATCACCAGCACGACGCAGGCGCCGTTTCCCTCCGGGCCCGACACCGGCACCAGCACGGAGACGATCACCTTCGAGGCGCGTGAGAGCGTGTCGGTGCTGGCCGGTACCTTCAACACCTGCCGCTACCGCATCACCGACGCGAGCGGCGGCAGCACCGTCATCTGGTACGTCGTCGGGCGCGGCATCCCGGTGCGTACGCGTACCACCATCGGCAGCGAGGTGCAGACCGAGGAGCTCAAGTCGGGCACGTTCAACGGCGGGCCTCTCTGACTGCCTTAGCATCGCGCTGACCGGGGGCGGCTGGGTGCCGCCCCTTCTTCTCTGGCGCCTTCCTTGACGACCTCGCTCCACCCCAAGAAGCTCCTGCTCGGCAAGTGGACCGCCACCCAGCCCCTGGCGCGCGACAAGCACTTCATCGTCGTCGAGGTCGTGCTGCCCGACCCGCCCGAGGCGCCGGTCGAGTGGATCGAGATCGAGGCTGTGATGTCCAAGCGCCGCCACCGCATCCGCTGGCGCGACCTGCGTGACCCGGCGCAGTGGCGGCAAGGATGGACATGACGACGCTGGTCTCGATGCCCGAGGGCTACCGCGCGCTGGTGGTGGGCGCCAGCGGCGCCATCGGTGCGGCCTTCACCGAGGCCCTGGGTGCCGACCCGCGCTGCGCGCAGGTGCTGGCGCTGCACCGCGCCTCGTCACCGCGCATCGACTTCACCGACGAAGCGACGGTGGCCAGCGCGGCCCGGCAGCTCGCCGGCTCGGCCCCGTTCCATCTGGTGATCAACGCCGCCGGCGTGCTGCACAGCGGGTCGAACATGCCCGAGAAGCGGCTGGCCGACCTGGACGCGGCGCAGCTGCTGCACACCTTCACCGTCAACACCATCGGCCCGGCCCTGCTGCTGCGGCACTTCGGCCCGCTGCTGGCGCGCGAGCGCAGCGTGCTGGCCATGCTGTCGGCCAAGGTCGGCAGCATCGGCGACAACCGGCTGGGCGGCTGGTACGGCTACCGCGCCTCGAAGGCGGCGCTGAACATGCTGGTGAAGACGGCGGCCATCGAGCTGCGCCGCACGCACCCGGGCGCGGTGCTGGTGTCGCTGCACCCGGGCACCGTCGACTCGGCCCTGTCTGCGCCGTTCCGGGGCGCGCAGGTCGGCCGTGCGCCGGCGCTGGCCGCGGCGCAGATGCTGCAGGTCATCGACGGCCTGCAGCCCGACCACAGCGGGGGCTTTCGCGCCTACGACGGCGCCGTGCTGCCCTGGTGAAGGCATTCGTGCAGTCCTCGGCTGCACGGACCAGGAGGCCGACGCGGATTGACAGCGCACGTTCGGTTTCTATGATCCGCCGGACACTCTGCACCGTGGACATCGCATGGACAAGGACACCGCCGACCGCCTGGTCTTCACCGGCCCCGGCACCCCGATGGGCGAGCTGCTGCGCCGCTACTGGGTGCCGGCGCTGCTGAGCAGCGAGATCGCCCAACCCGACGGCCCGCAGGTGCGCGTGCAGCTGCTGGGCGAAAAGCTGCTGGCCTTCCGCGACACGCGCGGCAAGGTCGGCGTCATCGACGAGTTCTGCTCGCACCGCGCCGTGTCGCTGTTCTTCGGCCGCAACGAGGAGAACGGCATCCGCTGCGCCTACCACGGGCTGAAGTTCGACACCGAGGGCACGTGCGTGGAGGTTCCCTCGGCGCCGCAGGTGTGCGATCGCATGCGCATCAAGGCCTATCCGGCGGTCGAGCGGGCCGGCATGGTGTGGATCTACATGGGCCCCAAAGGCACCGAGCCCGCGCTGCCCGACCTCGAGTGGTGCACGCTGCCGCCCGAGCGGGTGTACGTCAGCAAGCGGCTGCAGGAGTGCAACTGGCTGCAGGCGATGGAAGGCGGCATCGACACCAGCCATGTGTCGTACACGCACCGCTACGAGGTCGACGTCGACCCCATGCACCGCGGCACCAAGGCCAACGACTACATCAAGGCCGACGGCAACGAGATCGAGAAGACCGACGTCGGCCTCACGCTGTTCGGCCGCCGCAACGGCGAGCCCGACTCGTACTACTGGCGCATCACGCAGTGGCTGTTCCCCTGGTTCACGCTGATCCCGCCCTTCGGCCACCACGCGCTGGCCGGGCACGTGTGGGTGCCCATCGACGACCACAGCTGCTGGGCCTGGAGCATGAACTGGCATCCCGAGCGCGCGCTGAACGACGAGGAACTGGCGCAGATGCGCGCCGGCGCCGGCATCCACGTCGCCTACGAGGAGGGCAGCTTCCGCCCGCGCGCCAACAAGGACAACGACTACCTCATCGACCGCCGCGCGCAGCGCGAGAAGCGCAGCTACAGCGGCGTGGCCGGCATCTCGGTGCAGGACGCCTCGCTGCAGGAAAGCATGGGCACCATCCAGGACCGCTCGCAAGAGAAGCTGCTGCCCACCGACCGCGGCATCGTGATGGCGCGCCGCATGCTGCACGAGGCCACGCTGGCGCTGGAAAAGGGCGTGGAGCCGCCGGCGCTCGCGGCGAGCGCACAACGCGTGCGCGCGGCCGCCGTCCTGCTGGCGCGCGGCACCGACCCCATGGCCTGGGCGCACGAGCACCTGGTGGCCGATGGCGAGCAGCCGGTGCATTCCGTCTGACCCCCTGCGTCTGACCCCCCTGCGTCTGACCCCCTGCGTTCGATCTCCGGAGACTCCATGCCCCTTCACCCGATCAAGACCCTCGCCGGCCTGCTGCTGGCCGCCGTGCTGCCGCTGCAGGCGCAGGCCCAGGACTGGGCGCCGACCAAGACCGTGCGCATCATCGTGCCCATCGTCGGCAGCACCAACGACGTGGTGGCGCGCCTGGTGGCGCCCAAGCTGCAGGAGGCGCTGGGCCAGACGGTGATCGTCGAGAACAAGCCGGGGGCCGGCGGCAACCTGGGCGCCGACATCGTGGCCAAGGCGCCGCCCGACGGCCACACGCTGCTGATCGGCTACAACGGGCCGCTGGCCATCAACGTCAGCCTCTTCGACAAGATGCCCTATGACCCGTTGAAGGACCTGCAGCCCATCACGCTGGCCGTGACCGCGCCGCAGTACCTCACGGCGCACCCGCAGGTACCCTTCAACACGGTGGCCGAACTGGTGGCCTACGCCAAGGCCAACCCGACCAAGCTCAGCTACGGCTCGGTGGCCGTGGGCAGCGCGTCGCACCTGACGATGGAGATGCTCAAGCTGGCCTCGGGCGCCAGCATCACCCACGTGCCCTACAAGGGCGCCGCGCCGGCCCTCACCGACCTCGTGGCCGGCAACATCCAGCTGGCCTTCCTGGTGCCGGGCAACGTGCAGCAGTTCGTCAAGGACGGGCGCCTGAAGCTCATCGCCTCCAGCGGCACCAAGCGCTTCGAGAGCACGCCCAACGTGCCGACCATGATCGAGGCCGGCTACCCCGACTTCAATGCCGTCTCGTGGATCGGCTTCCTCACCACGGCGGGCACGCCCCGCGCGGCGGTCGACCGCTACCACCGCGAGATCACCCGCATCGTGCAGATGCCCGAGATCCGCGACCGCCTGCGTGCGATGGAGTTCGACCTCGTGGCCAGCACGCCCGAGTACTTCAGCGAGTGGATCCGCAGCGAGATCCCGCGCTGGGGCAAGGTCATCAAGGCCACCGGCGCCAAGGCCGAGTGAGCGCTGCATGACGCGCCTGGCCGGGCGCACGGCGCTCATCACCGGCGGCGCGGCCGGCATCGGCGCGGCGACGGCGCGGCGCTTCGCGGCCGAAGGCGCGAAGCTGATGCTGGTCGACCTCGACGGCGACGTCCTGGCGCGCACCCGCGAGGCACTGCTCGACGCGATGCCGCAGGCCCGGGTCGAGACCCTGGCCGCCGACATCGCCGACGAGGCCGCGGCCGGCGAGGCGGTGGCGCGCTGCCGGGCCGCGCACGGGGCGCTCGACGTGCTCGTCAACAACGCCGCGCGCCGCCACCACGGCCCGCTCGACCAGGCCAGCGGCGCCGACTGGCAGGCCGTGCTGGCCGTCAACCTGATGGGCACGGCGGCTTGGTGCCGCGCCGCGCTGCCGGCCTTGCGTGCCGGCGGCCGCGGCAGCATCGTGAACGTCTCGTCCTGCTATGCCGTGACCGGCCGCAAGGGCATGGGTCTGTACGACGCCAGCAAGGCCGCGCTGCTGGCGCTGACGCGCACCCTGGCGCACGAGGAAGCGGCGCACGGCGTGCGCGCCAACTGCGTCTGCCCCGGCCCCACGCTCACCGAGTTCCACCTCGACCGCGCGCGCCGCGCCGGGCAGGACGTCGACGTCCTCAAGGCCGCGCGCAAGGACGTCACCCTGCTCGGCCGCTGGGCCGATGCCGACGAGATCGCCTGGCCCATCCTCTGGCTGGCCAG
>LNFM01002828.1_pt1 | contig 49932 bp, 49 predicted proteins | sample 596031 | NCBI WGS metagenome assembly LNFM01 (sample SAMN04254537, study PRJNA301005) | activated carbon metagenome | isolation source: dual media filters at the Ann Arbor, Michigan drinking water treatment plant | place: USA: Ann Arbor | reverse complement strand
ATGAACTCGTGGCGCTGCTGGCGCGCCTCGACAAACGCCATGTGCAGGCTGACTTCAAGCTCTTGCGCGATCATGCGGCCTCCATAATGCATTGCAGGGGGTGGCCGTCGCGACGTGCGGCGGTCAGCACCAATTCGACTTTCGTCGCGGCGACGTCCTTCGGGTACACGCCGCAGACGCCGCGCCCCTCGTGGTGAATCTTCAGCATGATGTGCGTGGCCGTGTCGATATCACGCTGAAAGTACTGCTGCAAAACCATGACGACAAACTCCATAGGGGTGTAATCGTCGTTCAACAGCACCACTTGATACAGGGATGGGGGTTTCGTGCGCGCCACTTTGCGCTCGGCCACCACGGCGCCGTTGCCACCTTCACGGGGCGGCTTGACCGAGGGTGGTGGCGCTGGCGGCGCCGGGGGCTGTTCATCAGGCATGAACCATTCTATCGAGATGACACCTTTGCGCTCGACCTCGCGCTGCGAGGCCCGCTGCCGCGTGAATTCGGCAGCCGATCGCGGCACCGGGTCAGAGGGCTGGCGCCACGAGTGTCCGCTTTGGTTGACACCTTTCCTGAGGTTGCAGTGTAAATTCGTCTTGACACTTTGGCGGCAGCAAGCCCAGAATTTGGCACGGGCATTCTGTTCGGAGGTGTGCGATGACAGTCGGTGTAGTGAAGTGGTTTAACGATGCCAAGGGCTTTGGCTTCATCGAGCCCGAAGGGGGTGGCGCCGATGTCTTTGCGCACTTCTCGGCCGTTCAGATGGAAGGCTTTCGTACCTTGAAGCAAGGCGGCCGGGTGGAATATGAACTGATCCAGGGCCCAAAGGGCGACCTGGCACAGAACATTCGACCCGTTGATGAAGCCGCGTCGCAGGCCGAACGCCGACACAGTCTGACCTCGGGCTAGGAACCTCCGGTATGGTGGGGTCTGTTGCCGCGACCTCGTCGGCCGCCCCGCAGAGGGTCCCTGCCTTCGGCTTCGCCAGACACGCCGACCGACCATGAGGGCTCGCGCACGCGAAGCCCGACGCCACCGGTCACGAGCCTCGGGCCAGTTTTCCCGCAGGCAGGCGCCGAGCGCACGGCCTGGTTGGCCAAGCCCTCAGCGGGCCCGATCACCTGCCCTGCGGTTTCCAGACCCGGCACGATCATCAGACCCAGCCGCTGCTTCCTGAACAGACACACACGAAGGGCCCGACCCACGCGCCACGCGCGCTGTACCCTTTGGCCATGCCGCCATCGTCTGGCAAGCCCCTGAGCACGCGGAACGAGTCCCGGCAGGTCCCCGGCCACCCGAACTGCCCGACGCCGTCGCGGACCCATCATTTCCAACAACATCTTTCACCGCAACCCGTCGCACCCTGGAGACTGGCCGCGGGAGCTGGCGGCCGGCAGTGTCTCCGGGGTGGTCACACTGGCGCTGCTGCTCAGCCTGGGCGGCCTGGCCTTTTCGCCGCTGGGCAGCGAAGCCGCACGCCTGGGTGCGCTGGCGGCGTTCACCACCAGTGTGGTGGGCGGCGTGATCTACGCGCTGGCAGCCGCGTCGCGCCTGCCTTGCGGCGGGGCCAGCACCATCACCACGGTGATGATCGCGGCGCTGCTGGCAGGCGTGCTGACGGACCCTGCGCTGCCCGCCACGATGCCGGCCCGACTGGCCTGTGCACTGGCCGCCGTGGCCTGCGCCGTGGCCGTGATGGGCGCTGTCCAACTGCTCATCGCGGGGCTGGGCTGGGCCGAACTGGTGCGCAAGGTGCCGCAGCCGGTGCTGGCGGGCTTCGTCAATGCCATCGCGCTGCTGGTGCTGCTGGCGCAGTTTCAGCCGCTGCTGGGGTCGAACATCACGGCGCTGGCGCGCGAGGGCTGGGGCGCCATGTCGCGCCTGCAACCCGGTGCCCTGCTGCTGGGCCTGGGGACCGCACTGACGATGAGCGCCGTACTGGCACGTCGACCAGGCTGGCCCGCGGCGCTGCTGGCGCTGGCGGCAGGCGTGCTGGTGCACCGCGCCGCGGCGCAATGGCTGCCCGGGCTGAATCTGGGGCCGACGGTGGGCGCGATCACCTTCGACCTGCCCATCGCCCAGGTCTGGTCTGCCCTGTCGAGCGATGGCGGCGCGATTGCGCAGACGCTGCAGACTTTCTTGCAGCGGCACTGGACAACCCTGGTCGGCACCGGTGCCGCGCTGGCCGTGGTCGGGGCGCTGGAGTCCCTGCTGGTGGCCATGGACATGGACCAGCGCAGTCAACACCGCACCGATTCCCGCCGCGAACTGGCAGCCATAGGCCTGGCCAATCTGGTGGGCAGCGTCTGTGGCGCGCTGCCTCTGGGGGCTTCACGCGCTCGAACTGCGGCCACCGCGCAGGCAGGCGGCCGCGGCAAGATCGCGGCGCTGGCCTCAGCGGCCACTTCGCTGCTGCTGCTCGTGGTGGGCGCGCCGCTGCTGAACTGGCTGCCCGTGGCGGTGCTGGCGGGGGTGATGCTGAGCGTGGCCTGGGCGATGATCGACCCGTGGACACGCAGCCTGCTGGCCAAGCTGCTCGCGGGTGACCGCTCGGCGGCCCTGGCCCAGAGCCTGGCGGTGGTGCTCGGGGTGCTGGTGACGACGGTCTGGAAAGGGCCGCTGTTCGGGGTCGTGCTGGGCATCGGCCTGGCGGTGCTGAACTTCGTGCGCCTGATGGGCCGCTCGCTGGTGCGTTCGCGCTGCAGCGCGGCCGAGCGCCCGTCTCGTCGCGTCTACCCTGCGCCCAGCGAACTGATGCTGGCACCACTGCGCCAGCACATCGAAGTGCTCGAACTGGAAGGGCCCCTGTTCTTTGGCAATGCCGAACAGCTGGCCCCCCTGAGTGACACGCTTGGCGCCAGCAAGACAGTGCTCGTGCTCGACCTGCGACGGGTCAGCGCGGTCGACGAGACAGGCGCGCAGGCTCTGGCCCGCCTGACGGCGTCACTGCAAGTGCGCGGCATCGCCCTGCTGCTGTCCGGCGTTCAGTCCCACACGGCACTGGGCTTGCGCCTGCGCCTTTTCGGAGATTCCGGGCGGGACGGCATCGAGTGGTTCGTGGATGCCGACCACGCCATCGAGGCCGCAGAACAGCGCCTGCTGCAGCCCGCACTGGCCACGGCGCAAGGTCTTGCAGCCGAGGCCGCCACGGCACCTGTGAACGCGCTGCTGGAAGGCCTGGACAGCACTGAGCTGGCGCTGGTCCATTCCCGCCTGCACCGCTGTCACGTCGCTGCAGGCCAGACCGTCTTCCGCCACGGCGAAGCAGCCGACGCGGTGTACCTCGTCGTCAGCGGCTCGATCCGCATTCAGGCACCCAGCATCGGCATTGGTACGGGCCCGCGCTATGCCAGCCTGGCGCCCGGCACGATGTTCGGCGAAGCAGCGCTGCTCGACGGCGGCGGCAGGACGGCCGATGCGGTGGCCGACGTCGACAGCGAACTGCTGCGGCTGGATGATTCAGCGCTGAAAGGGCTGGCGCAGGAGCACCCGGCGCTGGGCAGCCGGCTGTACCGCAACCTGGCGTCCTACCTGGCCCGGCGCCTGCGCCTTGCCAGCATCGCCTGGTCGGCGGCGGCCAGCTAGTTCACCGGGACATCGCGGTCGCCTGAACCAGCGCCTTGGCTGCTTCCACGCGCAAGGCCAGGGGCGCAGCCGGGTCGTTCACCACCGACAGCAGGAACAGGCGTGCCTCCTGCTCGCCGTGCGGGAGGCCTGCCGGCGAGGCCTGGGGTGGCGACGGCGCGGGCTCGGGGGCTTCTGTCGAAACGGCTGTCAACTGCGCCAGGACAGCCTGCCACTGCGCTGGCTGGATGCTGGCCAGCGGCGCAAGCAGCTCGGCCTGGCCTTCGCTGTTGGGCGGCAGGTCGAGCCAGGGGGTCTCTGCGAACAGGGTGACCAGGTCGGGCGCCAGAAAGGCCGACCAACGGTCGCCTTCGACGTTCTGGCCAGGCATGCTCGGCGCCACCCGCACCAGGCACGACAGCGGCTGATCGGGCAGGTACCGGCGGCCCAGGGCCTGCACGAAGGCGTCGGCGAGCGCAGCGTCCACGGGCTGTGCCAGTGAGAACCAGAGCTGCAGCCCGTCGACGCCATTGACCGCGATGGCCGGGGCGGGCAGCTCCAGATCGACCTGCACACCCTGCCAGATCGTCGCCAGGGGCAGCCAGTGCGCAGGGCGAGCCAGCTCCAGCACCAGCGCACGCACCCGGCCTGTGCCTGCGGCGGCATCGGGCTCGACCCGGTAAAGCCGGCTGAATTCCCGGGACAGTCGGCTCATGGGCTGATCGCTCGATGCATGCCCTGGACTCTAGCCCTTGCCGCGCCAGGCCGGCCGACAGCGGGTGTAGGCGATGTCCCACATGCCCAGGCGCATCCGTCCGAGAGACAAGGCCGCAGGCGCCCACCAGACTTAAGCCAAGGGCACAGCATGCCACCGACGTGTTGCCCGAACCGGCAACGCCGACATCCAGAACTCTTCGAAACGGACCCGCCATGAACACGACCGACCGGACCCGCCTGTCTCAGCGCCTTGCCTTTCGCCCATCGGGCATGGGCCTCATGCTCGCAACGGCCAGCCTTGCCGTGCTCTCGGCCTGCGCCAGCGTGCCCCCTCCGACAGCGCAGATGGCGGTGGCCCGCGCTGCCGTCGAACGCGCCACCGGCCCGGCAGCCGCCGAAGCGCCCATCGAAATGTCCGCGGCACGCGACAAGCTGAACCGCGCGAATACGGCTTTCGCGGCAAAGGACTACCCCCTGGCCAAGCGCCTGGCGGAAGAAGCCGAAGCCGAAGCCACGCTGGCCGAAGCGCGTTCACGCAGCCTGCGCTCGGGTCGGGCGCTGAACGAGGTGCGCGACGGTATCCGCATGCTGCGTGAAGAGATGAACCGCAAGCCCATGTGACCTGCACCGTGCGCGCCCGCGATGACCCGCAGGCTGCGCCTCGAACCGAATTTCCTTCAGAAAGAGAACACCATGAACCGTACCCTGATCGCTGGCGCCGTGCTGGCCAGCTTGTTGCTCGGCGCTTGCGCCACCACCCAGGCTCCGCCACAGGAACTGGTGGAAGCGCGCAGCGCCGTTCGCAGCGCCGAACTCGACGCTGCCGTGCTGTCACTGGCGCCGCTGGAGCTGAAGAGGGCCACCGATTCGCTCAACCGCGCCAACAGGCTTTTGACCGATGGCGAAGAGATGGTCGACGTGGCGAGCACCGCCACCATCGCCAGTCTCCAGGCCAAGACGGCCATGGCCATCGCCCAGGCGAAAACCAATGACGCGGCGATCGCCAGCGCCGATGTCGAACGTGAACGTGCACGGGCCGACATCCGCACCGCCGAAGCCCAGCGCGCATTGGCCCAGGCCAACATGGCGAAGGACCAGGCCAGCGTCGCCACGGCCCAGGCCCAGGCCGCGCGTCAGCAGACCGCTTCGGCAGAACAACGTGCCACCGGCGCCGAAGCCCAGGCTGTGGTGGCCCAGGCCACAGCAGCCACGGCCCGGCAGCAGACCGCTGAACTCCAGCAGCAGCTGGCCGAACTTCAGGCCCAGCAGACCGAGCGCGGCATGCTCGTGACCCTTGGCGACGTTCTCTTCGAATTCGGCCGCGCCGACGTCAAGCCCGGCGCCGAGAACGCCCTGCGCAAGCTGGCCGAATTCCTGCAGAAGAACCCGGCACGCCGTATCCTGATCGAAGGGCACACCGACAGCATCGGGTCGGCACAGGTCAACCAGACCCTGTCGCTGCGACGCGCCCAGGCCGTCGCCAATGGCCTGCTGCGCATGGGCGTGCCAGCCGACCGCGTGACGACCGTGGGCTACGGCAAGGACTACCCGATTGCCGACAACAACACCGACACCAACCGCGCGCTGAATCGCCGCGTCGAGGTCTATATCGCCGAAAACGACCAGCCGGTCAGGCCACGTCGCTGACCCCTGTTCACCCGTTCACGACCGACCCGGGCCCGGCAAGAGGCCCGGCATCCCGCGGAGTTCCAAGCGCTTCCGCGACAAGATCGACGACTTCTCCGCCGCCCGGGTCGACAGCGTACCGGCCCTGCTGTCGCAGGGCGAGCTGGGCAACGTCGTCCCGGCTCAGAGGGACCTGCCGCTCGAAGCCAGTATCGACGCCCCGGCCCTGGCGCGAAGACATCATCCGCCTGCCGAACGACTCGCTGGCCACCGAACTGGTCGGCGTGCAGCGCTTCAGGAGCGACCATTTCACCGGCGACGAACTGACCGACTGGCTGGAGTAGCGCGGCTGGCGCGCCGGTGGCGCCTGCACCGGGACCGAATGCGCATAGAGTTGTGCCCGCGGCCATCAGGGCGGCCGCCCTACACACGGCGCCCGATGCAGGAGCGAAGTTGAAGCGACAAGGCGTTGACGGCCCGGCGCAGGCCGGACCATGGCAGCAGCGGGTTGGCAGGCTTGGACCACACTGAGGTCGTCGTCGTCGGCGCCGGTGTCGTCGGGCTGGCCTGTGCGCGGGCGCTCGCGCTGGCCGGGCTGGAAGTGGTCATTCTCGAACGCCAGGCGCGCTTCGGCGCAGGTGTGTCTTCGCGCAACAGCGAGGTCGTCCATGCCGGGCTGCATGGCAGCGCCGACAGCCTCAAAGCCAGGCTGTGCGTACAGGGGCGAGCCATGCTCTACGACTTCTGCGCGCGCCACCACGTGGCGCACAGGCGCTGCGGCAAGCTGGTGGTGTCCACGCGCAGCAGCGAGGAAGACCACCTGGCGCTACTTCTCGAACGGGGCCGCGCCAACGGTGTCGAAGACCTGGCACTGCTGACCGGTGCGCAGGCCCGCGCCCTCGAACCCGAACTGGCCTGCACCGCGGCGCTGCACTCGCCTGCCAGCGGCATCGTCGACAGCCATGGCCTGATGACGGCGCTGCTGGCCGACGCCGAGGCGCATGGTGCGCTGCTGGCCTGCCACGGCGGGCTGGTCGACGCCGCGCCGCACGCTGGCGGCTGGCGGGTACAGGTGGACACGGCCGCAGCCGCGCCTTTTGCCCTGCACTGCCGCTGGATCATCAATGCCGCCGGCCTGGACGCGCAGGCCGTGGCCGCCGCGATGCAGGGCTTTCCGGCCGCGGCCATCCCGCGCCGGCATCTGGCCAAGGGCCACTACTTTGCGCTGGCCAGACGGGCGCCGTTCTCACGACTGATCTACCCCACCCCGGTGGATGGCGGGCTGGGCGTGCACCTGACGCTGGACCTGGCGGGCCAGGCCCGCTTCGGGCCCGACGTGCAGTGGCTCGAGAGCGACGCCGCAGGGGCCGAACTCGACTACAGCGTCGACGCCGGCCGCCAGGCCGCCTTCGAAGCCGAGGTGCGGCGCTACTGGCCAGGCCTGCCGGCCGGTGCGATGACCCCGGCCTACAGCGGCATCCGGCCCAAGCTCAGCGGCCCGGGCGAACCCGCGGCCGACTTCCGCATCGACGGGCCGGCCCACCACGGCTGCGCTGGCCTGGTGCAGCTGTTCGGCATCGAGTCGCCCGGGCTCACCGCCAGCCTGGCCGTGGCCGCCTGCGTGGCCGGCATCGTCACCGAAAGCGCCCAGCCCGTCCACCCTGGGTGACAGGCCTGCTGCTGGAACCCGGCGGGGCTCCCGGATGAAGCGACTGCGCCGTCGCGGCCCCGGCCATGGCGCTGGGGACCTTCTTCGGCCAGATGCTGCCACCACGGGCCCGGATTTCGCTAGCTGCAGGCGCAGCCGTCGTGCTGCGCGCCAAGCTGGCGGCTGCCGCGGCCAGCACGCTGGTCATCAAGCCGGTGGACTTTGCGCCGGCCCAGCTCGTCGCCTGGAAGCTGGGCCAGCCGATGCCGGGCAACGTCGCCGCTCAGGACCTGCCGCCCCTGCCTGCGACGCCTGCGCTGGACACGCCTGCAGCGGCTGCGTGCCGCTGCTACTTCAGGCCCGCGCAGTTTGCATAGAAGCTGACGCTGGCCGGCCAGTCGCTGAAGACGCCGCGCACGCCGACCTGGCGCGCCAGCACGTCGAGCACCCGCATCAGGTCGCCTTCACGGCCGACCTGGCTGTCGATGGTCTGGAAATAGAAGCCATTGTTCCCGTCGGCCAGCAGGCCCGATCGTTCCAGCGTCCAGGTGATGATCTCCAGCCCCGCGCGCCGGGCGTCGCGTGCAGCCTGGGAAGGCACGATGCTGTTGCCAGGCCCGGCCTCCAACAGCGCGAAGATGGGCGGTGCCCAGATGCGGATGCCTTCGGCGCGGTAGTCGACCAGCTGGCGCGCGCTGGGCAGTTCGGCCACCGTTCGGGCCCTGTCCAGGAACACCGCCTGCTGCCCGAAGGCCGGCTCGTGCGCCAGCCAGTAGCGCAGGTCGGCAATGTCGAATGACTGTGGCCAGACGTCCTTCGGCGGCACGCCGGCCTGCCGGTATTCGTCGATCAGCTTTTGCGCATAGGCCTGCTGCGTGAAGCCGTCGAAAGGCATGGCAACGCTGGCGCCCTTCAGTTCGGGTGTCATCCTGACGCCCAGCTGCTTGAAGAGTTCGATGCTTTCCCGGTGCGTGAGCAGCGTGCCGCTGCCCGGGCCGCTGTACAGGTCGGTGCGCCAGGGGGCCGTACCCGCCATGTACTCGGCCACGCTGCGGGCATTCGGGTTGGAAGCGTCCATCTTGCCGCGCAGGGTCTTGAATTCGGCCAGCGTCAGTTCGCTGGTGCGGCATTCGGCACTGGCCGCCGTGATGCGCTGGCCCGCCGGGTCGAAGCTGGCCGGCGTGAAAGGCCGCAGGCACTTGGCGGCCAGCGGCGTGGCCAGGATGTTGGTGGTGGTGTGCAGGTCGTTCTGGGCATGGCGGCAGACGAGTTCCTTGTCCTTGGTGAAGGTGACATCGCATTCCAGGATGCCGGCGCCCATGCGCGCCGCCGCCTCGTAGCTTTCCTTCGTGTGCTCCGGGAACTGCAGGGCGGCGCCGCGGTGGCCGATGGAGAAGTCAGACCGCACGAACTGCGGGCGTCGTGCGCAGGCCAGCAGTTCATGCTTCAGCGCGCTTTCGGTCATGTCGTTGACCAGAAAGAAGGGACGCGGGCCCAGCTGCGCTGGCACCGGGGGTGGCTTGCGCAAGCGCGGCTCGGCCTGCGCCAGGGCTTGAACGCTGATGGCGCCGAGCAAGAAGGCCAGCGCGAAAGTTCTGAACATGGGGTTCTCCGATCCGGCTCGCCCGTGTAGGACAGCGCCGCGCGATGAGTCCACTCAGCGACTGTCTCACGAAGCTCGTCCTATATTCACGCGATCCGAAGGTTTCACCGAGAGACACCACCATGAAGCAACGCATCGTTTCGATCACCGCCCTCCTGTCGGCACTGGCACTGCTGGCAGGCTGTGCCAACACCATGTCCGCGCGCGAGCAGGGCACGGCCCAGGGCGCGGCCATCGGTGCCGTGGCCGGCGCCATCATCGGCAGCGCCACGGGCGGGCGCGCCGGCACTGGCGCCGTGGCCGGAGCTGCCATCGGTGCCGTGGCCGGCAACCTGTGGTCGAAGAACATGGAAGACAAGCGCCGGGCGATGGAGCAGGCCACCGCCGGCTCGGGCGTGGCGGTGGAACGCACTGCCGACGACCAGCTGCGCGTGCAGGTACCCAGCGACATTTCCTTTGCCGTGAACAGCGCCGCCATCGAATCCCGCCTGCGTCCGGTGCTCGACACATTCGCCCAGGGGCTGGACCGCAACACCCTGGTGCGTGTGGTCGGCCACACCGACAACACCGGCAGCGATGCGATCAACGACCCGCTGTCGCTGCGCCGCGCCGAGAGCGTGCGTGCCTACCTGGAAGACCGGGGCGTGGCCGCATCGCGCATCGAGGTCGCCGGCCGCGGTTCACGCGAACCCGTGGCCAGCAACGACAACGCCGACGACCGCGCCCGCAACCGTCGCGTCGAGATCTTCCTGCGCGAACCACGCTCCGCCGGCTCCTGAGGCGCAAGGATGTGACGACCCCAGCCGAGACACCCCTGCCCTTCCTGGGCGGTTACCCGGAGCAGCTGCTGGCACCGGTTCGGCTGGCCCTGGCCGAAGGCACGCTGGGTGAACATCTGCAGCGGCGCTACCCCGAAGCGCATGGCATCCGGAGCGACACCCTGCTGTACGAACACGCCGCGGCGCTGAAACAGCGTCATCTGCGCCATGCCGGCCCCTTGGCCAAGGTGGTTTTCGACAACCGGCTGCAGCTCGACCACCGCGCGCTGGGCACCTTGACGACCGTGTCACGGGTGCAGGGTGGCAACCTCAAGTCCAAGCGCGAGATCCGCATCTCGGCGGTGTTCAAGCAAGCCCCGGCGCAGATGCTGGAAATGATCCTGGTGCACGAGCTCGCGCACCTGAAGGAACGCGAACACGACAAGGCCTTCTACGGGCTGTGCCAGCACATGCTGGCCGACTATCACCAGCTGGAATTCGACACGCGGCTGTACCTGACCTGGCTGGCGGCTCAGCGGCCGGCCAGCGTCAGCCAGACACCACCCGCATCAGCGCTTCCGGCCGAACCCGAACCTTCAGGGCCTGGGCCGGCACGGTGATGGCAACCGCGTGCGCGGCCACCGACGTGTCGCGCCTCACCGGGCGCATGAGCACGTCGCCGTTGCAGTCGGTGACCGCCGCCACCATCGGCGCGTTGGCGCGCGCGCCACGCTTCATCACCACGCCGTATTCACCCGACTTCAGCCGCACCGTCGAACCCGGCGGATAAAGCCCGAATTCCTTCACGATGGCCGCCGTCATGGGGTTGCCTGGATCGGACTGGAAGAAGTTGCGCACCGCCACATCGGGTGCCAGCGCCGCGCGCGTGGACCGGGCGCTGAACTTCGCTGCGAACTCATCGGCCCGCTGCAGCAGCCGGGCCGGGTCGCCGGCATCGCCCAGCCCCTGCGGATAGCCGGCACCTTCGCGGTGGTGGTGGCCGCGCACTGCGGACAGCCAGTCCTTGTCGGTCACGCCCGCCGTCTCCAGCAGTTCGGCAGCACGCTCCGGGTGGTGCAGGATGGTCTGGCGCTGCAGCGGCGTCAGCGGCGACCGCTGCGTGGCCAGCTTGTCCTGCAGTTCGGTCATCGACAGGTTCATGGTCAGCGCGGCGCGGAACAGGCTGGCCGCGGCACTGTCGCTCCAGCCCAGGCGCGTCGCGGCCAGCTGGCCCGCGACGGCGGCGTGCACCGCATGCCGGCTGGAATACGGTGCCTTCTGCCCATCTTCCTGGCGCACCACCTGCAGGATGGCCAGGTCCGGGTCACGCCGGACCAGGGCAAGCACGGGCTTGGCTGCCTTTTCCAGCGTCAGCCGGAATTCGGGATTCACTTCGGCGCGCAGCGCCCGGCCCATGCGGTCGACACTTTCCTCCCACAGCTGGGGCAAGGCCTCGGGCCGGGCCGATCGCACCTGCGCGGCCGGATCCTCGAGTTCGCTCTGGTCGATGTAGGTGCCCCGGTCGAGCAGGCTCTGCAGCTGTTCCTGGGTCTCGATGACGTGGCCGAAGGCCAGCAGCAAGGTGCCGTAGGCATCACGAACGCCGAAAGTCAGGGGCTGGCCCAGGACGACATGCTGGCGGTGTTGGCTGAGGGGCTGGAGTCTCACGGTGGCGAATTCGGCAGGTTGACCGCGTTTTGAACACGGGTGTTGACGTCGTAGGCAGCGTCAGCCGGAGGCCCGGGCTCGACGCTCCCGAGGCTTTCGGTCGATCGGGCGAGGACTGAAGTTCACCCTCCAGGAGTACAGGTGGCGGTCTGGCATCGGGCTTGCTTTCCAACCCCCTGGGCCTGAATCAACCTGCATCCTCTGCGTGGCTGGCCACCGGCCCCGGCCCGCCACGCATGGAGTCCTGAATGAAGCGTCGCGTATTCCTGGCCGCCAGTGCGGCCACCCTGGTGGCCCCTGCCGTCGTCAGCGCACAGGCTGCGTGGCCGTCGCGCGGGCCCATCAAGCTGGTGGCCCAGTTCCCGGCAGGGGGGCTGGTGGACGTCGTCTCGCGGCTGCTGGCCCCACACCTGTCCAGCGCACTGGGCCAGTCGGTGGTCGTCGAAAACCGCCCAGGCGCCGGCGGCATCATCGGCACCGACTTCGTCGCCAAGCAGGCACCCGACGGTTACACCCTGCTCGTGAGCCATGCCGCGGTGCACGTGTACGCCGCTGCCACGCGCCGCACCCTGCAGTTCGATCCGCTGAACGACTTCACCCACATGGGCATGCTCTGCGAGGCGCCGATGATCCTGGCGGTGCGGGCAGCGTCGCCCTTCCAGACCCTCGACCAGTACGTGGCTGCCGCGCGCAAGCAGCCGGTGCGCTACGGCACCTCGGGCATCGGCTCGGCCAACCACCTGTTCGGTGAACTGCTGAAGATCGAAGGCAAGGCCCCCGAGCACGACCACGTTCCCTACCAGGGCAGCGCCCCGGCCATGCAGGACCTGCTGGGCGGCCAGATCGACGGCGTGTTCGACCCCATCACGACCAACGTCGCGGCGCTGAAGGCGGGTTCGCTGCGCGCACTGGCGGTGTCCACGCCGCAGCGCCTGTCGGCACTGCCCAGCATCCCCACCTTCGCCGAACTGGGCTACCCCAAGCTGACCGGCTCGCAATGGCTGGGCCTGTCGGCGCCCAAGGGACTGCCGGCCCCGATCACGCAGCGCCTGTCGGCCTTGATCCCCGAACTGCTGACCCGGCCCGACGTCGCGGTCCGCCTGGAAGAACTGCAGACGCTGCCGCGCAAACCCACGCTGATGGGCGACGACTTCGTGCAGCTGGTGCGTTCGCAGATCGACACCTGGCGCGCCGTGGCCCGCACGTCCAATGTCGAAGTGATAGGCTGAGGCAGCTTCCACTACGTCTGTCGACATGAACCCTGCCGCCTCCGCCGCTCCTGCCGCCGACCCGACCACCCCTGGCGAGGTGGTCGACGAGTTCCTGCGGTTGATCATGATCCCCGACCCGGTGGCGGCCCGCCGCTTCGTCGCCCCGGGCTTGCGCATCCGCTTCACCGGCGGGCGCACGATGGCCGACCCCACCGAGTGCACCGCATTCAACAAGTCGCGCTACAAATGGGTGAAAAAGCGCATCGAACGCACCGAAGTGGTGATTCGCCCCAGCGATGGCACCGAAGACGTGGTCTACAGCCTGGGCACGCTGTACGGCGAATGGCCCGATGGCACGCCATTCGAAGGCAACCGCTATGTCGACCGCTACGTGGTGCGCGACGGCCTGATCACGCACATGGACGTTTGGAACGACAGCGCCGAATGGCTGATGGTGCGCGCCGGCCTGGCCACGCTGTAGGCCCGGCATGAGTTCCGCGCCCTCTGCGCCGGTCTACACCGGCCTGCTGCCCAGCCACGGCCGCTTCGATTACCTGCCCATCACGCGCCGGCCGCGCTACCGCTGGCCGGGCGGTGCCGGGCTGGCGGTGTACCTGGGCTTCAACATCGAGCATTTCGCGTTCGGCGAAGGCCTGGGCGCGGGCATCGGCCCGGCCAGCCCGCAGCCCGACGTGCTGAACTACAGCTGGCGCGAGTACGGCAACCGAGTCGGCGCCTGGCGCTGCCTGGACCTGTTCGACAGCCTCTGCCTGCCCGCGGCGGCCTTGATCAACACCGCGCTTTACGACCACTGCCCGGAACTGGTGGCGGCCTGCGTGGCGCGTGGCGACGAACTGGTGGGCCATGGCCACAGCAATGCCGAACGCCAGGGCGTGCTGGCCGAGGCCGGCGAACGTGAACTGCTGCTGCATTGCCGCCAGCAGATGCTGGCGCACAGCGGTACGGCGCCGGCCGGCTGGTTGTCGCCCTGGATCTCGGAAAGCCTGCACACACCCGACCTGCTGGCGGAAACCGGCTACGACTACACCCTGAACTGGTGCCACGACGACCAGCCCCTGCCCATGCGCACGCGCAGCGGCCAGGCTTTGTGGGCCGTGCCCTACCCGCAGGAGCTGAACGACATCCCCATGGTCATTGCCCGGCAGATGGACGGCAAGGACTTCGCGCAGATGATCGTCGACCAGCTCGAGGAAATGCTCGACCAGACCCGCGACCCCGCGGCCCCGGCCCTGGTGATGGGCATCGCGCTGCACCCCTATATCGTCGGCCAGCCCTACCGGCTGCGCCACCTGCGCCGCGCCCTGCAGCGTGTGGCTGCAGCGCGCGACGCCGGCGAGCTGTGGATGACCACGCCCGGGGCCATTGCCCGGCACGCCCAGGGTCAGCACAAGCCGGCGTAGGCAAGCATGCGCTGGCGCAGCCGGCGCCACCGCCTCGGCTGTCAGCCGCAGCGTGGTGCCGTGCAGCCCAGCGGGGCTGAAGCTTCGGCCGCAGCCGGGCCATCGGCCACGGAGTTTTTTTCTTCCACGGCGTATGCGCCGCTGTTCAAGCCTGAATGCTGCGACTCGATGCGCTCGAACAGGGCCCGCCCGGGTCAGGCCTTTGCCAGTTCGACCCGGGCGCCGAGCACGCGGTCGGTGGGTTCCGGCCGATGCAGCAGGTAGCCCTGGGCATAGTCGACGCCGATCTCGCGGATGCGTGCCAGCGTTTCGGGGCGATCCACGAATTCGGCCACGGTCTGGATGCCCAGCACCCGGGCCACGTCGACGAAGCAGCGCACCGCGGCATCGTCCAGGGGGTCGTCGACCAGGTCCCGGATGAAGCTGCCGTCGATCTTCAGCAGGTCCACCTGCAGGTGCTTCAGGTAGCCGAAGGAAGAGGCGCCTGCGCCGAAGTCGTCCAGCGCCACGCGCACGCCCAGGGCGCGCACCTTGTCGATGAAGACCGCGGCGTCGGCCATGTTGGTGACGGCGGATGTTTCGGTGATTTCAAGGCAGACGCAGCGGCAGACCGCGGCGCCCGCCTCGGTCAGGATGTCGATGGCATGGCGGTGGAAGGTGCGGTCGCCCACCGACTGCCCCGACAGGTTGATGCACAGCATGTCGAGCACCTTCAGGTCGGGCATGGCCTGGATGCGCTGCACGGCATGCCGAAGCACCCAGCGGTCGATGCGCGTGGCCATGTGGAAACGCTCTGCGGCCGGCAGGAAGGCTGCCGGCGGGATCAGGCTGCCGTCGACATCCAGCATGCGCAGCAGCACTTCGGCATGCAGCCCGCCAGAGTCCGGGCCCAGCGGTTCGATCTTCTGCGCGTACAGCACAAAACGGTCTTCGTCCAGCGCCTGCTCGAGCCGGCTGGCCCACTGCATTTCGCCCTGGCGCGCGCGCAGGGCATCGTCGGTGTCGAACCAGGCGTGCACGCGGTTGCGTCCAGCCTCCTTCGCGGCGTAGCAGGACTGGTCAGCGGCCTGCATGGCCGCTGCGGCGTTGGCCCAGCGGCGGTCCACCGGCACCAGGCCGATGCTGGTGCCGATCCTGAACCGCCTGCCGTCGTGCACGAACCTGAACTCTTCCATCGAGTCGCAAATCTTCTGCGCCACGCGCAGGGCCTGTTCGGCCTGGCAGTGCTCCAGCAGCACGGCAAATTCATCGCCGCCCAGGCGGGCCAGGGTGTCGCGCGCGCGCACCGTCTGCTTCAGCTGCTTGGCCACCAGCTGCAGCACCTGGTCGCCGACCGAATGGCCACAGGTGTCGTTCACCAGCTTGAACTGGTCCAGGTCGATGAAGAGAAGGCTGTGTTCGCTGCCGTCCAGGTGGGCCTTGTCCAGGCTGTGGCGAAGCCGGTTTTCGAGTTCGGTACGGTTGACCAGACCGGTCAGGGGGTCGTGCGTGGCGCGATAGCTCATCTCGCCCGACAGGCGCCGTTGCTCGGTGACGTCGCGGAACACCAGGACCACGCCCAGGATCTCGCCAGACGGGTTGCGGATCGGCGCGGCGGTTTCCTCGATTCCAAACTCGATGCCGCTGCGCGACAGCAGCACGGTGTTGCCCGCCAGGCCGACGGTGGCCCCCTTCTCCAGGCACAGGGCCACGAGGTCGTGCGCGGGCTGGCGGCCGGAGTCGATCTGGATGCGGAAGACCTGCACCGCAGGCTTGCCCAGGGCTTCGTGCGAAGTCCAGCCCGTCAGCCGCTCGGCCGCCGGATTCAGCCAGGTGATGGCGCTCTGGGCATCGGTGGTGATCACGGCGTCGCCGATCGACTGCAGGGTCACCTGCAGCAGTTCGCGCTGTTCGTCGAGCCGGGCGTTCAGCTCGCGCAGCGGCGTGATGTCCCAGTTCACGCCGATCAGCTTGGCTGGTCGGCCCTGATCGTCGGTGACCATCCGGCCGGCACTGTGCAGGTGGTGCACGCTGCCGTCGGGCCAGACCGCGCGGAAGTCGATCTCGAGTTTCGTGCCCTGGCCGATGGTCTCCTCGACGGCCGCTTCCAGGCGAAGCAGGTCGGCCGGGTGCACGTGGCGCGCCCAGACGACAGCGGGGTCCTCGCGGCAGTCTGCGGGAAGGCCGAACAGCTGGTAGGTGCGCGAATCCCAGCGTCTTTCGTCGCTGCGCAGGTCGCGTTCCCAGACGCCGACGCCCCCGCTTTGCGTGGCCAGCGCTGCCCGCTGCTGCGCTTCGTCGAGCGCCTGCTGCGCCATGACGCTCTGGGTGACGTCCTGCAAGGCGCCGAACAGCCTGACCGGCCGCCCGGCTTCGAATTCGGCCTGGCCGACGGTACGCACCCAGATGCGCTGCCCGTTGCGCTGGATCATGGGCAGTTGCAGGTCCCAGGGCCGGCCATCGATCGCGGCCTGGGCGACGGCGGCCTCGATGACGGGACGCGCCTCGGGTAGGTAGAACTGGATGGCCTGGTCGACCCGCGGCTGGAAGCCGGGCTCCACGTCGTGGATGCGACAGGTCTGCTCCGACCACTGGACGACGCCGCTGGCGATGTCGACGCGCCAGCCGCCCACCTTCGCCAGTTCGCCGGTGCGGTTCAGCATTTCCTCGCTGATGCGCAGTTGTTCCTGCTGCGCCTTGCGCGCGGTGATGTCCAGATGCGTTCCGAACATCCATTCCGGCAGGCCGTCAGGGGTGCGCGTGAGCACCTTGCCGCAGGCCAGCACCCAGACCCAGTGGCCGTCGCGGTGGCGCATGCGCGCCTCACACTCGTAGGCTGCGGTCTGGTCGCTGAAGTGGGCCTGCAGGAGCGCATTCGAACGCACCAGGTCTTCCGGGTGCACCCGATCGGTCCAGGCCCGGGTCGTGACGGGGTGGAGTGCCTCGAGCCTGTCGCCGATGATCTCGGCCCAGCGCTCGTTGAGGCGGAGTTCGCCGGTCTGAACGTTCCATTCCCAGGTGCCGGCGCCTGTGGCCTGGATGATGGCCGCCAGGCGCGCGACCTCGGCGTCCAGCGAGCGCCGCGCCATCAGGCTGTCGGTGATGTCCTCGACCGAACCGACATGGCTGGTCACTGCCCCGTCGGCGCCGAACACCGGCCGCGAGACCGACCGCACATGCCGAACGCTGCCGTCTGCCCGCTGCACGCGGAACTGCAGGTCGAATTCGAGCTTCTGCGCTGCAGATTCCTGCCATCGCTGGAAGACCATGGCCCGGTCTTCCGGGTGCAGCGAATGGCTCCAGCCCTGGCCCAGGGCCTCGGCCCCGGTCAGGCCATAGATCGCCTGCCAGCGCGCGTTGGTGTAGATGCACCCGCCGCCGGCGTCGGTGGCGTACACGCCCAGCGGCGAGGATTCGCTCAGGCTGCGAAAGCGCGATTCGCTGACCAGGAACGACCGCGCCAGTTTCCTGGACTCCAGGGCCTGCACGGCCGCGATCGACAACAGGCGCAGGACTTCGCGCTGGTGTCCGCTGAGCTGCCGGGGAATGCGATCGATCACGCACAGGGTGCCGACATGTTCACCGCTGCTCAGGCGCAGGGGGGCTCCGGCATAGAAGCGGATGTCGGGCGCGCTGCTGACCAGCGGGTTGTCGGCAAAGCGGGGGTCGGCCAGCGCGTCGGGCACCTCGAAGACGACTTCGCCGTGGATGGCATGGGCGCAGAAGGCCTGTTCGCGGGGGGTTTCGCTCACCCCCGGCAGGCCTATGTTGGCCTTGAACCATTGCCGGTTGCCATCGACCAGGCTGATCAGCGAAACCGGAACTCCGCACACGAGCGCAGCCGTGGCCACCAGGGCGTCGAATTCGCGCTCAGGCGCAGAGTCCATCACATCGAGCCGCTCGAGCGCCAGAAGACGTTCGCGTTCGTTCGGCAGCGCAGGGGCGATCAACATGGCGACGGTATACCTGCGTGGAGCATCGGAACGGAATGGCACCTTGCTGCACTGTAGGTGCCAATGACACGCTGGAGTCCAGCGAACAGCCCGGGTTTCGACACCCAGATTGCCTGGCCACTTCGCATTCTTCAAGGCTGGCAGCCCAGGACTGCCGTGGCCAGCCCGGCGGGCCCCGTTGCAGGTCCGCAGGCGCGGATGAGCACCTTTACAGTCGACAGGGCTCCAGTCACAGCGTCGCCGCCCCATTCCATGCTGATCAGAATCACGCCCGAAGTCCGCCTTTTCGTCGACATCGAAGGCCCGGCCTGGGTGCCCGACGGTCCGCGTCTGCGCGAAAAGCCCAGCCTCGTGCTGCTGCACGGCGGACCCGGCTACGACCATTCGAGCTTCAAGCCGATCTTCAGCCGCCTGGCCGATGTGGCGCAGATCGTCTATGTCGACCACCGCGGCCACGGACGCAGCGACCCCCGCCCTGCCGCCGAGTGGACGCTGGACACCTTTGCCGACGACGTGGTGCGCCTGTGCGACGCGCTGGGCATCACCCGGCCCATCGTGCTGGGCCAGAGCTTCGGCGGCTTCGTTGCACAGCGCTACCTGGCGCGGCATCCGACCCACCCGGCGAAGGTGATCTTGTCCAGCACCAGCCACCACCTGGGGCTGGAGCGCAAGCTGGCGATGTTCGAAAAACTCGGCGGCGAACCCGCGCGCGCCGCCGCCCAGGCTTTCTGGACAGCACCCAGTGCCGCGACCTGGGGGCCCTACAACACGCATTGCCGCGAGCTCTACAACACCACCCGCCCGGCCAACGACGATGCCCGCCTGCGCACCTTGATGAACGAGGAGATCCTGTTCACATCGGCCGGTGGCGAACAGCAGACGATGCAGTTGCTGCCGGGCCTGGCGGCGGTGCAGTGCCCTGTGCTGGTGATGGCCGGCGCGCACGACCCGGTGACACCGCTGGAAGACGCGCTGGACATCGTCCAGGCCATTCCGGCGCCCTGGGCGCGCCTGGCCACGTTCGCGAATGCCGGCCACGGCGCCTGGCGCGACGAACCCGACCTGGCCATGTCGACACTGCGGGAATTCATCACTGCGCCGAGCTAAACCCGACCTGCGAAGGGGCCGATACCCATGCCAATGCACAGGCACCCGGCGTTCGGAGCGCCTTGAAGGAAACTCGGATGTCAACTCGCTCTTTCCAGCTGTCGGCGGCCCTGCTCAAGCCCGGCCTGGCCGTCATGCAAAGGCTGCCTTTCGCGCGCAAGCTGATCCTCATGGCCCTGGTGCTGACCCTGCCGTTGGGCTGGCTGATGGGCTTTGCGGTGTTGAACCTGCAAAGCCGGCTTGCCGCCACGCAGGCCGAACGGCTGGGCAGCGACGTGGTGGCCGCCACGCTCGAAGTCGGGCTGCTGACCCAGACCCACCGCGGCCAGGTGAACCTGGCGCTGGCACAGGCACCGAACATGGACGCGCCGCTGCGCGAGACCCGCGCGAAGCTGAAGATCGCCGTCGAGCGGATGGATCGCGACATCGCCACGGCCCGGAGCCTGGACCTCGACCCCGCCTGGACCCCGCTGCGCACCGAACTGATGAAGTTCGTCGCCGGCCAGTACCCGGCACAGGCTCCGGCCAGCTTCGCGCTGCATTCGCGCCAGATCGCGGCCTTGTCGGCGCTGTCGCTGCTGGCGGCGGAACGCAGTGGCCTGCTGCTGGACCCGGAAGCCGCCACCTTCCACCTGATGCATCTGAGCGTGGAACGTGTGCTGCCCTGGACCGAGGCCCTGGGCCGCATGCGCGGGCTGGGTGCGGGACTGGTGCAGCGGGGCGAAGCCGATCTGCGGGCCTGGCTGCCCGTGGCCGCGCAGCAGGCCCTGCTGCTGGACCACCTGGACGCAGCAGCCACCATCGTCGGCGCCGCTGAACGCGCCGGTGAGCCCCTGCCGCCGAACTTCGCCCAGGCTCTGGGCAGCGCGCGGGCCTTCAGCGACCAGGCCCAGGCCTTGATCGAGCAGGGGCCGGCCGGAGCCGACGCCAAGGCCTATTTCGAAGCCGGCACCCAGGCCATCGGGCTGGCCTCGGCCGTGGGCCGGCATGCCAGCACGCGGCTGGGCACGCTGCTCGACGAACGCGCCGGCAGCCTGCAATGGCAGTTCCTGCTGGCCTGCACCCTGACCGTGACGACGCTGCTGGGCATCGGCTACCTGTCGGTGGCGTTCTACCGGGGTTCGGTGGGCACCCTGCGATCGGTCCAGAAGTCGGTCACCGAACTGGCCGCAGGCAACTTCACGGCCCAGCAGGCGATCGAGGGCCGAGACGAGTTCGCCCGCGTCGGCCAGACCCTGGACGCCATGGGCAGCCGACTATCGGCGATGGTGGCCGACATCCGCAGCAACGCGTCGATGGTGACCGAGGCCGGCATGCGGCTGGCCGAAGACACCCGGGCCCTGAGCGAACGCACCGAGTCGCAGGCGGCCAGCCTGGAGCAAACCTCGGCCAGCGTGCAGGACCTGACGAGCGCGCTGAACAGCATGGCCCAGGGCGCCCAGGCGGCCGACAGCCTGGCAGCCCGCGTGCGCAGCATGGCCGAGACCGGTGGCGAGGCCATCCAGACCTCGGTGACGACGATGCAGGACATCCAGACCAGCTCGCGCCGGGTGCACGAGATCATCGGCGTCATCGAAGGCATCGCCTTCCAGACCAACCTGCTGGCCCTGAACGCCGCGGTCGAGGCCGCCAGGGCGGGCGAGCAGGGCCGCGGTTTTGCGGTGGTGGCCGCCGAAGTGCGCAGCCTGGCGCAGCGCAGCTCGGCTTCGGCGCGCGAGATCAAGACCTTGATCGGCGAGTCGGTGCGCCATGTCGAGGCCGGCGTGACGCAGGTCAGCGGCGCCAGCCAGAGCTTCAGCGACATCGTCAGCGGCATCCGCGAGGTTGCCAGCCAGGTCGGCAGCATTGCCAGCAATGCCCGCGAGCAGAGCAGCGGCCTGGCCCAGATTTCCCAGGCCGTGAACCAGATCGACACCCTGACCCAGCAGAACGCGCAGATGGTCGACCAGGCCATGAGCAGCTCGGCCCAGCTCAGCCAGCGCGCCGACAAGCTGGCCGGGGCGGTGGCCTCGTTCCGCCTGCGCCAGGGCAGCGCCGACGAGGCGCTGGCCCTGGTCAAGCGCGCCATGGCCATGGTGCGCCAGCGTGGCAAACCGGCGCTGGACGAGATCACCGCCAACGGCGCCGAGTGGACCGACCGCGACATGTACGTCTTCGCCTTCGACCGACGCGGCGTCTATCACGCCTTCGGCGGCAACGCGGCGAAGTGCGGCACCTCGGTGCGCGAGGTGCGTGGCGTCGACGGCGACAAGCTCGTCAGCGACGCCTTCGAGCGGGCTGCACAGGGCGGCGGCTGGGTCGACTACACCTTCGTCAACCCAGCCAGCGGCGAAACCGCCTGGAAGACGTCTTACGTCGAGCCCATCGACGAGGGCCTGGTGCTGGGCTGCGGTGTCTACAAGCGCATGGACGACATCGCGCCGAAGACGGCCGCTGTCGCCACGTCCGGCCGCCGGCCGGCCAAGGCCACAGCCACGGCCTGACCCGGCCCAGCCCGCGGCAGGGCGGGGGCCCGGCTGGCAGAATCCGGCCGGTTCATGACACCGACCCCGCCTTCCGGGCTGCGCGTGCTGTCCGTCATCGCACCGATGACGCAGCTCAACACGCCCTACCCGTCCACCGCCTATCTGACGGGCTTCCTGCGTTCACGTGGCTTCGCGGCGCAGCAGGTCGACCTGGCGCTGGGGCTGGTGCTGGCCTTGTTCTCCGTGCCCGGCCTGAAGGCCCTGCACGCGGCCGTGCAGGCCCTGCCCGAAGCCCGTCGCGGCCCCAGCCTGCTGGCCTTCGACAGCCAGTTCGACCGCTACCTGGCCACGCTGGCCCCTACCCTGGCCTTTCTGCAGGGCCGCGACGCCACGCTGGCTTACCGGATCGCCCCGCGCGGCTTCCTGCCCGAAGGCCCGCGCTTCGCCCAGCTGGACGCGCACATCGTGGCCGAAGGCGAACCCGAAACCGACCCGCTGGCCTGGGCCTTTGGTTCGCTGGGCCAGCAGGACCGCGCTCGCCACATCGCCACGCTCTACCTGAACGACCTGGCCGACGTGCTGCGCCAGGCCGTGGACGAGCGCTTCGAGTTCGTGCGCTACGGCGAACGCCTGGCCATGAGCCAGCCCAGCTTCGACCCCCTGGCCACGGCCCTGGCCGCGCCGCCGAACCTGGTGGACAGCACGCTGCAGGCCCTGGCGCTGGAAGCGGTGGCGCTGCACCAGCCCGATGTGCTGCTGATCTCGGTGCCCTTTCCCGGCGCGGTGTACGGCGCCTTCCGCATTGCCCAGGCGGTGAAGGCCGCACACCCGCACATCCGCACTGTGCTGGGTGGCGGCTACGTCAACACCGAATTGCGCGAACTGAAGGAGCCGCGGGTCTTCGACTTCTTCGATGCGCTGACGCTGGACGCCGGCGAACGCCCGCTGCTGGCACTGCTGGAGCACTTCGCCGGCAAGCGCTCGGCCAGCCGCCTGGTGCGGACCTTCATCCGCCAGGACGGCGTGGTGCGCTATGTCGACATCGGCGAAGCCGACATCCGCTTCGAGGACGTGGGCACGCCCACCTGGGACGGCCTGCCGCTGAACCAGTACCTGTCGCTGCTGGACATGCTGAACCCCATGCACCGGCTGTGGAGCGACGGCCGCTGGAACAAGCTGACGGTGGCGCACGGCTGCTACTGGAAGAAGTGCAGCTTCTGCGACGTCAGCCTGGACTACATCTCTCGCTTCGACGCGGCCAGCGCCGAGACCCTGGCCGACCGCATCGAGGCCATCGTGAAGGAAACCGGGCAGACCGGCTTCCACTTCGTCGACGAGGCCGCGCCACCGAAGTCCCTGAAGGCCCTGGCTGCCGAGATCCAGAAGCGCCAGCTGCAGATCAGCTGGTGGGGCAACATCCGCTTCGAGAAGACCTTCACGCCCGAACTCTGCCAGCAGCTGGCCGACAGCGGCTGCATCGCCATCAGCGGCGGGCTGGAGGTGGCTTCAGACCGGCTGCTCAAGCTGATGAAGAAAGGCGTGTCGGTCGACCAGGTGGCGCGGGTCACCAAGGGTTTCAGCGATGCCGGCATCCTGGTGCATGCCTACCTGATGTACGGATTCCCCACCCAGACCGTGCAGGACACGGTGGACGCGCTGGAGTACGTGCGCCAGCTGTTCCAGGCCGGCTGCATCCAGAGCGGCTACTTCCACCGCTTCACCTGCACCGTGCATTCGCCGGTGGGCAAGGCGCCGCAGGACTACGGCGTGACCCTGGTGCCACCACCCGAGGGTGGCTTTGCGAAGAACGACATCGGCTTCCACGACCCCACCGGCACCGACCACGATGCGCTCGGGCTGGGGTTGAAGAAGGCGCTCTACAACTACATGCACGGCATCGGCATCGAGGAAGACGTGCGCAGCTGGTTCAGCGTACGCGTGCCGCGGACCACGGTGGCGCGGCAGCGTATTGCACGCGCGCTGGGCTGAGAGCCTTCAGCGCGCCGGTGTGGCCGGGCTGGCCGGCGTGGCCGGGCTGGCCGCGGCCGGCACCACGATGACCGTGGCCGTGCCACCCACGCAAGCCGTGGTCTGGCCGGCAGCGCAGGGGGGCTGGTCGGCCCGCTTCGGGGGTTCCCAGTCACTGCGCACCGGGCTGCCGGTGACGGCGCTCATCAGCAGCCCCACCGTGCCCAGGGTCACCACCAACCACAGCAGGCGCCGGCGCCAGGGCGTGGCGGGCAAGTCTTCGACTTCGTACATGCCCGCATTCTGCCGCCCCGGCGTCTTCCGGGTCATCCCAAGGCCGGCAACGGGCGGCCTGGAGGCCCACAAAAGCAGGCCGGCACCCCCGTTTTTCAGGCTTTGAAAGAAGCAACTTTGCGTAAAGCGCTAAAGCTTTGCAGCGGGCAGACGAAAAAGGCTTCATCGTGCTTTGCGACTCACCCTCCTGAAGCACGGGGTCCGGACCAACACAGCTGGCGGGCCCGTCGCCGAACAAGGATGCATCGGCACGGGCCACTGCCTTTAGGAGGCCCGGGCGAACAGCCTGTGGTCACCAACCGAACGGAGATTTTTTCAATGGCCCAAACAATCAACACCAACCTCGTCTCGCTGAACGCCCAGCGCAACCTGAGCACCAGCCAGGGCGCGCTGTCCACCGCCATGCAGCGCCTGTCCTCGGGCCTGCGTGTCAACAGCGCCAAGGACGACGCTGCCGGCCTGGCCATCGCAGAACGCATGTCGGCCCAGGCACGCGGCATGAGCGTGGCAATGCGCAACGCCAACGACGCCATCTCGCTGTCGCAGACGGCCGAAGGCGCCCTGGGCAAGGTCAGCGACATCTTCCAGCGCATGCGGGAACTGGCGGTGCAGGCCAGCAACGGCACGAACAACGAAGACGACCGCACCAGCCTGAACGAGGAGTTCGTGCAACTGGCGCAGGAAGCCACGCGAACCCTGGGCGGTACGCAGTTCAACGGCGAGAACATCCTGGCCCAGGCCACGGACTACGAGTTCCAGATCGGCGCGAACAACGAGGCCAACATCGATCGCATCAGCGTCACCGGATTCGACTGGACCGCGGAAGCCGACATCACCGCGCTGACCGGCGCTGCCGTGCTGACCGGCACGGCAACACCCACGCTGCAGATCAACGGCACCGACGGCACGGCCGCACAAGCCGCCATCGCTGCCATCGACACCGCGATGGACGCCGTCAACAGCCAGCGCGCCACCTTCGGTGCCGTGCAGAACCGCTTCGACAACGTCGTGGCCAACCTGATGGTGGCCAGCGAGAACCAGAACGCCGCACGCAGCCGCATCATGGACGCCGACTACGCCGCCGAGACGGCCAACCTGTCGCGCGCCAGCATCCTGCAGCAGGCCGGCAACGCCATGGTCGCGCAGGCCAACCAGCTGCCCCAGCAGGTGCTGGCCCTGCTGCGCTGACGCAGCGCGCTCAGGCGCGGTTTCTTGGCAAGAAAAGGCCTGCCGGCAACGGCAGGCCTTTTTTCGTCTGTGGGCCAACGGGGCGGAAATGGCCGTCTTCCAGGCCGCTTATCGCGGCAACGCCAGGCTCAGGCCGGCCGTAATCTCCTTATCAGCGTTTCGGTACCCAGTCGGTTCGAACCGCCAGCAGAACCGACCGCCGTCCCTCACCGGACACTGCCCTCTAGGAGATTTGCCGTGCCCCAGACCATCAACACGAACCTGGTTTCGCTCAACGCCCAGCGCAACCTGAGCACCAGCCAGGGCTCGCTGGCGACCGCGATGCAACGCCTGTCTTCCGGCCTGCGCGTCAACAGCGCCAAGGACGACGCCGCCGGCCTGGCGATCGCAGAACGCATGAACACCCAGGCGCGTGGCATGAACGTGGCCATGCGCAATGCCAACGACGGGATCTCGATGGCGCAGGTGGGCGAAGGCGCCCTGGGCAAGGTGGGAGACATCTTCCAGCGCATGCGGGAACTGGCGGTGCAGGCCAGCAACGGCACCAACAGCGAAGACGACCGCATCAGCCTGAACGAGGAATACGTGCAGCTGGCCCAGGAAGCCACGCGAACGCTGGGCGGCACCCAGTTCAACGGCGCCAACATCCTGGCTTCGACCACGTCCTACGAGTTCCAGATCGGCGCGAACAACGTCGCCGACCTCGACCGCATCACCGTCGACCCGTTCGACTGGACTGCCACCGCCGAGATCACCGGCCTGCTGGGTGCGGCGGTTCTGACGGGTGCAGGCGGCGTGCCGCCACAGGAAATCTCCGGCGTCGACGGCGTCAACGCCCAGACCGCCATCGGCCTGATCGACACCGCCATCGACGCCATCAACAGCCAGCGCGCCACCTTCGGCGCGGTGCAGAACCGCTTCGACAACGTGATCGCCAACCTGATGGTGGCCAGCGAGAACCAGAGCGCTGCCCGCAGCCGCATCATGGACGCCGACTACGCTGCCGAGACGGCGAACCTGTCGCGCGCGCAGATCCTGCAGCAGGCCGGCAATGCCATGGTCGCCCAGGCCAACCAGTTGCCCCAGCAGGTGCTGTCGCTGCTGCAGCGTTGATCGTGGGCGATGCACCTGCTGCCGTCGCTGGCGCAGGTGCTGTCGCTGCTTCAGCGTTGACGAACTGAAACAAAAGTCGCAAGGCCCGGCCCTCAAGTCCGCGCGGTTGCTGCCGAAACAGGGTCCAGGGGGGTGGCATCCAGCCATCTCCCGGACCCTGTTTAATTTCGACCTCGGCGTGGACGCCGCTGGAGCAGATCATGGCCACCATCACATCGCTGGGCATCGGCAGCGGCCTGGACATCAACAGCATGGTCACGCAGCTGGTGGCACTGGAGCGCCGTCCGCTGGAGCAGATGCGCACCGAAGCGACGCGACTGCAGACCCAGGTGTCTTCCTACGGGCAGCTCAAGAGCCTGTTCAGCACTCTCCAGGACGCAAGCACCTCGCTGAACAATGCACCGCTGTGGCAGCGCTCGCTGGCCACCAGCAGCAACGAAGCCGCGGTCAGCGCCATCGGCGGCGCCGATGCCGTGCCCGGCAACTACGCCGTCTCGGTGCAGACACTGGCCAGAAGCCAGACCATCGTCTCCGCCGCTTCGCTGGGCAGCGCCAGCAGCCTGGCCGGCGCCGGTACGCTGACGCTGCAGCTGGGCAGCTGGGCCGGCGCACCCGCGCAGTTCACGGCCAAGCCCGACAGCAGCGCGCTGGACATCACGGTCACGGCCACCGACACGCTGGCCGACGTGCGCAACAAGATCAACGCCGCGGGCGCAGGCGTCACCGCCACCCTGGTGACCGACGCCAATGGCACCCGGCTGAGCGTGCGCTCCAACGAGACCGGCGCCGTCAATGGCTTTCGCATCCAGGCCGTCGACGCCGACGGCGTACTGGACGATGATGCTGGCCTGTCCCGCCTGGCCTACGACCCGCCCAGCAATACCCTGGGCATGAACTACACGGCCGCCAGGAACGCGGTCGCCAACGTCAACGGCGTGCCCGTCGAATCGGCCAGCAATGAACTCAGCGGCATCATCCCCGGCCTGACCCTGAGGTTGCGCAAGGAAACCGGCGCCGACGAGGTCTCCATCGACCTGGCCAAGGACCGCGCCGGCGTCGACGCCGCCATCAAGAGCTTCGTCGACGCCTACAACGCGCTGGCCAAGTTCATCAGCACCCAGACGCGCTTCGACGAGGGCAGCCAGCGTGCCGGCAACCTGCAGGGCGACGGCGCCGTCACGGCCGTCCAGGCCCGCCTGCGTGCGGTGCTGAACATGCCTTCGGCGGCAGCGGCCGCCTTCCCGCGCATCTCCGACATCGGGCTGCAGCTGCAGCGCGACGGCACGCTGAAGATCGACCAGGCCAAGCTCGACAGCGCCATGGCCAACCTGCCCGAGCTGAGGCTGGCCTTCACCAACAGCGACAGCGCCAACCCTGCCAACGAAGGCTTCACACGCCGATTCGCGAACCTGGCCAGGCAACTGCTGGACGTCGAAGGCAGCCTGACCACCCGCACCGAAGGTCTGCAGAAGCTGATCGACAAGAACAGCGACAGCCAGGCCCGCCTGGAAGACCGCGTCGAGCGATTCCAGCAGCGCCTGGTGGCCCAGTACACCGCCATGGACGCGAACCTGTCGCGACTGAACGCCCTGGGCGCCTACGTCACGCAGCAGTTCTCCAACACGAACAACAACAACAACCGCTGAGCCTGCTGGCGGGCTTGTAACAGAAGGGTTTTCCGACCCGTCGCCGACTCAAGTGGCGGATTCGCCGGGCCGATAAACAGGCATCGCAGCCTGACTCAACAGCCCCCAGATGTTCGCCAGCCCGCCCATGGTTCGCTCAAGCTCCCACCGCCGCCAATCGGCCGGCCTCTATCAGCAGGTGGGAGTGGAGTCCCAGCTTGCCAATGCCACCCCGCACGCGCTGGTGGCGATGTTGTTCGACGGCTTCATGGAAGCCCTGGCCCAGGCCCGCGGCGCCATCCGCAACCGCGATGCCGCCGCCAAAGGCGTCGCCATCGGTCGAGCCGTCCGCATCATCGAAGAGGGCCTGCGCGCCGGACTCGACGTGCGGGCCGGGGGCTCGCTGGCTCAGGACCTGGGTGAGCTCTACACCTACATCAGCCGCCGCCTGACCCTGGCCAACCTGCGCAACGACGAAGACGCCATCGACGAATGCCAGCGCCTCATGCAGCCACTGCGTGAAGCCTGGCAGGCGATTGGCGCCGAGACGGGCGCCAGCGCCCCCAGCCAGGCACTGATGCGCTGAAACCATGCCCCGCAACAACACCCCCCGCGCAAGCCGACCCTTCTATCCCGCGCATTCAGGACAGCCGATGGACCCGCAACTGCTGAGCTACTACGAAGCCATCGAGCGCGCCAGCGCCGACATGCTGGCCGCCGCCCGCGCAGGCCACTGGGACGAGGTCGTCAAACTCGAAGGCGCCTGCGTGCTGCTGATCAGCCAGCTCAAGCACGAGGCCCAGCGCCAGGAGGACGCTGGCCACGACACCCAAGGCGCGAACGTCGCGCCCCGTGCGACCGGCAGCGGCAGCGAACAGGAAGCCGCCCGCGCCAAGTCGCGCATCATGCAGCGCATCCTTGTCAACGACGCCGAGATCCGCCAGCTGGCGGAACCCTGGTTGCAGGACCTGGAAGACACCCTGGCCGGCCGGCGCCAGCTGATGCACTGAGCGGCGGGCAAGGCGATGTTCCAAGACACACGGCCCGCCGATCTGGACGCCGCAGGGGGCAGCGACCCTTATGCCGAGTTTCGCGTCACCCACCCCGGTGAACGCCTGGCCCTGATGCGCCAGCTGCGCGACGGCAACGTCCCCGTGATGCTGAGTTCGCCCGAGGGCAGCACCATGACGACGACGCTGTGGGCGCTGGACGACCAGCGCGGCCGCCTGAACTTCAGCGCCGAAGCCAGCCACCCGCAGCTCGACGACCTGGTCGACGCCGACGAGGTCGTGGCCGTGGCCTACCTTGAAAGCGTGAAGCTGCAATTCGACCTGCAGGGACTGGTTCTGGTGCGCAGCTTCAACGCCTGCGCCCTGCAGTGCAAGATGCCGGCCGAGATCTACCGCTTCCAGCGCCGCAATGCCTACCGCGTGCGACCGCTGGAACGGCAGCAGCCCAAGGCCCGGCTGCGCCATCCGTCGATGCCCGAAATGCAGCTTGCGCTGCGCGTGCTCGACGTCAGCGCCGGCGGTTGCGCGCTCTGGCTGCCGCAGGACGTGCCAGCCTTGCAGGCCGGCACGCGACTGGCCGAAGTCGTGATCGAACTCGACGAGCTCACGCGTTTCAGCGCGGCGCTGACCCTGCAGCACGTCACCGTGCTTCAGGCCGGCGACCGTGGCGTCCGCCTGGGCTGCGCCTGGCAACCGCTGTCGGGGGCGGCCGAGCGCACGCTGCAACTGTGGATCGACCAGGCGCAGAAGCGGCGCCGGCTGCTGACGCTATGAGGCCCCGCCGCCAGCAGGCGCTGCGACGCGGCTTTACCTTGGTCGAGGCGGCCATCGTCTGCGCCATCAGCGGCGTGCTCGTCACCGTGGCCTGGCCGGCCCTCCGTCCGGCCCTGGTCGACGCCAGCCGTGCCGACGCCGTGCAGGCCCTGACGCAGCTGCAACTGGCGCAGGCCCGGCACCACGCTCATCACGGGCTGTTTGCCTACGACACCCGCGCGCTGCAGGGTGTGGCCGGCACCAGCCCCCAGGGGCTCTACGACGTGACCGTGGAGAAGGCCAGCGGCGACGGCTACAGCGCCAGCGCCACGGCCCGGCCGGGCACGCGGCAAGCCAGGGACCCGGACTGCGCCCGCCTGACCGTCGAGGTCCGACAGGGATTCGCCAGCATCGGCCCCAGCCCGCGGTGCTGGAACCTATGAATCGCCGCCGCAGGCCCGCCCGCAGCCGCGGCCTGACCTTACTGGAAGTGCTGGCCGGCCTGGCGGTGCTGGCCGTGCTGGCGACGATGGCCATGCCCTCGCTCAGTGGCCTGATGCAGGGCCACCGGCTGGCGGCCGCGGCCGAAGCGCTGGCCGGCGACCTGCGCGAGGCCCGATTCGAGGCCGTGCGCAGCGGCGAGCCGCTGCACCTGCAGTCGCAGCAGCCCGGCGCCAAGGCCTGGTGCTGGAGCATCGCCCGCCAGCCCGGCTGCGACTGCGCCACCACCCCGGCTGCCGGTTGCAGCCTGAAAACCGTACGCGCCAGCGACCACCCCGGCATCGCGCTGCTCGGCCCGTTGCAGGCACGCCTGGAGCCACAAGGCCAGGCCGGCCAGGTGGCCAGCGCCGAGCTCGCGTCGGCCCAGGGCCAGCGGCTGCGCGTGGAGCTGGCGGCCCTGGGGCGCAGTCGCATCTGCGTGCCAGAACAGGCCGATCGAGCAGGCCACGCGCGCTACCCGCACTGCCAGGCCGGCAACACCTACCGATGAAGGACAACCCAGCCCCGCACTTTCAGCGGCTGGTCTGGCTGGGGGCGGGCCTGGTCGCGTTGATCGGCGTGCTGCTGGGCATCGACCGACTGGCGGCGGACCACCTGAAGGACGAGGTCGAGATCACCGCACGCGACTGGGCGGCTCAGATGACCCGCAGCGTGCCGGGCCTGGGCCAGATCCTGGACGGGCAGTCCGCCTCGGCCGAGGCGCAGGCGGCGCTGGACGTCATGCAGGGCAGCGCTGGCATGCTGAGCTTCCGGCTCTACGACCGCCAAGGGCGTCTGCGGTTCCAGTCCGAGTCACAGGACCCGCTGGCCACGGGCCAGACCCAGGCCGCAGAGGTTCCGGCGCAGGTGCTTGCAGGTCAGCGCCAGGTTCTGCTGAACCAGGGCAACGGCATCACGCGGCCGACCGTGTCCAGCGAAACCTGGCTGCCTCTGCTCGAACAGGGGCTGGCGATCGGGGTGATCGCGATCCACGCCGACCAGACCGACCGCGCCGCATTCACGACCGCGTCGTTCCGGCGCGTGGCCCTGCTCGCCGGGGGCGCACTCGCGGCCAGCTTTGCCATCGGTGCTGCCGTCTGGCGCCGCCGCCTCGCCGTGGAACGGCAAGCCCACGACCGCCTTCAATACCTGGTGCAGCACGACACACTGACGGGCACGCTGAACCTCGCCGGTTTCCGGCAGCGCCTGCAGCAGGCCTGCGCCCAGCCCGTGGCTGCCGGCCAGGGTCTGGCCGTCCTGGCCGTGGACATCGACGACTTCAAGGGCATCAACGACCGCCACGGCCACCGCGCGGGCGACCATGTGCTGGCGAGCACTGCACAACGGCTGCGCAGCGTGCTGCGGGGTGCCGATTCACTGGCGCGCCTGGGTGGTGACCGCTTCGCCGTGATGCAGCTGGGCGTGGCCGACAGCGGCGACGTCAAGGCGCTGGCCGAAAGAATCCTGGCGACGCTGGCCCAACCCTGTGACGTGGGCGACGGCCAGGTGCTGCTCAGCGCCAGCATCGGCGCCGCGATCCTGGGCGTGGATGGCGGCGACGGCGAGTCGCTGACCCAGCACGCCGAACAAGCCCTGCTGCGCGCCCGCGCCGCCGGGCGCGGCGGCTACAGCTTCTACGACCCCGGCCTGGACGCTGCCCTGCAGCGCCGACGCCAGCTGGCCCTGGACCTGGAACTGGCCCTGGCGCATGGCCGCCTGCAGCTGCACTTCCAGCCGCTGTTTCAGGGCCGCGACGGACGACTGCAGGGCTACGAGGCACTGGCGCGCTGGCATCACCCGCTGCAAGGGCCGATATCGCCTGCAGAGTTCATCCCGCTGGCCGAGGAAAACGGACTGATCCGAGCCCTGGGCCGGTGGGTGCTGCACACGGCCTGCCAGGAAGCAGCGCGCTGGCCCGACGGGCTGACGGTGGCCGTCAACCTCTCGGCGGCCCAGTTCGAACAGGGCGAGTCGCTGGTCGACGAAGTGCGCGGCGCCCTCGAAAGTGCCGGTCTGCCCGCTGCGCGGCTGGAACTGGAGATCACCGAGTCGCTGCTGATGAACCACACCGACCAGGTGCTGCACACCCTGAAGGCCTTGCAGATGCTCGGCCTGAAAGTGGGCATGGACGACTTCGGCACCGGTTTTTCGAGCCTGGCCTACCTGTGGCGCTTTCCCTTCGACAAGCTGAAGATCGACCGGGCCTTCACCCAGGGCCTGGAAACCGACGACAAGGTCGGCGTCATCGTGCGCGCCATCGTCCAGCTGGCCCATGCGCTGGGCATCCGCGTCAATGCCGAGGGTGTCGAAACCGAGGGCCAGCGCCAGGCCCTGGTGCGCCACGGCTGCGACGAGCTGCAGGGCTTCCTGCTGGGCCGCCCTCAACCCGTGGGCAAGCTGGCGCATGAAACGCAGCCGGAACCAGCAGCTGTTTGACCCAAGCCCAGGCGCGGAGCTGGCTCTGCCAGACCGCTGCCTGATCCAGCCCCGGGGGGGTGGCGAAGGCGCAAAGCGACCAGCCTGGGGGCCCGTCACACTTGCATGTTCATGATCTCGCTGTAGGCCTGGGCCAGGCGGTTGCGCACCTGCAGCGTGGCCTGGAAACCGATCTGGGCCTTGGTCATGGCCATCATCGTCTGCTCGATGCTGACGGTGGGGTTGCCCAGAGCCAGTTCGCGCTGCAGCCCCTGCGCTTCCTGCTGCGAGGCACTGACCGACTTCAGCGCTTCGGCCATCGCGGTCTTGAAGCCGCCGCCGTCCTGGGCTGGCTGCACCCGCGGCTGGCCGTCAGGGCGCAAGCCGGCGCGGGCCACGGCCTGGTTGAAATCGAAGGGTGCGAGACGGAGGTCGTTCATGGTCTTTCCAGGCTTCGCACTCTAGGCCGCAGCCGGCCCGCCGATGGTGTGAACAAAGCAGCCTTCCCTGGGCTTCTCGTGCCACCGGTCACGGCGGCGGCCCTCAAGAATGTGGACATCGCGGCGCCTGCCCGGCCGCCTTGAACTGCCTGATTCCCCGACCCATGGACAACGCCATCGCCACGACCGCACCGACCCCCCTGGTTCCTGCCCCGACGGGCCTGGGCGCGCGCTGGCAGGCCTTGCCCGGCCGCGTTCAGGCCATGGCTCTGCTGGGCGTGGCGGTGCTGGTGGGGCTGCTCGGCCTGCTGACCCTGACCAGCCAGGGCAGCGACTACCGCGTGCTGCTGCCCGGCCTGAGCGAGAAGGACGGCGGCCAGGTCATCGAACGTCTGGTCCAGATGAACGTGCCCTACCGTTTCGCCGAAGGCGGCAGCACGATCATGGTGCCTTCGGGTCGGGTCGCCGAAGTGCGCATGAAGCTGGCCGCCGCCGGCCTGCCGGGCGCTGGCTACAGCGGCGCCGGCGGCAGCAGTGCACCTGGCTACGAACTGCTGGACACCAACAGCTTCGGCCAGACCCAGGGCGCCGAACGCATGAAGTTCCAGCGCGCCAAGGAAGGCGAGTTGGTGCGCAGCATCCAGTCGCTGGAGTCGGTCAAGTCGGCGCGGGTGCACCTGGCCCTGCCCAATCAGAACGGCTTCTTCCGCGAACAGCAGAAGCCCTCGGCCTCGGTGGTGCTGAGCCTGCACCCCGGGCGCACGCTGGAGCGGGCGCAGATCGCCGGCATCATCAGCCTGGTGTCGGCCAGCGTACCGGAAATGACGGCCAAGGCGGTGAGCGTGATCGACAGCAGCGGCACGCTGCTGTCGGCGGCCAGCGAGGCTGACGGCGCTGACGGGCTCGACTCGCAGCAGCTGCAATACCGCCGCGACGTCGAGGCCAGCCACCTCAAGCGCGTGCTGGCCCTGCTGGAGCCGGTGGTGGGCGCGGACAACGTGCGTGCCACCGTCACCGCCGAGGTCGACTTCGCGCGGGTGGAACAGACCGCCGAAGCCTTCCGTCCGAACCAGGGGCCGGATGCGCCGATCACCGTCCGCGAACAACGCAGCGAAGAAACCAGCGGCCCGGGCGCAGCCACGCCCACCGGCGTGCCCGGCGCCCAAGCCAACCAGCCCCAGGCCGAAGCCGCCGCGCCCATCAACGGCCAGCCCCAGGGGCTGCAGGCGGCAGGCGGCGGTGCCAACGGCGGCAACACGCGGCGCGAGGCGGCCACGCGCTACGAAGTCGACCGCACCGTCACCGTCACGCGCAACGCGGTGGGCAACGTGAAAAGGCTCAGCGCCGCCGTCGTCGTCAACCACAAGACCAACACCGACGCCAAGGGCAAGACCACCACCGTGCCGCTGACCGACAAGGAAATCGAGCAGCTCACGACCCTGGTGCAGCAGGGCATCGGCTTCAACGCCGAACGCGGCGACGCGGTGCGCGTGATCAACGCTCCCTTCCGCACCGAGGTGCCGCCGCCCGAGGAATCGACCCCACTGTGGCAGCAGCCCTGGCTGGTGGACCTGCTCAAGACCGCGGCGGCACCGCTGGCCCTGGCCCTGGTGGCCCTGGTGGTGGTGTTCAAGTTGATTCGCCCGGCCATGGTGCAGGTGCTGGCGCCTCCGCCCCCGGTGCCGGGCAGCGGCCTGAACGAGGTCGTCGGCGATGGCGAAGGCGGCGATGCACTCCTGCCGCCGCCGGTTCCCAAGGCGCTGCCCAAGCTGACGGCACCCGCCAGCAGCGACAAGCTGGAGGCAGCCCGCGTGATGGCCAAGGAAAACCCGGCGGCGGTGGCGAACATCGTGCGCGGCTGGGTCAACGGCGAACCCGCCTGAACGAGGAAAGCGCAAAGCCATGGCATCGGGCAACATGGACGAGAAGGGTCTGGAAAGCGCCGCCATCCTGATGATGAGCCTGGGCGAGGAGCAGGCCGCCGAGGTCTTCAAGCACCTCGCGCCGAAGGAAGTGCAGCGTCTGGGCGAAACCATCGCCCGCATGAAGTCCGTCACGCGCGAACGTGTCGACGAAGTGCTGGAAGACTTCGTGACGGTGGCGGCGTCCGAGCACATGCTCGTGGCCGACAGCAACGAATATGTCAAGGGCGTGCTGCGCAAGGCCCTGGGCGACGAGAAGGCGAACCTGCTGATCGACCGCATCCTGCAGGGCAGCGACGTCACCGGCATCGAGAGCCTGAAGTGGATGGACCCCACCTCGGTGGCCGAACTGCTGCGCAACGAACATCCGCAGATCGTCGCGGCCATCCTCGTCCACCTGGAATTCGACCAGGCCTCCGACGTGCTGAAGCTCTTCACCGAGCGCCAGCGCAACGAGGTGATGGTGCGCATCGCCACGCTGGACGGCATCCAGCCGCTGGCACTGCGCGACCTGAACGAAGTCATGAGCAAGGTGCTGGCCGGCGGTGACCGCAGCCGCAAGAGCAGCCTGGGCGGGGTGAAGACCGCGGCCGAGATCCTGAACATGCTCGGGTCGGCCGTCGAGACCTCGGTGCTCGACTTCGTGCGCGAAGCCGCAGAAGATCATGGACAACATGTTCACCTTCGACGACGTCGAGAAGATCGACGACAAGGGCATCCAGGCCCTGATGAAGGAAGTGCAGAGCGAGAGCCTGGTGATCGCGCTGAAGGGCGCCACGCCGGCATTGCGCGACAAGGTCTTCAAGAACATGAGCAGCCGCGCGGCCGAGACGCTGAAGGAAGACCTGGAGTCGCGCGGCCCGGTGCGCCTGTCCGAGGTCGAGGCCGAGCAGAAGGAAATGCTGAAGATCGTCCGACGTCTGGTCGACGAAGGACAGATCGTGCTGGCAGGAGGCGGTGATGAGCAATTCGTTTAAGGGCTTCAAGAACATTCCGCCGCCACCGGGCAGCAAGGCCGGCACGCCGTTGTCGCGCTTCATCCCGCGCGAGGAGCTGGGCGACTTCGCCAGCTGGAACCCAGGCATCGTGGGCGAACGTCGGCAGACACCGCGCACGGGACACCCGTCATCGCATGTCGAAGACGCAGGCGCCAAACCACCCGAAACCACCGAAGCCGAGTGGCGTGCGCGTATCGCGGCAGGCCGCCAGCAGGGCTACCAGGACGGCTACCGCGACGGCACGGCGGCACTGGAAAGCTTCAAGCTGAACTTCACGAGCCAGGCCACGGCGCAGATCGGCGCCCTGCTCGAAGGCTTCGACAACCAGTTCGCCGCGCTCGACCGCCGGCTGGCGCAGAACATCAGCCAGGTGGCAGTGCAGTTGGCGCAGCAGGTGCTGCGGGCCGAACTGCAGCAGAACCCGGCCGTGGTGGTGGCCGTGGCCACCGAAGCCGTCAACAGCGTGATGCTGAGCGCACGCCACATCACCGTGCATGCGCACCCGTCAGACCTGCCACTGGTGGCGGAAGGTTGCGAGGAAGCCCTGCGCGCGCGCGGCGCCCGCTTGCTGCCCGACGCCAGCCTGGAACGTGGCGGCGTACTCGTGGTGTCCGACGCCGGCACCGTCGACGCGACGCTGGCCACGCGCTGGGCCCAGGCCGCGGCCGCCCTCGGCGCCGACGTGCCCTGGCCGAAGAGCAGTGACCGCGACGAACCCGCGGAAACCCAGTTCTGATGGGCAAGCTGCTGTCCACCGCCGAACGCGTGGAGCGCCGCGACCGCCACTGGCTGCGCTGGCTGGCCGACCTGCAGGAACACGCCGCCGAGACGCAGCCACTGCGCACCGAGGGAACCCTGCTGCGCGTGACCGGCTTGGTGCTGGAAGCCGCCGGCGTGCGCGTGCCGGTGGGCAGCGTGTGCGAAGTGCTCACCCCTGGACAGCGTCCGGTGCTGGCCGAGGTGGTCGGCTTCAGCGGCGATCGCGCCTACCTGATGCCCACCGGTGAACTGCATGGCCTGACCAGCGGTGCGCGCGTGCTGCCGCGTGAAGCCCCGAAAGTACCGCCGCGCTTCGGTACCGACCGCCATCCCTGGCGCCGGCGCGAAGACCGTGGCCTGCACCTGCCGATGGGCGGCGGGCTGCTCGGCCGTGTCGTCGATTCGCACGGCCACCCGATCGACCGCCAGGGCCCGCTGGCCGACGTGCAGCCCGAACCCATGGCCCGCCGCCCGATCAACGCGATGGACCGCGACCCCGTGCGCCTGGCGCTGGACACCGGGGTGCGGGCCATCAATGCGCTGCTGACGATCGGCCGCGGCCAGCGCATCGGCCTGTTTGCAGGAACCGGCGTGGGCAAGAGCGTGCTGCTGGGCATGATGGCGCGCTACACCGCGGCCGATGTCATCGTCGTCGGTCTGATCGGCGAACGTGGCCGCGAAGTGAAGGAGTTCATCGAGGACATCCTGGGCCCCGAGGGCCGCAAGCGCAGCGTCGTGGTGGCCGCACCTGCCGACGCACCGCCGCTGGTGCGCATGCAGGGTGCGAGTTATGCCACCGCCATCGCTGAACACTTCCGCGACCGTGGCCAGCATGTGCTGTTGCTGATGGACAGCCTGACGCGCTATGCGATGGCGCAGCGCGAGATTGCCCTGGCCATCGGCGAACCACCAGCGACCAAGGGCTACCCGCCCAGCGTCTTCGCCAAGCTGCCGCAGCTGGTGGAACGCAGCGGCAACGGCTTGCACGGGGTGGGCAGCATCACCGCCTTCTACACCGTGCTGAGCGAAGGCGACGACCCGCAGGATCCGATCGCCGACGCCGCGCGCGGCATCCTGGACGGCCACATCGTGCTCAGCCGGGAACTGGCCGAAAGCGGCCACTTCCCGGCGATCGACGTGGAAAAGAGCGTCTCGCGCGTGATGGGCGCCGTGGTGCCGCCCGACCAGGTGCTGGCCGCACGCCGGCTGCGCCAATGGCTGGCGAAAGTGAACAAGGCCCGCGACCTGATCCAGTTGGGCGCCTACAGCCCCGGCAGCGACCCCGACCTGGACACCGCCGTACGCCAGCAACCGCAGATCGAGGCCCTGCTGCAGCAAGGCATGCACGACCGTGCCGGCATGGACGCCAGCCGCGCCCAGCTGCGTGCGGTGACGGGGCTGTGAGATGACTCAGGCACTGACCACCCTGCTGGCCCAGGCCGAGCGCCAGCGCGACCAGGCACTGGCCGACCTGGCCCGTGCGCAGAACCACGCCCTGCGCCTGCAGGCCCAGGCCGAACAACTGCACCAGTACCGCAGCGACCTGCGCCAGCGCCACCCGGCCGGCAGCGGCAACGCAGCGGCCATGGACAGCGTGAACGTGCACCAGAGCTTCTCGGGTCGACTGCAGGACGTCATCGACCAGCAGCATGCGCAGCGCCTGGCTGCGCTGGCGCAGGTCGAGCGCCTGCGGCTGGCCCTGCTGCCGCTGGAGCTGCGCGTGGCCTCGGTGCGCAAGCTGCTGGGCCGCCGTGCCGAAGCTGCGCTGCGCGTGCAGCAGCAACGCGAGCAGCGCCAGACCGACGAGACGGCTCTGCGCCCCGGCCGCGGCGACCCCTGGAACACCCGGTCTGGCGACAGCACCCATGGCCCGCCAGTCGTTCCTGTGCGCTGAGCCCCACACCGATCCGCCATCACCTTTTTCAGAGCGCCTGTTCGGCGCACCATCCACCGCCCGGAGGCCCACGATGATTCGTCCCATGCCTTTCAGCCCCACCGTGGTTTTCACGGCCCCCGTCCAACCCAGGCGGGAAGCGGCGCGTACACCCGAGCCGCCCGAGGCGCCCACCCCTGACCCGTTCAACCGGATGGTCACGCAGCAGCGCGATGCAGCCCGCCTCGCGGCCTCCAAGGCGGCGGCTCAGACCGCGCCACCGACACCGGCGCAGCCGCCGACCAGAGCCCCGAGGCCCGAGCCCGGCACCCCATCGGCGCTGGGTGTGTACCCCAGGCCCGAGCCATTGCCCGATGAGCAAAAGGTGGCCGACCCGGGCGGCCTGGAGGCCGATACGCCCGCACAGCCCGAGCCCGACGAGAAGACCCGAGTCCTGAAACGCGCTCCGCTCGGTCCTTACACTGCCGAGAACCAGCCGGCACCGCTGCTGACCAGGCCGACCGTCGTCGATCCCGACAAGTTGGCCACGCACGACATGCCCGGAAAGTTCGACAAGGATGCGGACGCGCTGAAGAAGCTGTTCAAGGCCTCGACGAACCCCACGCCGGCCAGGTTGCCCGCGATCCCGGCCGAGGACCCGCCAGCAAGCCAGGTGGGCAACCCGCCCGAACAGTTGCCGGGCAAGCCGAACGACGTGCCCTCGACGCTTCCGATCATCGAGGTGCCGGTCGAATTCATGCCCGCGGCCGCCACTCCTGCCGCGAAGGAAGAGTCCGCCACCCAGGCGTTGCAGAAATTCATCGCCGAGTCCCTGCCCGACAGCCTGGGCAAGCCTGCAGGTGCGGGCGAAGGCAGCAAGCTGGCGGCCGACCCGCTGGCCACGGCTGCTCCCATCCAGCTTGCAGCCCTGCCGGCAGCGGCCGCCAGCCTGGCCGCTGGCGCTGGCGCTGGCGCTGGCGCTGGCGCCAGCGCCAGCGCCACCGCAGACGCCGCTCCGGCCAGCGCCGCAGCGGCGTCGCCGACCCTGGCCGCCGTCGGCAGCGGCGCAGCCGCGCCATTCGCCGCGCTCACCCGCAGCGCCAGCATCGATGCCCGGCCCGGAACCGAAGCCTTCGAATCGAAGTTCAGCGCCCAGGTCGCGGTGTGGGTTCGCGAAGGCGTGCAGCAGGCCCAGTTGCAGCTGAACCCGGCAGAGCTGGGTCCGGTGCGGGTGGCGATCCTGCTCGAAGGCGCCGCCGCCCAGGTGAGCTTCACCGCCGAGCATGCACTGACACGCCAGGCCCTGGAACAGGCCCTGCCCACGCTGGCGGGCAGCCTGGCAGAGGCCGGCTTCACGCTGGCCGGTGGCGGCGTGTTCGACCAGGCCCGGCAGCCGGCAGGTGCGCCCGACAACGACAGCCGCCGCAGCCTGGCAGATGGCTCCAGCATCGACGGCGAAGAAGGCAGCGCAGCCATGGCTGCTGCCGTGGCCAGACCGCGCGGCATGGTCGATCTGGTGGCCTGAACGCGACCCGGCGGGGCCGGGGAAGCTGGCTTTTCGAGCCGCTTTTCAGGCCTTGGAGCAGGTGGGTCGGTCTCAATAATGGTCTGAACCGGCCGAACCGCCCGGCTTGTGCTGCCCCCCGCAGCATGCCGCGGGCGGCAGCCCCTAGGAGACCCGATGTCCACCGCCGCTGTCGACGCTGCACCGCCCAAGAAGGGCAACAAGAAGCTGATCATCATCATCGCCGCGGCCGTGCTCGTGCTGCTGATCGGCGGCGGCGTGACCGTGATGATGATGAAGAAGAGCGCTGCCGCTGCGGCCGAGGCTGCTGAAGCCGAAGAAGACGGCGAAGGACCGGCGAAGAAGCCCAAGGCTGCGTCCAAGGACCCCAAGCAGGCGCCCGTCTTCGTGCCACTGGATCCGTTCACGGTGAACCTGGCCGACCGCGATGCCGAACGCTATGCCCAGGTCGGGATCACGCTGGAAGTCGCCGACGCGACGATGGACGCGCAGATCAAGGCCTACATGCCGATCATCCGCAACAACATCCTGCTGGCCCTGTCGGACAACACCGCTGCCGAACTGATGGATCGCGCAGGCAAGGCGAAGCTGGCCGGCCGCATCCAGCGCGAGACCTCACGTGCCCTGGGGGTCGAGATCGAGGAAGACCCGCCCGAGAACGAAGAGTTCGCCGACGAGGAAGCGCCAAAGAAGAAGCGCAGGAAGAAGGCCGCCGAACCCGAGCTGCCGATCACCGCCGTGCACTTCTCGAACTTCATCATCCAGTGAACACCTGCGCATGAACCAGCAGATTCTTTCGCAGGACGAGGTCGATGCCCTGCTGCAGGGCATCACCGGCGAAAGCCAGAAGCTCGAGCAGGAAGAGGTCTCGGCAACCGGCATCCGCGACTACGACCTGTCCAGCCAGGAACGCATCGTCCGCGGCCGCATGCCGACGATGGAGGTCATCAACGAGCGCTTCGCCCGCAACATCCGCATCGGCCTGTTCAACTTCATCCGCAAGAGCCCCGAAGTGAGCATCGGCGGCATCAAGGTGCAGAAGTTCAGTGCCTTCCTGCGCGAGATCGTGGTGCCCACGAACTTCAACATCGTCAACGTCAAGCCGCTGCGCGGCAACGGCCTGATCGTCTGCGACCCGAGCCTGGTGTTCGCCGTCATCGACGCGCTGTTCGGCGGCGTGGGCAAGTACCACACCCGCATCGAGGGCCGTGACTTCAGCCCGACCGAGCTGCGCGTCATCCTGCGCCTGGTCGAGGTCATCACGGCCGAGTTCAAGAAGGCCTGGATGGGCATCTACCCGGTCGAGCTGGAATACCAGCGCAGCGAGATGCAGCCGCAGTTCGCCAGCATCGCCACGCCCAGCGAAATCGTGGTGGCCACGAACTTCACGCTGGAGATCGGCGAGACCACGGGTTCGGTGCACTTCTGCATTCCCTACAGCACGCTCGAGCCCATTCGCGACGTGCTCTACAGCACCATCCAGGGCGACTCGGCCGAACCCGACCGCCGCTGGATCAACCTGCTGAAGACGCAGATCCAGTCGGCCGAGGTCGACCTGGTGGCCGAGCTGGCCACCGCGCCGGCCACGGTCGAGCAGCTGCTGGCCTTCAAGCCGGGCGATTTCATCGAACTCGACCTCGACCCCATGATCCAGGTCAAGGTCGACGGCGTGCCGGTGCTGGACTGCCATTACGGCACCAGCAACAACCGCTACGCGCTGAAGGTGGACCGCCTGATCACGAGTTCCAACCTGTCCTGGATCGGCGAGACCAACACCAATGGCTGACACCGACGACACCGCGGGCATGTCCGAAGAGGACAAGATGGCCGCCGAATGGGCTGCGGCCCTGGCCGAGAGCAAGCCCTCGGGCAACGACACCGCCAGCGAAGTGGCCATGCCGGCCGAAAGCGTGGCGCCTGCCGCGTTCACGAACTTCAAGGACAGCGCGCCGGTCGGGGCCACCGGCAACGACCTGAACATGATCCTGGACATCCCCGTCCAGCTGACCGTGGAACTGGGCCGCACGCGCATTCCCATCAAGCACATCCTGCAGTTGGCGCAGGGCTCGGTGGTGGAGCTGGAGACCATGGCCGGCGAGCCGATGGACGTGCTCGTCAACGGCTACCTCATCGCCCAGGGCGAGGTGGTGGTCGTGAACGACAAGTTCGGCATCCGCCTGACCGACATCGTCACGCCCAGCGAACGCATGCGCCGCCTGTCGCGCACATGAGCTCGAGCGCCGCGCTGACCGCAGGACTGTGGTTCGTCGCCATCCTGGCGGCGATACCGCTGTGCCTGTGGCTGCTCAAGCGCACCCCCATCGGCCAGGGTGGCGGGGCGCCAGGCACGCCGCGCACGGTGGCCGTGCTGCCCTTGTCTGCCCAGCAGCGGCTGGTGACGGTGGAAGTCGGCCAGGGCGAGGAAAGGCTGTGGCTGGTGCTGGGTGTCAGCGCCCAGGGCATCAGCACGCTGCACACCATGTTGCCGCAGGCCGGCCCGGCGCAGCAAGCGCCGCCGCCGGCCGCGGCCTTTGCGCAGCTGCTCGGCCGGCTGCGCCAGGGCGGTGCTGCCAGTCAGCCCCCGGGGCCGACATGAACAGCAGCACCTGGTCCCTGCGCAGCCTGGCTGCGGGCCTGCTGCTGCTGGCCACCCCGGCCATCGCCCAGCAGGCCGGCGGGCTGCCGCTGATCACTGCCCAGGGCCCGGGCGGCACCAGCTATTCGGTGCCGATCCAGACCCTGCTGTTCTTCAGCGCCCTGTCGTTCCTGCCGGCGATGCTGCTGCTGATGACGGGCTTCACGCGCATCGTCATCGTGCTGAGCCTGCTGCGCCAGGCCCTGGGCACGCAGGCCGCACCGCCGAACCAGGTGATCATCGGCCTGAGCCTGTTCCTGACCTTCTTCGTCATGGCGCCCACCTTCGACCGCGTCTACGAGCAGGCCTACGCGCCGTTTGCCGCCGGCACCATGCCGGCCGAAGAAGCCTTCGCCAAGGGCATCGTGCCGATGCGCGAATTCATGCTGAAGCAGACGCGCCAGAGCGACGTGCAACTGTTCGCCCGCCTGGCCAAGCTGCCGGCCGACGTGAAAGGCGAGGACGTGCCGCTGCGCGTGCTGGTGCCTGCCTTCGTCACCAGTGAACTGAAGAGCGCGTTCCAGATCGGTTTCATGATCTTCATCCCGTTCCTGATCATCGACATGATCGTCGCCAGCGTGCTGATGAGCCTGGGCATGATGATGCTGAGCCCGGTACTCGTGGCCCTGCCCTTCAAGCTGATGCTGTTCGTGCTGGCCGATGGCTGGAACCTGCTGCTGGGTTCGCTGGCCGCTTCCTTCGTCACCTGAACCCGCCCACACCATGGATGCACAACAAGTCCTTGCTGAAGGCCAGAACGCGCTGCTGATGCTGCTGTTCGTCAGCGCGCCGATCCTGCTGGTGGTGCTGGTGGTGGGCCTGCTGGTCAGCATCTTCCAGGCCGCCACGCAGATCAACGAGGCCACGCTGAGCTTCGTGCCGAAGATCATCGCAGCAGTGGCGGTGATGGTGTTTGCCGGGCCGTGGATGATGAGCACGCTGGTCGAATTCCTGCAGCGCACGCTGCAGTCGATTCCCGCGGCCGTGGGTTGAGCCAGCCGCTTCAGCGCCTGCCCGCACGATGATCAGCTTCAGCGAAGCGCAGATCCTGGCCTGGGTCACGCCGCTGATCTGGCCCTTCCTGCGCGCGCTGTTCCTGTTCGCGGCCTTGCCGGTGCTGGGCACGCGCCTGGTGCCCACGCGCGTGCGCATCGGCCTGGCCGCCTTCGTGGCGCTGGCAGCGCAGCCCTCCATGCCCGAAGTGCAGCAGGTGCCGCTCGATTCGGCCCTGGCGGTGCTGCTGGTGGCGCAGCAAGCCGTGATCGGGCTGGCTCTGGGTTTCGCGGTGCGCCTGGTCTTTGCCGCGCTGGAGTTCGCAGGCGAGATCATCGGCCTGCAGATGGGCCTGAACTTTGCCGGCTTCTTCGACCCGCTGTCGGCCAGCACCGCCACCGCCACCAGCCGCTTCTTCGGGACGCTGGTGTCGTGGCTGTTCATCGTCGTGAACGGTCACCTGCTGGTGATCATGGCCCTGGTCGACAGCTTCAGCGCCTTCCCCATCGGCCCCGAACCCTTTGCCTTCCTGCGCAGCACCCTGCCGCACCAATGGGGGGCCGAGGTCTTCAGCACCGGGCTGTGGATCGCGCTGCCGCTGGTCAGCATGCTGCTGTTCGTAAACCTGGTGCTGGGCGCCATCACGCGTGTGGCGCCGCAGATCAACATCTTCGCGATCGGCTTCCCGGTGACACTGGGCGTGGGCCTGCTCGGCCTGCTGGCCCTGTTGCCGGCGCTGAACACGCCGTTCATCATGGCGCTGGAACGGCTGCTCCAACAGTTCCGCTAGCGGCGAGGTGGGTGTTCGCCAGCGGTCGGCAGGTCACAGGCCCGATCACGGTCCGGATCGGACCCCAGCGGACCCGCCCCCGGCAGCTCACTGCCGCACCAGCACGTCGCCCTCGACCTTCACGCGTGTGCCGACCGTGACTTCGGGATCCTGCGCATCGTCGAAGTCGCGCGTGGCGCCACCCAACTGGTTGCCGATATCGCCCCCGAGGATGCCACCGGCGGAGGGGCCCAGCGTTTCGCCGGCGGTGGAGTAGGCTTGGCCACGATGCGCCTCGAACCCACGGATTGCCCATGCCTGCCCTGATCGCCGGTGCCACCGGCCTCGTCGGCCGCGAACTCGCCCGTCACTGGACCGGTCCAGGCGAGCTGCTGATGCTCTTGCGCAAGCCCGCGAAAGCACCGGCCGGCCCGCGCCTGCGGCCAATGCAGGTGGACTTCACCACCCTGCCCGACCTGCCCGCCGCCCATGAGGCTTACTGCTGCCTGGGCACGACGATCGCCCAGGCGGGGTCGAAAGCCGCCTTCCGGGCCGTCGACTTCGACGCCGTGCTGGCCTTCGCCAAGGCTGCCCGCAGAGCCGGCGTGCGCCACTTCGGCCTGGTGTCGGCACTGGGCGCGAACTCCGGGGCCAGCGGCTTCTACGCCCGGGTCAAGGGCGAAGCCGAAGAAGCCCTGGCCACGCTGGGTTTCGACAGCCTGACCTTCGCCCGGCCTTCGCTGCTGGCCGGCGACCGCGGGGCGCTCGACCAGCCGCCACGCCGTGGCGAAAGGCTGGGCCTGGCCCTGGCCTTGCCGCTGGGCCGGCTGGTACCGGCCGCATGGCGCCCCATTCAGGCGGCCTTCGTGGCCCGCGCGCTCTTGCGTGCCGTGCGCGAAGGGCGGCCGGGCCGCCGCGTCCTGACATCGTCGGAAATGCAGACCCTGGGAGCCCCATGAACATCAGCTTTCTCGGTGCCGCCGACGGTGTCACCGGTTCACGCCATCTCGTCGACACCGGCACGCAGCGCATCTTGCTGGATTGCGGTCTGTTCCAGGGCTGGAAGCTGCACCGCGAACGCAACTGGCAGCCGCCCGGACCCTTGCTGCAGGCCGACGCCGTGGTGCTGAGTCATGCTCACCTGGACCATAGCGGCTGGCTGCCGGCCCTGGTGGCGCATGGCTGGCGCGGGCCGGTGTTTGCTTCGCCCGCGACCTGCGAGCTGGCTGCGGTGCTACTGCTGGACAGCGCCCATCTGCAGGAAGAAGACGCACGCCGCGCCAACCGCTATGGCACCAGCCGCCACGACAAGGCCTTGCCGCTGTACACCCGTGCCGACGCCCAGCGCGCCATCGCGCAGTTCGTCCCGCTGACACCTGGCCGGGTGCAGCGGGTGGGCGGCGCTGGCGGTGCCACGTTGAAACTCACTCCCGTGGGTCATCTGCTGGGGGCCTGTGCGGTGACGCTGTCGGCGGCCGGCCGGCATGTCGTGTTCTCGGGCGACGTCGGTCGCCGGCACGACCTGCTGATGCCGCCGCCCCAGACCGCCGACCTGGCCGAGGCCGCCGACGCCCTGATCATCGAATCGACCTACGGCAACCGCAGCCACCCCGCCGAAGACGCGACCGGACAGCTGGCCGAGATCATCCGCCGCACGGCAGCACGGGGCGGCTCGGTGCTGATGCCGGCCTTCGCCGTCGGCCGCGCGCAGGCCCTGCTGTTGCTGGTTCAGCGGCTGAAGCGCCAGGGCACCATCCCGGCCAGCCTGGCCGTCTACCTGGACAGCCCGATGGCCCAGCAGGCCACGCAGCTGTACCTTCGCCATGGCGCGCTGCTGCGTGTGCCGAAGGCCGAACGCGCCAGCCTGTGCGACGGCCTGCGCCAGGTGACCAGCGTTGCGCAAAGCACGCGGCTGTCGGCCAAGCTGGCGGGCCGGGGATTCCCGGCGCTGGTGATCTCGGCCAGCGGCATGGCCACCGGCGGTCGCGTGCTGCATCACCTGAAGGCGATGGCGCCCGACCCGCGCCACGCCATCGTGCTGCCGGGCTTCCAGGCCGGCGGCACGCGCGGTGCACGGCTGGTGGCGGGCGAGAGCGAAATCAAGATCCACGGCGAATGGGTGCCGGTGCGGGCCGAGGTGGTGCAGCTGCAGGGCCTGTCCGGCCACGCCGACGCCAACGAGCTGATCGACTGGGCGCGGCAATTGCGCCAGCCGCCGCGGCAGACCTTCGTGGTGCACGGCGAACCCGACGCCGCCGACACCCTGCGCACCCGCATCCAGCGCGACCTGGGCTGGGCCGTGCGTGTGCCGGGCTTCGGCGAGAGCGTGGCGCTGTAGCGGAACTCGATGGCCCCGCCAGACTTCTGGGCCAACGCCACCGGCCTGGCCGCAGCGCTCGGCGGCGGGCTGCTCATCGGCCTGGAGCGCGAACGCCGCAAGCGCGGCACCGAACAGGGCCCGGGCCGCCCGCCCGCGGGCATCCGCAGCTTCGCGCTGGCCGCGTTGGGCGGCGGCATCGCCCAGACGCTGCAGCAGCCCTTGCTGGTGGCCCTGGGCGGCGCGATGGTGGCAGTGCTGGTGGGCATTGCCTACTGGGCCAGCCGGCAGCCACCACCGCCCGGATCACCACCGCCCGACCCCGGCCTGACGACCGAGCTGGCGCTGTTCATCACCTACCTGGTGGGCGTGCTGGCGGTGCAGCAACCGGTGCTGGGTGCTGCCGCTGCCGCGGTGGTGGCCACGCTGCTGGCAGCCCGGGAACGCCTGCACCGGTTTGCCATCCGCGCCTTGAGCGACGCCGAATGGCACGACGCCCTGCTGCTGGCCGCACTGGTGCTGGTGCTGCTGCCGCTGGCACCTTCCACGCCGTTGCCGGGCCTGGCCGGCCTGAGCCCGCGCACGCTGCTGGGGCTGATGACGCTGATCCTGGGTCTGCAGGCCGCCGGGCACGTGGCCTTGCGGTTGCTGGGTCCGCGCGCGGGGCTGGCGGGGTCGGGGGCGATATCGGGCTTCGTTTCCAGTACCGCGACGATCGCCTCGATGGGGATCAGGGCCAAGGCCGAGCCGGCGCTGGCCGCGGGCTGCACCGCCGGTGCGATCTTCTCGACCGCGGCCACCTGGGTGCAGGTGATGCTGCTGCTGGGTGCCACGGCGCCATCGGCCGCTGCCTTGCTGGCCCCGGGCGTGCTGGCCGGGTTGCTGACTGCGGCGCTGACAGGCGCCTGGGCGCTGTGGCGCACCCAGGCGGGTGGCGCCGCCGACCCGCTGTCGGCACGAAACCCGCCTGCGGCGCCAGGTGCCGCCACCCCGGGCCCGCTGCGCCTGCGCGAAGCCCTGGTGGTGACCGTGCTGCTGACCGCCGTGGCCCTGGCCGTGACCTGGGCCCAGGCACGCTTCGGTTCGGCCGGTCTGCTGGCCAGCACGGCGCTGGGCGCGCTGGCCGATGCCCATGCTCCCGTGGCCGCGCTCGGCGCGCTGGCAGCGGCGGGGCAGATCGACGCGACCGCCGTGCGCGACGGCACGCTGGTAGCCGTCGCGGCCAACGCCTGTACCCGCAGCATCACGGCCTTCGTGGCCGGGGGGCGCGGGTACGGACTGCGGGTCGGGGCTTCCCTGCTGGCGTCCACGGCGGCTGCGGCAGGCGTGACGCTGCTGGCGGCCTGAAGCACTTCGGGCCATGGCCCGCCGGGAGTCGGCAGGGCGCCGCCTAGAATCTGGCGGATGCAAACCGTCTGGATCGTGCTGGCCTTGCTGGGCGCCTACCTGGTGGGCTCGCTGTCCTTCGCCGTCATCTTCAGCCGGGCGCTGGGCCTGGCCGACCCGCGCAGCTATGGCAGCAAAAACCCGGGCGCAACCAACGTGCTGCGTTCGGGCAATCGCAAGGCAGCGCTGCTGACCCTGGCCTTCGACGCCTTGAAAGGCTATGTGCCGGTGCTGCTGTGCCTGATCTACGGGCCGCGCGTGGGCCTGGGCGCCACGGTCGCGGCCTTCGTCGGCCTGGCTGCGTTCATCGGCCACCTCTACCCCGTGTTCTTCCGCTTCCAGGGCGGCAAGGGTGTGGCCACCGCCGCAGGCGTGCTGGTGGCGCTGAACCCGCTGCTCGGGCTGGCCACGCTGGCCAGCTTCGGCCTGATCCTGGCCTTCAGCCGCTACGTGTCGCTGGCCTCGATCGTCGCAGCCGTGTTTGCACCTTTCTACCAGGCGCTGATCTGGGGCCCGGGCCTGGCGCTGCTGGCCCTGGTCGCGATGAGCCTGCTGCTCGTCTGGCGCCACGAAGGCAACATCCGCAAGCTGCTGGCCGGCACCGAAAGCCGCTTGGGCAGCAAGGCCGGCCAGCCGCCCCCCGGCACCCCCGCCACCAAGCCACAACCCCACCGCAAAGGACATTCCTGATGGTTCAGAGATTCGACGTCGGCACCCGCCTGTCCGAAATGGCCGTGCACAACGGTGTCTGCTACCTGGCCGGCCAGGTAGCCGCCGATGGCTCGCAGGACATCAGCGGCCAGACCCGGCAGGTGCTGGCCGCGGTTGATGCGCTGCTGGCGCGCGCCGGCACCGACAAGCGCAAGATCCTGATGTGCCAGATCTACATCAAGGACCTGGCCGATTTCCCGGCGCTCAACGCCATCTGGGAAGCCTGGGTACCGGCCGGCCATGCGCCCCCGCGTGCCACGGTGCAGGCCCATCTGGCCAAGCCGGAATGGCGGGTCGAGATGGTGGTGACGGCGGCACTGTGAACACCGAAACCACGACCGGGCGCGCACCGATTTCGCGCTGGTCCCTGCTGGGACTGGGCGCGCTGCTCTTTGCAGTCAGCACGGTGCAGACTTGGTGGGCCGACCGCTACGACAACCGCCTGGGCGACAGCGTCGCGGCGCTGGCTGCGCCCGGCGACATCCGCATGCTGTCGTCGGAAACCTGCGCCATCTGCCAGCTTGCGCGGCAGTGGCTGGCGGAACACCAGGTCCCGTTCAGCGAATGCATGGTCGAGCGTGATCCGGTCTGTCGCGCCGACCATGAAGCCACCGGCGCCCCCGGCACACCGGTGTTTCTGGTCCGGGGCCAGACCCAGGTCGGTTTCAGCGCCGAAGCGCTGAAGCAGGCGCTGGAACGCGCACCACCGCCCGGTGGCAGCCCCTTAAAGAACCTCTGAGGCGTAGTCCGCCAGGCGCGAGCGCTCGCCGCGCGCCAGCGTGATGTGGCCGCCATGCGGCCAACCCTTGAAGCGGTCCACCGCGAACGTCAGGCCGCTGCTGCCTTCGGTGAGGTAAGGGGTGTCGATCTGCGCCAGGTTGCCCAGGCAGATGATCTTGGTGCCTGGGCCGGCGCGCGTGATCAGCGTCTTCATCTGCTTGGGCGTGAGGTTCTGCGCCTCGTCGATGATGACGAACTTGTTCAGGAAGGTGCGCCCGCGCATGAAGTTCAGGCTCTTGATCTTGATCTTGCTGCGCACCA
>LNFM01001636.1_pt1 | contig 49938 bp, 42 predicted proteins | sample 596031 | NCBI WGS metagenome assembly LNFM01 (sample SAMN04254537, study PRJNA301005) | activated carbon metagenome | isolation source: dual media filters at the Ann Arbor, Michigan drinking water treatment plant | place: USA: Ann Arbor | reverse complement strand
TTCCTGGAGAGCGTCATGGCACGCGTCTGTCAAGTCACCGGCAAGCGCCCGATGGTGGGCAACAATGTTTCGCACGCGAACAACAAGACCAAGCGTCGCTTCCTGCCCAACCTGCAGTACCGCCGGTTCTGGGTCGAGAACGAGAACCGCTGGATCCGCCTGCGCATCAGCAACGCGGCCCTGCGCCTGATCGACAAGGTGGGCATCGAGAAGGTCGTCGCCGACCTGCGTGCCCGCGGCGAAATCTGAACACCTAGGAGCACACCATGGCCAGCAAAGGCGGACGCGAAAAGATCAAGCTGGAGTCGACAGCCGGCACCGGGCACTTCTACACGACGAGCAAGAACAAGAAGACCACGCCCGAGAAGCTCGAATTCCTGAAGTTCGACCCCAAAGCGCGCAAGCACGTCCTCTACAAGGAAGTGAAGCTGAAGTAAGGGCTGCGCCCGATCAACAAAAAACCCGCCGAGGCGGGTTTTTTGTTGGCCTCAAGCAAAGCCGCGGATCCGGCTCTGCCGGTCCGCTGGCGAACGGCCCCCTCGGGGGGTACCGAGCGCCAGCGAGGTCGGGGGCCTAACGAACGACGGCGATCTGCTCGCGCTTGCCACCCTTGTAGGTGAAGAGCGTCAGCGCGCCGTTCTTGATGTCACCCTTGGCGTCGAAGCCGATCGTGCCCGTCACGCCCTTGTAGCCGTCGGTCTTGGCCAGCACGGGCAGGTACTTGGCCGGCTCGGCGGAACCCGCCTTGACCATGGCCGCGACCATCACGTTCACCGCGTCGTAGACGTAGGGCGCGTAGATCTGGACGTCGGCGTTGAACTTCTTCTTGAAGGCGACCTTGAAGTCTTCGAGGCCCTTCTTGGCTTCGCCGTCGACGCCGCCGGCTTCGGCGCACACGACCTGGCCGTCACCCATGGTGCCGGCGGCCAGCTTGGGCAGTTCGCCCGTGCAGATGCCGTCGCCACCCATGAACTTGGCCTCGATGCCCAGTTGCTTCATCTGGCGCAGCATCGGGCCCGCGACCGCGTCCATGCCGCCGAAGAAGACCACGTCGGGCTTCTTCGCCTTCAGGCTGGTCAGGATGGCGGTGAAGTCCGTCGCCTTGTCGCTGGTGAACTCACGACCCACCGTCTTGCCGCCCGAGGCCTTGACGGCCTTCTCGAACTCGTCGGCCACGCCCTGCCCGTAGGCGGTGCGGTCGTCGATGACGGCCACGCTCTTGCCCTTCAGGTCCTTCACGGCGTAACGGCCCAGGGTGCCGCCCAGGTGCACGTCGTCGGCCACGACGCGGAAGGCCGTCTTGTAGCCATTACGCGTGAACTTCGGGTTGGTGGCAGAGGGGCTGATCTGCGGGATGCCGCCGTCGCTGTAGATCTTCGACGCAGGGATGGAGGTGCCGGAGTTCAGGTGACCGACCACGCCATTGACCTTGCTGTCGACCAGCTTCTGCGCCGCGGCCGTGCCCTGCTTCGGGTCGCCGGCGTCGTCTTCGGCCAGCAGTTCGAACTTCGCCTTCTTGCCGCCGATGGTCACGCCCTTGGCGTTGAGCTCGTCGATGGCCATGCGGGCACCCATCTCGTTGTCCTTGCCCAGGTGGGCGATGCCGCCGCTGGTGGGCCCGACGTGGCCGATCTTGACGACCAGGTCCTGCGCATAGACGGAACCACCGAGCACGAGGGCCGTGGCACCGACGATCAGGTTCAGCTTGAATTGCATGCAAATACCTCCAGAAGGGATGTTGTCGCTCGGGTGAGTGCGGAAAAACCGTGCGCGGGACGATAACGCAAATGGTCGAGCGCCCCAAGGGGAACGGCGTGCCGGCGCTGCGGTCATGCCACGGCGCCAGTCCACAACGCGCCAAGCCCGGATGCGGCCGACAGGGCGGGCACGCCGCTATTCGTCGGCACGGCGCTGCAAGGCGCGGTCCACGGCCTCCTGCACCAAGTCGCGCACCGCGACGGAGAGGTTCGCGCGGGTGTCGCGTATCAGCCCATCGGCGGCGCGCGCCAGCGCCGGCGCCAGGGCCTCGCGCAGACGCGACTCGAGCAGCATGTCGATGCGCGGCATCAATTCCGACAGCACCTGGCCGACGACGGCATCGACGTCGATTGCAGGCGGCGGAGCTGGCCGTTCGACCGGCGGCGCAGCCACTGCGCTGCCGGACGGGTCGACCCCCGGGACGTCGACCGATGCCTCCTGCGCCAGTGCCTCCGCCGCCGTGGCCACCTGGGCTTCGGTGTCGGGCTCGACGGGCGCGGCGAAGACCTCTTCCGCCTCCAGCCCGGTCAGCACGAAGTCGTCGGCCATCGCCGGCGTCACCGGGTCTGCCGCCACGTCCGCCGCAGGCGCAGCGAACGCGTCCGCCAGGTCCACTTCCGACGGCAAGTCCAGCACCGGCTTGGCTGCGGCGCCCTCGCCCAGCGCGGCCTCGTCCCCGAGCCGATCGGCATCCGCAGGCGCCTTCGCCGGCAGGTTGAGCTCCACGACTTCGGTCAGCGTGGGCACGCGGTCGGCGCTCAGCGGACGGTCGTCAATCACGGGCGGCGCCGGCGGCATGGTGCTTGATTTGCAGACCGGCGGCCTTGTAGGCACGCCAGCGTTCGCGGCCTCGCGCGGCTTCGTCGGGGTCAGCCGAGACGACCTCGATTAGGCGCTGCAGGGCCGCGACGTCGGCAGGTGCGTCGCCGCCCAGGTTGACGACCACGCCCGGCGCGCCGCTGGCCGTGGCATCGGCAGCCAGCCAGACCGGTGTGCGTGCCGCGACCGCATGCGGCGTTCCTGGCACGCGCACGTGGGGCACGAACTCGCGTTCTTCGAAGGTCCACAGCGCACGGTCGAGTTCACGCAGCGTGGCCTCGGGTGCCGTCACCAGCACGCGTGTACCCTGTCGGCAGGCCTTGCGCAGGAGGCGGCAGGTGAAGCCGACGCCGTCGGCCACCCCGGTGTGGAACTCGACCTCGGTCAATGTCCCCACCCGCACGACGCGCCCATGGTGTCGCGCTTCAGCTGGCGCGCGCCAGCACGAAGTGCGTCAGCAGCGGCACCGGCCGGCCGGTGGCGCCCTTGGCCTGGCCCGACTTCCAGGCCGTGCCTGCGATGTCCAGGTGGGCCCAGCGCAGCTTGGCGGTGAAGCGCTGCAGGAACTTGGCCGCGGTGATGGAGCCGCCCGCGCGGCCGCCGACATTGCCCATGTCGGCGAAGTGGCTCTTCAGCGCCTCGTCGTACTCCTCGTCCAGCGGCATGCGCCAGGCGGGGTCGAGCGCCTGCTCGCCGGCGGCCAGCAGTTCGGTGGCCAGCGCGTCGTCGGCGCTGAACAGACCCGAGCGGTGGTGGCCCAGCGCGATGACGCAGGCGCCCGTCAGCGTGGCGATGTCGACCACCACCGCCGGCTTGAAGCGCTCGGCGTAGGTCAGCGCGTCGCACAGGATGAGACGGCCTTCGGCGTCGGTATTCAGGATCTCGATGGTCTGACCAGACAGGCTGGTGACCACGTCGCCCGGCTTGATGGCACGGCCACTGGGCATGTTCTCGCAAGCCGGAATGATGCCGATCAGGTTGACCTTGGCCTTCAGCGCCGCCACGGCCTTCAGCGTGCCCAGCACGCTGGCCGCGCCGCCCATGTCGAATTTCATCTCGTCCATCTCGGCCGCCGGCTTCAGGCTGATGCCGCCGGTGTCGAAGGTGATGCCCTTGCCGACCAGCACCACCGGCGCGTCGGTCTTGGCGCCGCCGTTCCAGCGCGCGACGATGAACTTCAGCGGCTCGTCCGAGCCCTGGGCCACGGCCAGGAAGGAGCCCATGCCGAGCTTCTCGCAGTCCTTGCGGTCGAGCACCTCGACCTTCAGGCCGTGCTCTTTGGCCAGCTTCTTCGCTTGATCGGCCAGGAAGCTGGGCGTGCAGTGGTTGCCCGGGCGGTTGGCGCACTCGCGCGCCAGCGTGGTGCCGTCGGCGATGGCCTGGCCGCGCTGCAGACCGCCCGCCACCACCGCCACGTCGCCCTTGGCGCAGACCAGGCTCACCGCCGCGAGCTTGGCCACCGGCTTGGCGCTGGGCTTGGTCTCGCGGTAGAGGTAGACCGCTTCTTCGACGGCGCCGACCAGCGCCTCGGCCATCGCGGTCGTCCAGGCATGGCCACCGGCCAGGGCCACGGCCAGGGTCTTGGTGCCGCCGCTCTTCAGGGGTGCCAGCGCCGCCAGGACGGCCTTGCGCAGGTTCTTCACCGAACCATCACCCAGCGCCGCGAACACCACCCGCACCGCCTTCACGCCCGCCACGCGGTGCGCGTAGAGCGTGTGGCCCGCCTTGAAGTCGAAGTCGCCTTGTTTCGCCGCAGTGCCCAGGGCCTCGGCGAGCGGGGCCTCGAGGTCCTCGGGCACAGCCTGCCCGGCCACCAGCACCAGCAGGGCATCCGCTGCCAGGCCGGCCAGTCCTGCCGCGCCCGTCACTTGCGTCTTGAAGTCCATAATTCCGCTCACCGCCCAAAGTCCAAGATGTTATTCGATTCAACTGTGCGACGAGAGCTGGCCCGGGGCTTCGGGGCCACGCTCGTGGTCATCCTCACCATCGTGCTGACGATGTTCCTCATCCGCACCGTCGGCCAGGCGGCCAGCGGCAGCGTGGCGCCGCAGGATGTCGTGCTGCTGCTCGGTTATGTGGCCCTCGGCCACCTGCCGACGATGATCGCGCTGAGCCTGTTCGTGGCCGTCGTCGTCACGCTGGGCCGCATGTACCGCGACAGCGAGATGGCGATCTGGTTCGCCAGCGGCGTGGGCCTGACACGCTTCGTGCGCCCTGTGCTGCGCACCGGCTGGCCGGTGCTGCTGGTGGTGGGCGTGCTCACGCTCCTGGTCTGGCCCTGGGGCAACCGCAGCAGCCTCGAACTGCGCGACCGTTACCAGCAGCGCTCGGACCTGTCGCGCGTCACGCCCGGCGTCTTCCAGACCAGCAGCGACGGCCGCCGCGTCTTTTTCATCGAACGCGAGAGCGCCGACGGCGTGAATGCGCGCAACGTCTTCATCCTGCAGCAGCAGGAACGCGGGGAATCGGTGACCTCGGCCCGTGCGGGGCGCCTGGAAAACGTCGGCGATGCCCGTTACCTCGTGCTCGAACGTGGCCAGCGCAACGACACCAACGCGCAGACCCGCGAACGAACGCTGTCCAGCTTCGAGAACTACCGCGTGCTGGCCAGCGACCGCGCGGTGCGTTCGGCCGAGGCGCGCCCGCCGCGCGCCGTGCGCAGCATCGACCTCATCCGCAACCCCACGCCGCGCAACCTGGGTGAACTGACCTGGCGCCTCGGTCTCTTCCTCGGCGCAGCCAACCTGCTGCTGCTGGCCATCGGCCTGGCCGCCACGAACCCGCGCCGCGCCAGCAACTGGAACCTGCTGTTTGCGCTGCTGGCCTTCGTCGTCTACTACAACCTCATCAACCTGACGCAGGCCTGGGTGGCCAGCGGTCGTGTCTCGATGGGTGCGGCCTTGCTGGTGCTGCACGGCGGCGTCTTCGCGGCGGCACTGGCACTGCTGTGGTGGCGCGACCATGCCGCGGTGACGAGCTTCGGCCGTCGCGCGCCGCGGGCGCCCGCGTGAGGTCTGTGCACACCACGCGTGCCACGGGGTCGCAGCGGTGAGGACCGTCCGCCGCCTGCTCTACACCGACATCGTCGCCTCGGTGATGTTCGTGGCCCTGGCCTTCCTGTCGCTGTTCTTCTTCATCGACTTCGTCGACGAACTCGACGGTGTCGGCACGCGCGGGCGCACCGCCGTGCATGCGCTGCTGGCCGCGGCGCTGGAACTGCCCGGGCACCTCTACGAGCTGCTGCCCATCGCGGTGCTCATCGGCACCATCTATTCGCTGGCGCGCATGGCGCAGTCGTCCGAATTCACCATCCTGCGCACCGGTGGCCTGGGGCCCGGTCGCGCGCTGTCGCTGCTGGCCGTGCTGGGCGTGGCCTTCGGCGCGCTGACCTTCGTCACCGGCGACTTCGTCGCACCCGCCAGCGAACGCGAGGCCGTGCTGCTGAAGGCGCGTTTCAGCGGCGGTCTGCAGCTCGGCGGTGCCGGCGCCTGGCTGAAGGAGAAGCGCAGCACGCCCGAGGGTGAGCGCAGCTACTCGGTGAACGTCGCCGGCGCCACGGCAGCGGGCGCGCTGGCCGGCATCCGCATCTTCGAGTTCGACGGCGACGGCCGCCTGGTCTCGCGCACCGAGGCGCGTGAAGGGCGCGTGGGTGACGACGGCAGCTGGCAGCTCGTCGACGTGAGCCAGGCACGCTGGCCGTTGGCGCGCAGTGCCGACGACGCCACGGTGCAGGTCGAGCAGCACGCCACGCTGCGCTGGCCCAGCACGCTGCGCGCGGCCGTGGTCGCCGCGGCCGTGCTGCCCGTAGGCACCATGACCACCGCCGAGCTGTGGCGCTACAGCGTGCACCTCAGCGACCAGGAGCAGGCTTCGCAGCAGCACCAGATCCGCTTTTGGCGCAAGGCGCTGTACCCGCTGGCCTGCCTGGTGATGGTGGCGCTGGCGCTGCCGTTTGCCTACCTGCACGCGCGCGCGGGCAGCACCAGCTTCAAGGTCTTCGGCGGCATCATGCTGGGCATCAGCTTCGTGCTGCTGAACAACCTTTCGGGCCACATCGGCCTGCTGCGCGGCTGGACACCCTGGGTGGCCGCCGCCACACCCAGCCTGCTCTATCTCGCACTGTCGATGGCTGCCTTCGCCTGGCTCGTGCGCTACCGCTGAAAGTGAACGCATCCATGACCACCGGCCTCATCCTCTTCGCCCACGGCGCACGCGACCCCCGCTGGGCGGCGCCCTTCGAGGCCGTCGCGGCGCAGGTGCGCGCGCGCGCGCCCGAAGCCCCGGTGCGCCTGGCCTTCCTCGAGTTCATGACGCCCTCGCTGCCCGAGGCCGGCGCCGACCTGGTGGCCGCCGGCTGCCGCGCCGTGGCCGTGCTGCCGATGTTCCTGGGTGCCGGCGGCCATGTGCGCAAGGACCTGCCGCTGCTGCTGGACGCCATGCGCGCTGCCCACCCCGGCGTCGATTTCAGCCTGCACACGGCCGTGGGCGAGCAGGACCGCGTCATGGCCGCGATGGCCGACGTGGCCGTGCGCACACTGGCGCCGCGCGAGGCCGACGCATGAACCTGCACCAGTTCCGCTTCGTCCAGGAAGCGGTGCGCCGAGACCTCAACCTCACCGAGACGGCCAAGGCGCTGTTCACGTCGCAGCCGGGCATCAGCAAGGCCATCCTCGAACTGGAAGAGGAACTGGGCGTCGACATCTTCGTGCGCCACGGCAAGCGGCTCAAGCGTGTCACCGAACCCGGCCAGCAGGTGCTGAATTCGGTGCAGATCATCATGCGCGAGGTCGCCAACCTCAAACGCATCGGCGAGGAATTCAGCAAGCAGGACGCCGGCACGCTGCGCATCGCCACCACCCACACCCAGGCGCGCTATTTCCTGCCAGAACCCGTGGCCCTGCTGCGCAAGCGCTACCCCAAGGTGCAGGTGGTGCTGCACCAGGGTATGCCGGAGCAGGTGGCGCGCATGCTGCTGGACGACGTGGCCGAGATCGGCCTGGCCACCGAGTCGCTCGAGGCCCACGCCGACCTCATCACCCTGCCCTGCCACGAGTGGCACCACGCGATGGTGGTGCCAGCGGGCCACCCGCTGGCGGCGGTGGAACGGCCGACGCTGGAGCAGCTGGCGGCGCACCCGCTCGTGCTCTACCAGCCCACCATGACCGGCCGCACGCGCATCGACCACGCCTTCGAACGGGCGCGGCTCAAGCCGCTGGTGGCGCTGGAGGCCATCGACTCCGACGTCATCAAGACCTACGTGCGCCTGGGCCTGGGCGTGGGCATCGTCACCGAACTGGCGATGCGCGGCGAAGCCGCCGATGGCGACCTGGCCTGGCGTCCGCTGGGCCACCTCTTCGGACCCAACACCACGCGCGTGGCCTTCAAGCGCGGTGCCTACCTGCGGCAGTTCGTGCTGGCCTTCGCCGAACTGCTGTCGCCCCGCCTCACCCCCAGCCTGCTGTCCCGCGCGATGACGGGCCAGGGCTCGGACTACGAACTGTGAACCCCGACATGACTGCCGCCATGACGCCCGCCATCCACAGCCGCCTGCCCCAGGTGGGCACCACCATCTTCACCGTGATGTCGGCGCTGGCGCAGGACCTGGGCGCCGTGAACCTGGGCCAGGGCTTCCCCGACTTCGAGTGCAACCCGGGGCTGCTCGACCATGTGAACGCCGCAATGCGCGACGGCCTGAACCAGTACCCGCCGATGCCCGGCGTGGCACCACTGCGCGAGGCCGTGGCCGCGAAGGTCGAGGCGCTGTACGGCCGCCGCTACGACGCGGCCAGCGAGATCACCATCACCGCCGGCGCCACGCAGGCCATCCTGACGGCGGTGCTGTGCTGCGTGCACCCGGGCGACGAGGTCATCGTGCTCGAACCCTGCTACGACAGCTACGCGCCGAACATCGAACTGGCCGGCGGCATCGTGGTGCGCGTACCGCTTGCGCCCGGCAGCTTCCGCCCCGACTTCGACAAGATCGCCGCGGCGCTGAACGGCAAAACGCGGCTGATCATCGTCAACAGCCCGCACAACCCCAGCGCCACGGTGTGGACACGCGCCGAGATGGAGCGCCTGGCCGAACTGCTGGCGCCGACGCAGACGCTGCTGCTCGCCGACGAGGTCTACGAGCACATGGTCTACGACGGCGTGCCGCATGTCAGCGCGGCCAGCCTCCCGTCGTTGGCGGCGCGCGCCTTCGTCGTCTCCAGCTTCGGCAAGACCTACCACGTCACCGGCTGGAAGGTGGGCTATGTCGCCGCGCCGGCGGCCCTGACGGCCGAGTTCCGCAAGGTGCACCAGTTCAACGTCTTCACGGTCAACACGCCGATGCAGCATGCGCTGGCGCGCTACATGGCCGACCCCGCCCCCTACCTGGAACTGCCGGCCTTCTACCAGCGCAAGCGCGACCTCTTCCGTGACGGCCTGACACGCACGCGCCTGAAGCCGCTGCAGACCCAGGGCAGCTACTTCCAGCTGGTGGACTACAGCGCAGTGAGCAGCCTGCCCGAGGCCGAGTTCTGCCAGTGGCTGACGCGCGAGGTGGGGGTGGCCGCCATACCGCTGTCGGCCTTCTACGCCGACGGTTTCGAGCAGGGGCTGGCGCGGCTGTGCTTCGCAAAACGCGACAACACGCTGCACGAGGCGCTGCAACGCCTGCGCCGCCTGTAGCGCCGCGCCACGGCGCGCAGGCTCAGCGCCGCGACGGGCGGTCGAGCGTGTCGTCCAACGGCCCGAACAGGCTCGTCGCCGGGCCCGTGTCGGCCGAGAGGTCGAAGTCCAGCGGCTCGGTGGCACGGCCATCGGCGGCGCGCGCGGGCGGTGTATCGGCGCCGGCCGCGGCGATGAAGGGCGCCGGCGAGGTGCTGCTGAACTCGCCGCCGTCGGACAGGGGCAGCAACAGGTCGACGTTGCCCCCGGCCGTGACCTCGCGGTCCAGCAGGTCGCGCGCCAGCGAGTACAGGAAGAGCACCTCGCGGTAGGCCGGCAGGTCGAAGAGCTCACCGCGCGACTTGCGGAAGAGCAGCGCCTCCAGTTCAGCCATCGCGTCCAGCGGCCGCGACCACACCTGCTGCAGCCGCGGAATGACGCCGGGATAGCTGTCCAGCGAACGCCCGGCCTGCAGGTCGACACCCCACTCCGGCGCATAGGCATTGAACCGGTGGTTGAAGCGTGTGCGCGTGCGCTCGTAGTGCTCGCGTTCGCCGCGCCGGTGGTAGATCTCCAGCAGCTTCAGGTAGGGCAGCGGGCTGCCGCCGCCGGTGTTGCGCAGGTGCTCCACGAGCAGGTCGATGGCGGCATCGTCCTGGCCCAGCACGACGAAAAATTCGGCCTGCTGCTCGAGGTCGATCAGCTCCTCGATCGACACGTCGCGCGCGGCCGCAGCGTCGATACTGCCCTGCGGCGGCAGGGGCTCGGTGCGCTGCATCGGGCCTTCGTCATCGGGTTCGGGCTCGGGTTCGGAGGGCGGCCGCACCACCGCGACGGTGCGCGTGGCCGTCAACGGCGGCGGCTGCGTGTCCAGCGGCGCCGGCGCGGGCCAGGCCGGCCGGGAGCGCGCGCGTGTCGCGGCGGCGGCGGGCAAGGTGAGCTCGGAGGTGACGAAGGGGATGGGTGCCGTGGGCAGCTTGCTGGGCGTCAGTTCCGAGGCCGGTCCCGGCGCCGGCACCGCTGCGGCCTGCCAACCCCGCTGGCGTGCACGGTCGGCGGCGTTCAGGCGCCAGGCCAGCCAGGCTGCCAGCGCGGTCAGCAGGAGCACCAGGGCCAGCAGCGGCCAGGTCCAGCGGCTCGACTGTTCGGCGCGCAGCAGGCGATCACGAAGTTGCGTGGCCACGTCTCGGCTGGCGCCCGCTTCCTTGCGCAGGCTGTCGAGGTCGCCTTCCAGGCTGGCGATGCGCGCTGCGGCGACCGATGCCGCAGCAGCCGCGGCACGTGCCGAACTGGCGGCCTGCGCGACGGCGGCCAGGGCCTCGTCGACGGTGGTGGTGGTGGTGCCCGCGGTGGGCAGCACCTCGGCGGCTTCCAGGCGCAGGCGCGGTGTGGCCGCCGGCGCCGGCTCGGCCACGGCCGGCCGCGCCTGGCGGGCGGCGTCGGCGCGGCGTGTGGCCGTGCGGCGCTCGGCGCGCCTTGCCGTGCCCGAGGCCGATGGCCGGGGTGCCGCGGCATCCGGGCGCGTCGCGACGCGCTGCTCGGTCGTGGCGCGGGCCGATGTCGCGGCCGTTGGCGCGGCCGCGGTTGCAGTCCCCGTGTCGGCGGGCGCATCGGCAGAAGGGCTGGTGGCCGAGCCGCCGGGTGCGCCGCCCGTGCCCGCACCAGACACCGCAGCCACATCGACGGGCGTCGCCGCAAAGGCGGGCGCCAAGGCCGCGCCGGCCGGCGTCGCCAGCGCCTGCAGCGGCGGATCGGCAAACACGACATACCGGCGGCTCACGCGCACCGCACCACAATTCACGTTCAGCAACACGCCGACCACGGGTTCATCGACAGCCAGCGTCGTCAGCACGCGCGCACGTGCGCTTTGCGGGCCGGTCATCTCGAGCGCCGTACGCACCGTGCCCGTGGGCAGGCGGCGGTCACCCAGGGCGACCTCGGCGCTCAGGCACTCTGGGGTGAGCAGCTCGTCGGGCTCGAGCCGCACCTGCACCGCAAAGTCCAGCGTCTGGCCCATCACGGCAGCGGCGGCGCCACCCCCCAGACCGGCTGCGCCGGCCGGTCCCAGCAGGGCGGCGGCGAAGACGCCGGCGGCGACGCGCAACAGCCAGCATCGCTTGCTGGTCCTGCCACCGGGTGGGTTGAAACAAGGTGTCACGATGCGAACTCACTCTAGCATGTGCCTTCGCCACTTCCCGGGCCGCGCCGGCACCCATTTCGTGGCCCCTGCCACGCCGGCGCGGCACGCTGCGCCGTGATGCACACGCGCAGTGGGCAGCGTTGCGGCGCAGCCCGCGTTGGACAATGCCTGCCACCATCGCACGCCTGTCGCCTCAGGGACAAAGCATGAGTAGCCCCGCTCTTACCATCGACGAACTGCACAACATCGAGGCGGGTGCGTGGTTCAGCAAGCTCTCCCAGCCCCTGCGGCAGGACATCCTGGCTCGCGGCCGCGTGCGGCGCCTGGCCGATGGCGATGCACTCGCCACGCGTGGCACGCCAGCGGAAAGCTGGTGCGGCGTGGCACGCGGCGCCGTGCGCATCAGCTCGACCTCGCTCGCGGGCAAGCCCATCACGCTGACCTATGCCGAACCCGGCACCTGGTTCGGCGACATCGCGCTCTTCGACGGCCTGCCGCGCACCCACGATGCCGACGCGCATGGCGCCACCACGCTGCTGGTGGTGGCCCGGCACGACTTCAGGGAACTGCTGGCCCGTCACGTCGAGCTCTACGACGCGCTGCTGCGCCTGAACTGCCGGCGCCTGCGGCTGATGTTCGACCAGCTGGAAGACCTCAACACCCGCCCGCTGCAGGCCCGGCTGGCGCGCCAGGTGCTGCTGCTGGCCAAGAGCTACGGCGTGGTGCAGGGCGACGAGATCCGCATCGGCCTGGCGCTGGCGCAGGAAGACCTGGCGCAGCTGCTGGGCGCGTCGCGTCAGCGCGTGAACCAGGAGCTCAAGGGCTTCGAGCGCGAAGGTGCGGTGCGTGTCGAACCCGCGCGGCTGGTGGTGCTGTCGCGCGAGAAGCTGATGGCCATCGCCGGCCGGTGACCGCAGCGGCGGATGACAGCGCCACGGGGCCGCTCCATCATCGGCCCCCGACGAGCCACCAGGACTGAAGCCATGGAGCACTACACCGGCACCAAGCCCGTGGCCGAGAGCCACGCCTTCGACACTTCGGCACTGCAGGCTTACCTGCAAACTGCGCTGACGGGTTTTGCCGGGCCGCTGGCGGTGGAGCAGTTCAAGGGCGGCCAGTCCAACCCGACCTACAAGCTGCTGACGCCCGGGGGCAGCTACGTCATGCGCACGAAGCCGGGGCCGGCGGCGAAACTGCTGCCGTCGGCGCACGCCATCGAACGCGAGTTCCGCGTCATGCAGGGCCTGGCAGGCAGTGCCGTGCCGGTGCCGCGCATGCAGCTGCTGTGCGAGGACGAAGCCGTGATCGGCCGCGCCTTCTACATCATGGACTTCATGGACGGCCGGGTGCTGTGGGACCAGTCGCTGCCCGGCATGACCGCCGCCGAACGCGGCGCGATCTACGGCGAGATGAACCGCGTCATCGCCGCGCTGCACGGCGTGGACGTGGCCGCCGCCGGCCTGGCCGACTACGGCCGGCCCGGCAACTACTTCGAGCGCCAGATCGGCCGCTGGAGCAAGCAGTACCTGGCCTCGGTGACCGAGGAAATCACCGAAATGGACCGCCTGATCGACTGGCTGCCCGCTCACCTGCCGCCCGGCGCCCGCGACAGTCCCGCGCCGGCCATCGTGCATGGCGACTTCAGGCTCGACAACCTCGTCTTCCACCCTACCGAGCCGCGCGTGCTCGCGGTGCTCGACTGGGAACTGTCGACGCTGGGCCACCCGCTGGCCGACTTCAGCTACCACTGCATGACCTGGCACATCCCGCCGGGTGTGTTCCGTGGCATCGCAGGGCTCGACCTCGCCGCGCTCGGCATCCCGTCGGAAGCCGACTACATCCGCCGTTACTGTGAACATACCGGCCGCAGCGACGCCTCGGCGCTGGCCGCCGAGTGGAACTTCTACCTCGCCTACAACCTGTTCCGCCTGGCCAGCATCACGCAGGGCATCGCGCGGCGCGTGGTCGACGGCATCGCCTCCAGCGCACAGGCGCGCGCCACCGGCGCAGCGACGCGCAAGCTGGCCGAGATGGCCTGGGACTTTGCGCGCCGGCACGATGCCAGCACGGGCTGAGCCGCTGCGACAGCACGGACACGACAACAACACAGGAGCAAGACATGGACTTCAGCTACTCCCCGCGCACCCAGGACCTGCAGGCGCGCCTGAACGCCTTCATGGCCGAACACGTCTACCCGGCCGAGGCCGCCTGGGCCGCCGAGATCGAGGCCAACACACAGGCCGGCCGGCGCTGGACGCCGCTGCGGGTCATCGAGGATCTGAAGCCGAAGGCGCGCGCGGCCGGGCTGTGGAACCTGTTCCTGCCGCCGTCCGCGGACGGTTCGCACACCCGCAGCGAAAGCGCGGCGACCGACGCCGAATTCAGCTTCGGGCTGTCCAACCAGGACTACGCGCCGCTGGCCGAGATCATGGGTGCCGTGCCCTGGAGCAGCGAGGTCTTCAACTGCTCGGCGCCCGACACCGGCAACATGGAAACCATCGCGCGCTACGGCACGGCAGAGCAGAAGCAGCGCTGGCTGGAACCGCTGCTCGACGGGAAGATCCGCAGCGCCTTCGCGATGACCGAGCCGGCGGTGGCGTCGTCCGACGCCACCAACATCGAGGCCGACATCCGCCGCGACGGCAACGACTACGTCATCAACGGCCGCAAGTGGTGGACCAGCGGCGCCGGCGACCCCCGCTGCGCGATCTACATCTTCATGGGCAAGACCGACCGCACGGCGCCGCGCCACACGCAGCAGAGCATGATCCTGGTGCCCGCCGACACACCGGGCCTGCAGGTGCTGCGCCCGCTCAGCGTCTTCGGCTACGACGACGCCCCGCACGGCCACATGGAAGTCGACTTCTCGAACGTGCGCGTGCCCGCGTCGAACATCCTGCTCGGCGAGGGCCGCGGCTTCGAGATCGCGCAGGGCCGCCTGGGGCCGGGGCGCATCCACCACTGCATGCGGCTCATCGGCCTGGCCGAACGCGCGCTGAAGCTGATGTGCGAACGCGCCACCCGCCGCACGGCCTTCGGCAAGACATTGGCCCAGCAGGGCGTGACCCAGGAACGCATCGCCGAGGCCCGCTGCATGATCGACCAGGCGCGCCTGCTGACGCTGAAGGCGGCGTGGATGATGGACCGCGCCGGCAACAAGAGCGCCAAGGCCGAGATCGCGATGATCAAGGTGGTGGCGCCGAACATGGCCTGCCAGGTGATCGACTGGGCGATGCAGGTCTTCGGCGGCGCCGGCATGTGCCAGGACACGCCCCTGGCCTACTTCTACACGCTGGCGCGCACGCTGCGTTACGCCGACGGCCCCGACGAGGTGCACCGCAACGCGATCGCGAAGATCGAACTGGGCAAGCATGCGGCGTAAGGCGGCCGGGGCCGCGTCAGCCCGCCGCGTGGCGGGCTATTTCTCGCGCTCGTCGCCGGGCAGCGCGCTCGTCGACCACATGCTGGGCTGCGTGCTCGGCGAGATCGAATCGCTGTCCTCGCTGGCCACGCGGCGTGCCTCGCGCATCGCGGTCTCGAACAGGCGCACCCAGTGCTGCAGCGCCGGCACGTCGGCGTCCTTCAGCGCCGTGCGCAGCATCAGCCGGCCGCGGCCGATCATCAGCACGAAGGGCACTTCCGGGTCGAGCTGCAGCGCGGCCAGCGCGTGCGTCAGCGGGCCTTCCAGCCAGTGCTTGAGCCAGCCCTGGATGCTGGACAGCGCGACGAAGCGCTCGCGCAGCAGCGGCATGTCGGTGCCGGGCAGCTTGGGGAACATCACCAGCCAGCGCATCTCGGGCGGCGTCTGGTTGTCGATGCGCGTCTGCACGCCTTCGACGTACTGGTCGAAGACGGCCTTCTCCATCGCCTCCTGCAGCGTGCGGTTCAGCAGCACCAGCTGCAGTTCGGCACCCAGGCCGAGCTCGGCGCGCAGGCGCAGTTCCTGGCCCTCGATGTAGGGGCGGTGCGACGGGCCCCATTCCAGCCGCCAGGGCGTGGCGCCCAGGCGGCCGTCGATGACGAAGCCTTCCTCGTGCACACCGCGGAAGGTGTACTGCTTGGAAGCAGCCCAGGGCGCAATGCCGTCCCAGCCTTCGGCCGGGGGCGTGGGGCTGCCCGAGAACAAGCGTTTGAAGCCTTCAAGCATGGATTAGAGTCCGTTGAGACTGTGGCCTGAAAGTACCGAAGATGGCCCGACCCGAGGAGCCTGCATGATCGAAGTGTATTCGTGGGCCACGCCCAATGGCCACAAGGTTCACATCATGCTCGAGGAGTGTGGCCTGCCCTACCGCGCGCACGGCGTGGACATCGGCGCCGGTGACCAGTTCAAGCCCGAGTTCCTGGCCATCAGCCCGAACAACAAGATCCCCGCCATCACCGACCCCGACGGCCCTGGAGGCAAGCCGATCCACCTGTTCGAGAGCGGCGCCATCCTGCTCTACCTGGCCGCCAAGACCGGCCGCTTCCTGCCCGACGACCTGGCCGCGAAGTACGACGTGCTGCAGTGGCTGATGTTCCAGATGGGCGGCGTGGGCCCGATGCTGGGCCAGGCGCACCACTTCCGCATCTACGCGCCCGAGAAGATCCCCTACGCCATCGAGCGCTACACCAATGAAGCCAAGCGACTCTACGGTGTGATGAACAGGCGCCTGGCCAAAAGCAAGTACATCGGCGGGCCTGAGTACGGCATCGCCGACATGGCCATCTTTCCCTGGCTGCGCAGTTGGAAGAACCAGGGCATCGATTGGGTCGACCACCCGCACCTGAAGGGCTGGTTCGACGAGATCGCCGCGCGGCCGGCCGTGCAGCGCGGCGTCGAGGTGCTGGCCGACTTGCGCAAGCCCATCACCGACGACAAGGCGCGCGAGGTGCTGTTCGGAAAGACGCAGTACCAGCAGCGCTGAAGCGGAAGGCCCGCGCCAGAGTCGGCTCCTAGAATCACCGGCTTGTGCAGCTGCCCGTAGCTCAACTGGATAGAGCACCAGCCTTCTAAGCTGGGGGTCGCAGGTTCGAGTCCTGCCGGGCAGGCCATGACCGCATCGCCGCAGGCCGCCGCCGCGCTGGACAGGCATACAGTAGGGCATGCCCGCCACGACCCTGGCCCCCGCCCTGCCCTCCGCGTTGCCCCTGCACGGCACCACCGAAGCGCCCGACCTGGCCGCACTCGCCGGCCTGAACGCCGAGCAGCGCGTCGCCGCCACCCATCCGCCGCAGGACCGCGCCTTGCTCGTGCTGGCCGGCGCCGGCACCGGCAAGACCAGCACCCTGGCCGCGCGCGTGGCATGGCTGGTGCAGCAGGGCGCCGACCCGCAACGCTTGCTGCTCATCACCTTCTCGCGCCGCGCCGCCAGCGAGATGGCTACGCGCGCCGGCCGGCTGCTCCACCGCGTGGCCGGTCTGCCGGCATCGGTGGCGCCACCCCACCTGCCCTGGTGCGGCACCTTTCACAGCGTGGCCGCGCGGCTGCTGCGCGAAGACGCGCGCCACGTCGGCCTGGACGCAGGCTTCACGGTGCTCGACCGCGGCGACGCCGAGGACCTGATGACGCAGGCCCGCCAGGCCCAGGGCCTGGCCGAGACCACCGGGCGCACCCGCTTCCCTCTGGCGGCCACCTGCGTGGCCATCCACTCGCGCTGCATCAACACCCGCGCGCCACTGGCCGAGGTGCTGCGCGAACACTTTCCCTGGTGCGCCGTGCACGAACCGGCGTTGGCGCCACTGTTCGCCGCCTACGCCGCGGCCAAGGCGGCGCAGCACAGCCTGGACTTCGACGACCTGCTGCTGGCCTGGTGGCATCTGCTGCAAGCCCCGGCCACGGCGGCGCGCCTGCGCGCGCGCTTCGACCACGCGCTCGTCGACGAGGTGCAGGACGTCAACGCCCTGCAGGCCGACATCGTGCATGCGCTGCGCCCCGGCGGCCAGGGCCTCACCGCGGTGGGCGACGACGCGCAGGCCATCTACGCCTTCCGCGGTGCCGACCCCCGCCACCTGCGCGCCCTGCCCTCGCGCTGCACGCCGCAGGCCCTGGTGCTGACGCTGACACAGAACTACCGCAGCACGCCCGCCATCCTGGCCGCCGCCAACGCGGTCATCGCGCAGGCGATCGAGGGCCACGCGCTGCAATTGCACAGCCGCCGCGCCGACGGCCTGCGCCCGCGCATCGTCACCGTGGTCGACGAAGCGGCCGAGGCGCGCGGCGTGGCCGACGCCGTGCTCGCCGAGCGCGAAACCGGCATCGGGCTGCGCCGCCAGGCCGTGCTCTTCCGCACCGCCACGCACAGCGCGGCGCTGGAACTCGAACTCGTGCGGCGCCAGGTGCCCTTCGTGAAGTACGGCGGCCTGCGTTTCCTGGAAGCAGCCCACGTGAAGGACGTGCTGGCCGTGCTGCGCTGGGCCGACAACCCGGCGGCACGTGGCGCCGCGGCGCGCTGCGCCCGGCTGGTGCCGGGGCTGGGCCCGGCCAGCGTCGCGCGGCTGCTGGACGGCGGGGCAGACCTCGCCGGCTTCAAGCCACCGCCCGCGGCGCGCGCCGGCTGGGCCGCGCTGGCCGCGCTGATGCAGCAACTGCGCGAAAGCGCCGCCTGGCCGGCCGACCTGGCACTGGCCATCGCCTGGTACCAGCCGCACCTGGAACGCCTCTACGACGACGCCCGCGTGCGCCGCGGCGATCTCGACGCGCTGCTGCGCCTGTCCGCCGGCCACGGCAACCGCAGCCGCTTCGTCACCGAACTCACGCTCGACCCGCCCGCCGCCACCGGCGACGAGGCCGGCCCGCCGCACCGCGACGACGACTATCTCGTGCTGTCCACCCTGCACTCGGCCAAGGGCCAGGAATGGAGCGCGGTGCACCTGCTGCGCATGGTCGATGGCTGCATGCCCGCCGACATGGCCACCGGCCACGCGGCAGAGATCGAGGAAGAACGTCGGCTGCTCTATGTCGGCATGACCCGCGCGAAGGACAGCCTCACGCTCTGGGTGCCGCAGCGTTTCCACGTCACCCAGCAGCGCGCCTGGGGTGACCGCCACCTCTACGCACCGCGCACGCGCTTCATCGGCGACGACCTGCTGGGGCACTTCGACCAGGCCGTGCTGACGCCGCCGCCCGAAGCCGCAGGCGCGGTGGTCGAGCCCGGTGCACCGCTGCTGAATCTGGCCGGCCTGCTGAGCGGCACCTGGGCCGCAGACGGCCGCATCGCACACCCTGCGCCCGGCGAAGGTGGGCAGAATCCGGGCTGAAGCCGCTGCCAGGAACCGCCATGCCCGAAGCCCGCACCCCGCCCCGCAATGCCGCTGCCGAAGAGGACCCGGCGCAGGTGCTGCGCCAGCTCGGTTCGCGCGCCCACCAGCTGCGCGCCACCACGCGCGCGGCAGACCACTTCAGCGCCCAGGACGCGCCGGCCGACCGCAACACCGGTTCGTGGCTGATGTCGTGCGCGCTTTCGATTGCCGCCGAACTGGCCGCCGAGATCGACGTGCTGGCGCGGCGCCTGAAGGAGCAGCCGGCCGATCTCGCCTTCAAGCAGCGGGTGTCGCTGCTGCGCGTACGCGCCCACCAGGTGCACGCCGCCGCGCGCGCGGCCGACCACTTTCTCGACCTCGACACCGCCGAAGACCACGACACCGGTTCCTGGCTCATCGCCACCGCCTGCAGTCTGGCGCAGCAGCTCGCGTCGGAGATCGACGACGGCATGGCCACCGTGCGCCGGCCCGCCACCGACAAGAGCCCGATCGAGCCGCACGACCCCGCACTGGCACGGCGCGTCGCGGCCGCCGCGAACCCGGTGCGCGGCGCGGCCTGAACGCACGGCGGTCGGGGCGCTCAGCGCGCGCGGCGCCCGTCGCGCCCGCTCACGGCGCGGGCAAGGGCGCCGCGGCGTCGCCGCCCAGCCCCTGCTCGACGCCATAGCGGATGAGCGCGGCCGTCGTCGGCAGCTGCAGCTTGGACTGGATGCGGCTCTTGTGCGTGCTCACCGTCTTCACCGACAGGTGCAGCGCACGCGCGATGTCGGTCGGGCGTTCACCCGCCACCAGGCGGCGCAGCACCTCGAGCTCCCGGTCGCTGAGGTGGGCATGGGCCGGCGTGTCGAGGGCGCCGTTCAGGCGCAGCACCATGCTCTCGGCGAGCACGCTGCTGACGTAGGCGCCGCCAGCGGCCACCTTGCGCACCGCGGCGGCCAGTTCGCTCGCCGCGCTGTCCTTGGTGACATAGCCGTTGGCGCCGGCCTTGAAGGCGCGCACCGCGTACTGCTCCTCGGCGTGCATGCTGAGGACCAGCACCTTCAGATGCGGATGGTCCACGCGGATGCGGCGCAGCAGTTCCAGCCCGCTCATGTCGGGCATCGAGAGGTCGACGATCGCCAGGTCGAAGGTCTGGTGGCGCAAGAGGTCCAGCGCCTGGAAGCCGCCCTCGGCCTCGACCACCTGCCAGCCCGCGGCGGTGCTCTCGAGCACACGCTTGAGCCCCTCGCGCACGATGGCGTGGTCGTCGACGACGAGCAGCCTCAGCTCGGCGCTTTCGCCGCTTCCCAGGGTTGTTCCGCTCGGGGTTGCGCTCATGTTGCCGCTCAGGGGCCCTCGGCGGCGGCCCGCGCCAGCAGCGGCAGTTCCATGCACACGCAGGTGCCGGCACCCTGCGTCGACGTCACCTTCAAGTGCCCGCCCAGGATGGTGGCACGTTCCTGCATGCCCAGCAGGCCGAACTGGCTGTCGTGCGGCACCCGCCCTTCCTGCAGGCCGACGCCGTTGTCGCGCACGCTCAGCTGCGCATGACCGTCGCGCAGGCGCAGCTCGACGGTCACCTCGGTGGCCCGGGCGTGGCGCAGCACGTTGGTCAGCGCCTCCTGCACCATGCGGTAGAGCGCGGTGGCGACGCTGTCGCCGAGCGCACCGACGTCGTCGAGCAGCGTCGTGCAGCGCAGCCCGGTATGGCGCGCGAAGTCCTGCACCAGCCATTCGACGGCCGGACCGAGCCCGAGGTCGTCGAGCATCTGCGGGCGCAGGTCGACGGCGATGCGACGCACCGCGGCCATGACCGCGTCCAGGCGCTTGAGCATGCTGCGCACGCTTGCGCGGTGGCGCTCGGGCAGCGGGTCGTCGGCGCAGGCGCTGAGCTCCAGCTTCAGCGCGCTCAGGCTCTGACCCAGTTCGTCGTGCAGTTCCCGCGCGATGCGTCGGCGTTCGGCCTCGCGGCCCTCGACGATGTTCGCCGACAGGCGCCGCAGCGCCTGCCGCGATTCCTGCAGTTCCTGCAGTTCACGCTGGCGCTGCGTGACGTCGTGGATCACCATCTGCACCGTCGTGCGGCCATGGTCGGGCAATGCGGTGAGCGCGATCTCGACCTCGCGCGGCGTGCCGTCGGGGCGGCGCAGCGTGGCATGCAGCACGCTGGGCTCACCCGGGTGGGCGAGCGCGGCGGCCGTCTGGCACCGCAGCGCCTCGTGCGCCTCGGTGCGCAGCATCGAATGCACCGGGCGGCCCACCACCGCGTCTTTCGTGGCCGCCTTCATCAGCCGCACGGCCGCCGCGTTGGCGTGGCGGATGTGGTCGCCTTCGGCGATCCAGATCGCGGTGGGCAGCAGGTCGATGACGGCCAGGAACTGCCGCATCGGCAGGTCGGCCTCGGTGGCGCTGGCAGACGCTCGCCGCGGCGAGCGGGGTGTCAGCTGCGCCACCGGGCAAGCCTCACAGCCGGCCCCTGGGTCGTCAAGGCGAGATCGTGATACATCGAAAGGCGGTCTCGGCAGATCGAGGGTGTTGCTGCGGCGGCCAGCCGCCGCAGCAGCGGCACCATGATGCGGCCAAACCCGCGCCCGGACTTGACCGCTGTCAAGACTCAGCGGCACCCGCAGGCACCAGGGCGCCGGGCGCCCGGCGCGTGCCTGATCAGGTCAAGGCCGCGCCGTGGTGGCCCGTCGGTTCGCCGTTCGAGCCTCGGGTGTTGCGCGCCAGCGCGTGCAGCGCATCGAAGTCGAGGATCTCGACGTCGCGGTTGTCCACCTGCAGGCAACCGGCCTCGGCCAGTGCGGTGAAGGAGCGGCTGACGGTGGCATGCGCCACACCCAGGAAGCTGGCGATGTCGCGGCGGTTCATGCGCAGGTGCAGCCGACGCGGTGAACGGCCGATGCTCGCCATGCGCTCGGACCACCACAACACGAAGCGCGCCAACCGCGCCTCGGAGGCCACGGCCGACATCAGCCCGGCGGTGGCGCCGGCGTTGTGCAGCTGGCGGGCCAGCGCCAGTTCCAGTGCGTCGGTGAACACCGGGCACAGCCGGCGCAGGTGCGCCAGGTCGTCGGCCGCGAGCACGTAGGCGATGGAGTCCTCCAGCGCCACCACGCCCGCGTCGTGCACACCTTCGTACAGGGCCTCGAAGCCGAGCACGTCGCCGGTGTGCTGGAAGCCCAGCACCTGCTCGTAGCCGTCTTCCTGCGTCTTCACGGTCTTCGTGCTGCCGCAGCGCAGCACGTAGAGCGCGCGGCCATGGCCGCCCTCGTGGATCAGCGCGGCACCGTCGTGCAGGCGGCGCAGGGGAATGCGCGTGGCATTGACGGCGTCGGCGCCATCGCGGGGCGACACGCCCATCAGACGGACCAGGTCGCCGAGCGACCCGGCTGCAGCGTCCGGTGCCGGCAGATGCACCGCTTGCCGCGTGCAGGAAGACGAGACCGAGAGGGGCGCCGCACTGGCATGGACCAAGCTCAATTGCATCTCCTGGTTCTTGCGCGTGCCGTTCGGGCGGCATCGCACAAGTTGCTCGTGTGCCGAGAGCTTCCCAGCCTGCAGCCGCTTTGTGCAGTCGGCCCGTGCTGCAGTGTGAGGTCGGCGGATGCGCGACGATGCGCAGGACGATTCCGACCCGCGGCAGGCAGATTCCGAGCGCGCGGTGGGGCCCTGGGAGCGGGCATTCTTGCGCGCAACGCCACGCCGCCGTTGAGCACGATCAACGGCCCGGACCGTCCCCGCCGACGCACCCGGCTGACCGGCCTAGCATGGCGTCTCGGCATCAGGAAGCGGCCCGGCATCGACTGGCGAAGCCCGGATGGGAATCAAGCTGAACGGCACGCGCAAGACCCGCGCAGCGGTGTCTGCGGTGTTGTGCGCCGCCGACGCTGCCGGCCTGCTGCACGAACTGCTGGTGCACCAGTACCAACTGGAAACACAGAACCGCGATCTGCGCCACCGGGCCGACGCCGACCGCCGCGCCGCCCGGCAGGTGGTGGCCGCGCAGGAGGCCGAACGGCAGCGCCTGGCACGTGAACTGCACGACGACCTCGGCCAGCGCCTGAGCGCGCTGAAGATGGACCTGGCGTCCAAGGCGCCCCAGGGCGTACCCAACGAGGACATCGCGGCCCTGGTGTCCTCCCTCGACGACGCGGTGGCCTCGGTGCGTCGCATGGCCGGCGACCTGCGTCCGCTCATGCTCGACGACCTGGGGCTGGCCGCGGCCATCGAGGCGCTGGCCCGGCATTCGGCACGCCAGTACGGGCTGAAGCTCAGGCTGCACCTGACGGCGGCCGACCCGCCACCCGGCGACCACGCCGCGCTCACGCTCTACCGCCTGCTGCAGGGCAGCCTGCCGCTGCTGGCCGGCGAGGCGGGCCGGGGCAGCCTGCGTGTCGATCTGCACGACGAACCCGGCGCACGCCTGCTCGCGCTGCAGGGCGGGTGCAGGCCGGCCGCGCCCGACGAGTTCGCCGCGCACAGCGCCGAACGCTGGACGGCGCTGCGCGAGACGGCGCACCTGCTGGGTTGCACGATGGACGTGGCGCCGGTACGTCGTGGCGGCGAACGGGTCACCGTGCGCATGCCGCTGCCCGCCGCCGATCGGGCGGCCGACGGCGCGGGCACCCTGCGGCCTTGACCACGGGCGCCATGCGGCGCGCCCTTGAGCGCGGTCAATTCCGACCCGGTGCGCGGGGTCCAGAGTCGAAGACGGCATCACCGCCACGACGCTCCAGAAGGAGGCCTTCGATGTTGAAACTTCTCATCGCGGTTGACGGCTCGGCGCATGCCCAGCGTGCCATCGAGGCCGCAGCCCGACTTCAGCCCCAGACCGTCGGTCTGGACGTCGTGCTGCTGAACGTGCGCGACGTGCCGATCTATGCCGACCAGTACCCGCCGCTGGACGCCCAGGCCGTCGAATTTGCGCTGGAGCAGCAGCAGTCTGCGGTTCTCGAGGCGGCGCTGGCCTCGGCCCACCACGCCGGGTTGACCAAGTCGCGGACGCAGGCCGAGGTGGGCCTGGCGGCACAGGAAATCGCGCGGGCGGCCACCGATCTGGGCGCCGACATGATCCTCATCGGCACCCACGGCCGCGGCGCCCTGGGCGGGCTGCTGCTGGGTTCGGTGGCACAGCGGGTGGTGCACCTGGCTGCGGTGCCGGTGCTGCTGGTGAAGTGAGGCCCGCGTGACGGCCGGCGGCCGAAGGGATGCCGGGTAGGCGTCGCGCCGCGCGCCGCAACACCTTCCCCGCCCGGCCCGAGCATGACGACGCACCCCGCCCCGCCCTTCGATGCGTGGGCCTGGCTGCAGGCCTGCAACGAAACGGCCTTGGCCAACCTCGACCCAAGGGCATGGGGCGGGCCGCTGCGCGAACGCCGTCTGGCCGCGCTGCTGAACGTCGCACAGCGCGACTCGCCGCTGTACCGCCGCCGCTGGGGTGGCGCACGCACGCTGGCCGAGCTGGAACCGGTGAGCAAGGCCGAGCTGATGCACGGCTTCGACGACTGGGCGACCGACCGCGCCATCACGCGTGCCGGCGCCGAGGCCGTGCTGGCCGACCCCGACGGCGTGAGCGACGCCTGGCTCGGGCGCTACCTGTTGTGGTCGAGTTCGGGCACCAGCGGCGAGCCCGGCATCTTCGTCCAGGACGCCGCCAGCCTGGCCGCCTACGACGCCGTCGACACGCTGCGGCTGCGCGGCCCGGCAGCCACCCTGGGCCTGTGGGGCATGGGGCGCACGTTCGCCTACGTCGGCGCCACCGGCGGCCACTTCGCGGGGGTGGCCAGCGTCGAGCGACTTCGGCGCCTGGCCTGGGCGCCGTGGGCGCCGCGGGTGCAGGTGCTGTCGGTGCTGACGCCGCTGCCGGCACTGGCCACGGCGCTGCAGGCCATGTCGCCGCAGGTGCTGGTCACCTACCCCAGCTGCGCCGTTGCGCTGGCCACGCTGCAGCAGGCCGGCGACCTGCACCTGCGGCTGGACGAGTTGTGGCTGGGCGGTGAGCAGCTGTCGTCCGCGCAACGCCTGCACCTGGGCCAGGCCTTCGCCTGCCCGGTGCGCAACAACTACGGCGCGTCCGAGTGCTACTCCATCGCCTGCGCCTGCCTGCTGGGCCAGCTGCACCTGAACGACGACTGGGTGCTGCTGGAGACGCTGGACCGCCAGGGCCGGCCCGTGCCGCCTGGCGAGGATGCGCACACCGTGGCATTGACCAACCTGGCCAACCACACGCAGCCGCTGCTGCGCTACGTGCTCACCGACCGCGTGCGCTTCCTGGCGCAGCCTTGCGCCTGCGGCAGCCGTTTCCCGGCCATCGAGGTACAGGGGCGCGCCGACGACACGCTGGTACTGCCCGCCGGTGCGGGCCGGCATGCGGTGCTGTTGCCGCTGGCGCTGGAGACCGTGATCGAGGAAGCCGGTGGCGTGACGCAGTTCCAGCTGCTGCAGCGGACGGCGAAGTCGCTGGAACTGCGGCTGGCGCCACCCGCACCGGGCACGCCGGGCGCGGCCGATGCTGAAGCCGCCTTTGCCCGCTGCGCCGCCGCGCTGGACCGCTTCCTGCGCCAGCACGGCGCGCAGGGCGTGCACATCGCGCGCGGCCGCCTGGGGCCGCAGAACGACGCGCTCAGCGGCAAGCTGCGCCGGGTGATCGGGCTGCAGCCCGACCCCCAGACGCCGTCGCCGCGCCCTGCGCGACGCCGGGCAGCGGGTTCGGCGGGACGTTCGTAACACCCGGCAGGCCCGGCCGGCGGGCGGCCACGAGGACGGCATCAAAGACCCGCACCGTACTCGACGCAGCCGTGTCGAGACCGGTCAAGCTTGCGCCGGTCTTCGTGTGCGCAGGCGCCGGCGGGTGCCCTCATGGCTGCCGGCATGTGCCGCGTCGCAGCGCCGGCCCATCGGTTGACCAAGCTCAAGGCCCTTGCCGCCGCCTGAGCATCTGATGAAGACCGGCCCTCCATTGCGCGTGGGGGCACGGGAGCAGGGCTTGACGAAGCACGAGGCAGACGGACACAGCGCCACCGACCGGCCCGGTGCCGAACTGGGGCTCGAGGCCCAGTCGTCGATGCTGGAAGCGCTGGTCCGGCGCCTCTCGGCGGCAGGCGACGGTGCCGTGCGGCGCATCGACACCCACATCTCGGTCTTGCTGGTGCATGGCGGCCTGGCCTACAAGTTCAAGAAGGCGTTGCAGACCAGCTTCCTCGACCAGTCGACGCTGGCGCGCCGGCAGGCGGCCTGCACCGAGGAAGTGCGGCTGAACCGGCGCTTTGCGCCCGACCTCTACCTCGGCGTCGTGCGCGTCACTGGCACGCGCGCCGAGCCCGAACTCGATGGCGACGGCCCGGTCCTCGACGCGGCGGTGCAGATGCGCGCCTTCGACAACGCCGGGCTCTGGGACCGGCTCGCAGGCGCAGGGCGACTGGGGGCGGCGCAGGTCGACGACCTGGCCGACGCGGTGGCGCACTTCCACGACGCGGCCGAGGTGGCCGGCCCGGGCTGGGCCGCAGTCTCACCGGCGCAGCAGCGCAAGCCGGTGCTGGAGAACCTCGACGAGCTCGATGCACTGGCCACCGGCGCCGGCATGCGCGCCACGCTGCGCCGCCTTCGCGAGGCCGAGGCACGGCGCTTTGCGGGCCTGGCCGGGCTGATGGCACAGCGCCTGGCCACCGGCGCCGTGCGCGAATGCCATGGCGACCTGCACCTGGGCAACGTGGTGCAGTACGCGGGCCGGGCGACGCTCTTCGACGGCATCGAGTTCAAGGCCGAATGGCGCTGGCTCGACGTGATCAACGAGCTCGCCTTCATGGCCATGGACCTGCACGCCCATGGCCTGTCGCCGCTGGCGCACCGCTTCGTCGACACCTACCTGCAGCGGCGCGGTGACTACGACGGCGTTCGCCTGCTGCCCTGGTTCATGGCCTACCGCGCCGCGGTGCGTGCCAAGGTGGCCCTGCTGCGCGCCGCGCAGCCGGGGGCCGACCGCCATCGCGAGACCCGCGCCGCGCGGCACTACCTGGCGCTGGCACGCGCCTGCACCCAGCCGCGCCTGCCGGCGCTGGTGATCACGCACGGGCCGTCAGGCAGCGGCAAGACGACGTTGACGCAGTCGCTGCTGGAACGCGCCGGTGCCATCCGCATCCGCGCCGATGTCGAGCGCAAGCGCCTGGCCGGACTCGCCGCGCTGGCGCGCAGCAACTCGCCGGTCGACGGCGGCCTGTACGGCCCGGCGATGACGTCGGCCACCTATGCGCGTCTGCTGGACGCAGCCGCCCCGGTGGTCGAAGCGGGCTGCATGGCCATCCTCGACGCCACCTTCCTGAGCCACGCGCAGCGCGAGGCCGCCCGCCGCTGGGCGGCCGGGCGCGGGTTGCCCTTCGCCGTGCTGGACTTTCCGGCCGCACCCGCAAGGCTGCGCCAGCGCCTGCGCGAACGCACCGCGCGTGGCGGCGATGCGTCGGAAGCCGACATGCAGGTGCTCGAGATGCAGTTGCGCACGGCCGAGCCGCTGCGGCCCGATGAACTGGGCAGCGTGTTCACCGTGGTGTCTTCGACCGAACCCGGCCTGCCGCGCGCATCGGCAGCGGTCGCCTGGCAGCCGCTGCTCGATCGCCTGCACGTCGGCGTCCCCGCCTGAAGGCCGTACGCAGGGCGACTCCAGGGCTTGGCGGCGGCGCAGGTGGCGTTGCGGACGCCAGCGCATCGCGTTCGGCCAGCGGCGCGCAGCCCGACGCCCGCCCAGCACGCGACCGGCTTCGATGCGCTTGGCGAACCCCTCGCTCAAGGTCGAGTTCCCGTTGCCGCAAAACGAAAGCCCGCCAGACGTTGCCGTGTGGCGGGCCTGGTGAAGGCCCCCGACCCGACGTTCTCGCGTCAAGCCAGTCTGAGGTTGCCTTCATCCACCGTGGTGCGGCGGCACCACGCGTCTTCCCCACGCGGGGGAACTCCTCATCTGCGTCTTCAAGCTTCCGGTTTGACCCTTGCGCCTGTCGACGCCTTCACTCTACGCGCCGCGGCGCCGTGCCGATTGAGCATGCTCAATGCGATGCGGATCGACGGGGCGAGAGGAGTCGAAGCGTCGACCCTCTGACACCAAGGCAGGCGATCACTCAGCTTCGGGACATCACGCAACCGCCAGTGGCGCACCCTGTCAGGCGGCGGAGCCCTGCAGTGTGGTCTGCAGCCGCGTGGCCAGGATGCCCATGAGGCCGGCCGTATCGGCATACCGGTGCACACGCAGCTTGCCGATGTGCGCCGGACGGATGTCAGGGCTCGCGGCGTGCTGCACCGCCAGCACCGGCCGGCCGATGGCGTGCGCCATCGCGAGTTCGATCATCACGTTGAGGTTGGGGCCACCGAGCTCCACCAGCACCACCTGGGCGCGGCAGATGTCGTCCCAGATGGCGTGGATGATGCGGCCGTCTTCCGCCTCGTCGCCGCGCCGGTAGGCTAGCCCGCGCTCGACGCAGGCGATGCGCGCCACGTCGCGCACTTCGTCCGACCAGGGTTGACCGAAGGGCATGACGTGGAAGCAGCGGCGGTCGTCGGGCGCAGGGTAAGCCGCGGGCCAGGCCGGGCGGAGGAGCCGCCAGCGGGCGCCACCGGGTGTGTCCAGGCGGCGCAGCACCTGGGCGGCGGCGGCGGCAAAGCCGGCCGGGCAGCGCGCCAGGCCTTCGTCGAGCCAGCCCATGCCCTCGATGCTGCGGCGCTCGGGGTGCCTGTCGGTCAGGCGGCGCATCTGGGCCAGCGTGGTGGCGATCGACGAACCGTGCGGCTCGCGCTGCACGCCGTAGAGGCAGAGGTCGAGCGCGGCGCTGATGGCCTCGCCCTCGGCGTGGCGTCCGGCGTCCGGCTTCAGGCGCAGGGGCTCGACGTCGATGTCGAAAGGCAGCACGTCGTCGGGGCCGGCCAGCACCAGCACCGGCGTGCCGAGTGCGAAGGCCAGCCCGAGTTCGTAGGCCGCCGCGCACAGCGCGCGCGCACGGTCGGGGTCGCTCCTGGCCAGCGTGGCGAGGCGGTCCGCGCCGCGCAGGTCGAACACCGCCACCTGGCTGGCTGCCAGGGCCTCCCAGCGCATCTGGCCATGATGCTGGCCGTGCCGCGGATTCGCGATCGAGAGGCCGCGCGTGCGCGCTAGCGGCTCGAGCAGCGCCTCGACGTCGCCCGCTCCGGCCAGGAACACCTGATTGGCTGCGCGGGCTTCGGGTCCGGTCGCCCACAGGGGCCGGGCCAGCAGCGCGTGCTGCGTGAGGCGCAGCTCGTGCGCCGCCAGCGCGGCCGGGCGCAGCAGGCCGGTCTCCAGCGCAAGCAGCTTGTCGTCGTCGTGCTCGCTGGCGCATTGCTCCTGCACCTTCATCGTGTCACCCCAGATCTCGTCCAGCGCGGCAGCGGTGGCCTCGGGCGGCATCAGTCTCTTCTCGCGCAGCGCGGCCACCTTCACGGCACCGGCGTGGCGCAGGAGCTCGCGTCCGCGGGTGCTGGCACGCTGTTCGGCAGCACCCGGGTTGGCCATGAAGGGCATGAAGCCTTCCATCAGGCCTTGCATGCGGTGCATGGCCTGCGCGGCAGTGATCTGCCCGTTCTCCTGCTGCTGGCTCAGCGCCTCGATCTTGTCCAGCAGGCGGCGATAGGTCTGGGCACGTTCGCCACGCACGCGGCCGCTGGCCAGTTCGTTGTCGAGCAGGGCCCGGAAGGTGGTGATGGTGGCGTCGGCGTCGGCGCTGACTGCGGGGGCTGCCGGCGCCACCGGTGCAGCGGGCGACGGCCGCGCGCGCTCTGCCGCCAGCGCCTGTGCGGCTTCGAGCAGCTTGACGCTGAAACCGTGGGCGCGCTGCATCGCCTGCAACTGCTTCAGCCAGCCAGCGTCGGGCGGGTTGCCGGCCAGGCGCAGCATCCGGTAGTGGTGCTGGTCCTCGATGTAGCGGCCCGCGGCGATGCGCACTTCGTCGTCGCGGTGCTCGGCCACCTGGCGGTCCAGTGCCGGCACCAGTTCCTGCAGGCGATCGCACCAGTGCTGCAGGCGCGGCAGCGGCAGGGCGTGCAGGTGTTCGGCTGCGGCCTGCGCGGCACCCTGGCCGGGCAGCGCGAGCCAGATGTCGAGTTGCCGCGCGATGGCAATCACGCTGTCCTCCCCGTCGGCGCCCTGCTCGCCATCGTCGTCGGCGCCTGCACGTGGCTGCGCGTTCGCAAGCGGGGCCGGCGCGGCTGTTTCGGCCGGCCAGCGCTCGGGTGCGTCCAGCGATTCGAGCATCGACAGGATGAAGCGCCGCATCTGCGGGTCGTTGCTGTTGTTCGCCAGGGTCGTGAGCGTCACCCCGAAGCCGGCATGCGCTGCCGGCGACAGGCCGGCCACGAACTTCCGGAACCGCAACCGCGCCTGCGGCACGGGCATCTGCGCAAGCTGCTGCACCACGTTCGACTGTTCGAGATACGCCATGCCGGCGTCGAACAGCTTGCTGCCCAGAGATGCGAGCCAGTGACCGGCCATGGTGAACTCCTAGCGCGGCAACCGCCGCATCGGTTGGCGCCAGTGTGCGGTGCCAGGAGTCTCAAAGACATGATCCCAAAGGGTCATGCCATCCACCCGCTGTCGACGTGGCGCTATCCCGGGCCCGGCGCAGGCGATCGGCGGCAACGGTCCTCGACCCAGCACCTTCCGAGCAAGACCGCGTCAGCCGAAACCTGGCGCCCGTGATGCGTTGCCGGGAGTTGGTTGCGGCGTGGACAGCGGCGCTCAGACGCTGCTGCCACGGGGACTGTTCAGGAGCCGGACCAGTCCTGGCGTGTCGGCACCGCCGGCCGCAGTTGCGCGCGCTCGTCCTCACGCCCCGATGGGGTGGCCGCGTCGAGGTGGCGGTCCGGCGACTCGGCCACCTGGGCTGGTTCATCGGCGTGCGTGATCAGCTCCTCGATGATGAAGCGCCCGTACAACTGTGCACGTTCGGCACCCAGCGGCTTGACGCACTCGGCAACCTGGCGCGCCAGTTCGTCTTCGGGCGTGTGCACGATCAGCCAGTGGTAGCCATCTTCGGCAAGCGCCTTGTGTGCCAGCACCAGGTTCATCTCCTGGCCGATGGACGCGAGCGGACTGGCCGCCTGGATGTCGCGGTCGATCTGCGACAGCATCTCGACATCGGTATAGCCGCGGATGGCGTCACCGTCGATGCCGAGGCCGCCCAGTGCGGTACGGGCCTCGTCCGCCTGGTCGGCGCTGGGGAAGGAGATGACGGTGTGCCCCACGGGCTTGAAGACGCCGAAACTCGTTTGCTCTTCGTGATTCATGTGTGTCCTTCGAAAGTGATTGATGTGGGTGTGGGATATCCCAAAGACCAACTCCGCGAGCGTCTGGACCGATTCGGGGCGATCGCGCCTCGGCGATGGCGGCGCGCTACGCCGCCCGTCAGCCCAGTGAACCCGCTTCGAGCGTGGCCACCAAGCTGATCTCGGGAACGCTCGCCAATGCCTTGGACAAGGGGCAATCGTTCTTTGCAGACGCTGCGATCGCCTGGAACCTGGCGTCGTCGAGGCCGGGCACGGCCGCGTTCAGCGTGAGGGCGATCCGGTCGATGACAAAACCTTCACCCTGCGGGCTCAGGCGGACGCGGGCCTGCGTGTCGACCTTGCCCGTGGCGAAGCCGGCCTTCTCGCAGGCGAAGGAGAAGGCCATCGTGAAACAGGCGGCATGCGCCGCCGCCAGAATTTCCTCGGGGTTCGTGCGACGACGGTCGTCCTCGAAGCGACTGGCAAAGCCGTAGGGGTGGCGTTCGAGGGCGCCGGTCTCGGTGCTGATCAGCCCCTGGCCCTTCTTGCCCGGACCTTCCCAATGCACGCTGGCAGTCTTCTCGATCATGGTGGCACCTTTCAGAGGGGTTCGGGTTCAGCCTCATGTTTGCTGCCTGGCGCCGCCCGGTCTGTTGTTCAGCGTACAGATCCGGAACCTCCCTCACTCACGGCCCATGCGGGGTGAGGCGTCACTCTGGAACGCGACGCCCGGCCTCGAAGGTGATGTACTCACCATAAGCATGTTCGGCAATCGGCCGAGCGCTCGCGTCGCGTAGGTACAGCGCGGCATGTTGGTCGTGGACCGCGATGTGCTCCAAGAGCCACTTGTTCATGAAGAACAACAAGTCTTCCGGAAACTCGCGGTGGCTGACCACCTTGGAAGTGAGAAAGGCCAGTTCCTGAAGCATGTCCAGGTGCGCTGTCTGATGCTCGGGCAAATGCGGATAGTTGATTTCGCGCATCATGTTTTCTTCACTCGCGAAATGAAACTCGACGAACCGCTTCAATTCCACGATGACGTGATTCACGGTCATCTGCGATTCGCCCGTCTTTACCGCGACGTCCAGTTTTCGAAACAGAAAGACCAGCATGCGATGCTCGGCATCGATGAGCGTGTGGCCGGTTTCGAGGGACGGATCCCAGTGAATGAACATGATGCGGGCACCTTGGGCTTTCTGCTGGGAAGGTAATTCCCGGAAGTGAGCGACAGCCCTTGCTCTCAGGTCATCTTGTTCACGCGTGTCTAATTTTACGCTCCGCCACATCGAATTCCCGGGGGTTAACCAGCACGGTAACGTGGCAAACCCGCCAATCGTGTAAAGCCAAACGCAGGTCCAAATCGATCCCGAATGGGCGCCCATGACCATGACCACTCGCAGCGCCGCCTGACACCGATGTCGTGCCGTGGCCGCGTCATCGCCGGCAGACGACACGGGCGACAGCCCGTGGGCGCCGGCGAGCGCCGGTCCACCGTTCTGCGCGGTCACTACACTTCGGCGCCACCCCCGCCCCCCCACATGACCCACCTCGCCGAACGCGAACCCGCCCTGCGCGCGCTGCAGTCGATGCTCGACGGTGCGCAGGTGCAGGGCCACGTCGTGCTCGTGGCGGGCGAAGCCGGCATCGGCAAGACCAGCGTGTTGCGCGCCGCCGCAGCGGCCCATCGCGCCGCAGGCGGACTGGTCTGGTGGGGCGCGTGCGACGCACTCGAAACGCCGCACCCTTTGACCCCGCTGCTCGACATCGCGCGCGACCCCGCGCCGCGTTTCGCAGCCCGGTTGGACGGTCCGCGGCCAGCGCTGTTCGAGGCCGTGCTCGACGACCTGCGGCTGACCGACGGCGCGCTGCTGGTCATCGTCGAGGACGCGCACTGGGCCGACGACGCGACACTCGATCTGCTGAAGTATCTGGGCCGGCGCATAGAGCGCACGCATGCGCTGCTGGCGGTCAGTTACCGTGACGACGAGGTAACGGCCACGCACCCGCTGCGCCGGGTGCTCGGGGAACTGCCGCCTGCCACCCGCACCTACCTCCCCGTGCCCCGGCTGAGTGCCGGCGCGGTAGACACGTTGGCGCGGCATGCCGGCCGCAGTGCCGAAGGCCTGCATGCGCTGACCCACGGCAACGCGTTTTTCGTCACCGAACTGCTTCGCGACACCAGTCCCCGCACAGGGGTGCCGCAGAGCGTGCAGGACGTGGTGCTGGCACGTTATGCGCGGCTGCCGCCGCGTGCCCAGGCACTGCTGCGGCTGGTTGCCGTGGTGCCCGGGCGCACCGAGCGCTGGCTCGTCGATCAACTGCTGCACCCTTCGCTGGACGATCTGGAGTCGGCCCTCGACAGCGGCTTGTTGATGGCCGACGCGACGACGCTGAGCTACCGCCATGAGCTGGGCCGCGTCGCGGTGGAGTCGGCGCTTTCGCCACCGCAGGCGCAGGCCTTGCACCGGCAGCTGCTGTCGGCCTTGCAGCCCGACGAGCGGGCCACGCCGGCGGCGCGGCTGGCCCACCATGCGGTGCAGGCGCAGGACCGGGCGGCCGTCACGCGCTGGGCCCCCGCTGCGGCCGGGCAGGCGACCGCGCGAGGCGCCCACCGCGAGGCACGTGCGCAGTGGCGGGCGGCACTGCGCCAAGGCCAGCCGGCCGATGCGGCGCAGCAGAGACAGTGGCTGGAGGCCTTCCTTGCCACCGCGCCGTTCACCGGTCGCGACGAGGACGACATGTCCGCCTTCGGCCAGCTCGAAGAACTGGCGCGCCAGCGCGGCGATCACGCCGACGTGGCCTGGCAGCGCGCACGGCAGGGCCAGGCTTGCATCCCGCTGCTGCGCCACCGCGAGGCCCAGCGTCTGGTCGGCGAGGCCCTGGCCATGCTGCAGGACCAGCCACCTTCGCTGGTCACGGCGCGTGTGCTGCATGTGGAAGCCTGGCGGCTGATGATCGAGCGCGAGGCCACGGCCAGCGTGCTGGCATCACGCCAGGCCCTGGCGCTGGCAGAGTCGGCGGGCGACGCGGCCATGGTGCGCGCCATCCGGGGCGGCATGGGCATCGCGATGCTGTTCCTGGACTACGACGAGGCCATCGCGCAGTGCGAGGCCCGCATGGCGGAGTTCCGCGCCGAGGGCCGCATCTCCAGCGTCGTGACGATGTTGTCGAACCTGGGGTCGGGTTCGGGTGAGCTCATGCATCTGGCGCGCGGCGAGGCCTGGCTGCGCGAGGCGCTCGCGTTATGCCGCGCGCACGAGATCGGCGGCCATGTCGACTACCTCCAGGCGTGGCTGGCGCTGTGCCGCATGTCACGCGGCGGATGGGACGAGTCCGCATCGCTGGCGCTGGAGGTCGCGGCACGTGCCGGTACGCTGGAGATGAGCCGCCTGATGGCGCTGCTGGCACTCGGCCGGCTGCGGGTGCGCCGCGGCGACCCGGGCGCCGCCGGCGTGCTCGACGAAGCGCTTGCCCTGGCGGCCCCGAGCCGGACCCTGCAGCGGGCAGGTCCGACCCACGCCGCACGCGCCGAGGCGGCGTTCATGCGCGCAGACCTGGTGGCGGTGCGCGCCGAGGTCGAGGCGGGGCTGCCGCTGGCGCTGGCCAAGGGGCATCCGTGGTTCATCGGCGAAATCGCCTACTGGGGCTGGCGCGCAGGGGTCATCGACACCCTGCCCCACGCCGCCGCCGAGCCCTTTGTGCTGGAAGTGGCGGGCCGCCACCGCGAAGCCGCCGCCGCGTGGCAGGCGCTGGACTGCCCCTACGAGCAGGCCCGCGCGCTGGCCACGGGCGACGAGCCGGCACGGCGCGAGGCGTTGGCGATCTTCGAGCGCCTGGGCGCACGCCCGGCGGCCGAAGCCCTGCGTCGCGTGCTGCGCGACGCCGGCGTCCGCGGCGTGGCCCGCGGTGCGCGCAACACGACGCGCGCCAACCCCTGCCAGCTGACGCAGGCCGAGATGAAGACGCTGACGCTGATGGCCCTGGGCCTGCGCAACGCCGACATCGCCGAACGTGTGCACCGTTCGGTGCGCACCGTCGACCACCACGTGGCTGCGGTGCTGGCCAAGCTGGGCGTCGACTCGCGCCAGGCTGCCGTCGACCGTGCCCTGCGAGAAGCTTGGCTGGCGCGAGACTAGGGGTCCGCGGCGGCGGCACGCTCCCCCGTGCACGCAGGCGGCACGGCACGCCATCCGAGCGTCCCGCGCAATCTGGGCAGTCGGCCTACGCAATCTGGGCAAGCTTGCCGTCGCGGCACCTCGGGCGTGCACCGCATCCTTCGTGTCACGGCAGCGCTGGTGCTGCCGACCGCACCGAAGGAGATCCGCATGCCCCGCTACCTGATCGAACGCAGCTTCCCGCAGGGGCTGTCGATTCCGCTGAACGATGACGGCAAGAAGGCCTTGGCCGGGGTCGTGGCCACCAACGCCGAGCACGGCGTGACGTGGGTCCATTCGTACGTGAACCCGGACCGCACGCAGACCTTCTGCATCTACGACGCACCGACACCCGAATCCATCCGCAAGGTGGCCGACCGCAACGGCCTGCCGGTCGGCCGCATCACCGAGGTGAACGTGCTCGACCCCTACTTCTACCGCCCGTGACGGCGTCTCGATTCTGTCGCCCATCTACCGGTTCATCGAGGTCCATGACTACCAAGGTGATTTGCAGCAGGCGGGCACGTTCTCGGTGTCCGTGTCGGCAGGCCAGTTGTTCGCATTCACGGCCTTGAGCGTCGACGGCCTGGGCGGTGCCGCCACGACGAACATCAGCAACTTCGCCTTCGAGCGCCTGCCAGGCGACATTCCCCAGGGTCTTCCAGAACCGGGCACGCTGGCCTTGCTGGCCGTCGCGCTGGCGGCTGCCAGAGCGGCCAGCACCCGGGAAAGTGCCTCGGGCTTCGTTCAGCCCGCGTCGGCTGCCTTGCCAGCGGCCTGGAGGACCGGGTCCCACACGGGCGAGAACGGCGGCGCGTAGGCGAGGTCCATGCCCGCCACCTCGTCCGCGGTCATGCCGTTCCACAGCGCCGTGGCCAGCACGTCGATGCGCTTGCCGGCGCCCGCCCCGCCGACGATTTGCGCGCCCAGTAAACGACCCGTCGAACGCTCGACGACCAGCTTGACCTTCATCGGCTCCGCGCCCGGGAAGTAGCCCGCACGGTTCGATGCCTCGGCGATCAGGGCGGTCGCGTCGAGCCCCGCGGCTTCGGCCTCCCTTTCGGTGAGGCCGGTGCGGGCAATCTCGACGGCCTGGAAGCGCGTGATCGCCGTACCGAGCACGCCGCCGAAGGCCGCATCACCGCCGGCGATGTTGGTGCCGACGGCTCGGCCCTGTTTGTTGGCGTGCGTCCCCAGTGCCACCACGACGGAGCGCCCTGACATCCGATGGTGTGATTCGACGCAATCCCCGGCGGCCCAGACGTGCGGCTTGTCGGTACGCAGGTGGTCGTCGACCCGGATGCCACCGGACGCGCCCACGCCGATGCCCGCCACTCGCGCCAGGTCGGCGTTGGGGCGGACCCCGAGCCCGATGACCACGAGGTCGGCCTCGACCGGGCCGGCCGCCGTCTCGACTGCCGTGACACGTCCACCGACCACGGTGAAGCCGGTGACGGCCGTGCCCAGCCGGAGATCGATGCCCGCAGCCTCCATCGCGTTGGCAACGTCGACGGCCATGTCGGCATCGAGCACGGCACCCATCGGTGCATCGAGCTTCTCCACCACGGTCACGTGCAGGCCGCGTTCGAGCAGCCCTTCCGCGACCTCCAAGCCGATGTAGCCGGCACCGACCACCACCGCGCGCCGCGCACCTGCGGCAAGCAGGCGCTCCACCTCGGCGGCATCATCGAGCGTGCGCAGCTGCAGCACCCCGGCCGCGTCGATGCCCGGCCACTTCGGCGAGAGGCCCGAGGCACCCGTGGCGATCAACAGTTCGTCATAGGGCTCTGCCGCTTCGCGGCCCGACTCGAGCTCACGCACGTTCACGGTGGCGGCCTCGATATCGATGGCAGTGACTTCATGACGGGTCCGGACGTCGATGCCCTTGGCACGGTGCTGCTCAGGGGTGCGGGCGATGAGGCTGTCGGGCGACTTCACCCATCCGCCGACCAGGTAGGGAAGGCCACAGGCGGCGTAGGAGGTGACGGACGTGCGCTCGAAGACCACGATGTCGAGCTCGGCAACCGACTTCATTCGCCTTGCCTGCGACGCTGCCGACATACCCGCTGCGTCGCCTCCGATGATCACCAGTCGTCGTGTCATGGGCCAGGTCCAGGGTTCATGCGATGGGAACGCCAACGGCGCTCGCAAGGCACCGAGTGTCTTTCGCGCTCGAATGGGCTGTCTGTTCGCATGCGCACGGTCCGCGGCGGCCTGCCGATTCGGGTCACGGCCAGGTGACCGTTCACCCACACCTGCGCCGCAGGGTCGGCGGCACCGGAACGCAAGAGCACGCGATCCGCAGCCGGCTCGCAATCAACTCGCGTCGTGCCCGCAGACGCTCTCATCGCTGCGCCGTGCCGGCGGCATCCGGTGCGTAGCGCAGCCAGCGCCCTGGGGGCTGTGCCAGCCGATCACCCACGATGCGAAGCACCTCGCGGTTCCATCCCAGGCCGACATGACTGCCGCCGACCTTGAGGTCCTGCACGCGGTGCGACTCCACCGCGTGCCTGCAGGTCTGCCAGGCAACCACACCGTCCGACCGGCTGTAGATCGACGTGGTGGGCACCGAAGGCGCGCTGCGCAGGCGGGCACTCAGGGCCGCATTGAATGTCGAGGCGCTGCCGCTCAGCAGGCGGAAGATCCAGCCGACATTGGTGTGGTCGGCGCTGGCATTGAACGGGGTGCCCATCGTGATCACCTGGCGCACCTGCGGGCCCATCGTCTTCGAGAGCTCGCGCGCATAGATGCCACCCAGGCTCCAGCCGATGAAGGTGGCGCTCTGCTCGAAGCCGCTGAGCAGTTCTTTCGTGTGCGCCTTCAGCTCGGCCAGCCAGTCGTCGATGTTCCCCTGGGGCCCACGATTCCATCCACGCCCCCAGTCCAGCGCCTCGTAGCCCAGCGACTTGCAATGGCGGCGCAGCGGTGCCACCGACTTGCCATCGGTACCCATGCCCGGAAAGATGACCACGGGGTGACCGTCGCCGGCGGCAGGCTTGACCTCTGTCGGGCGTATGTGGTGCGACGCAAACTCGAGCGCGGCACGCCAAGGCTCGATGCCGAACAAGGCAAGGGAGGGGCGCGCGATGGCGAGATGAGGTTGCATGGGTGTCCGTGAACAGAAGGAGTGAGCATCCTGAGGCCCCCGCGTCAGGACTGCCGTGCGCCAGGAGCCCAAGCTGGCGTAGGACATGGCTGCTGAACCGCCACGCAAATGACATCTTCGAGCGCAAAGGACGTCGCCGGGATCGGCCTTTCCTGTTCGGGTTCTTGGATCAGGCGCGCTTGCGGGTCGAAGACTTTGCCGCCGTCTTCCTGGCCGAGCGTGGTGCCACGGCCGACGCCTTGCTCGGGCTGCCGCCAGGCTTCGTCTGCCCACCGGGCTCACGCCTGGCCAGGCTCTTCGCCAGCAGTTCCGTCAGGTCGACCACGTTGGATTGCCGTGTGTCGCCACTGTCCTGTTCCACCGGCGTGACCGTCTCCGTGTCACCCGAAGCCACCTTCTTGTCCACCAGGGTCTGGATCGCGGCGCTGAACTTGTCGGCGTAGTCCTGGGATTTCCATGGTGCCGTCATGTCGCTGATGAGCTGCGCGGCCATCTTCAGTTCTGCCGGCTTCAGGCCCGCGGAGGAAGTTCCCGCCGCCGGCAACTTGAGCTCGTCGATGTCCCGGATCTCCGCCGCCCATCGGATGGTGTTCAGCACCAGCGCGCCGCCCGAGGGAATCAACGCCGCCAGGTGCTCCTTGGTGTGCATGACCACCCGCGCAATGCCGATGACACCGGCCGCCAGCATCGCCTCGCGCAGCAGCGCGTAGACCTTCTCGCCTTTGCCGATGGGCTCGAGGTAGTAGGGCTTCTCCAGCAGGATGAAGTCGATCTCGCTGGCCTTCACGAAGGCCTCGATCTCTATCGTCTGCGTGGTCTTCGGGTAGGCGGCCTTGACCTGCTCTTCGCTGAGAACCACATAGTCGCCATCGGCCTGCTTGATGCCCTTGACGACGTTCTCGGCTTCGATGGGCTTGCCGGTGCGCTTGTTCACGCGCTTGTAGCCCACCGGGTCCATCGTCCGCTTGTCCAGCCAGTCGAAGTCGATGCCGCTGTCCTGCGCGGCCGGGTACAAGGCAACCGGCACATGCACGAGGCCGAAGCTGATGGCGCCCTTCCAGATCACGCGTGGCATGCAGGTCTCCTGTGCAGCGCGGGGCCGCGAGTGAATGGTCGTGCGGGACCAGGATGGACAGCGCCGCACTTGCCGGCCTGGCCGGTGTGCAGGAAGCCGATGACAGCCGTGCCGCCGGGGCTGTTCGAGCCTATGCGCCTGATGCGCTGCGTCTGTGCGCCATGGCACAGGACCATGCGCCTGCGTGCGGACAGACGGTCCCGTTGGCGACCGTTCGCGGCGCCACCAACCCGGACGAGGGGAAACGCGAGTCTGTGGGCAAGCGTACAGAGACCTGCGGCTGCCCTGCGTGATGCTTGGCAGCATGAACATGGCAACTTCAGCGGCCACGGCCGCACGGGGCACCGCCCCCGCGGGACTCTGGGCGAACAATGCCGTGACGGGTGGCCTGCGCCTGCTGCTCGTGGACGACTGCCGGATCAACCGTTTGCTCGTGACGGCCGTGCTGACGCGTTGGGGCATCGTGCCGACGATCGCCTGCGACGGCTCGCAGGCCGTGAGCATTGCCGAACGGCACAGCTTCGACATCGTCATCATGGACATACTGATGCCCGTCATGGATGGTGTCGTGGCCACGGCGAAGATCCGTCAGGCCGAGCGCGAAAACCCGCAGCGTGCCCCCGTGCCCATCGTCGCCTATACCTCGCTGGACCTGCGCGCCTACCCCGAACGGCTGGCCCGGGTCGGATTGACCGCCGTGCTGGCCAAACCCTGCAACGCCACCTCGCTGCAGAACTGTCTGGCCCGCTGGTGTCCGGACAAATTCGTCGGAAACTGACGAAGCCAACGCCGGTGCCCTGTCGCGGAGACCGCCGTGAACCTGCGGCGGGCCGGGCTTTTGCGCAACCCTGGCGGCCGTGGCACCGTGCGCGACCGGCACAGTCCGGAGCATCGAAGTTGCGCGTGTGAAGCCGTCGTCAAGAACGAGTCATCACCTGTTTGGCGGCGCGTAGCCCAGGGCTGACATGGCCGAGGCGAGGCCGCGCGCCGCCCTGGCGTAGCCCTTCCAGGGACCGTTGCCGATGTCCAGGCGTTCGTGGACCGTCTTCACCGACCAATGGTCGCCCCCGCGCAGCGTTGACAGTTCCGTCCAGGCGATAGGGACGGACAGGCCCAGGCCCGGCCGCGCCCGCGCGGACCAGGCACATACCGTGGTGGCCCCGGGTCCGTTGCGCAGGGTGTCGATGAAGATCCTGCCAACGCGGTTCTTCGGCCCGCTGCGGGCGACGAAGCGCTGCGGAATCGTCTTGGCCATGTGCGCCACCACCGCTTGAGAGCAGCCTTTGACGGTGGCCCAGTCGTGCACGCGCCTCACGGGCACGACGACGTGCAGCCCTTTGCCGCCGCTGGTCTTCAGAAAGGACGGCAGGCCGAGCTGGGCCAGGAAGGCATGCACGAGTTCAGCGGCCTCCTGCACCTGGGCCCAGGGTATCCCGTCACCAGGATCCAGATCGAAGACCATGCGGTCGGGGTGCTCGTAGGTCGCCGCCGCGGCATTCTGCGTATGGAACTCGACGACGTTCCACTGCGCAGCGGACAGCAGGCCTTGCTTGCCTGCCACCTCGATCATCGGCGCGTGGTCGCTGTCGAGACGTGGATCGAGCTGCCGGATACCGGCCAGCTTTTCGGTCTGGGCGTGCTTCTGGAAGAACAGCTGGCCCCCGACACCGGCAGGTGCGCGCAGCAGTGACACCGGCCGGCCCTTCATGTGCTTCATCATCAGATCGCCGACCAGGCCATAGAAGCGGACGAGTTCGAGCTTCGTCGTGCCCGTTCGGGCGTCGATCACACGCTGCGGATTCGTGACGTGGAGACGATCGGACAAGGCGTGCGCCTGGCGCGAAGGGGCGGCGTTGGCCGCCTGGGCGGTTGGCATGGGCACAGACCTTTCGCGTCCGATGGTGCTGGCATCCTTGTCGGTCCGCAGCCCCCGAAAGACGGCATGTCGGATGCGGCCGGCGCGTGTCCACCCGCCGAAGCTCACCTCGGCGACGAGTGTGGGCGTGACCCAGGTCGGCCTGCCGTCGACCTTCGTGCCGACCGCAAAGGGGCTGGTGCTGTGCACCGTGACATCGAGGGCCTGCTTGAGGTCCTTCAAGGCCTTCTCGCTGAATCCCGTGCCGACATCGCCTGCGTACCGAAGCACGCCGTATGCATCGTTGACGCCCAGCAGCAGCGCGCCGAAGCCTTTGCGCGCCCCCTGAGGGGCGGTGTAGCCGCCGATCACGAACTCCTGCCGCCGGCCGCACTTCAGCTTCACCCAGTCCGCCGACCGGGAAGACCGGTAGGTGCTGTCGCGGCGTTTGGCGACGACACCCTCCAGGCACAGCTTGCAGGCCGAGGCGACCACGCTTCCTGCGGTGGCGTCGAAGGCCTCGCTGAAGCGCACCTGGTCGGAGCTCGAAGCCGCCAGCAGCCCACGCAGGACGGCCCGCCTCGCTTCCAGGGGCGCACCGCGCAGGTCGTGGCCGGCCGCGTAAGGCAGATCGAACAGGTACAGCACCACCTCGTGTGTACCCTGCGTCTCGAAGGCCTGCTGCAGCGCGCCGAAGTCGGGTGGGCCCGCGTCGCTCAGCACCACGATCTCACCGTCGTACCAGCCCGGCGGGAGCTTGAGGTTCTCGAAGGCAGCCTGCAGTGGCCGCAGCTTGGGCGTCCAGTCGTGGCCGTTGCGCGTCATCAGGCGAGCGCCCGATGCATCGTTGCGCACCAGCATGCGATAGCCGTCGAACTTGATCTCGTAGAGCCACCCGGCAGCGTCGGGCGGCGGGCGTGACGCCAGGGTGGCCAGCTGGGGCGAGAGTGCGTGCGGCAGATCGGACGGCACGGCTTCGATGGGCAAGCCTTGCACTGAAGCCAAGGCAGCGACGGCTCCGGCGACGGTGAGGCCGGGCCGCGCAGGGCCGAGGGATTTCACGCTGTCCGGCATCTCGTCCACCACGCTGTAGGCGGCGGATGCGCGGGCGTAGGCGTCCTTCTCCTTGATCAGCAGCCAGGCCGTCTGCTTCTCTCCTTTGCCCTTCATGCGCACCAGCACCCATCGGCCGTGCAGCTTGTGGCCCTGCAACGCGAACTTCAGGTTGCCGTCCACGAGCCCTTGCTGCGGGTCGTGCGAGGGCGTCCACGTTCCGGCGTCCCACACGATGACCTTGCCGGCACCGTACTGCCTGGCGGGGATGGTGCCTTCGAAGTCCGCATAGGCCAGCGGGTGGTCTTCGACCTGCACGGCCATGCGCTTGACGCCCGGGTCGAAGCTGGGCCCTTTGGGCACGGCCCAGCTCAACATCCTGCCCTCGAGTTCCAGCCTGAAGTCGTAGTGCAGGCTGCTGGCCCAATGTTTCTGAACGACGAAGGCGCGTTGATCGGCGGCGGCCTGGCCGCCCCCTGCGGGCTCCGGCGTCAGCGCGAAGTTGCGCTTCGAACGGTAGGGACGCAGCGGGTCGGCGATCACGGCTCGGCGCCATGGCCGAGCAGGCACGCATCGAAGTCCTTGAAGACCGCCAAGGGCAACGGCGCCTGGTCACCAGGCGATGCGCCAGGCGTCAGGCGTCGGGCATCAGCCTGCGGTGGGAACTTCATGAAGGGTGATCGGTGGGCAGGAAGAGGCTCTCGGTGTGAAGCCGGAGGCGTCATGGAAAGAGCTTGGCGTCGGGTACGCGCCGGGTCTGTACGGATGCCGACACGGCCTTGCCGGCGCTGTGCCTTCACCCTGCGCCGTGCCGGCGCCGGCGATCCACCGCCTCGATCTTCAGCAGCTGGCGGTACTTGGTTACCGTCCGGCGCGCCACCACCAGGCCCTGCACGGCCAGCTGGCGCGTGATCTCGACGTCCGAGAGTGGCGTGTCGGGGCGCTCGGCCTCGATGATGTCCTTGACCAGGCCGCGTATGGCGGTGCCCGAGCAGGCACTGCCGCTGGCGCTGAGCATCGATCGCGAGAAGAAGTACTTCAACTCGTACACGCCGGTGGGCGTGGCCATGTACTTGTTGTTGGTGGCCCGCGAGACGGTGCTTTCGTGGATGCCCACGCTGTCGGCAATCTCGCGCAGGCCCAGCGGCTTCATCGCCATGGTGCCGTACTCCAGGAAGTTGCGCTGCCGCGCCACGATGGCTTCGGCCACTTCGAGGATGGTGGAGAAACGCTGCTCGACATTGCGCAGCGTCCAGCGTGCTTCCTGCAGGTTGGCCCCCAGCTCGGCGTTCTGCGCCGTGCGGTGGCGCTGGAACAGCTGCGCGTAGACCTGATTCAAGCGCACGCGCGGCACGATGGCGGGGTTGAGTTGCACCGTCCACTGGCCGCGCACCTTCTTCACCACCACGTCGGGCACCACGCAGGCCACGCGCGACGATCCCAGCCGCCAGCCCGGGCGCGGTTCCAGGCGCCGTATGCGGTCGCACGCGGCCTCGACGCGCGCCGGGGTTTCGCCCAGGCGCCGCACCAGCCCATGGATGTCGCGCGCGGCCAGCAGGGGCAGGTGCAGGGCGATGATCGTGCCGGCCAGACCGCGCATCTGCGCGCAGGCGATGGAGGGCAACTGCAAGCGCAGGCACTCACCGACGTCGCGGGCGGCCACGCCCATCGGCTCCAGCGACTGCACGCGCCGCAGCGCGATCTGCATCTCCTCGAGCGTGGCGGTGGGGTCGAGTGGCGCCACCTCCAGCAGGTCGGGCAGGGGCGAGCGCAGGTAGCCGTCGTCGTCCAGCGACTCGACGATCGTGCGCGCGAGCATCAGGTCACGCGGCATCAGCGGCAGCAGGTTGAGCTGGCCGTGCAGGTGCGTGTTCAGCGGCGTCTCGACGGCCATCATGTCCAGCGCGGACATGTCGCCGCCGGCATCGTGGCGCGTCCCGCTGCCTGCACCGGTGTCGGCCTGCCAGATGTCGCGGTCGCTGGCGCTGTCGGCATCGTCGTACCCAGCGTCGACATCGACAGGGTCGCTGCCTACCCGCTCGGCGTCGGCGTCACGGGCCAGGTCTTCGCGCATGTCGCCGCTGGCGTCGTCCAGCAGGCGCTCGCCGACCGAAGTGCCGGGCCCGTCGGCCAGGGCCTCGTGCTGCAGATCGTCGTCACCGTCCTCGATTTCCAGGAAGGGATTTTTTCCCAGCGCGTCGCGCACCTGGGTCGAGAAGTCCAGCGAGGACATCTGAAGCAGGCGCACGGCGTGCTGGAGCCGCGGAGACAGGGTCTGCGTCTGCCGGTGGTCGGTACGCATCTGGATCATGGTCACGCGGGGGCTCCTGTCGCTGCGGGCCGTGAGCAGCGTTTGGCATGCCTTGACGCAAGGTGCGTGCCGCACCGGGCACGCGGGCCGCTGGATACCCGTCGGCGGTCGTTCCCGCCCCATTCACGCTGGCCTTGCGAGAGGCCGGGGGTGCACGCCGCAAGGGTGATGACCCACGCCGGCCACGCGCACCTCGGACAGAGTTACCGATTCGGCCGGTGATTGCGGCAAAGCCTGCAAAAGCAGGCTGCCACCGCTTGCCGCCCCCTCCGGGCGTCGAGTGCGACCATGGCATGTGGCTTGCCCCTCGCCCTGGACCAGGACCCGTTCATGCCCGTCTCGATCCGTTCACGTTTGTTGATGCTGGTGCTGGTCCTGCTGTTGCCGGGCCTGGTGGGCGCAGCGTGGATCGTCGCGAACACGCTCGAGGCCGAGCGCAGCGCACACGCACGCAGCCTGCGTGACACCTCGCGTGCGCTGTCGATGGTGGTGGACGGCGAACTGGCGCAGCGTGCGTCCTTGGCCCACGTGCTGGCGCAGTCGAGCTGGCTCGACGACGCGCCCGACCTGAGCCGCGAGCAACTGGCCGGCTTCGAACGGCTGGCGCGGCGTGCCATGGCGGGGCTGGGGGGCTGGATCACTTTGCGTAGCGCCGACCGTCTGCTGCTGGACACGCGCGACACACCGGGCCGCACTTCGAAGGGCAGCGGCGCCGCCCTGGCGGAGACACCGCGGGTGCTGCCGCTGAAGGTGGGGCCCGGCGACGAAGCCCGCGACGCAGCCCACGCGTCCGTGGTGGAGCCGGTGGCGCGCAGAGGCCGCGTCCAGCTGAACTTGCTCGTGAGCGTGCGGCCCGAGGAACTGCAGGGCATCGTCGACGCACAGAAGCTGCCTGCCGACTGGGTGGGTACGGTGATGGACGACCGCGGGGTCATCATCGCTCGCCACCCCGGCGGCAAACTCAACATCGGGCGCCAGGCCACGGCCGAATTGCGCGCGCGCATGGCCACGGCCCAGGAGGGCTTGTTCGAATCGGTCTCGCTGGATGGCGGCCGCACCACGGGCTACTACAGCACGTCGGCGCGCGGCTGGTCCACCGTCAGCGCGATGCCACGCGAACAGTACAGGGGCCTGTCGCAGCGCGCCGTGGTGCAGGTGGGCTTGGGGTCGCTGGTCCTGGTGGCGCTGGCCGTGCTGGGGGCGGTGGTGGTGTCTCGCGGCATCGTGGGGCCGGTGCGGATGCTGAAGTCGGCGGCCGAGCGCATGCGCGCCGGACAGCCGGTGCCTGCTGCCAGCACCGGGATCGCCGAGTACGACGACGTGACACGTGCACTGGCCGAGGCTGCCGCGGCCATGGCCAGCGCCCGCACCCAACTGGAAGACCAGGTGGCGGATGCGATTGCGCGCACACGCCAGGCCGAACAGCATCTCTCGCAGGGCCAGCGGGTCGAGGCGTTGGGGCGACTGACCGGCGGCGTGGCGCACGACTTCAACAACCTGCTGGGCATCATCAACAACAGCGCCCACCTGATCGGCCGGCACCCCGCGGCCGCCGAACTGGAAGCACCGCTGGCCGCCACGCGGCGTGCGGTGCAGACAGGCCACCAGCTGACACAGCACCTGATGCGCTTTGCCGATCGGCGGCCACTCACATTGGAGGTGGTGGTGCTGAGCCGCTACCTGCCCGAAATGGTGAACCTGATTCGCAGCCTGCTGGGCAGCCGCATCGAACTCGGGGTGCAGGTGGCCCCCGGCACCGCGCCGGTCCGGGTCGACGCGAGCGGGCTGGACCTGGCGCTGATCAACATCGCGCTGAACGCGCGCGACGCCATGCCCGGTGGCGGCGCATTGCGTCTGGCCGCACGCAACGCCACGGACGAGGACCGCGAGGACTTTGCCGACGTGGGCGGCGGGCCTGCTGGCCGGCTGGTGCTGATCACGGCAAGCGACGACGGCGGGGGCATGACCCCTGAAGTTGCCGCGCATGTGTTCGAGCCGTTTTTCACCACGAAACCGTTCGGCATGGGCTCGGGCATGGGCTTGAGCCAGGTGCACGGCTTCTGCACCCAGTCCGGCGGCGCCGTTCGGGTGGCCAGCACGCCGGGGCTGGGCACCACGGTGCTGATGCTGCTGCCGGTCGCCGCAGGCCCTGCCACCCTGCCCGAGCCCCTGGCCGCCAGCGGGGCGACATCGATCGCCGGCGCGCGTGTGCTGCTGGTCGACGACAACGAGGCCCTGGCCGAAGTCACCGCGTTGCTCTTGCGCGAACACGGGGCCCACGTGGAACACGCCCACGACGCGCAGCAGGCGCTGCGGCGGGTCGGCGACGAACCCGCGTTCGACGTCGTGCTGACCGACGTGGTGATGCCTGGCGAGCTCGATGGCCTTGGACTGGCCAGGCTGCTGCGCCACCGGGACCCGGCCTTGACCGTGGTGCTCATCAGCGGCTACAGCACGGCTGCTTCGCAGAGCGAGTTTCCCGTCCTGAGCAAGCCCTGTCCGCCCGACGGGCTGCTGGCCGCGCTGAGCCGGGCCATCGTCGCCACGGCGCGGCGCCGTGCGGAGTCTGGCGCCGCCAGCGAGCACGCGAACGGGTGAGGGCCGCGGAGGGGCCCGCACGTCGCTGTCGGGGTTTGTCCCTGGAGCCACCGGGCACACCGAGTGCCACGAGGAGGGCAACCCTGCGCCGCGACCTGGCGCCGGGCATCCACCTCAGCAAAGGACCCTGACCATGACCACGACCAGCTTCAACGACGGCATCCGCGCCAACGACGGCAGCCACCCTGGCAACGACGATCACACCGACACCATCGAGACCCTGAACGACCTCATCGAGACCAGCAAGGACGGCGAGTACGGGTTCCGTACCTCGAGTGAAAACGTCCGCAGTGCCGATTTGCGCCAGCTGTTCTTGCGCCGCGCTGAGGAGTGCGGCCAGGCCGCGCGTGACCTGCAGGCCCAGGTGGTGCAACTGGGCGGCGCCGCTGAAGACACGGGCACCCTGGCCGGCGCGGCCCACCGTGGCTGGGTTGCCGTCAAGGGCACGCTGTCCGGCTACACCGATCTGGCCATCCTGGAGGAGACCGAGCGCGGTGAAGACGTAGCCCTGGAAAGCTACCGCAGCGCGCTGGCCAATGGGCTGCTGCCGGACGTGCGCCCGCTGGTGGAACGACAGCAGGAAGGCGTCAAACGCAACCACGCCCAGATCCGCAAGCTGCGCGACCAGGCACGCGCCACCGCACCCTGAGGCGCAAGAACCGGCGCTCGGCGCTTCAGTTCGACGGCGGTGGCGCCTTGCTGCCGTCGTCCTCTGCGGCGTACTCCTTCAGCCGGTTGTACAGCGTCTTGAGGCTGATACCCAACGCCGCCGCGGTGCGCTCCTTCTGGTGGTTGTAGTGCCGCAGCGTGGCCAGCATGAGCAGTCGCTCGGCCTGCGCTATGGACGTGCCGATGGGCAGCGTGATGCTCTCCACCGGGCTTGCCGCCCCGGCAGGCGCCGCGTCGGCGGCCTGCGTTGCGGACGCGGCGCCGTCGATGGTCGGCGCGCCCTGCCCTGGCGGCAGGCTGCCCGGGTCCCCTCCCGGCAGCCAGCCTTCGTCGATGACGTCGTCGGTGGCCATGACATAGGCGCGCTGCACGGCGTTGCGCAGTTCGCGCACGTTGCCCGGCCAGTGGTAGGTGGCCAGCTTCGCCAGCGCCGCAGGCGTGAAGCGGCGCACCTGCCCTTCCTGCTCACCGATGCCGACCAGGAAGTGCTGGGCCAGCAGGCCCACGTCGGACAGCCGCTCGCGCAGAGGCGGCAACTCGATGGGAAACACGTTGAGCCGGTACAGCAGGTCTTCGCGCAGTTTGCCGGCTGCCACGGCCTGGAACGGCGGCCGGTTGGTGGCGGCGATGATGCGCACGTCGGCTTCCTGGCTGACGGTGCTGCCCACGCGCATGAAGCGGCCGGTTTCCAGCACGCGCAGCAGCTTGACCTGCAGATCCGGCGGCATTTCGGTGATCTCGTCCAGGAACAGCGTGCCGCCGCCCGCACGCTCGAAGAAGCCCTGGTGCTGACGTTCGGCGCCCGTGAAGCTGCCCTTCTCGTGGCCGAAGATCTCGCTCTCGATCAGGTTGGGCGAAATGGCGCCGCAGTTGACGGCCAGGAAGGGCCGCTTGCGACGGCGGCTCAGGTCGTGCACCGTCTGCGCCACCACCTCCTTGCCGGTTCCACTCTCACCCGTGATGAAGACCGTGATGCTGGTGCCGGCCACGCGCGAGATCTGCTCGTAGATGCGCTGCATGGGCGCGCTCCTGCCCCACAGGTGCCCGAAGTGGCCGCCTTGGTCGAGGTTGGCCGCCAGGTCCGCCATCTCGGCCTTCAGCACCGCCGGCTTCATGATGCGCGACAGCACACCCTGCAACTGCTTGAGGTTGATGGGCTTGACGAGGTAGTCCGCAGCGCCCAGGCGCAGCGCCTGGATCGAGGTCTCGATGCTGGCGTGCCCGGTGCACAGCACCACTTCGGAATTGGCCACGAGCTCGGGATCGGCCAGCAGGTCCATGCCATTGCCGTCCGGCAGGCGCAGATCGAGCAACACGATATCGGGCTGCTGGAGCGCGATCTGGCGCCGTGCGTCGCGCAGGTTGTTGGCGACGGCTACCGTGAATTGCTCGCTCGCAATCAGGGCCTGCAACGAGGCCGCTGAGTCCATGTCATCGTCGACAACCAGCGCGTGGCGCATCCGCATCTCCCGTGAGTCCCATTGTGGACCCGGCCCTGACTTCGGAGGCTCGGGATGCGCAGGCCGGACTTACACCGGCGGCAGATCAGCATGCCACGAAAGGGCATCGATGGCGGCGTGCGCCGCCTGGAGGGCGTTGCGCTCGGCTTCGGGCCGTGAGGACCAGCCGGGGTCGATCGGGGTCCAATGGTGGCGGCCCGCCGCGGCGGCCCGGCGGGCCAGCTGAGCGTCGACGCCAAGCAAGCGGTAGTGCCCGGTCCAGGTCCGCCCATCGTGCCGGGCTTCAACACGAAACTGCTGGCCGCGGTATTCACTGACATCGTGGTCGGTCATCGCAAGCTCCTGTCCGGCAAGGGCGTCGCATCAGGCGCGGTGAGCCTGCGTGGCGCGGGTTCGACGGTCCTGGGCGCAGTGACCGGGCAAACGGCGCGCCCATGGCGGACCCGGCGGTGCCGCCGCGCGATGACTGCGGCGCCTGGCGGGCCACCGTACAGACCGCAATGGCCGCAGCCCTTACCTTCGGCGGATGGACAAATCAAGGCGCCGGATCGGCCGAGTGCAGTGAACCTCACCGTATCCGAAACGGCGCTGCCACGTCGCGTCCTGCTGGTGGACGACAACCGCGACGCGAGCAGTTCGCTGGCCGAGCTGTTGCGAATGCTGGGGCACGAGGTGGTGGTGGCCGACGACGGCCCTGCGTCGCTGTCCCTGGTGGACGCCGGACAGGCCTTCGATGTGGCGCTGCTCGATATCGGCCTGCCCGGGATGTGCGGCCACGAGCTGGCCCGGTTGCTGCGCCAGCGCTTTGCGCCT
>LNFM01001633.1_pt1 | contig 49992 bp, 48 predicted proteins | sample 596031 | NCBI WGS metagenome assembly LNFM01 (sample SAMN04254537, study PRJNA301005) | activated carbon metagenome | isolation source: dual media filters at the Ann Arbor, Michigan drinking water treatment plant | place: USA: Ann Arbor | reverse complement strand
TTTCCAGTGACCAAATAATTTGTGGGGTAAAATGTCTTTTGAGTTTCAGTAGAATGTTCGTCTGAAAATGGCCAACCCATTGTTGAAAACGGCCACAATGCAGAACTGAACCACGTATCCAAAACATCTTCATCTTGAGTGATCTTAGTGCTTTTACAAGATGAGCATTCTGTCGGGTCTGTTTCGCTTACTGTATAATGGTTACAGCTTTCGCATTTCCATGCAGGAATGCGATGTCCCCACCACAACTGTCGTGAAATACACCAATCTTCGATATTATTAAGCCAGTGCAAATAAGTTTTTGTCCATGATTCCGGTTCAAAACGAATGGTACCGGATTCTACAACTCGCTTCGCAGGTACCGCCATGTCCGTCATTTTCATAAACCATTGTTCAGAAAGGTAGGGCTCAACAACGGCGCCTGATCGTGAACAGTGACCAACAGAATGAACGTGCGGCTCTTCTTTCACAAGTAATTCAAGCTTCCGCAAATCTTCACAAACCTTTTTTCGGGCTTCCGCGACTTTCAATCCTTGATATGGCCCTGCGTTCTCATTCAACACGCATCGTTTATCAAGTATGTTGATGAATTCAAGATTGTGAGTTTTTCCAATTTTGTAGTCATTGAAATCGTGTGCCGGAGTGATTTTTACGACACCAGATCCGAATTCTTTATCCACGTAGGCATCGGCAATAATTTTAATCTGTCGATTGATCAAAGGAACGGTCACAGTCTTTCCGATAAGATCTTTGTACCGAGGATCTTCTGGGTGAACACAAACAGCGGTATCACCAAGCATGGTTTCTGGCCTTGTCGTGGCAATCGTCACAAAATCATTTGTACCGTCAATTGGGTACTTGATGTGGTACATCGCACCTTTAACTTGTTGATATTCGACTTCAAGATCTGAAATGGCCGTTTCTAAAGGACCACTCCAGTTGATCAGTCTGAGTCCACGGTAGATTGTATTTTTTTGATAAAGTGAAACGAAAACTTTTCGAACTGCTTTTGAAACACCTTCATCAAGAGTAAACGTTGCGCGATCCCAATCACACGAATCGCCAATTCGGCGCATTTGATTGTAGATGCGATTTCCGTATTCATTTTTCCATTGCCAAATTTCATCGACAAATTTTTCTCGGCCCAGTTGGTGACGAGTGATATTTTTCTTCTTCAGTTCCTTTTCAACAACCGTCTGAGTTGCAATTCCCGCATGATCAGTTCCTGGCAACCACATCGCATTGTACCCAAGCATTCGCTTCCACCGAATGAGCAAATCTTGAATGGTATGATCCAAGGCGTGACCGAGGTGTAAAAAACCAGTGACGTTGGGTGGCGGTAATATAATCGAAAATGGAGGCTTGTTTGATTTGTCGAGCGACTTGAAATGTCCACCCTTTTCCCAAAAAGCGTAAACTTTTGTTTCGACTTCTTGCGGAGCATACCGATCTGTCATAGACGAAGATGTTTTTTCGGTTTTAGGTTGGCTTTGATTGGAATGATCCATTGTCATAATTGATTGCCCTTACTTTGAAGTAAGATTCAACTATAACAAGTCATTCCTTTTCGGTCATCATTTGCTGAATGCCGCCATCAATAAGATAGACGTTCGTATAACCCTTTCGGATCAGGACATCGAGTGATCGAAAGCTTTCCTTACCGTTTTGGCAAAGTAGGACGATGGGAAAATCCTTAGGTACTTTTTCGTTTGTCAGCGTCGATTCGACTTCTGAAGAATCGATCCTTTTTTGCTGAGTGAGCAAATGCTGCTTAAAAATAGAGTCATACCAATTCGATATATCTTGTCCCAGATTCAGGAGAATGAAAGGTATCCGATTTCGAACCAAATTATCAAACTGGTAAAATCCAATTTTATTCATATTTGTCGTCATTTTCTGGTCCTGCCTCAGGTTGCTTTTGTTGCTTTAGTAGGAATTTGATTTCTCTTAATGGCAACCATCAAAATGGAAATGAGCATCAAGACGCATGACACAGCAAATGGAAGTCGAGTATTAAAATAGAGGATTGAAAATCCGCCGATTTGACTTAGGCCAAAAAGAAACCCACCGAGAGCGGGCCCAATGACGCGAGCTAGCGATGACAGGCTCTGAGTCGTTCCAAGAGCTGTTCCTTGTTCGGATCCTGAAACCAAAAGCGAAATACTTCCAAGCAATGACGGATTTGTGAATCCCGTTCCCAAAGCGATCAATGTTTGCGAAATGGCTAGGACGGGGAGGGTCTTCCCGATCGTGAGCAAAAAGAAGCCTGAAAACATGCAGGTGAGCCCAAGGAAGAGAACCTTTTTTTCACCTAAGATCGGAAGTAGTCTTCGAACTAAAAAACCTTGAGTGATGACGATGCAAACTCCGACGTAGGCAAAACCGAAACTTACTTCGCGGATTCCCCATTGGAATTCTTTCTCCATAAAAAGAACTAAAGTTGCTTCCATCATGGCCATGGCAAATGTCGCAAAAGCAAAGATGACAATGAGCAATCCAACGACTGGTCTTTGAAAGTATTCAATTAAGACTCTGAATCGGTTGCTCTTGGTTTCTGATCGCTTGCGCGCAAGTTCGCGATTTTCATCGGACAGGCTTTCATCTAGTTTAAAGTATGCAAAGATGAACGTGAGCAAGCAAAGCACCGCGACTCCGTAAGCGGAAAATCCCGCAACAAAGTGAACTTCGTTCGAAATTTTTTCTGCCAAAAGCGTTAATCCTCCACCGATAGCAGGGCCTAGCAAAAATCCAAGCCCAAAAGCAGCCCCGATCAGAGCCATCCCCTGAGATCTTCGTTCTTCAGGAGTAATATCAGAAATATAGGCTGAGGCCGTTGAAATTGAAGCTCCAAAAAATCCCGCCAGAATGCGAGCCAAGAAAATCATTTCCAGAGATCGCGCATTAGCTAAAAGTAAGTAACTTAAACCTTCCCCAACAAGGCAAAACAATAAAACAGGCCGTCGCCCGATTCGATCACTAATGCGTCCCCAAAAAGGGGCGAAAAGGAATTGCATCAGGGAAAAAGCAGACATGAGGAGTCCTGCTTGCAAAGGAGTCGCTCCGTAATGCGTGCTCAGGAGTGGCAAAATTGGAATGATCATGCCAAAGCCAAGAAGGTAGATGAAAACGGTCAGAAAAATGACAACCGATTTTGATTCTAGTTTTGATTGCAGTTTGGAAGTCATTTTTAAATTCACTTTCTCTCAAGTGGACATTAATCTTTAGCATTCAAGACTAAGGTCCTCTCCCTGTTGTATTTAATATCGTGTAACCTGAAAAAGCTATGAAAAAACACCAGACACTTATGTTCTTGATGCTTCTATTTTGGAATCAATTCGCAAGCTCACAAAGCCAGGTTCAAAATAAAATACCGAAATTTGTTGATGGCAGTATTGCATTTGATTTTGACACGAGCTTTTTCAAAACATCGGAAAACTTTGATGCCGATGGGAAGAAAAATTCTTTGGCGAGTGACAATAGTTTTCAAATCATTGATGTCAGCTCAAACCTGCGCTGGGGCATGTTCACAGATTTCGGAGTCTACACGGGATTCAATATCGGGGTTTCGGAGTCTGCAAATTCAATTGCCGTCCGGAAAAATTCTTCTTTAAGTGATTTTTGGATTGGCGCAGACTATCGATTCCTCAGTTTTGAATCTTTTGAATTGTTTGCGAAATTTACTTACGTGAATGCTGTCGAAACATACGACAGCAATACGGATACTGTGATGAATACGAACGGTGTAAATCAAATTATACCAGAAGTTGGTATTAAAATGCCGACTAGGATTGCCGACATTTACGGTCTCGTCGGTTACAATCAACGATCTGGCGGATTTTCAAGTTTGCTTCCTTACAACATCGGCGCTGAGTTCAAATTTTCCAACTTTGGGCTGAAAGCTGGAATTGATGGCTATGCTTCTGTGTCCGACGATAAAGAGACGGCGCAAGCTTTACAGCGAGAAATTGTGATGAACCGGGTCAATGCTGGAAGTAAAAAATTCTACTCCGTGAATCCAAATGAGATGATGATCGATACAGCGCTCAGCTACGCCTTTTCAGATTCCTGGAATTTTAGAGGCTTCTTCAAATACAGTATTATCGGATCCAACAGCGCGGCAGGCTGGGTTGCGGGCGCGGGCCTGACGTGGGAGATGGCGGATGTTTTGAAAGGAACTAAAGAGCGAATCTTTAAGCCAAAAAATAATTCGAATTTATCACGAGACCCTTTACCAAGTGACTTCACAGAAAATACCGAAGATGGCGTGAATCAGCAGTATTTCCAACAAGTTCCGCCGCCAACGAAGCCCGCGACAAAGGTTCCAATTCCAAATCCCTATGCGAATCCAAATCAAAATTCGTCCATCAACGAACTGGAAGCTAGCCAGCAGCAACCAGATGAGGACTTGCAAATTAAGACAAAACGAAAAGACGAATTAAAAATTCGATTGAAGCGAAAAAAGTAACTGGTGTTCCAATTTCGGTTCCAAATTGAAACTGGATTCGATCAAATTATTTTCAACTTTCTATCGACAAAATTATTTTGATCCATTATCTTAGAACCACATTCATTCTATATGAAAGGGGGATGTCAAACATGTTATTTACATCAAAAATCACATTGCAAATTCGAGCCGGTACCGCCGTGCAAAAAGTCATCCTCTGCTCTCAAAAACCCGACGGAAACTTATACTAGCGGCGTGTCCCAGGATCTCGAAAGCAGACAACAAACATTTTAATACCGGAATAGAAACCGAACGCGGTGAGATGATTTTTTTAAAATCACTCTTTGGTTCTTATTCAACTTAGGAAATGATTTCAATTTTTTGAAATCACTTCTTAAGTTCTACATTTTTTTAAAGGAAATTTTATGAACTTAGTTCGTGTAAAATATTATGCAATTGAAAAACAATCTGAAATTGAATTCTACCGTTGGCTGAATTCAGTAGAATGGATTTTGAATCGAGCTTTACGCTTTAAGCGCAGCATTGGGCTTGTTTCGATCTTCTTACTGAGTCGGGCTTTGAAGACTTCATTCAGAATAGTAAAAATGATTTTAGAAGAGCCCGCTTTGTATCGTCACATCGCGCCTGGAACTATTCCAGAGCGCATTGAAGTGAGCGAACGAAGACTTCAGGCAGAAAGAAAAGAATGGCGAGCATTCTAATGCTCGCTATTCCATATCCATGTTAGGCATGCGCATTTTTGGCAAAAAATGTTCGCTTTGTTCGATCAAAGATAAGTGCGCTTGGATCATTGCTTTCAAATTCGCTTCGAATTGAAGCTTAGACTTTTTAAGTTCTGTGATTTCAGAATAGATTTTTCTAAGTCCATCTTTCGCGTCTCTTTGAATCATCTCTGCTTTTTGATGAGCATCATTCAAAATCAAACGAGTCTCGCGTTCCGCATCTTGCTTCATTTTTTCTGTCATTTGCGCAGAATGAGTCACCGTTTGGTTGATCAAGAGATCTTTTTGCTTGAAATGAGCCAGTTCAATTTCTTTGACTCGTAATTCTTCTTTCATCTGAGCTCGCTCTTGAAGTAAAGCTTCCATTTGAGCCGCGACAAGATTAAGAAAGTCTTCAACTTGATCGGTATCATAACCCATCATTTTGCGATCGAATCTTTTTGCTGAAATTTCCTGTGGATACTGTTTCATAGCTGTTCCTCCGTGAACTGTTATGATCTCGTCTTTAGTATAGTCGACAATGTATCTATTTTCATACTGGCGAAAGGTCTGGAAAATGCAAAAGCGAGCAGAGCTGACGCCCGACTCGCTTTTAAAGGAACTTCGGATTCTTTTTCCTACTAGGGGGTCCGAATGCCGAATTTTCTACCACAACAGTGGAAAGATCGACGTTTTTTAAGAAGAACTAAAGTGATTTTAAGAATAATTTCATTATTCCTTGAAATTGCCAAACGATTCTTAGAACTTTTAAGTTAAGTTTCAAGATCCTAACACGTACTTGAATTTGTGACTGACAGTGGCTACTTCCAGCTAGACCAAGGATAAGGACTTAAAATCCTAGAATCCTGAGTTCCATGGAAAAGCAGTCGGGTGGTTGGCCTTTAGAAAAAATCGATTAAACGATCTCTTTAGATAATTCCTGAGATCGCAAAGCAGCCTTTTCAAAACTAATTCGTAATGCGCGTTCGATTTCAAGTTCGCGCATCGAATTCAATCCCGCAGCGGTAACGCCCTTTTTTGAGGTCACTTTATTTTGAAGCTCTTCGATTTGCATTCCATTTGATTCGGAAGCTAACATCGAAGCGCCAAGAAAAGTTTCAATGGTCATCTTCTTCGATTGCTCGATTGAAAAACCATGCTCTTGAATCCATTCTTGCCAGTACATCATCATTTCAAATACAAACCCTGTTCCTGCAGAGCATGAAATTGTCAAAGCATCGAACTGGTCTTCGTTTTCAACGGCTAGCAGGTATCCAAAAACTGAAAATAAATCGGTAACGATCGTTTGCACTGCATTTGAATCCGCAGCAGATGTGATAAATCCTAAAACCCCACGACCGATAAGTGATGGCGTATTCGGCATCAGGCGAGCAATTCGTGTGTTGGGAATTGCTTTTTTCAATTGCCATAACTTCACGCCCGATGCGATGGAAATTGTGATTTGTTCTGGCCTGAAGTGTTCGGCCAATGGTTCCAGTGCTGACTGCATGTCTTGCGGTTTCATGGCAAGGATGATGATGTCGCAATTTTCGATGACGGGTTCATTGAGGTCGTAAGTTTGAATTCCGTAGAGCTCTTTGAGCTTCACAAGTTTTCCCGGAGAGCGATTAGAAACGTGAATTTGAGAAGGTTTTAAAAAACCTGTTTCAATAAATCTTCGAATCAAGGCTTGGGTCATATTTCCGGCGCCAATGAAGCCGATATTCATGCGTTTGAGGAGTGGGTTCATCATTGGTTTTTGCTCTACACTCACTCGCGCTTCCTTTCGCCAAACAAGACTGTTCCAAGTCTAACCCAAGTCGCACCTTCTTCAAGGGCTATTTTGTAGTCGTGACTGGTTCCCATTGAAAGTTCTTTCAAATTGAGTTTAGTTGCAAGTTGCTTGAGAGTTTTGAAATGAATCCGATTTTCTTCACCCGAATTTGTCAGCGGGGGCATTGTCATCAGACCCACGACGTTGATATTTTTGAAAGATCTAATTCTTTCAAATTCTGATTCCAACTGAGCGATCGTAAAGCCAGATTTGGTGGATTCGTCGGCCACATTCACTTGAAGAAAAATATTTTGCCGTACCCCAGTCGCCGCCGTTCGTTGATCCAAAATCTGAATCTGATCGATCGATTCGATGGAATGGATGTACTTAAACTTCCCGATGATATATTTGATTTTATTTTTTTGCAGTTTCCCGATGAAATGCCAATCTATTTTTAAATCGGTTGTCTGTTCAATTTTATCCAGGGCCTCTTGAACATAGTTTTCACCAAAATTTTGAAAACCATCTTGGTAAAGTTTTCTGATTTTTTCAATGGGCTGCAGCTTGCTAACAGCCACAATTTGCTTTCGATTCAAATTTTCTAAACCTTCCATTTTTTTTCATCCATAATTTGCAAAACTTTTTGAATCGGAAGCCCAACAACATTGTCGTAATCGCCACGAATTTCTGAAACGAATGTTTTCGCTCCCCCTTGAATGGCATAGGATCCTGCTTTGTCCATCGGTTCGCCGGTTTGCACATAGTGCTCAATTTCATCAAGTGTGAGTTTTCGAAAGCCAATATAAGTCGTCTCAATATGCGACACTTCATCTCCTGATTTCACATCTTTGAAAAAAATTGCTGTTTTGACTTCGTGTGATCTGCCAGACAAAAGTTTTAAGGTTTCCATTGCATCTTGCATGTCATTTGGTTTCCCAAGTGGCCTATTGTCGATACAAACCATCGTATCCGCACTCAGGACTAAGGCGTCTAGACCAAGGTCTGCAAAAGTGTTCGCCACCGACTGACCTTTATCTTTTGCAATCTTCAAAATCTGCTCATCTAAACTTAGGTTTTTGTCAGGGATTTCCGATACATAAGCAGGTTGAACATGAAATTGAAAACCAGCACGTTTGAGTATTTCGGAACGACGCGGAGACTGCGATGCAAGGATCAATTTCTTCACGATATTTTTTAGCACAGTAAAAATGTTTAGTTCAACTGTTTAGTTCAACTGGTAGTTCTCCCTTGCTGGCGATAAAAGTTCCAGCGGAAAGGCCAACGGATGTTTTCACCTGAAGTGATGCTCATCATTGGTTGTGTATTAGCAGGCGTATCAGTTGCGATGTTTCTGCAATCCTTGTTGGCGGGAAAGCCCGGCGAATCGCAATTGTCTTGGGCCAGCGGAGCTGAACCCGTCAAGTCCAACAATCCAATAATAAATCTATGTCGCCCACTCGTTCATCAGTTCACAATCCAGCACGCTGTACGTTTTAAGTCGGAAAAATTTCGTAAAAAAATTCGAGGGTTGATCAAAGTTGGTGGCCTTGCTTCTGAGCTGAATGAAGACGAATTCATAGGTCTGCAGTTGTTCTTGGGAGTTGCATTCCCAATTTTTCTGACCGTTCTAAATTTTGCATTGGATTTAGGTTTTCCACCATTGATGGTGCTGTTAATTGGCTTGATTGGATTCCAGTTGCCACAAATGCACTGCCGAGCTGAAAAAAAACGCCGGGAACTAAGTGTCCAAGTCGACATGCCATTTTACGTCGATCTTTTGGCCCTATCTGTTGAAGCCGGTCTTGATTTTTTCGGGGCCATTCAGAAAATTGTGGATAAGGCTGATGGTCAAGGTTCAGTTCTGGCAGAAGAATTAAAAATAGTTTTAAGGGATGTTAAATTGGGCTCATCGAAAGCAGATGCTCTGAAAGAATTGGCCGCGCGATTAGACATGTCAGAAATGACGAGCTTCGTGGCCGTTTTGATTGATGCCGATGCGTCGGGTGCAAGCATTTCTCAGGTTCTAAAGGATCAATCAGAACAAATGCGAATGGAACGCTTCGTCCGAGCAGAGAAAGCCGGAGCCAGAGCTTCGCAATTGGTTTTGCTACCGCTCATGTTTTTCATCTTGCCGTCGATTCTTATTATGATGTTTGGTCCAGTGATTTTAAATATGATGTCATCAGGCGGGGGAATCTAGTGAAGGCGCAGTTGTTTTTAATTGATCAAAATCAACAAGCCAAATTACTGGTGGAAGATCTGCAATCTGCAGAATCCCTTATTTCGCGAGGGGTTGGTCTTCTATCAAGGAAATCTATTCAAAAAAATGAAGCGCTTTGGTTTAAGCCGGGAAATAATTTTCACACTTTTTTCATGCGATTCCCCATTGATTGTATTTTTTTGGATTCAAAACTGAAAGTTTCTCGCTTGTATAAAAATGTAAAACCTTTTCGTTTTGGCGGACCTGTTTGGAAAGCAACTTCTTTTATTGAAACTGCTGCTGGGCAAATTGACACTTGGAACCTGAAAGAAGGGGATCAGTTGTATGTGGTCAGTTAGAGTTTTAACAGGCGCTCAAAAGGGCCAAATCTACGACTTAAAACCAGGTAAGAATGTACTTGGTCGCGGAAGTGAATGTGATTTCAAAATCACATCTGTTGGTATTTCAAAAACTCATTGTGAAGTTCACGTCTACAAAGACAAAATGATCGTGTTGGATTTAAAATCGAGCAATGGAACATTTGTCAACGGAGTGAAAGTTCAAAATGCCAAAGTTGCCTTAGGCGATAAGATCAGTCTTTTTGATGTCATCATGGATGTCATACCGAAGCCTGAAATTCGACCGACACCAATGCCGAGAGTTAAAAAATCCAGATCAACTCCAATACTAACACCGCTGACAGACAATCAAAATGCATTTCAGCCGCAGCATATGCCCGTACCGCAACCAATCCACATGCCAGGTGGCCAGTCCGGAAATTTGGCCTTACAAAGTCCATTGCAAGTTGATCCCGGATATCAATTTCAAGGACATCCAGAATCTCAGGCATCACATCCAGAGCAACAAGCAGATCAAAATCAAAAGGCAGACTCGGGTCTGTCGAACATGTCAGTACAAGAAAAACTTGATCTGGTCGTTGAAAAAAATGTCATGCCAGTCGTCTACCACTTGATTTCGGTTATTCCCTACAAGCAGGTGTTTCTTGGTTTTATTCTGATTTACATATTTATGGTGACACTACTGTCATTATTTCCACTGATTACTTTAAGCAATGAAGCCAACTTAAAAGAAGCCTCAAGGCGGGCTAAATCAGTTGCTCGAGCGATTTCAAAACTAAATGAACAGGGGCTTCTTTCTGGAAACTACGGAGGCTTGAATGTAAATGAAGCCTTGAAAGAGGATGGAATAACAGACGCCTTCATCATTCAACATTCTGACGGTAGTATCGTGGCTCCGACAGAACGGGTCGGCCGAGATGCCAACAGACCTTTCATTGCACAAGCGCGACGAGAATTGAAATCCACAGCCGGTATGATTGACGCAAAAACGTTAGGTGCTTCACACCCGATTTCCATCTTTGATCCAATATCTGGCGAAACACAGGTGAAGTTTCACTCGATCGTCTATTATGATGTTGGACTTCTGACCGTCGATGAGAATCGAGTGGTCAGTCTTTTTATGCAGACCCTCATTATGGCTTCCATCATTGGGCTCTTTGTTTATTTTATATTTGTTCGCTTGGCGCTATTCCCAGTGCGTCGCCTGAATGACGAAATCACGCAGGCTTTACGTGAGAAAACGGACCAGGCAAAAATTGAAATGGATGATCCACTTGTGCAAAATCTGTTTAATCAAGTTAACTTTCTTTTAAGCCGATCGATCGCGCTTTCCGAGCAAAATTCCGAATCTGCAGATCCTTATGCATTCGCAACTCAATACTCTCAAGTCGTTGCGATGATGAGTGAACCCTCTCTGCTATTGACGGCCGATGGGATTCTGAGTGCTTTCAATTCAGGATTTTCGAATTTGGCACAGGTAACACCGGACCAAGTTCTCAATCAAAACGTCGAAAGTCTACCGGATCAATCATTAGCTCAGAGTCTTCGCGAATTGATTCAGCTCGGAACAGAACAGCCGAACCAAGTGCATTCAAAAGATCTTCATTTTTCTCAATTCACCTGTGAAATTTCAGCTCGAGGACTTTTGGGTCCAACCGGTAAGGCAACTCCTGATTTTTTCATGGTCGTTTTTAGGAAAAAGTCTGATGCCGAAACAGGAGGGGCATGAGTCAAACAGCTCTGAAGAACACCTCTACAGTGTCCGTTCGGTGTGTGGTCAGCAAAGGGCCTCACAAAGGGCAGAGCTTTACCTTCAACAAAGAAAAAATTGTCATCGGCCGAGGAGCTGAAAACGACGTTGTCCTGATGAATGATCCTCTTGTGAGTCGCGTGCATTGCCAACTTTTGGTTATTGGACACGAAATTGAAGTTCAAAATTTAAGTCAAAAAAATACGGTGATTGTTGAAGGCGAGTCCGTTCAAAAATGGAAACTATTAGATCGCAGCTTCTTTTCAATCGGAGATTCAGAGATCACTTTGGAGCTCGATCTCGGGGAAAGAGTTATCAAGCAGCCTGAACAAGTAAATCCCCTTCCCGAAGAAAATATTTCCATCCAACCAAGCTCGAAACCATTAGGAAAGATCGAAGATTCCGAAAAGACGAATGTCATTTCGATGAAAAATGTTTCGCTTGCTAAACCAGTAAGCCGAAAACAAGTTGTGCCGCCGGCGACTCAAACGATGCCTTTAGCGCAACCGACGAACTCGACTTCAGTCGCGTACAATCCTGCGAGCCATCCAAAACATCAGGCTTTCCCCATTCGCGACACTCATAAGCCAGCAGCAAAAGAGCAGCCGATCGCCTTTTATATCGTCGTCGTTATCGTCATTGCATCTGCATTTGTATTATTGCGTGAACCTAAAAAGTCAATGACTGCAGAAAAGCAGCGAAAGACAACGACGTTGAAGTATGAAGACGAAGTCGCCATTCGCCTCAATTCGAAATCAGAAAAAGAGCGCGAAGCAGAACTTCGGAAAAAATGGGATCAAAAGAATTCGCCTATGGCTCTACGTGCCCAAGAAAACTTTATCAAAGGGATGAGGGAATTTCAGCAAGGACAATTTTCAAGAGCTCAAGAGTTTTTCCAAGTCACATTAAACCTACATCCAGGTCATGAAATGGCCTCGAAATACCTCAAGTTAGCTCGAATCAGATTTGATGAAGTCCTTAAAGCTAAATTAATGCTTGGAGAAAGCAGTTATCAGAAGCATAATTTTGGGATGTGCGCTTCGCAATACCAGCAAGTCATGAACATGCTCGAAGGGCGAAATCGTGACGAAACTTATCAATTGGCCGAAAATATGTACCAAAAATGTTTGTACGCTCTTCAGGGTATTAGGTAAATGGCTCGACTAAAAGTGACTCTGCGCGGGGCGCAGATATCGGACGTGCACCTTGATTCGAGTCGAGAGTACCTCGCCGGCCGTAAAGAAACCTGTGACATTTTGTTACAACCAGAACGAGGAATTTCTCGCGAGCACTTCCGTTTAAAATACGCTGATGGAAGCTGGGTCGTCCAGTCGATGTCCAGGTTCGGCGAAATCTTTAGTGGCGGCGATCGAGCTGAAAAAATTCAGCTCGAACATGGACTCGTTTTTCAAGTTCCTCCGTATGAATTTCAATTTCGTGATTTACCAGAAGATGAAGCTCGGGAATCGTCCGTTCGCTCGCAGTCCGCGGTCATTGGTGAAAATGATCGGACTGTGGTTGGGGTGGCTCAGCAGATTCCATTTATAAAAATGATGTCCTCAGACGGTCAAATTCGCGAAATGCTACGCTTAGAAAGCGGCGAAGCCTGGGTGTCAGGCCGGGATCCATCCTGCCAGATCATCATTCCCGATCAAAGAGTCAGTCGTAAGCAATACGAGATCCGCAAAATGAATGGTGCCTTCACCGTTATTGACTTGAATAGTGTCAATGGAACTTTCTTAAACGGCTCACCCATTTCTTCCGTCGATCCGCATACATTGAAGTCTGGGGACTCGTTAAGTGTCCTGGATAACATCATGTACTTCGAGTTGCATGATCCTAATTTTAAATACAAAGTCGATAAAATCGAAGTTCCACCTTTGCAATTTTCAGATAAAGAAATGAGTTTAAGTTCGGACGAATTTTCCAATATCTCGGAGCCTAATCTTCAGGAGCCGTTTCAGCAAACGGGTTTGAGTCAAGCTGCGGACTATGCGCAAGCAAGTCAAAAGCAACAGCAACAAGTTGCTTCATCTATGATGATGGAGAAGGTCAGCGAGCCTTATGCGGAAAATGCTCAATCGCAGTTTGGTTCAGCGCAGAGGCAGTCCAATGCATACAACCAAAATTCGTCCCAGTATTATCAATTTACACCAAACCAAGCGGATTCAACTCCGCCTGAAACTAACTGGCAAAAGTTCAAAAAAAATAAACCACTTGTGGCGATTGCGATTTTACTCTTTCTTGGCGGCGCATTCTACGCAAGTGAACAAATGGATAAGGGCGATGAGACCACCATAGTGCAAGAGCCTGCAACAAAGGATCCCTTTTCGCAGCTAACAGCTGAGCAGCAAAAGACAGTCAAAGATCTTCTTAGTTTAGCCCAGAAGGCGATGCTGCAGAATAAGTATTCCTTTTCAATTGAAAATCTGAAGAAGCTTCATGAAATTCTTCCGAGTGGCTATCAAGATTCGAAAGAGATGATGGAAGAAGCCACACTAAATGAGCAAATCATTTCTCAAAAGCTCGATCAAGAACGGCGCGATGCTGAAAATGCGCAGAATCAGCTCGAAATCCAAAATACGGTCGCAAAATGTGAAAAAGAACTAAACCCGGATATCACGCTTGAAAGAATGAAAGAATGTTTAGCTCCCGCTGCTTTAATCGATGCCGAACATCCTGAAGTGAAGCGATTAGAATCTGAAGCAGAACGAATTGCGACGAATCGTGAAGTGGAGCGTCTGCGAAAAGAAAAAGAGAAGGAACAAAAGATTGTCGCAGTTGAAGTCGATCATTTGAAAGAAAAATTCGAATTGGCAGAAAAATATCAGCAAGCGGGTAGAGCCAGACTCGCACTCAGGGCCTACAACGAAGTTATAGATTCAGAACATAAGGATTTGAAAAACTATAAAGAACAATCGGAAACGCGGATTGCCTTTATCAATAAGAAAATTCAAGAAAAAGTTGATACAATTGTCCAGCAAGCTGAAGTTCCATTGAAAGATGGCAAATTAAAAGAAGGCATTGAAATTTTACGACAGGCTTTAGATGTCGACCCTTCGAATGAAGATTTGGGTTCGCGAGTTCAACTCCACGTGAACGAACTTAAGGCTCAAGTGAAAACAATCTACCAAGAATCCATTATCGACGAAAACTTTGGTAATTTGGATGGTGATGACGTTCGGCAAGGGGCTAAGCAAAAGTGGAAAAAAATCATCGAGATGGATATCGAAGACGGAGAATATTATCGTAAGGCCTACACCAAGCTAAAACGCTACGGAGTATATTGATGAAGTGGCAACAACGAGCAAGTCAAAATGTCTTCAAATTGCCCCCGACGAAAATGTATTCGGCATTGGACAACAAATTAGTCATTGCTCTTCGAGGCTGGGGTGGGCCCGATGCTGCACAAGGTGTCATTGATGAAATTACGCAGTACATTTCTGCGACTCAAGCAGATTTAGAACTTACGACACCGTTTACATTCATTGAAGGAATTTCCCAAGTTGCTAATCGATTGCGTATTTCTGTTTTGCTTGCAAACGATCGACTTTTTAAAATTGATAACAAAGAGTTCTATTCCGCAGGATTTGAAATCATGGTATTGTATCAAAATAAAAACGAAGTGGCTTGGCTTTGCTTCGGAAACTTTTCGATTCATGTCGACTATGTTGAACCAACTATGGCCCACCAGACTCAGTTAAATGACAGTGCTTTGGTTTTTGCGAGCCACGATGCCATCGAATCCCGTCATGTTTTGCCAAATTGTTTGTTAGGAATTGATCGCCAGCCGCAGATTCAAGTCGGATCGCTATTACAACAGTTTCTGAACCGTATCGTGGTTAAATCTAATTTTTCATTTGGACGTACTCAGTGGACTTTAGATGTCAGTCAGTTTGATTAAATTCCAACAGAACAACATTTAATTTGTCTGCTTGACAGAATTTTAAAGCAGACAGTCGTCCAGCAATATTAAAATGTGATATTTATTCTCCTGAATTCCGACTATTGTAAATCCATGGCAAATGGCAAAATTCGAGAAAAATTCAACCCATCAAACTTAAAATCTCTTTCGGCTTTGAATGAAAGATTTGAATTTATTCTTGAAGGTGCAGGCCTCGGAGCATGGGATTGGTGTCTCAAAACCAACGAAGTTTATTTTGATAGGCGGTGGTGTCAAATGATTGGAATATCATTTGAAAATGTGACCCAGCATCTTGATACTTGGCAGTCGCGCGTTCACCCAGATGATTTGGCGTCCTGTTTCGCTGATATTCAGCGCTATCTTAAAGGTGAAACACAAGTTTACGAAAATATTCATCGTATGCGCCATGCCGATGGACGATGGATTTGGATTTTAGACCGTGGGAGAATTGCAGAGTGGGATCAAGACGGAAAGCCGTTTCGATTCGTTGGCACCCACTTCGACATCACGGCAATGAAAGAGCTTGAGCGCAAAACAAACGAAATTCAAAATCATGCGCAAATTGGGGCTTGGGAATTGGATGTTAGAACTGGAAAGACGACCTGGACCGCCGGGGTCTATCCCATTCATGCAATTTCCACTGACATTCCGACAGACAAAGTGATGGGTATCAACTTCTTTGCCCCTCACGAGCGTGAAAAGATCGCAAGAAATGTTCAGGAGTGCTTGCAGAATGGCATTTCATACCGCGAAAGATATGACTTCATTGATGCCGTCGGCACGTCAAAACAAGTCGAAGTCATTGGGCGCCCAGTTTTTGATGCCAACGACCAAATAATAAAATTGTTTGGCACCATTCAGGATGTGAGTGAACTTCGAAAGGCCCAGGACCTCTTGAAGATGGAAATGATGAAATCAGCGCAGTCAGCAAAACTAGCTTCACTCGGTGAACTTGCGGCTGGAATGGCTCATGAAATCAACAATCCAATCGCGATCATTAAGGCGACATGTGAAGCCATTAAGATTAAAATGAATGATGGTGAGTATGTCCGCAAGAAAGTCGAATCCATACTTCAAGCTTCTAAGCGAGTCGAAAAAATTGTAAAGGGTCTTCGAAAATTTTCTCGCACGTCAGAGGCATCCCAGCGCGGCGAGCATGATTTAACCCAGATTGTCCGCGACTCGCTCGTCATCATTGAGCCAAAATTCAAAATTGAAAATGTAGAACTACTTGCTACCCTGACCGAAGGTTGCCTCATTAATTGTGATCCAATTGAAATAGAACAAGTCCTTGTCAATATTTTGTCCAACGCGATTGATGCCAGCGATACAAGTAAAAAAAACGATCAAAGCAAATGGGTGAAGCTTGTATGCCGTATTGAAAATGAGTTTGCGGTATGTCGGATTAGCGATTCAGGGCATGGAGTTTTAGATTCTATCGAAGCTAAAATATTTGAACCATTTTTCACGACAAAAGAAGTCGGTAAAGGAACTGGGCTTGGCTTGTCCATATCAAAGGGGATCATGCAAACGCACGGTGGTGATTTATTTTTAAATCGAACTATTTCGAATTCTTGCTTCGAAATTCGACTTCCGCTATCAGCTGCTCGCAGAATGGAGAATATTTTTGCTTCCTAAAATTTATTACCTTGATGACGAAACTGACCTTGTCGATCTTTTTCAAGACCTTTTCTCTTGTTCGGACTATGAACTGAAGACTTTCAGCAGTCCGAAAGAGCTTGTCGAAGTCTCAAAGTTAGAACCGGCCGACCTTTACATTCTTGATTATAGATTGCCAGGGACGAATGGCTTTGAGGTCGCAAAACTTTTGCCTGAAGGATCAAAAAAGGTACTGATTACCGGCGAGTTGCATGTCGAAATACCCAATGAATTTATGTGTCGGTTGGAAAAACCGTTTGAGACCGAGCATATTCAACAGTTTATAGACAAATTTGTCCAATCCTTTGCGAACTAGATCGCAATAGCGCAAACTATTGCAAAATCAGAGCGTTTGCAGATATCGATAAGAAATATTCCAATCCAACTCTGGATCGAAAAGCTGCCAAATATTTTCAGAAGCTAAGTTTTTGGAATGCAAAAGAATTTTTCCTTTTGTTTCTTTTTTCTTAAGTTCAAATTGTAACTTCATTTGGTTCTCAGATAGTCCGAGCGATTTGGCGTGTTTCCATCTTATGGCGGATAGGTAAAGTGGATCGATGCAAGCTTTGACTTGATCATGGCTGATACTTGAAGCTCGCAAAAGATGACTGCAGGTTCGAAAATTTTCTGCGGATTCGATTTGATTCAGTTGCGTTAAGGCGAAAAGAGGATTTATGGAATCTGAAACTTCACTTAATACCTTTGCTTGTGCCCCAATTTCATTCCAGTACCTTTGATTCAATAAGCGAATTTTTTTTATGCGATCCGTTTTCGATTCGATAGAAAGCCCGGGCGTTGGTAAATGGATCGATTTCATGCTTTCGAGCAAGTCGATGTACACTTTGAACCGACTTCGGTCTGTGGTCGACCATAAGTTGATGGTTTCTGATCGATCCGCAACGGTGTTGAATAAAAGCGGCTTTTCACGGTCAATAAAGTTCATCGATTTAGTATGCAGAGCCCAAAAGTTTCGGTGCGGGTTAAATGGGTCACGCGAATGAATAATGACGGCTTCGGTTTCATTTGGTTCTGGCTTGGTTGTTGTCACAAGGTTTAAACGTTGTTCGAATGGTGGAACAAATTTTTTTAAAGAAATACACTCCTTCAAAATACACGAGATGGTGTAGCCAACATCCACATGAGATACGAGACGATCGCTTTTCCAGTTTATGCCTTCATCACCTTTTGATCTTGGAGGTTTATATAAAAGTGCAACACCGGTATTTTCAGAATGCAAGTTTGTCAAAGGACTCTCTTCGAGCCTTGAATAATTGTTTCGTCCCCGTAAACCAACTAAAAAAATATGTGTCGTTTCCCAGATCTTTTTTTCCTTCAGCTGATTGAAAAAAAGGAAAAGCTGTTCATCATCTTCCTCTGAAAGTGAAATTGTGGAACCATAATTGGAAAAGAATATTGTCACAAATGAGCTTGAGGGATCTTCAAAAAGCCACTTAGAAACCGAATTAATAATTTGGGAAAGTGACCAAGAATGAACATCAAATTGATTGGCAATCGTATCATCGAAAAGATCAAAGGATCGCCCCAGACCGGTTTTTCGTAAAATCGAAGGCGACCCAGAAAAAAAAGCTGTGCGCCGTTCACTTGCGGACGCGATTTCCGCTAAAGTTTCTATCTCTAAAGGAAGTCGATTGCCGCTAGACATAACTTGATTTTGGAATGGATAAGTTCCGGTCAGGATCGAAGCCATGGCAGCGGCCGGCTGTAAGGATGACGTGTAGGCATGAGTGAAGCGAGCGCTTTCTTTGCAAAGCATGCTAATTCCAGATTCGACGGCTGGTCGTTCGTCTGCACAATTGACTTCATCCGGGCTCAACTGTTCGAACGCAATAACCAATACAGAGTTTTGCTTACGCTGCTGGCATGAAGTCCAGAAGGCTAAGAAAATTCCTAGAATAACGAGATGCGTTTTTGACCGCGGCATTTCTCAAGATCATAATAAGGGTGTTACGAACTCACAACGAAATAGAGGCATCAGATGGAAAAAATTTTTGCAATAGCACATTTAGCAGACCGAGTTGTTTTGGTTGTCCTACTCTTAATGAGCGTGATTTCTGTCGCCATGATTTTGGAACGTTTTTTTGTTCTTAGAAAGGTCGGCGAAGAAAGTCAAAAAGTACGACAAAAAATTCGTCATGCTTTACAAACAAATTCAATTCAAGTTTTTGAAGAATTGGCAAAAGACACCACAACGCTTGAAGGACGAGCCGCTTCCCAAGCGTTGAAGCATTTGCAAACTTCTGGACGTGAGGGTTTTGAAGAAGTTTTCAATTCTTTCGTTCTAACAGAGAAGCCAGATCTTGAAAGGTTTCTACCTATTCTTGCGACCATTTCGTCAAATGCTCCTTATATTGGTCTGTTCGGAACTGTCCTTGGAATCATGAAGGCCTTCAACGATCTTGCGACGGCACCAGATGCGGGACAGCAAACGGTCATGGCTGGTATTTCCATTGCGCTAGTAGCAACTGCGGCCGGATTGTTTGTGGCAATTCCAGCCAGTATGTTTTTTAATTATTTCACACGAAAAGTTCGCGCTATTTTGTCCAGTTTGGATGCCGTTCGTGAACTTGGAATTGCATTTGCAAAAGTAAAAAAATAGTTTGGTAAAAAAGTAGTCCGGAAAAAAACAGTCTGTTCAAGACTACTGTGAACGAAAAACTTAAAAATTTGGTTTTCTATCTAAGAATACAGAGGGCAAAATGGCAATGAAGCACGATCAAATAGATGACTTGCAGTCCGAAATGAACGTCGTCCCTCTTGTGGATATTGTATTGGTCGTTCTGATTATTTTTATGGTGACCGCGCCGATGATCATGAAGCCTGCGATCAATATTAATCTTCCGAAAGCAGCGACAGGTGAAGCAACAACGCCCACGAAACTGGATATCGCGATTGCGAGCGATGGCCGCACCAGTCTTGGCGGACAATTTGTAGATGATGAATCGATCACTCGAATTGCCACAGAGGAATTTTCAAAGAATGCAGAAATTCAAGCTATCATTGCGGCAGACAAGGACGTTCCGCATGGTCGTGTTGTTTCTGTTTTAGATTTGATTAAAAGTGTCGGCGTAAAAAAATTCGCCATTAGTATTGAAAAGAACTAGAGAAGGCTCTGGAGCCTAGCCGGCTTTTTTCTTCGCAAATTGAGTTGAAGCTTGATTGACTTGGCGTCGTTCGCTGCGCCAAGCGATAATTTTAAAACCCATGAATATAAGTAAAAAGCTCGAGCCATAACAGATTGTAGCGGCAAACTTCGCTGAGTTTCCCGTATAGGATTGTAGAATGATTCCGATGATCCCTATGACGATGATTGCATAAGGCTTCAACTCGTAAAATTTCTCTTCTGACGATTGATCACTCATGTATTTTTCCCCATGGCTAACTGTATCCCCAATACCTGGATCGGCGCCATCCCTCCAAAAGTTTAATTTTTCTATTCATTTTGTTGTCATTTCAATTTTCATTTTTTTAACTGTCGGTGAATTTGACAGGCTGTAAAAAAGGTCTACGTTTTTTTCCCGTAAAGTGTATCAAATTGAATGTGCAGGGCGTACAAAGCTCGAACAAAGTCTAGTCAAGTGAAGCAGGCTAAGCCTAAATGTAACCACAATCCCTTCCTTCATTTTCAAAGAGCAACAACCGAACAAGATTAAGTGCGAAATATAGCTCGATTTTTAAAAATGTTGGTTTTTCCATTCATCGGCCTGGCCTTGAGTTCGCTCATGGTCATGGCCACATTTGGAGTGCTTGAGAATCCAATCTTAGCAACGAAAACAAATCTTGCCGAAATCACATCAAGTGTTACAACAAATTTAGAGAACTTGGCTCAATCGACTGATTTTGAAAACTCAATTTCAGGTCGTACGATTAGTTCTATCGAAGCTGAGAACAAGAAAAATCCACCCGGGCAAATTCAAATTATTTCGGATTCCTTGACCCGGGGTCTGATTTCCGAACCTTGTGATTTTGAAACGATTCATCGCAATGTTCGAAGTCAGCACGTGAAATTTAACTTCGATAAATGTGACTCAGCAGGTTCTCAGTTTAAGTTGATTAATAAAACAAATGGCTACCAAGCACAAATTTTTGCTCTTCGAGCAAAAGGCCAGCTTTCAACTGACTACGTTCAACTTCGCCTGGGAGAAAATGAGCTTGTGTTTGAGAATCGCTCATCTGCTGGGCACGTGACCACGCGCCTGATTAAGATCACTCGAGATCACTAGAATCAAAGTGACATTTTTCCGTAAGTTCTCTACGTTAGAAAAATTGTGATGGCTGATTCGACACACCAAGTTTCTACACGTTCATTTTATGGTCTCAAACGCAGGTCCGACGTGCATCTTGCGCGCAAAATTTGGCATATGACAGGCGTGTTCCTTTTGTTTTTGGTTTGGACATTCCTTCCAAAATCGACATCACTTTTTATTTTCTCTGTTTTGTGGCTTGCATTTGTGCCAGCGGACGTGCTGCGTCTTAAAAATCGAGAGATGAATCAGACTTTGACGCGCCTGTTTAAGTGGATCATGCGCGAAAACGAAGTCGATCGGTTAGCGGGGACCACTTATCTGCTGACTGGAGTTATTATTCTAGCTTCGTTTTTCGAAGCTCGGATTGTGGGTCTTAGCCTTTTATTTTTGGCTTTTGCGGATCCCATTGCATCTTTTGTCGGGATTAAATATGGCAAAGACAAACTATTTAACAATAAATCTCTTCAAGGTTTTATTGCAGCTTTTGCCGTTTGCTTTGTCGTCACGTGGATCTTTCTCTATTTTTCGAATGTTGCGTCTTACGTTCTTGTGATGTCCCTTTTAGCGGGAGTCATCGGAGCCGTAGCAGAACTTATTCCGATCGCTAAGCTTGATGATAATTTAACGATGCCGTTGTTTTCAAGTATAGGGCTTACGATTCTGTTTTCTTCGTTTAACGTTTTTGGCATTTCAATTTTTTAGGTGAATCGATGAAAGAACAATTTGACGAACTCGAAGAGCAAACTCCATCAGGAAAACGTTTTGGCATGTACGTCTATATTCTGCCAAACCTCGTGACGATCGGAAATTTGTTCTGTGGATTTTTTTCCATCCTCGCGACCTTTAAAAGTGATTTTAAAATTGCAGCTATCGCCATTGTGATCGCGGCCGTTTTTGATCAGCTTGATGGGCGACTGGCGCGTCTGACCCGAGCCACGTCAAAATTTGGCGCAGAACTAGATTCGCTCTGTGATGCAGTCAGTTTTGGTATGGCGCCGGCTTTGTTGTTACATCAGTGGGCCTTGCTGCCGTTTGGTCGCTTAGGCTACATGGCTTGCTTTTTGTTTGCGGCTTGCGGAGTTCTGCGACTGGCACGATTCAATGTTCAAGTCGGAGTTGTTGAAAAGAACTACTTTCAAGGTCTTCCGATTCCGATGGCGGCCGGTATTGTGGCTTCGGCATTCCTAGCGTTTGATGACTTGAAGTGGGATGGCAGTGGAAGCATTTTATTGTTGGTCATGACGATCCTGCTTGCGGGAGTGATGGTTTCAAATTTTCGATATCGATCCTTCAAAGATTTAGATTTGAAACAAAGAATGCCATTTCGCTACCTATTGTTAGGTCTACTTGTCATTTTCTTTGTCGCTCTTCGCCCTGAAGTTATGCTGTTCGTTCTTTTTATGGCCTATGCAACTTTGGGCGCCGTTTTTGGAGTTTTGCGACTTGGGAAACGGTCCAAGCAAATGCCGGCCAACGTTTACTCTCCAGCCGTAACGAATGAAGCGGATCTTATGGAAGAGATCGACGAAGTTGATTTGTCTTCCGCTAAAAAGACGTAGTAAGGGTAGTGATATGAATATTGAAACCAATACAAACCAACCAAAGTGGATGCAACATCAGTGGAAAAAGCCATTGAAAGTGGGCCTTGTCGGTGCCACTGGAATGGTTGGCGAAACGTTTATTAATCTTCTTGAAGAATATGAAAGTCCAATTGCAGAATTCAGACCATTTGCGAGCCAAAATTCTCTTGGAATCAAGCTGCAGTTAGCGGGCCGTGATTGGCCGGTCCAAATCCTGAAGCCTGGATGTTTTGATGGACTTGATATGGTTTTCTTTTCTTCGGGTGATGACATTTCAAAAGAATGGGCGCCACAAGCGGCCGCGGCCGGAGCCTTTGCAATTGATAATTCAAATGCATTTCGAATGAATCCAGAAACCCATTTGTTAGTTCCCGAAGTGAATGGAAATCTTATCAATTCAACTTCAAGACCACAAGTCATCGCAAATCCAAACTGTTCCACTATTCAGTTGGTCGTTGCCTTAAAACCCCTTCAAGAAAAATTTGGTTTGAAAGATGTGACTGTTGCGACTTATCAAGCCGTCAGTGGAGCAGGTCTTCCCGGCTATGAAGAGCTTTTGCAGCAGACTCAAAATTTTCAAAATATGGATCAAGACACGAAGGCATTTCCAAAACAGATTCTATTTAATTGTATTCCTCAAATTGGATCTTTTGGTGATGATGGATTTTCAACTGAAGAATCAAAAATCATGAGCGAATCGCGAAAAATCTTGAACCAGCCAGATCTGAATGTGTCCGCGTTTACAGTTCGAATTCCAGCCTTGAACAGTCACTCGGAAGCCGTTTGGGTGACTCTGAATAAGTCCGCGACGAAACAAGAAGTCTTGCAAGCCCTGATGAGTTCACCGGGCTTAGTGGTGATGGATCAGGATTACCCAACAGCGCTTGAAATTTCAGGCGAAGACCCAGTTTTTGTAGGACGAATCCATCAAGATCGCTTCAATCCAAATCGATGGTTGATGTGGGTCGTGTCAGACAATTTAAAAAAAGGCGCGGCACTAAACGGTTTGCAGATCGCGAATTTGATTTACAGCTAATTTTCAAAATTAGATTATTTTGAAAATATTTTTGGATCTTTAGTAACAGCACGAATTTTCTTTGGTTTTTTCTTCCATTGATATTTCGCAAGATCAATAAATCCATCGATAGTCACATTTATTTTTTCATCGACGAGTCGCCGCTTTTGCTCCCGAAAATTATGAGATTTTCTATCAAATGAAATACCACCTTTGGAATTGATCACTCGGTGCCAAGGCAGCTGGTAAAGGGTCGAACAGGTGTGCAAGATCCAAGACACTCCGCGTGAAGCGTGTGGGCTTCCAGAAAGTTCAGCCACTTGTTTGTAGGTCGAAACTTTTCCTTTTGGAATGGCTTTCACAACTCTTAAAACTTTAACTGTAAAAGGTGACTTTTGAACGACGGGCATCTTTGCATAGTGACGGGTGTTGGCCAGGTTTCCAACTAGACCAAAGGTAAGTTCTATCTAAAGCATTGAACCCAAAACGCGGCATGCTAGCATTTGGTCTATGACAATGACATCAATTCGCATGGGCATTTTTGGATTCGTAGCTTTCGGACTCCTTCATTTTTCACCACGAGTATCAGCGCAAACCACGGGAACCACAGCGACGATAACGGCTGTTTCCGGGGTCAGTAAATTTGACAACACAAACAATAATTATAAGATTTACGGCGGAATCGCCGGGACCTGTGCACCTGGTGATATCAGCGCGACGACCCCATGTAACACGTGTAAGACCTCGACCGGTGGGCTCACGCCATGTAATCGCCTCGCCATTCATTCGACATTGAACATTAATGTGACGTACACCTCTGTTTCAGCCTTAACAACGCCGACGTCGCTGACTTTAAAATTGGTCGCAGGGACATCATCCCAAGAAAATACTTTGGATACTGAAACGTCCAACACAGGAAAAACGTATACTTTCACGACAACGTGGGGAGCCATTTGTTCTGCGATCAATACGGCCGGAACAGCAACAGGATTGCTTCCAGATTGCACGATAGATTCCGATGTGACCACAGACGTAAATTCAACGGATCATATCTTTAGAATTTACGAAGGCACCACTAAGGTTGCCGAAGCCAGTATCGTCATCCATGGAATTTCGACCAATGCAGGCTACCGTAATATTGATAACGATTATGATGGTGGAAATGATTCATATGGTCTTCGTCAGTATGAGTTTTTTCCCGGAGATCAAAAATTAATTCTACTCGAGTACCCAGTAAGCCCAGCGACAATGCCGTCGGGGACACCTGAGTTAGAGGCAGTTGTTTTTTTTCTGGCTCCGGCAGCTACAGTAGAGCCTCCATCTCTTGATTTGTCACTTTATGGTAACGCGAATCCTTCCTCGCCAGACTTCACTTGGAATGCGACGACATCCACACTCGGAGCGACGCCATATTTAGAAGGCTTAGTCAATGGAGCAACCTATTGTGCAATTGCAGGCCACATGAACAAAGCGCAAAATATTTTTCTCTTTACATCAAGGAATATCGACGCTGCAGATGCGGTCAAGATATGTAAATCTCCGAACGAAGTCGTCGGCTTGTTAGACGGTTTGAAGTGTTTCATCTCGACGGCGGCGTTCGGTTCGCCGATGGCCGTGGAAGTTCAAAAACTTCGCTTATTCCGTGACCGAATCCTGGCAAAGACACAGATGGGGCGTGCTTTCATTCAGTGGTACTACGAAAACAGCCCTCCAGTCGCGAATGTCATTGCAAAAAATGAAACCTTGCGCGCGATCACCCGAGCTGCTTTGTATCCAATTCTTTCGTTCGCCGAAATTAGTCTTTTAATTTTGGATCATTTCGAAAAAGAAGAAAGCGAAGTTAAAAATGAAACCAAGCTTTAGTTTTCCGACGACGATATTTTTAAGAAATTTTTTTCTCGTCGTGATTCTCGCTAGTATTTTTAGTCCTTTTGCGAACGCCGTCGGCCCCACATCGACAACTGTGACATTAGATCAATCAGATGGCCTTGTCCGCATAGATGAAGAAGGCGCTTATATTTACGATCAAAAGAAAGCATTAAAAAATCAATCCAGCCACATTCGCGTCGGACAAGCTAACCAACCTGATATTTCGATTGATATTAATGGCGAAGTTTTTAATTTCAAAGATCTCTACGGCGATACGAATGGCATTACAGTCGGCTATGACTACGAACAATATTTTGCAAAAAATTTCGGTCGACTAGGCTGGCAAGTTGGGGTTGCGGTTCAGTATGCTCAAGGTAAAGGGCGGCTGATTCAAGTGCCGCCTCCTTCGATTGAATCCTTCGAATCCTTCACATTCTTAACTGTTCCGCTTTATGTTGGTGGAGTTTATCGCTTTGAATTCAAAGATCGCCAAACCGTTGTTCCCTATGTTGCAGGTGGTGGAACTGTCGTCGGACTTCTAGAAAAACGCGAAGACAAATCAACACCGAACGCCACCATGGGCTTCGGATTCTACGGAGCCGGCGGAGCCCTCTTGAATGTTTCAGCCCTTGACCGTGAAACGGCTCTGACTTTGGATTCTGAATATGGAATTGGAAATTTGTGGCTGAACTTAGAGTTTAAATTTGTCAGCGCCACGGGCTCTGCGTTTGCTTATGAAAACGCTTATGTTCAAGGCGGGCTTAGTTTCGATTTCTAGCTTCTAATTTTAAATTGAATACAAAGCTTGAGCCAGGTAAAACCCCTTGATGACTCGAATCCGAATGACAATTAGTTACGATGGAACCGATTTTTGCGGTTGGCAAAGCCAGGGCGAAGATCGTGAATCGCGCAAGGGCGAAAAACCTTCTGTAGGCCTCACGCTCCAAACGGCACTTGCGACTGTTTTTAAACAACCCATTTCCTTGTTTGCCTCGGGCCGAACCGATGCAGGAGTTCACGCGCTCAATCAAGTTTGTCATTTTGATGTTGATATGCCGAAAGAAAAATTAAAAGGGTGGAATCTCAGTCGTGCGCTGAAATCTCATTTGCCAGATTCGATCGTCATTAAAAAAGCGTGGCTGGCGCCCGATGACTTTCATTCGACCCTTTCGCCGGATAAAAAAACGTATCGCTATTTGGTTTTGAATTCCGAAATTCCAAGCGCAATTTTGAATCGAAACACGTATTTAATGCGACAGAAGCTCGATTTAAATTACCTGAATGAATGTTCAAAATATTTAATCGGCGAGCACGATTTCAAAAGCTTTCAGTCCGTGGGTTCTACGGTCTCGCACACGGTGCGTACAATTTACTCAGCTGAGTGGTCATGGCTTCGGCCCCGAATTGCTCAATTTACAATCACAGGGTCTGGTTTTTTAAAGCAAATGGTTCGAAATATCGTGGGAACTCAATTATTGCTACACCGAAAAGGCAATTCGCCCTCTGATATCCAGGGAATCCTTATTGGTAAGGATCGAAAGCTTGCCGGCCCGCCAGCGGAACCCCAAGGTTTGTATTTGGTGCGAGTTTACTATCCTCAGGACCTTGACAATAGGTGTGCTGAACTTTAAAACTTTGATTCACATTAATTTGGCTTGGGCGGGATAGCGGTCTATCTCCGCGTGACTTGCTAGATAGGAAAACATGAAAACTTGGAACGCAAAAGCTGATGAAGTTGATCGAAAATGGTTTATCGTCGATGCTTCAGGCCACCGTTTAGGTCGCTTAGCGACTCACGTCGCAAAGATCTTACGTGGAAAGAATCTACCTACTTTTACTCCGAACACGGATGCGGGTGGATTTGTTGTCATTATCAACTCTGACAAAATCGAAATGACTGGAAATAAATGGAATACAAAAAAGTATTACCGCCACTCTAGATTTTTCGGTTCTTTGAAAGAAAAGACTGCAGAACAAATGTTAGAAGATGATTCTACGTTTATCGTTTCTGAAGCCGTTCGCGGGATGCTTCCTGTAAACAAGCTCAGCCGACGTATGATCACGAAACTTAAAGTATATAAGACTGCAGATCATCCTCACGCTTCTCAGAAGCCAGAGGCTTACTCGATCCCGACTAAGAAGTAATTGGAAGAAGGCAAAAGATGGCAACCACTGAAAAATTCTATTATGCAACTGGACGACGTAAGACAAGCTCAGCACGAGTGTACTTAAAGCCTGGAAAAGGCAAATTTACCATTAACGGTAAAGAGTCTGATGATTATTTAACTCGACTACAATCTCGAATGGTGATTCTTCAGCCGATCGAATTGTTAGGCCAAGGCGGAAAATTTGACCTTAAAGTCATGGTTTCTGGTGGCGGCGAATCTGGACAAGCCGGAGCAATCCGACACGGGGTCACTCGCGCCTTGATCGCATTCAACGCTGAATTCAAAGCAGAGCTTAAAAAAGCCGGCTTTGTGACACGTGATCCGCGAATGGTTGAACGTAAGAAGTACGGTTTACGTGGTGCACGTCGACGCGGTCAGTACTCAAAGCGATAATTCTTATTGCAGAGTATTTCGACTTAAAATCGAAAATTTTCAAAAAGCCCTCGAAAGAGGGCTTTTTGTTTTTCGGGGGTAGCTTTCCCGAATCAAGCTATTGCAACTAATCGATTTACTCGATATCGAAGTAGAATTCATATATGAGACTTAATTTTAGCATTCCTTAAGTATATCTTGTGGTTAGCCAAACAAGCTCTGATTTTTTAAACCAGAGTATCTATAATCAAACTTTTTTTACTTTAAATTCATTAGAATCCTGTTAAGATGTGGTCAAGAAGTGGTTAAAGAGATATAAAGTTAATCACTTTGGTCTTAATTTGGTCTCAATCTTGGTCGTGGAACCTTTACTGGTTCGGAGAAAATAAATATGGATATTATGAAATCAACAGAAGCAGTTAGCTTTAGTCCAGATAAGAATTCAAACTCATCAGATGGCGATTCTCGCTCGACAAGCAATTCGAGTGGGTCCAGTGATTCACTTAATTCACTTTCTTCATTTCTGAAGGAAAAGCGAGTGGCGGTTTCTTTGTCACAAAAAGATGTGGCTCTGAAATTGGGTTATTCGACTTCGCAATTTATTTCAAATTGGGAGCGGGGAATTTCGCAACCACCACTTCAGACTTTGCGAAAAATTGCTGAGCTTTACAATGTGAGTGCTGATGATGTTTTCCAGGTCCTTATGAAAACAACTATTGCTCAAGTTGAAAAAGACCTGAAAGAAAAATTCTACTCTGGCGGAAACTAGTTTCAAACAGTAAAGAGTCGAAGAAGTTTACAGAGGTTCCTAGAGGATGTCCAAAATCCCAAGCCTAGTTAAACTTTTCGACGTTTCAAAACTGGACGTTCACCATTTCAGTTACCATCCTGAACTGAATTAGCAGAAAATAGTCTATATGACTAAAAAATCAAAAGTCGGCCTAATTGCGGGGTTCGTTCTATTAGCAACGGGACTTCTGTTCTTCCAAAATTGTTCTGGAACTAGTTTTGGGGTCGCAGACTCTTCCTTACAGCCAGGCGAGGCTATCCGCCCGCCGGTGGTTCAAAATCCATTTGAATCTCAAAGTCGACTGCAATCCTTGTTTCCCGAGGGAACCACGTCTCAAACAAATCAAAAGGTGAAGGCATTATTTGTCGTTGATAATTCAGCAACGATGAATGCATCACAAACAAATCTATCAAACAATATTGATGTGTTGCTCAAAGAATTACAAAAATATGACACAGAAATCCAAGTGGTTTCGACGACGTATTCTTCCAAAGATTGCACGAATGGAAGTACAAATATCACGGCGTGTGGACAAGCTGCACTCTTCACACATACACCGTTTTCACAGAACGATATCGGAGACGGATGGTATCGCTTTTCATCTTTCAACACTGCGAATGTGATCAACACCTTTTCACTCAATTCAAGTTTAACGACGGATCAAGTCGCACAAGTAAGGACGAACATCGTAAATAAAATTAAATCATTGAATACGTTCGGTTCGGATATTGAGTCTCCGTTTGCCGTTGCCGTCGCTCAGGCCAACAGCTTTTTCAAAACCGGAGACCGTGGATTGATCTTCATTATTACTGATGAAGATGACACGGGTTCGACCTACGTTCTTGGCGAAACAATGTTCACTTCGTCAGAATCAAAAACTGTGATCGACCGTCCAGTGGTTCCAGGAATTTGGTATACAAATTACGGGAAGGAACATATCTCTTCTGAAGGGCAGTGCTTCGCGTACAACGAATTCAACCAATATATAGGTTCGAATCGTATTGACCTGGGGACCTACGAATATGCGTCCATGGGCGAATGCACAGCGGCGATTGCGGCGATGCCCAATTGCTCTTTACGATGCCAGCCACACCGAGATCTTTGGTCTAGTTCCGCGCCATTGAATGGACGAACGGTGGAACAAGCGTGCGCTGAAGTCACCGTCTATGCATGGGAGACCCGTGGCCCGTGCGTTGGAGGACCAATCACCTTAAACTTGGATACAAGCGAGGTCCGCAATAAGCAAGTTGGTTACGCTTTGGGAGTCGACGAGGTAACGATATCAACAGCTCGAAGTCTTGGTCAAAATGGCTTGCGCGATCTTTATGTATCGAAGTTTAAAAATGAAGTTTTAACCAAACTAGGCAGTAAGTATTTAATTTCGATCATGGCGAACGTTGAAGGGCAAAGTTGTGCCTTAGGATCTGGAAAGCAAACCTACGATAAATTCTTTGGTTCCATTCAGTCGCAGTTTCCAGCGACAAATTTTAAGATAAGTTCCATCTGTCAGAACCAGAGCTCATCCGAAGGGATCGCCAAAGTTGCTGCAGATTTCAATTTTATCGTGAACACGAAATACAAATTAAATTTACTGACAAACGAATCTGTACGAAGTGCAAAGCTGATCTCTGAAAGCGGAGTCACAATGGATTTGATTCCAGGGCAAGATTACAAAGTTGAAAATGATCAGTTTGTTTTGCTGAAGTCAGGGGTAGCCACCTTTGTTCGAATCGACGTCGAGATTTCTAAAAATTAAGTCAGAATAGGTTCTCAAGCGCTCACGCAATTGGTTTTGGTGTTTCAAATTGAGACCCTTGATGCTCCGTTGGTATTCCTGTTTGGTCAAATAGAGGGCTCTTCAGGGGCTCTAGTGATTTTCATGAGAAAAGTTTCAAAAATTAGCCAACACTTTGAAAATTACTTCAGCAAAATCGGGGACTTGACGATAAGAGGCTAGATATGAGTAATGGAAAAATTTTGAAAAAAGGCGATTTTCTGTTCAAGGAATTTGATAAAGTTCCTGTGATTTACATTGTTCAAACAGGCTTGCTTAGTCTGACGACCTACAAAAATAAAAAAGCGGTCGAAATTACGACAGTCGGGCCAGGTTATGTTTTTGCCGACAACATAATTCTCGGTGTTCCTCACTACACTTATTCTGCATTGGCTATTGCGGAATGTAAGGTTGTGGAACTTCCAATTGAAATCTTTAAAGAACAATTTGATGTCTTTCATACAGTCTTTCGATCTTTCATGAAAACCCAAAGCGATAAGTTAAAGTGGGCCTTTAACGAAATTAGAAACAAAAAATCGGATCGAGAGTCGCTAGCTTGCTCTCATGATGAACTGCTTAAAGTCTTTGGCTCAGTTCTGACGACCATTAAAACTCGTGGTGTTGCTGACAAAGATTCTATTCTTTTAGATTGGACTTTATTGAAAACACAGAACCAGAGATTGTTTCATGAACCGGCAAGGCGGACGGAACAAGCGGTCGCTATCTTTTCAAAACTTGGGTTCGTTGAGTATATTAAGCAAGATCCTGAGGATGGAAATGTTGTTCGTCTAAAAACTGAAATTGAATCGATTCGTTTTAAAAATATGGCCCATGCGGAATCTATTCTGGATTTCTTTCAATACGCTTACTACAAGTCTGGCTCGCATGATTTGATTCGTTTAGATGAAAATAGTTTTACTTTACTTCACGCTCTGGTTGTTTGCTTTGCGGATCAGAAAGTCGATCACCTGGGGATTGTGTCCATGGACTATGATTTAGCTGCAGAACGCCTTGCTGATTATGGTATCCGTTTAGGGCAGACAACATTCCAGGGATTAGAGTCCCGCGGACTTGTTTGCCGATTTAAAACTTTGGAACCAGCTAAAGGTCAAAAAGCATCCGATGTTAAACCTTTGGTGCAATTTGACCGAGCCGAGTTTGAAGTCGCTTTAGATTGCTGGAAGATTTTAAAAGAAGTTGAAAAGTGGAATGAAAAAGGAATTGTCGACGAGCAGCCGCCAATTACTTTGAAGAAAAAGGCTTTGGTCGCAGAAAAAATGAAATGTGGATCTTGTGGATTTGAATTGATGTCGACGTCAAAATTTTGCAGTGAATGCGGAAATAAAATGTTGGCTTCGACTGAATTTTCGGAAGTTTCCAATTCAAGTAATATAACAAAGAAATCTGCATAAGAAGAACTGGACAGGTGAAAAGATGAATCAAAATTCAAACACAGCTTCTTCGAGACGAAAGATTTTAGTGACCTCGTCATTACTCATTGGAGTTCTACTCTTTAGCTTTCAAAACTGTCAGCAGCCACCTTATCAAGACGAATTGAATGGAAATGAACCTGTCGTTTCAAACCCCGGCAGGGCCATCACTAGTCCTGGTAAGGCCAGTGACTCGAAAGACGGAGAATCCAGTTCTGTGTTGTTCGAATTAGATCCCATTTTAGACTTTAACTTTTCTTTTTATTCAGAGATGTCAGTGCCGATGGAGCGTAATGGAAACACTTTCAGCCTCATTGACCGCGTCGAATTTGCTTTTAATTTAAAATCAGGTCATGTGATCGCGCAAGGAGCTGATTCCGGTCTTGTTGAGAAGTATTGTTTGAACGACGAGCAATTAGGCTCTCTTGTTCAGCTCTTAAGTGGAAAAAAAGTGTGTCAAATTGAACGAGAAATTCCTGAAGGCACAATGTGCACCATGGCCCTTGTCCCAGGATACGCTCGAATACAAAGTGAAAAGATCAATCAAGTTCTGGGTGCATCAAATAACGGTTGCCGCTCAAGCACAGTCGACCTTTGTGAGAATCAAGGTCAACTGCTGAAGGTTTGGTTCGAGGATTTTAAGACCCATCGCAAAGATCTCGTTTGTGACTTCTAATTCAAGAATTTCGTCACACTCTTTTTAGCTTCATCAAGCTTAGTTCGGTCTGGTACTGCGCCTTGTGCAAAATCAGGTCGTCCTCCGCCCTTACCGCCTAGTATTAACGAAAATTCTTTCAAGATATTTCCTGCGTGAAAATCTCCGGAAAGATCTTTAGTCACTGACACAATGACGGGATATGAAGATTGGCTCGACTGACCGATCGCTAAGACGACTCCGCGACCAATCTTATTCTTTAAATCATCCGTAATTTGGGCCAAGACTTCACGATCATCGACATTTAAGTCTGCGATCACAAATTTTGCTGGACCGGATTTCGATTGAAACGTTGGCGCATCGTTGACGATTTGACTGATATCAATTTGATTCGACTGGGCCTTTTTCATTTCGCGGTGAAGGGCTTTGATTTCTTCTTTCTTATCGTCAATCCAGGCACTGAGCGTTTTTTCGGGCGTCTTTCCTGCCTCGTTAGGCAGTGCCGTCGCAGCAGGTAAGCCTGCGGTCTGTCTAGCAAGTTTAGCTTCAGCGGCTTGGCTCATTAAGTAACGGACTGCCAAATCACCAGCGATGGCTTCGATTCGACGAACTCCAGAACTGACTCCACCTTCAGACATAATTTTAAAGGCGCGGATTTGTGACGTATTATTGACGTGAGTTCCTCCACAGAGTTCGCAAGAAAAGTCATGCATAGTTAAAACGCGAACTTCAGAGCCATATTTTTCACCGAACAAGGCCATGGCGCCCTTATCGGTCGCAGCAGACATGGACATCGTTTCAGCTTGAACAGGTGACGACAAGGCAATTTGATCGTTGACTAAGTCTTCGATTTTCTTAATTTCTTCAGTCGACAAAGGTTTATTGTGAGTAAAATCAAAACGCGTTTTTTCTTCGTCCACTAAAGAGCCCGCTTGGGTGACGTGAGTCCCAAGAACTTTTCTTAAGGCTGCATGCATAAGATGTGTTGCCGAGTGATGACTTGCGACTTGGCGACGCTGATTTGGCTGGACTTCGACTTTAATGAATTCACCAGTTTTCAAGGAGCCTTTTTCCACTTCCACCACATGCAATTGAACATGTCCCTGTCGAATGCAATCATGGACCGTCACCGATAGGTCTTTACCGCTGAATGATCCTGAATCCCCAATCTGGCCACCGCCTTCAGCGTAGAACGGAGTCTGATTTAAAATGACGTATCCCGTTTGACCGGCTTTTAATTCTTGAACTTGTTCTTTTCCGTTTGAAAGGGCCACAATCTTTGAGTCTGCGACCAGCGTCTCATATCCAAGAAACAATGTCGGAAGCTTCGAAGCATTTTGCCCGAATTCGATAAGGTGCTTCTGATCAGACCCCATGGATTTACTTTTCCATGTTGATTTGGCCTTTTCCTTTGAGGCTTTCATAATCGTTTCGAATTCAGTTTCATCGACTGAAAAACCTTGTTCAACCGCCATCAACGAAGTCAAATCGACAGGAAATCCGTAGGTGTCATAAAGTTTGAAAACAGTTTCGCCCGTCACTCGATTTGAATTTTGCTTTTTTAATTTCGCAAATTCATCAGAAAGCAACTGCGTTCCGTTATCCAATGTCTGTAAAAAGCGACTTTCTTCCTCTTGAATCGTCGTCAAAATATGTTGTTTACGTGTCACTAGCTCTGGGAAGAAGTCTCCCATGTGGCCTATGACGACTTCGCTCATCGGTGCCAGAAACGACTTTGTGGTGGAAAGTTTTCTGCCGTAGCGAATCGCCCTTCGCATGATTCTTCGAAGCACATAGCCGCGTCCGTCATTAGAAGGAAGTGCTCCATCGGCAAGTAAGAAAGAAACCGATCGGCAATGATCGGCTAAGACGCGCATGGCGCTGACGCGTTCAAAAATAACGCGATCTTTTCTAAGAACGTCTGGATCTGAAACGTAACTGCGTCCCGAAATTTGCGAAGCTATATCGATCATCGGTGAAAACAGCTCGGTATCGTAATTTGAAAATTGGCCTTGTAACGCTGCGACTAAACGCTCGAGTCCCATTCCGGTATCGACAGACGGTTTAGGTAGAGGTTTTAAGTCACCCGGTGCAACTTCATCGTATTGCATGAAAACTTGGTTCCATATTTCAACGAAGCGATCTTCGCCGGCAGCGATTCCCTTAAATGGATCGGATTCTTTTCCGGCACGAGCTCCGTGATCGTAAAAAACTTCCGTGCATGGGCCACACGGTCCGATGTCGCCCATTCTCCAGAAATTATCTTTGTCGAAACGAAAGATTCGATCTTTCGGAACGCCTTCTTGTTTGTGCCAAATATCTGCCGCTTCATCATCAGTCGTGTGAACCGTCACATAAAGCTTCTCTTTAGGAATTTGAAATTCTTTCGTCAAAAGTTCCCAGGCGAAATGAATCGAATCTTTTTTAAAATAATCACCAAACGAAAAATTACCCAACATTTCAAAGAAAGTGTGGTGGCGGGCCGTGAAGCCGACATTGTCCAAGTCATTATGCTTTCCGCCTGCGCGCACACATTTTTGTGATGTGACGGCTCGTTTGTAGTCTCTGGATTCTAAGCCCAAAAAGAGATTTTTAAATTGATTCATTCCGGCATTTGCAAACAGCAACGTGTTATCGTTTTCAGGAATGAGGCTCGAGCTTCCGACGTGCTGATGTCCGTTTTTTTCAAAATACTTGATGTAGCGATTTCGGATGCTTGCGGTTTTTAAATCGTCTGTAATTGTTTTCGGTGATGACATAACTTCTTCCTTAAATTGCGACCTATGATCCCATTCTAAACAATCATTTGAAGTGGTGCAAGGCTGCATGGGATTTGCTTTCAGGAAATTAGATCAATTCGGAAATTGACGTTGTGCCTTGAGGATCGCGATACTGGCCTTGGTTTAAGACGTTGGTATGAACGGAGGTGGAATTGAAAACGCAATTTGGTCCTTTTACCCCGCAAGATTTGGAGCGGTTCGTCAGCTACCTCGGGTCGGAGGGTTTGTCGTTTGAAATTCGTAAGGATGAAAAAGCAGAACGTGAATTTTCGTTAAACGATGGGCAGAACGCAGTGACTCGGGCGGACTTAAGGACTGAAATCTACTTGGCGCAGATTTTCTATGTCGATATCGATAATTTGGGCCCTGAAAAGTTAGCTCAGATTCAAAGCAAATTTGGTTGGACTGAAGATGTGCCTAAAAAATTCCGTGCAGATAGTCAAATTGTTGAATTTGAATCCGAGCCGCAACGCACGGAACGGCTCAATAAGTCGCTAAAACTCAAAAGAAATTGGGCTGGAATTTTGTTTTTACTGATCGTCATCCCCATGCTACTGACTTGGGTGCGCAAGCTGTTCGGGGACTAGTTTTTAGCCAGAGCTTGCGCTTTATTAATTATCCGAGTTTTTAGCTCGAGGAGTTCAAAATGTTTGATTTAAATGTGTGGTCGGTCGTAGGAATTATTGTTTTGGCGTCCCTAGTCGGCGGAGTTTTCTTTACGGTGAATCAAGGCACGGTCGCTGTTGTGACCATGTTTGGTAAGTACCGACGTATTCAGTTCCCTGGTTTAAATTTTAAAATTCCATTTTTAGAAGTTGTGGCGAGACGGGTTTCAATTCAGAACCAATCGGTTGAACTTCAGTTTCAAGCTATTACCTTTGACCAGGCGAATGTAAACTTTAAGGCGATGCTTTTGTATGCGGTCATCGATCAGACTGAAGAGACAATTAAAAACGTCGCGTTTAAATTCATTGATTTTGGATCTTTGATGCAGACCTTGAATCGAACTGTCGAAGGCAGTGTTCGTGGCTTTGTTGCCACGAAACGACAGAACGAAATTCTAGGTCTCAGGCGCGATATTGTTAATTCTGTGAAGGATCAATTAGATGGGGATTTGAAGTCTTGGGGTTACCATCTTATCGATATGCAACTCAATGATATTACTTTTGATGACACGATTGTGCAGTCTATGGCTCAAGTTGTAGCTTCTAGTAATTTGAAGGCCGCTGCGGAAAATGAAGCTCAGGCGCTCTTGATTCGCGCAACAAAGGCTGCCGAAGCTGATGGTCTTAAAATTAAGATCGGAGCTGAAGCAGAGCGTGAAGCGGCTAAGATGCGCGGTGAAGGGATTGCGCTTTTTAGAGCTGAAGTTGCAAGAGGAATGGCGAAGGCTGCTGATGAAATGCGTGGGGCAGGGCTTGATACGTCATTTATATTGTTCTCAATGTGGACGGACGCCGTTAAACATTTTGCTGAAAACGGAAAAGGAAATGTCATATTTTTAGATGGGTCCAACGAGGGGCTTGAGCGTACAATGAAGCAAATGATGGCAATGGATCGTCTGACTGGCACAAGCTCAATTGATCTTTCAACCAAACCTTCAAGTAAAAATTCATAAACAATGACGAGACAGCAACTCCTTGCAGGATTTCTATCATTTGGCGGGATCGGAAAAATTAAAAAGGGTGGCGGCACGGTAGCCACCCTTGCGACAGTGCCACTTTGGTGGCTCTTGGCTAAAAATGTTCATGCGATCTGGTACATGGTGATCGTTTTTCTATTTGTTATTGGCTGTATTTATCTTTGTCAGATTTATGAGGAACAAACTAAAACTCACGATAGTCATTTTATTGTTGTCGATGAAGTCGCAGGATTTCTTATCACAATGACGTGGCTTCCAATTACGTGGCAAAGTGCGGTGCTTGGTTTTGTGTTGTTTCGTTTTTTTGACATCGTCAAACCTGGTCCCATTGGACAAATCGATGCGAAGGTAAAAGGTGGTGTCGGGGTGATGATTGATGACGTTGCCGCCGGTCTTTTTTCAAATTTGATTCTGCAAATTCTCTTTAGCTACACTGGAATTTTGGGTTCTCAGATCGCAATCTCGTAATCGGAAATATACGAGATTTGAGAGGCTCAAAATTGTCTTTTCGTCTAAATCTCTACAGGCGAAATTAATTTCTGTTTCGGTTATACCTTATGTGAACTTTTTTTAATGCAAATTAAAACGTCACATATTGGAGACTGATATGACATTTTTTTCGAACAAGAATAATTTTAAACTGAGCGGGCTCGCGCTTTCAGCGTTAGCTTCCATCTTGACAGCTTGTGGCGGCGGCGGAGGCGGCGGCGGTTCAGGTTCGGGTGGCCCTCCACCGAGAAGTCCGCATATTGCGGTGACGGCGACTGCTCCGGCTAAGGACGCTGTGAACGTCAATCCGCTTCTAAATGAAATTACGGTTAGCTTCTCCGAAGCGATAGATCCGACGTCATTGATTAAGGAAGGAACCGCTCTTCATAAATTGATTTCAAATAAAGGAACAACCGCATTTCCAAATGGTTCAATTATCCAAGGGATCTTTGATGCTGCGAACAACCGAGTTACGGAAGCGCAGCTTGCGCTGACAGCTTTGCAAGGTTTCAAAGTTAAAGGACGAGTTGTTCAAATCCTTCAAAACGGAGCAACCGCACTAACTACTGGAGACGTTGAAATTGCAATCACAGGATATCAATTCGTACCTGAGGAAGCTACCGGACTAAGCTCACTGCAAATATTTATTGGGTCTGAATACGAGCCGTTAGTGTTTTCTGGTGCAGAAATTTTAGCAAGCGGTTTTGTAAATGATGACATAATGAAAGTTGAATATACTTCGGGGTCTGCGGCCGCTGTGCGCGCCCTTGGTCAAGTTATCGTCAACGGTAAAACGCTTTCCTTTAAGCCGCTAACTGCTCTAAATTGGAATGCAAAATACACAGTTACTGTTAAAAAACTTGTAGGAACTAAGGGAATTCGTGAGCTCATCACGGATGGCTCTGGCTTAGAAGTTCGATCGATGGCAACCGATGAAATTTTTAGTTTTAATACTCAAAATTTGGAAAACGCAACGATCACTGGATCAACTCCAAATGGAATCGATGCAAATCCTACTTCAGGAATTAAAGCGAATACGAATTTTCAGCCGTACGCAAGCAGCCTGGCTTCGACTGTTGTTTTGAAACGAGTCGTTCGAAGTACAAACGTTCCTTCGGCTAATTCACCTAGTGGTGCGGCTCTTCCCGCAACATATGTTACTGTTGGCGCAACCGTTAGTTTCGATGCTGTTAATTCTCAAATCGTCGTTCGACCAACAAGTGATCTTCGTTTTCTTCAGGAATATGAAGTCACTGTTCTAGGCGGACCAAATGGAATAGTTGGAGCCCAAGGTATCGCGGCGAACCGAAGAATGACCCAAGACTACACTTGGAATTTCACAACCTCGGAGCCGAAGATTTTGAGTTCGCGAGTAACCTCAACTGTACCAACTGACAGCAATGGCGTTCGCGCTGCAATCGTAGTCTCCACAAATTTTAAAGTGGATCAACGAACTGCCCAAGCAGGAATTCAATTAGCAGAAACTTTCAATGGATCAACGGCATTTATCCAATTTGATGCAACTGTTAACGGTGATGATATCACAATTCTTCCCAAATCAAATGCGCCTTTCAAATACGGACGTACTTACACAGTGACTGTAACTCCTGACTTAAAGTCATTACCACTTCAAGGTAATGAAGTTGCTGAAGAAGAACGAGTTGTTGCCATCGCGTCAAATTACACGGCAGCGTTTACAATGGATCAACCAAAATTATTGTCGGCGGTCCCTACTTTGGACCTTATTGGGAAAACATCAAGCATCATATTTTCTTATAATTTCGACGTGCCGACGGCAACGCCAAATGGAGTTGTGGTAACACAGTCGATGCCGGCTGGATTTTCAGCGGTTGCAGTAGATAAATCTATTCCTCTTTCTAATCCGCGTGTTCTTGAAATTCGACCATTAGATCGAAGCGCTACTGGGGGATACATTCCTGAAACAGTAGTCCGAGTCAGTGTGCCAGAAATGAACATCGATGGAATCGTTGTGAGTTCGACCCCAACCCAGTTAACAAAGACAGTTGCTCCTGAAAATACGATGGTGATCACCGCTAGAACACCTACGCTAAATTCAACTATAGGAAATTTAGATACTCAAATTAGTGTCACTGTTTCAAATAAACTTAAGAATTTGACTTCAGACCAAACGACGACAAGAAATAGTCGTAGTGCTATTCGTGTATTTCCTTCTGGATCCAATTGTGGATCAGAGTTATCTGGCCGTATTACCTATGATACAAATCGTATTTACTTCATTCCGTCATCGAATCTTTTGGCATGGTGTGCATACCGAGTTGATATCAGTTCACAGTTAGTTGGCGAATTGAATGAGAAATTTTCTTCGTCGCAATCATTGTCTTACACTTTCAATACAGAAGGTCTAAGAGTTCAAAACGTATTTGTTACTTATGCTTACGAAACACTAGTAGACGTAAATGAATCGATAGAAATTGTTTTCAACCGTGATCTTGATTGGTTACAATACTCAGATGTTGTAAAGCTTAGAAACACGACTACAAACCAAGATGTGAGTGGCCGAGTCAGCATTTGGGGAAATAAGCTTACGTTCACTCCAACTTTCGATTTGACTTACTCTTCTGACTACCGCTTGACTGTCAAGTCAGGTTCCTTTGGGGTTGAAGGAGACCTAGGCGAAACGCTTCAATCAGACTATATCACGACATTCTCAACGCAGAACTTTCCGCTTAGCGTTGATAACTATGGTCCCGTTGGGACAGTTCGTAGAGATGCACGATATTGGGTTGAATTTAGCCGAAGTGTAGGAACGGTTGGCTTTCCGCAAGTGAAGGCATACTTTAATCAACCTGGCTACGGCCGCGTGCAACAGTCTGTCTTCAATGACAATCTGTACACTTTTTCATTTAATCCAAACTCCCTTCCTGCTGCATCCACAAATTATGAAGCTGAATTTGAATGGATCTTTGCTCGTGGATTTCGCGATGATAGCAATATCAAATGGTCTGTGCGAACGTCTGCATCAGGATTATCTCTAGCGAAGCCATACACTGGTGATCGCAGTTTCGTGAACACTTTAGCAACAAGACCAATTTCCACTATCCCAGACGGAGAGTACCAGGATAATTGTGCTCAAATTCGTGGTTGTGTAGGAAAATTACTTGCAGTCAAAGAGTCAGACTATCGTAATTTCACAATTCGCGGTAAGGTAAAGGTTGATTTGAACCAAAGTGCCAACAATAGATTCTTAGCGCGATAATTCTAAAGACGACAGTGAGCCTTGCAGGCTCTTACCAACCCCAAGTGTGTAAAGCACTTGGGGTTTTTATTTTGTCGAACAAAAATTGCCTCACCGTACTTTCCTGTTTTGAGTGCTCAGTTCTGAATCGAATTCTGTATCAGGATGAGCTAGCAATCTCATTTTGAGACGTACATTTCGGCACCGAAGTTGAACTCTAGACAGGTAACAAGGGGAACTTCATGAAAACAATCTTCAACTTTACATTTGCTTTAACCATCACACTCTTAACAGCTCAAGCAACTTTTGCAACCTGTGACGTTAAGGATCTGAAAAAAGATCTTCAAGAAATACAACTTCGCAAGGACTACAATTCGCAAGAAAAACGAATTGCTATTGAACAAGCAAAGCAAAACTTTCGTGAAGATGTGATTGAGTGTGCCCTTGAAAAGGAAGCTATCACTCCGGCAGCTGCAAAACTTGCTGTTCAAGAAATAGAAAATGACCAATCCACGAAGCCTGCAGCAGCTAAAGAATTGATCGGACTTATTGAATCCAATACTTCAGACTTCTAACCAATTTCAGGTAACGACTTTTCAGCTTTTGCACCAAGTTCTTTTAATTTTTCAACTTGTGAAATCAAGTTCCCACGCCCGGTCGAAATTTTCTGGATGACATCTTGATGGGCTTTTTTCGTTGAATCTAAACGGTCTCCAAGGACTTCTAAATCTTTTACAATCCCCACAAATTTATCGTAAAGATCTCCACCACGCTTTGCAATCTCGAGAGCGTTTTTCTGTTGGCGTTCTTGCTTCCAAAGTGATGAAACGGTCCTTAAAGTCGCCAATAAAGTTGTGGGGCTCACGATGGCCACATTTTTTTGCCAAGCGAGGTCGAATAGATCTGGCTTTAATTGAAACGCTAATGCAAAGGCAGGCTCTAAAGGCATGAACAAAATAACAAAGTCCGGGGAAATGATTTGCTCTGCTAAATGATATTTTTTGTCGGACAGTTCTTGGATATGTCGTTTCAGGGATTCGACGTGTTGCAAAGCGAACTTATCTTTTTGCAGGTTTTCAGTAGCTGAGCAGTAGCCCTCGTAGGCCAGTAACGTCATTTTTGAATCGACAATGATGTGTTTTCCATCAGGAAGTCTGACGACCACATCAGGGCGTAGAATTTCACCGTTGATTCCCTTCACTGTTTCTTGCACAACGTATTCTTCATTTTTTCTTAGCCCTGAACGCTCTAAAATATTTTCGAGAATGAGTTCTCCCCAATTACCTTGAGTTTTATTTTCGCCTTTGAGCGCCAGAACTAGGTTATGGGCTTCTTTTGACATGGTTTGATTGAGTTCAATCAATTTAGAAATTTCGCCTTTCAGGTGGCCGCGTTCAAAGCGTTCTTGTGAATACGTATCTTCTACCTTTTTTTCGAAATCCTTAATTCGGTCTCTGAGTGGGTCCAGCAAAGAAGCCAGCTGCTTGTGATTTTGATCTGTGAATTTAGTCGATTTTTCTTCAAAAATTTTCTGGGCCAAATTTTCAAACTGGTGACTGAAAGATTTTTGAACCTGGTCTGAAAACTTCTTATTTTCTTCAACCGAATTCAAAAGTACGTCGTATTTTGCTTGGGTTTCAACAAGCGCAAGTTTTTGTTTGTTCCCGATGAGTAAGACATAAATCAGGCCGCCTGTTAAAAGTCCAAAGACCGTGCCTAGGGCGAAGAAAACAATTCCCGTGAGTTCCATGAATCCCCTTATTGGTTTTATACAGAGCTAAACTTTACTCAATATAACTGGTGTCATCCTATTGCAAATTTGATAATCTGACCATATGCAAAACCTCAAAGCTTGGATTATGGCTTTTCGTCCCAAAACGTTAACTGCAGCGGCAATTCCCATCGTGGCGACGTGTGGCTTAGTCCGTGCACAGGCGGAAAACATAGAATGGACTCTTGCTATTTTTGCTTTGCTCAGCAGTTTTGCGATCCAGATAGCAACCAATTTAATCAATGATGCTGTGGACTTCAAAAAAGGTGCAGACAATGAGCACAGGTTGGGGCCAACACGCATTACGCAATCGGGCCTAGCAAGTTCAAATCTAGTGATGAATATTGGTTTCTTATTTTTGGTCATGGCTGTTTTGGCGGGTATTCCGCTCGTGCTTGCTGGTGGATGGCCCATTGTTTTTGTCGGATTAGTTTCCTGTATTTTGGCCTACGCTTATACTGCGGGCCCATATCCTTTGGCTTATCGAGGATTGGGTGACCTTTTTGTCATTATCTTTTTTGGATTGGTCGCCGTCTGCGGGATGTTTTACATCCTCACAGGACGGGTCGACACGGACTGCGTTGTTTTAGGTTTACAAGTTGGATTTTTGAACACGATTTTGATTGCGATTAATAATTTACGAGATATCGAAAACGATCGGGCCGTTGGAAAAAAAACACTCGCAGTGCGCCTTGGAGTCCCTCTTTCGAAAGCATGGATTGTTTTTTTAATCGTGGCTCCATTTATCCTGGGATACTATTGGCTCTTGGTCGGTAAAAAGTGGCTCTACATTGTTCCGGTGCTGTCTCTTCCTCTTGGGCTTTCAGTTTTAAAACGAATAATTTCCACTGCGCCATCAACAGAATATAATGCATTTTTGGCCCGATCTGCAGCTTACGGAATTGTCTTTACGGCTTGTTTTTACATTGGTTCTTTTTTGTGACGTTGGATCAGATATCATTTGCAGTTTACCCAACAAGAAATGGCAAGTCGGGTTTCATTGTCCGGATTGAAGATCACGAGGGAAATTTTGGAGTTGCCGATCTCTGCCCGTGGCCGCATTTAGGTGACTTGCCTTTGAGTGAAGAAATTAAATATAAAGGTCCACTTTTCTTACGCAGTCTTGAGCTCGCGATGGAAGATTTAGTGGCTCGACGTGATCAGCAGGTTCTTTGTGAACCCTTCACGATTCAAAACCATTTTCTTGTGGCAGATTGGCGAGATTTTGACGTGGCTCGTTTTTCGACTAATTACATTTTCAAATTTAAATGTGGAAAAGAATATGTCGACTTTGCGAAGTGGTTGAATGCGAATATGGAAAAAGCCGGACGTATTCGCCTGGATTTTAATGCTCGACTCGAAGAATCTGAATTCAAAAACTTTTTGGATCTACTGCAGCCTGACGTTCTGAAAAAAATTGAGGTTATTGAAGATCCTTTTTCTTTTGATGCAAAAAAGTGGTCTGTATATTCAAACCGAGTGAGCGTCGCCAGTGATTTTGAAAAACCTTTGGCTCGTGCAGAAAAATGGCCGATTCGAATCAATAAACCATCGCGAGAATCCTTTGAACCGGACTGCCTTTACACGACGTCGTCCATGGATCATCCGATTGGCCACGTGCATGCGATGCGATTTGCCGGACTCATGGAACAACGACGGCATGGTTTTATGACAATTTTGGAACATCAGAATTCAGAATACTTTGCTGATTTTGAAATAGAGCAGGATAAAATAAAGTATAAGAGTGACGGCTTTGGAGTCGGATTTGAAAGACAATTAAGGAAAGAAAATTTCTTTCCTTTCATTGATTGGGAATCTTCGCAAAAAAATCAGCTCATCTTAGACCCAGCTTTATCCACCCCTTTACGTCACCTTGCGTTTTCAGCGCTGAAACAATTCAGCCTTCAGCAATCAGAAAACTACATACTGATTGCCAGTAGTGGATCAAGCGCTTCGCAAGATCAAATCAAACTCTATGCATTTACTAAATCTGCCTTTTTGGCTGCAGCCAATAGAGTCCTGGATCATTTTCGTATTGAAAAGGGTGCCAAAATTGGTTGTGTTCTTCCGTTTCATCACGTGGCAGGACTTAGCGCACTAGCAAGAGCTTACGTTTCAGAGTCTGAATTTGTTGTTGCGAGTTGGAAGAATGTTGATTTGAACTGGTTCGACGTCAATGAAATCGAAATCATTTCGTTAGTACCGACGCAGGTTTACGATTTGGTCCGCAATGGCTGGAAAGCACCACGATCTTTGAAATTTGTTTTTGTCGGAGCTGGCGAGCTCTCGCAAAAGTTACAGAACCAAGCTATTGCTTTAGGATGGCCGATTCAGGCCACGTACGGAATGACGGAGACCATTGGGATGATCGCCGTTGTCGATCAGTTTTTAGAAGATCCTATCTATAGGGTCATGAATTCCGTGCAAATAAAAGACGATGACTCAGTAGGCTCCGCAAAAATTAAGACAGACTCGTGTGCTAGTTATGAAATACTTTGCACAAATGATGGCTTTAAAATTCGCCCACTTGGCGATGCGGATGGGTTCATCGATTTTCCGGATCGGCTGCGGTTTTTAAACCCCAACACCTTCCAAGTGTTGGGACGTGCCGATCAGCAACTGAAGATCAAAGGCGAGCTCGTGAACGTGTCGAAGTTGAAAAAATCTTTCACAGAGGAATTTGAAAAGATCTTAAATTTCGAACTGATTCCGCTGCCAGACGATCGTAATGGAATCAAGCTTGTCGCGGTTTTCGAACAGGTCGAAGAACTGCAGATCGTGACGACAACCGAGACTCATTTACAGAACTTCAATTCGAGGCGACCGGCTTACGAACATATTCGTCATTACGCATTTCTCTCAGTATTTCCAAAATCAGCATTACAGAAAAATAGAGTTCAACTAATCAAGGATGTAGTCCTTCAAGGAAAAATATATGAAGTCAGAAAGTTTTAAGTATTCTGTTGGCAGTCTTTTTATATGCTCTAAATGTGGACAAGGATTTAATAAACCCGATCAAGCTGAAACTTTGAAAACTGAGCTTCGTGCAGAATTGAAGAAAACGGAAGAGGCTCAAAAAATTAGAGTTATGGTAGGATCGTGCCTTGGCGTGTGCGCTCCCGAACGCCAGACCTTTGCTTATTTCCCCCACGAGGGTAAAGCAGAAATTTATTCTGCGCCGGCGGCACTGTTAGAAAGTAAAGAAGATATTTTGAATCTGATTCGTCAAAAACTATCTTGAAATAGATTTAGTTCGATCTAATTTCAACATCAATTTTTTCAAATTGTAAAAGATTTGGATCAAGCAAGACAAACTGTCCATTTCTGATTGTGTACTGTACTTCCTTAGTCAGGTCCACAAGCTCTAAACTATTTTTTAGCTTTAGCTTTACTGATACGACTCGTTCATTGGGTAAAAGGCCTAGTGAATATTCTGAATTCACAACAGAAATGAAATCGCTAGCAAGCTTTCTAATACTTTCTGCTGAAGTCCCGTCTTGCGAACAAATGGACGAAACCTTAAAATTTTGCACAGGAAACTGGTTGGCTATTGACTGGAAGAATCTATCATTAGATTGAAATTGTCCGTTGAGTCCACAAGATTGGTTTGCAATGTTGGTCGCCACTTGTATGAGGTATTTTTCACCGACTCGAGCCGATAGACGATCCTTCAATTTTTGAACAAAGAAGTTCTTTTTTTGGTCTAATGGCATCGCACTTACGGCTCCGTGAGTGGCTTCATCTAAGCCAAGATGCAAAGTTCGGCTAGAAATTTCATTGGAAACAGTAACTGTTGATGCTTCGCGGGAAATACAGGAATCAAACTTGTGCGTTGGCCTTGGGTTCGCACTATAGTAAGCACAGGCTTCATCGAAGCTTCGGCTTTCAAGCGGATGGCCGTCCCCGTTAGAGGGGCTGTCTTCAACCCGTGATTGACAACTGTAGCTGCAGTTTGGTGAATTTAAGTTCGCTAAAAACTCTTGGCATCCTGCTAGCGTTTGGCTGACGATTCCTCCAAAGCGGGGCCCCGCCCCTGTGTTGTTTTCTCCAGTACCGTTACAATAGCCAGAATAGCCGAAGCCTGTATAGCGAACAGCAATTCCAGGTGATTTGGTTGTTGTGTGAATTGACTGTGACTCAAAAGTTTTCTGCGAAAGCATTTTTGATAGCGAACCTGAATCGTCTTCATCCGTCACAACAAAGATCAAGGCTTTGTCATTTACTTTAAAAAAGTCTAAGTCAATGGTGTTAACAAGAACCGCAGCAAACGGGGATTCACTGTCAGAACCCTTAGTTCCCAAATTGGTAATGGTGCTCTTGATGGTTAAGCTGACGGCTTGTTTTTGATTTTGAGTTGTCCCTTCAACATATTTAAAGTCAGTTGTTTGCTTAAGTGACTGTTGTTGTCGTGATGTAATCGTTTCGGATCCATCGGGATTTTTTCTTCTACAATAGTTTACTGAATAAGAAAAGAGAGCATTCTGGCTGCAAACGGTCGCCGGCGTGGGATTGGAGCCACAGTCGGACGATGTTGAAGTCGGACAATCTTCGCCTCCAAAAGTAGTTGAAGCAATTCGGACCTCTGCATTGAATTTTTCAAGTTCAACTAACAGCGGATCTATTGTCGCGGACAAGTTTTGCTGCGATCCACCCATCGAACCTGAATCATCAATAACAATGAGGGCTTTCACCTTTCCTGGGTTCGCGGACTCAGAAGTTGTCGGGGTGATTGTTTTCGTGCGATTCGTTGGCTGTGGAGGAGTACTAGGAGTATTCGGATCGCTGGGATTAGCCTCTGTCGCTAGGGAGTCATTAGATGACGAGGCCATCGACGTAAAATTCGTTCTGGTACAATTTTGAAAGATGGCAAACACTGCGGCGGATAAAAGTACAATGACGATATAGATCCATTGAAATCGAAATTTCTTCACAATCCATCCCCCTGGCTTCAAGGCTCTTATCGGCTAAATATTGAAAAAATTGCATACGAATCTGTATACTGTATCAAAACGGAACATCGAGTTTCGCCGCACTAGCGAGTGGAATCTAATTCAGCTTATAGAGCATCCTATTTCATTCTGGAAGTTCCAAAATTCTGATACTTTTGATTTAGGAACTGTTGCTGGATAAGCAAATCAAGAGTACAAGAAAAGACTCAAATCCAGAGGGCTTATCATGATCAGCACAAGCAATATTTCACTTCGTTTTGGTGGCAAAAAACTCTTCGAAGATGCCACCGTTAAATTCACTCCAGGAAACTGTTATGGTTTGATCGGGGCGAACGGGGCGGGGAAATCTACTTTTTTAAAAATTTTAGCAAAAGAAATTGAACCCAATTCTGGTGACGTCATCATGCCATCGGACGCAAGACTTTCAGTTTTGAAGCAAAATCATTTCGAATTCGATGAGTCGACGGTTCTCAATACAGTGTTGATGGGAAATAAAAAATTGTTTTCCATTATGCAGGAAAAAGAAAAGATCTATTCCAATCCTGAATTTTCGGAAGCCGACGGAGAAAAAGCAAGCGTGCTTGAAATGCAATTTGCTGAGATGAATGGATACGAAGCGGAATCAGAAGCAGGGGCTATGCTCGCGGGCCTAGGTATCGGACCCGAATCTCATTATCGATTGCTAAAAGAGCTGACAAATTCTGAAAAGGTCAAAGTCTTGTTAGCGCAGGCTCTTTTCGGGCAACCAGATATTTTATTGTTGGATGAGCCAACGAACAATTTAGATATTTACGCTATCAAGTGGCTTCAAGATTTTTTAATGAATTTTAAAAACACCGTGATCGTGGTTTCGCATGATCGACATTTTTTAAATACCATCTGTACTCACATTGCGGACATCGATTACGGAAAAGTCACGGCCTTCACTGGGAATTATGATTTTTGGTTACAAGCCAGTGAACTACAGCAGCGACTTCTAGGTGATCAAAATAAAAAGAATGCCGACCGCGCCGAAGAACTAAAAGCCTTCATCGCAAGGTTCAGCGCAAATGCCTCGAAGTCTGCTCAAGCATCTTCTCGGCAGAAAGCTTTAGAAAAGCTCACGTTTAATGAAATGCCTGCATCTAGTCGTAAACGGCCTTTCGTCGGTTTTGAATCCATTCGTGAAGCAGGCCAAGATATTTTAACAGTTTCAAATTTGTCTTATAAGCTTGAGGGTCAGCAGATCCTGAAAAACGTCAGCTTCACTCTCAAACGTGGCGACAAGGCTATATTGCTTGGCAAGAGTGATTTAGCCAAAACTATTCTCTTCGAGATTTTAAATGAAAAGATTAAGCCTGATTCCGGGACTGTGTCTTGGGGAATCACGATCACAAAGGCCTATCTGCCTGCAGATAATTCTGAATATTTTCAAAACGGGGACCTCGATTTGGTTAATTGGCTTCGGCAATATTCGACTGAAAAAGATGAATCTTTCATTCGCGGTTTTTTGGGAAAAATGCTTTTTAGTGGATCTGAGGCCCTTAAGAAATCAAATGTCTTATCGGGTGGTGAAAAAGTGCGGTGCATGCTTTCAAAAATTATGCTTTCGGGTGCAAATGTCTTGATGCTCGATGGTCCGACCGCCCATTTGGATCTAGAAAGTATTTCGTCGGTTAATGAAGGTCTTAAGAATTTCAAGGGAACGGCTTTGTTCACTTGTCACGATCATGAATTTATTCAAACGACTGCAAATCGAATCATTGATATTGAAAATGGCGGCATCAAGGATGATCGATATTGCACTTACGAAGAATACTTGGGTCTTTGATTTATTGAGATCCTGCAAAAAAACGAAATTGGGATTCGTTACTTTGAATCAGTTTGCTCGGGTCTAGTTCGAACCGAAGTCGGGTTGCAAGCGGTTGAGTTTGAGGATCGCTTTCAAGCATAGCCAGTTCGCTATCAATCAAGGCGCGAATTTCTGGACTGTTCGCGACTGCGTTTAGAACTCTCTTCTGAATGTCAAGGGCGACGGCTTCAGAAACATTATCGACGAACACCACGAAATCAGAACCCATAGCTGAAAAGACAAGATCGCGATTTGGACGTAACTTGGACTTCACTTCATTCTTGATTGCAACTTCGAGTGCGGCCCCCATAAGTTTCAAAGCGCGATCTCCAGATTCGACACCGTCTTTAAAGTAATTAAAATGCATCAGGCCTGCTAGCTTGAATTCAATTCGGGCCCGTGGACTTTTAGATTTTTTTTGAAAGGCTTTGTCGAAAGCTTGGCCCTCTGGGGTTATCAATGAAGGTAGTAAGGTGACAGCGCTCGAATGCAAAAATCGATGCTTTGCTTTGGGCTTAGTTTTGTCCTGAAACCAAAAAGTAGATCGATGAAAATCATCAAA
>LNFM01001632.1_pt1 | contig 49996 bp, 34 predicted proteins | sample 596031 | NCBI WGS metagenome assembly LNFM01 (sample SAMN04254537, study PRJNA301005) | activated carbon metagenome | isolation source: dual media filters at the Ann Arbor, Michigan drinking water treatment plant | place: USA: Ann Arbor | reverse complement strand
CGCCATAGGCTATCAAACCCCTGACCAGTTCGCAGACAGTTTTTTTAACCGCAAACTCTAAATGTATTTCGGACTAAATCGGGGAGCAGGTCATTGGGACACGGCAACCAGTACAGCGCAGATCGTGCCCGGTGCACCACGGACTGTGCTTGGCAGCATGAAGTACAACTTCTAACTGCCCAACCATACAAAAAAAGCGCCCCATTGCTGGGGCGCTTTTTTGTTCGGGATGGCAATCTTTACATCTTCATATTTAGGGAAACGAAGGCAGCACGACCCGCGCCCGGGGAGAACATGGGTTGATCGCTAATGCCACCCCAGAAGAAGTTGTCGTACCAAACGTACTCATACTTACGGTCGGCAATGTTCTTCATTTGGAAGTCAATGCTGGTGGTCTTTGAGAGCGCGTAGCGAACGTTGGCATCAAACAGTACAAAACCACCAAACTTACCTTGGGCATTTAAGTTATCAATGAAATAACTCCCTTGTGCTCGCCCTTGCAGGCCAAAGCGCCAAGCCTCTGAAGCACGGTACTCACCACCCACGTTGCTAATAAAGCGTGGTGTCGAAAACACCTCTTTACCGGCAAGCGAAACGCCTGTTGTAGTGAAGGCACTCACAACACGGGCATCTTGTAGTGAGTGCGAGAGCCACAAGCTAAGCTTGTCGCTGGCTTGGTGATTCACTTGGAAATCAATCCCTTTACGGCGCGTTTGGCCAAGCCCCACTGTTGTACCTGTCGCTGGCATATTGGCGACCTCATCCGTGGCATCTTGTTGCCATAGGGCAAGGCGGAAGTCTGTTCCTTTAGCCGGGGAGAGCTTCACACCAATTTCTTTACCCGTGTTGATTGATGGCTTAAACGTTGTTTGACCCGGCGTGAGATAGGCAGGCGCGCGCGAACCCGTGAGCACTTGGAAGGTGCGCCCCCAGTTGGCGTAGATACTCGTGGCCTTGTTCAGGTCATACACCATGCTTAGCTTGGGTTGATTGATCCAACCTGAGTTTTGCAATGGCGCTGTTACGCCGGTGGTGTTGATGCGGGTATCGCCTGTGAACTTATCCGTTCTGATGCCAGGAATGATCTTGAGTGACTCAATAGGCTTGATCACTGCCTGCACATAAGCCCCAACATTGTTGAGGGTATAGGTATCGTCATTCGAGGTCGAGGCAGGTGTTGCGTTGAAGTTGGTTGGTGTGCTGAAGTTATAGCGGAAGCGCTGAAAGCGGTTATCTTGCCGTTCAACATTTACGCCACCATCAATGGTGACTTTGTCATTGGCTCTTAACGTCAGCGTACTGATAAACCCAAACTGATCCTCATCCCAGATACGGCGCTGACGCGGCGAATTGTCGCCCGCAAAGTTAGTGAAGGTCACGCGGCGATCATCTTGATAGCTGTTGAAATAGAGCTTGTTGCTCCAGAAGGCATCCGGTGTGATTTGCCAGTCGAGATGCGCGCTGATCTGCTTCATATCGCGGTCGTCGCCATCATTAGCGTTCTTGGCAGGCGATTGGCGGCGATTAGCGTTGAGCTCACCTGCTGTCAGGAAGCCGGGGGCTTCTGACTTGTGGTTATAGCTGCGGACGACTAGGCCTGTCTTGAGTTGGCCATCAGCAGACGTTACAAACCACTTGGCACCTGCGGAATACTTTTCTGACTTTGAGTGATCACGGAAGCCATCCGAATCCTGCTTAGCGAAGAAGTAGTTTTGGGCAAAGCCGTCTTTCTCACGCCCCACAGCGACTTGTAATTCACGCGTATTGAAGCTGCCGTAGGTAAAGCGGCTATCCGTATAGTTGCCACCTTGACGCGTGCCAATATTGAGGTTGCCGCCAATGTTATGGAGGCCGTAGCGTGGATCATTGGTGCCACGTACGACTTCGATATAGTCGATCTCCAGCGGGAAGATCATGTCGATAAAGCGCTGGTTGCCGCTATTGACGTTGCTGGGAATGCCGTCGATCAAGACCTTGATGCCGTTGATATAGCCTTCGCCATTGAAGGCACGGAAGGTCACTTTTCCTGACTCAGCGCCCATAGCCGTGGGCGTAATTTGAATGCCGGGCATCTGGCCGACCAGCTCCCAACTATTCATCACGTTTTTGTCTTCTACTTTGTCGCCACCCATGATGTCGACAGACGTCAGGACGTTGTTGGTGAGCAGCGGGCCACCGCGCCCAGACTTAACAGGCACTTCACCAAGGACAATCACAGGATCAGCTGCACTCGCTGCATGGCTGATGAAATACAGAGCGGAAGCCACCGCCACGGGCAAAATTTTTCTTTTCATGTTGAAACTCTCTCTGAGGACATCGCGTGTCCGATAACAAACACCTCCCCTCGCAAAAGTCGCGACAGGAGGCTTCATGGCGTAGGAACGCCATGGGGATCGTAAATTTCAGGAGAGTTGCGAGGGGGGTGCGCGCGAGGCAGGCATGAGCCAGGCGATGAGAGGCCTGGGAGCCCAGAGGGAATACGGAGGGACAAAATCGGCAGTGGTATCGGCTGCTGCCTCAGTAAAAACAATGACTGCCGGTAACGCATGGCTGGCATGTTGTGTACAGAAGGGGCAGTGTTCAAGCTGGCTCTGGGTTGGCTCTGAAGCCATCTCATCGGCCATTCTCGGCAGATGAACCAGCTTTACCCCGTAATGGCTGCAGGCTTGAAGGGAGTGTCCATCTTTGCTGTGGTCGTGCAGATAGACATGCACGAACGGCGGCAGTACTGCTGCCGCAAACGTGGCAACGATCAGCAGTGCTGCAAGAAGATGAGTCCGAACCCTAGACATGGCGTGATTTTATCATCGACACACGATGAATCTTCTTTGCTCGCTGACTAGCCTTAGAAATAGCTCGTCCACGGCGCACGGCTGCGCTGCTTGTACTGGGCAAACCATCGGCAGGGGAAGTACAAAATGCAGAGAAGCACAATTGCACATAGCCATAGTTGCCAGACCTCTGCAAACCCAAACCGGCTGCCTTGGTTAGCGCCATATAGCGCATTAAAGACGAGGTAAAGGCAATGGAGCGCGTAAAGATGCAGGGTGTAAAAGAACATTGGCACTCGCCCCAATTGGAGCAGAGGCTGCAAAGGCTGCTTGCGCTCAAACCATGCGAGCAGGATCAACCCGACACCCAGTGTCAGTGCTAGGAAGAGTAGCGAGGGTGGATATTTAGTTACATTAAGGTAGGACATCACCCATTCAAGCGCCGCGCCGTCTTGAGCCCGCGGATGGTCGCCATAGACATTCCAGCTGCGCAATGCAAAAAAGACCATGAGCATGCCTGCGCCGATGCGGGTAAGCCACCGCTGACGATAATGAGCGGCAATGCTTGAGCGATACAGAGGCCCTAAGGCATAGCCAAGCAGAATGACGCCAACCCACGGCAGCACCGGATACGAGGTGCGGAGCTTGAGGGTGGCGCTGACCTCAATAACACTGCGGTCATGAAGAATGGCCCATGGAATAAAGCCCCACTCCCCCGCTTGAAATTGGATGACATCCAAGGTGTTGTGGCCGCAGATAATAAGCAAGGCGCAGGCAATCTGAGCCGGATAGGGTAGCCATAACAAGGCTGCCAACGCGACCATCGACAAGCCAATTGCCCAAATAACTTGCAAGTAAAGGATGGACGGCGGGAAAGCAAAGCTCCACGCAAAGTTAATGACGGTGAGCTCTAAGGCAACAAGAAAAAGCCCACGCTTGAAAAGATAAGCAGAAACATCAGCACGGCTTCTTCCGGCTTTATTCCCGTAAAGCCAAGCGCCCAAGCCTGTGAGCAAAACAAAAATTGGCGCGCAGAAATGGCTGGTCAGGCGGGTGAAAAACAATTCAGGTGGCGTGCTGCTAATCAGCATGGGGTCCGGCACCTGAAGATGCAGGTAGAAATATTCGCGGACATGATCCACCAGCATGAGTGCCATGACAAACCCGCGCAGGGTGTCAATGGCAGTGATCCGTGATGAGGAATCCGTCGATAGCATGTTACTGAGCCTCGTCTAGCGACTGTGAACCATCATCAACCATGCCGGGGCTTGGATTGTTCGTCGTCCACTCAATCATGAGTCGATACCCAACGGCCAGCAAGGTTGGGCCGATGAAAAGCCCAATGACGCCAAAGGCCAGCACGCCACCGAGTACGCCAAGAAACACAATGGCAAACGGCAGGCTGGAGCCACGGCTGATGATGAAGGGCTTGATGACGTTATCCACCATGCTGACGACAAAGAAACCCCAGATCGCAACGAACACTGCCCAGCCCGGCTCGCCCTGCTGAAACAGCCAGATGGCAACGCCACCCCAGATGAGCGGTGGTCCCACCGGAATCACGGAGAGGAAAAATGTACCCACCCCCATCAACACGGCGCCGGGCACGCCCGCGATAGCAAAGCCAATGGCTGCCAGAATGCCTTGTGCCAATGCGGTACCGAGAATGCCGTAGATCACGCCAGTCACCGTGCCACGCGCAATGCCCATTAAGTAAGTGCCGCGCGTGCCGGCAAGACGCTCAAGCGCAATGCTTAGGCGGGTTGCCAGCCCTTCGCCGTAGAGAAAGAAAAAGAAGGCCAGAAAAACCGACAAGCCAATGTCCACAACGCCCTTGCCCAACATGCGGCCGCCCAGCAATGCTGCGCTTTGGGCTGGGCCTGCGTACTTCTCCAACTCCAGCATGAGTCGGTGGCCATCGTGTGCAAACTGTTGCCAATAGTTATGAATGGTGTCGCCAACAACGGGCAGACTGACCATCCAACTCGGCGCATCGGGCAAGCCATCTTTGATGAGCCCAGAGGCAGCACGCGTAAGCTCTCTCACGTTATCCGCTAAGCCCATTGCAACAGCCACCACAGGCACCAGCACAACCAGTGTCACCAGCAAGGTCATCAGTGTGGCCGCCAAGCTGCGGCGGTTACCGACGACACGATCCAGCCACAGGAAAGCCGGCCAGCTGGTTGAGGCCAGAATCGCCGCCCACAACAGCGCCGTGAGAAAGGGCCACAGTACCCACAGACAGCCGCCCCCAAGCAACGTCAGGGCAAGAATGGCAAGCACACGGTCAGAGCGCGGGTTGGTCATGGTGGGGTGAAGCAAATTAAGGATACGGCGATTATGACGCAGGCACGCGCTAGCACACTGGCGCTAAACCCTTGAGCAGCGAGGTAATTCGGCATTACATTGCAAAGCCATGGCATTTGCCTAGGCGCGTCCGCAAAATAAGCGGGAACAAAAAAGCCGGCACAGCGGCCGGCTTTTAGGGTGTCTAGATAGACCTTGGTCGACTTAGACCGACTGCAGACGGGCAAGCACACCTTCACGGCCCATGACCTCCAGCACCTGATCAATCGACGGTGATTGTGGCTGTCCGAGCAGCACCACGCGCAGCGGAATCGCCACAGCCGGCATCTTGACGGCGTGTTCAGCAACTGTCTCCTTGATCGCGGCGTTCAGGTTGGGGGCAATCCATTCACTCACGGCCGTGAGCTTGGCCTTAAGGGTTGCTAGCGTGGCTTTGGCGGCATCGGTCAAATGCTGTGCTTGCACATCGGCGGAGGCATGCACCACCACGCAGAAGGGGTGAATAGCATCGGCCAGCTCATTCAGGCTATTGACGCGCTCTTTGTACAGTCCGATAACACGCTCCATATCTTGCACGGCGGCGGTATCGACGCCCTGCTTCTGCAAACGCTGCTTCACTTCAGCAGCGAGACGGGCATTGTCGGCCTGCTTAAGATATTGGGCATTCAGCCAGTTGAGCTTTTCGGTGTTGAACTGGGCGGCGGAGGCGGTGATGTGGTCGAGATCAAACCACTGCACAAACTGCTCCATGCTGAACAATTCTTCATCACCGTGCGACCAACCGAGGCGGGCCAAATAGTTGAGCACAGCCTCAGGCAGATAGCCTTCTTCGTCGTACTGCATCACGCTCACGGCACCGTGGCGCTTGGAGAGCTTCTGCCCGTCATCACCGAGGATCATTGATAGATGGGCGTATTGCGGCACGGTCGCGCCGAGAGCGGCGAGTACATTGATCTGGCGCGGGGTATTGTTCACATGGTCGTCACCACGGATCACATGGGTGATGCCCATATCCCAGTCATCCACGACCACGCAGAAGTTATAAGTCGGCGTGCCGTCGGCGCGGGCGATGATGAAGTCATCAAGCTCGGTATTGCTAATTTCAATGCGACCTTTGACCTGATCATCCCAAGCGACGACGCCGCTGGTCGGGTTCTTGAAACGCACCACAGGCTCAATGCCTGCGGGGACAGCCGGCAAAGTCTTGCCGGCTTCTGGGCGCCAGCGCCCGTCATAGCGCGGCTTTTCTTTCTTGGCCTCTTGCTCGGCACGCAGCGCGTCCAACTCCTCCTTGGAGGTGTAGCAGTAATAGGCGGTACCAGCCGCAAGCATCTGGCCGATGACTTCCTTGTAGCGGTCCATGCGCTGCATCTGATAGAACGGGCCTTCGTCATGCGCAAGACCGAGCCAGTTCATGCCGTCGATAATGGCCTGCACAGCCTCTGGCGTGGAGCGGGCAACGTCGGTATCTTCAATACGCAGGATGAACGTGCCGCCATGGCGACGGGCATAAGCCCACGAGAACAGCGCAGTACGGGCGCCGCCAATATGCAAAAAACCGGTGGGGCTGGGGGCAAAACGGGTGCGAACGGTCATGGTCGGAGACGAGTAGGTGAATGCTGATGCAGCAAAGCCGTGCATTTTACTGCATGCGCTGGCCCGACGATTGACCAAAACCGCACGGTATGGTCTAATTCGCGCCCTCAATCGCGGTTTTGGCAGCGCCGAAACCGAAGATTGGGCGGTTAGCTCAGCGGTAGAGCACTGCCTTCACACGGCAGGGGTCACTGGTTCGATCCCAGTACCGCCCACCAGATTTTAGAAAGCTCTGAAGACCAGATGATGAAAATCGTCTGGTTTTTTTGCATGATACGTACGTTTTGCATCGCTTCATTGCATCCCCCCTGCTGCCAACGCCTAAACCCACACTGCGCGAACTGACACCAGGCACCAGATTCAGGAGTCGCCAGTGAATACATTCTTCTCGGGGAACAAGCGCTTGATGCTGGCTATCGCGCTGTTCGTCGTGCTGGATTTTGGCACCCTGGCTTTTAGCTACAAAATCTCCCGGCAAGTCGAGAAAGATGCGGTCGCCATCAATCTAGCCGGCCGTCAGCGCATGTTGTCACAACGCGCGACCAAGGCTGTGCTCATTGCCACCAACGAAAAAAACGCCCTTCCACTGCGCACGGCTGCGGTCAAAGAGGCCAATGCCGCCTACGAACTTTTCCTTGAAACCTTGCGCGCCTTTGCCAAGGGCGGCAAGGCGCGTGGCGGTGCGGGCCAGCCGGTGGTTCTGGATCGCGTACATGGCACGGCGATGGAACCCGTGGATAAGGTACTGGCGCTAGTAGGCAACTATGAGCACCTGCCCAACGATCCAAAATCCCTGCAAGCGTTCTCAGCTTTTCTAGTAGCCAATAACCAGACCATTCTGGAGTCGATGAACCAGCTCACCAATGCGCTGGAAAAGCAGTCGGTCGATGTTGTTGGCAAGTTACGCTTTGCGCAGACGCTGGCCTTCCTGCTGTCGCTCATCAACTTCGGCGTCATCCTGATGGGTATGCATCGAGAACGCAAAAAGGCGGATCGTTCATCCATTACGGACAACCTCACTGGCCTACTCAACCGTACGGGGATCTATCGCAAGCTGGATCGGGAAATCATTGCCGCACGCGGCAAGCAAAGACCAATCGGCGTCCTGCTGCTCGATCTGAACGGCTTCAAGGCTATTAACGACCAGCATGGCCATGCCATGGGTGACAAAGCATTGGTGGATGTCGCTCAGAAGCTTATTGACTGGTGCCCCCGCGACTGGAGCCCAGGGCGTCTTGGAGGCGACGAATTTGTGCTGATCTGCCCCAATGTACCCACCAAGGTGCTGGAAAATTACGCTTATGACTTGACCCGCTATCTGCGGGAGGTTGAAATCGCCCCTGATGCATTCATCTCAGCCAGCGTAGGCTGGGCCTCCAGCCTGCCCGAAACAACGCCGGACAAACTGATGTCAGCTGCTGACACCATGATGTACTCAGAAAAAGTTGAGCATCATAAGGTGCAACGCTATCGCGAATCGACCCGCGATGTGGCCACAGAAACCGGGCTGGGCTAGGCTGACGCGCTTTGCCTTTGCAAGACGTAGCACATCACGACTCTGAAAAATGAGTATGGATGAGGCTTTGTTATAATTGCGGCAACTTGTGGTTGGCACAGAAGGTTTAGCTCGCCAGCCGCTAAAACGATGTCCACTTTATCTACGATCGACGCGAAAGCTCGCCGCTTGCAGGCGCTATTAGCTGCCGCTTGTTGATCCCTGTTTCACCCACCTCAATCACGCGCAAATGGCACATAACATCGAAACCGTGGATGCCCTTCTGGTGGGCGCAGGCATCATGAGTGCCACTTTGGCAGTATTGCTCAAGGAGCTCGACCCCGGTATGGCGCTGGAGGTTGTTGAGCAAGGCGATTCGGGTGCTGTGGAAAGCTCTAACCCGTGGAATAACGCAGGTACCGGCCACGCCGGCTTGTGCGAGCTGAATTACACCCCGCAAGCGTCCGATGGCTCGGTTGATATCAAGAAGGCAGTGCAGATCAACAGCCAGTTTGAAGTGTCAAAGCAATTCTGGTCGCACTTGGTCGCTAAAGGCACGTTTGGTTCCCCCAAAGAATTCATCAATCCGACACCGCATCTGAGCTTTGTGTCCGGTGAAAAGGACACGTCCTTCCTACGCAAGCGTTACGAAGCACTATCGCAGCATCACTTCTTTGCCTCGATGGTGCATACGGAAGATCGCGCTTTGATGGCAGAGTGGATGCCCTTGACGATGCAGGGGCGCAACCCGAACGAGAAGATTGCCGCGACGCGCGTGCAAACCGGTACCGATGTGAACTTCGGCAGCCTGACCACGCAACTGCTGGCGCACTTGGCGCGGCAGAACAATGCACGCGTCACCTGCCAACAGCGCGTGATCGGCCTGGACCGCAACGCAGATGGCTGGCGCGTCACCATCAAGCACACAAAATCCGGTGCGCTACGCCACGTACAAGCCCGCTTTGTTTTCCTCGGCGGCGGTGGCGCTGCCCTGCCCTTGCTACAGATGTCGGGCATCCCGGAAGGTAAGGGTTACGGCGGCTTCCCCGTCAGCGGCCAATGGCTGCGTTGCGACAATCCGGCGGTGGTCTCGAAACACCACGCTAAGGTGTATAGCAGGGCCGCTGTTGGTGCCCCGCCCATGTCGGTGCCGCATCTCGACACGCGCGTGGTGGATGGCAAGACAGCATTGCTGTTTGGCCCCTATGCGGGTTTCAGCACCAAGTTCCTCAAGTTTGGCTCCTACCTTGACCTGTTCTGCTCAGTGCGCCCTGGCAATATCGGCCCGATGCTGGCCGTCGCCCGCGACAATATGGATCTGACGCGCTACCTCATCAAGGAAGTGATGCAGTCGCAGGACGACCGTCTAGCCGCCCTGCGCAATCTTTACCCGGAAATGAACCCGGCCGACTGGCGCCTAGAAATTGCCGGCCAGCGCGTGCAGATCATCAAGAAGGATGCCAAGCGTGGCGGCATCCTGCAGTTCGGCACCGAAGTGGTGTCGGCCGGCGATGGCAGCATTGCTGCGCTGCTGGGCGCATCGCCGGGTGCGTCGGTTAGCGTGCCCATCATGCTGGAGCTGATCGAGCGCTGCTTTGCCGGCCGCCAAGCCGAATGGCGCAGCAAGCTGGGAGAGATTTTCCCGGCCCGCGAAACCGCCTTGCAAAACGATGCAGCGCTGTATCGGCAAGTAAATGCCCGCAGCGCCGACATACTGGCGCTCAACAGCACCGCGTATTGATTTACACACGACAACCTTAAGTAAGGTTACTCAAGCACGCGCATAGTGCTGACCCTTTAAGCTTCTCTCTTCTGCACATGTCTCACGCCTCTCCTGCCCGCGCATGCGGCATTGACTTCGGCACCTCCAACTCAACCGTGGGTTGCCTGCGTCCGGGTCAGCCCACTTTGCTGACGATGGAAGATGGCAGGATCACCCTCCCCTCGGTCGTATTCTTCAATGCTGAAGACAGCAGCACCCGCTTTGGGCGCGCCGGCCTCAACGATTATCTGGCCGGTTATGAAGGCCGCCTGATGCGCTCGCTCAAGAGCCTGCTCGGCAGCAGCCTGATTGATGGACAGACCGAGGTGCATGGTCGCTCCCTGAAGTTCCGCGAACTCCTCGGCCAGTTCATCGGCGAACTCAAGCAACGTGCCGACCACCAAGGCGGGCGTGAATTCGAGCAAGTGGTGCTGGGCCGCCCGGTCTACTTTGTCGATGGCGACCCGGTTGCGGACAAGGCCGCCGAGAACACGCTGGCAGACATTGCCCATAACGTTGGCTTCAAGGACGTCAGTTTTCAGTACGAGCCGATTGCCGCCGCCTTCCATTACGAAACCGAAATTCAGCGCGAAGAACTTGTCCTAGTTGCCGACATTGGCGGCGGTACGTCCGACTTTTCGCTGATTCGTCTGTCGCCCGAGCGCGCCAAGCTGACTGACCGACAGGCGGACCTGCTTGCCAATGGCGGCGTGCATATCGGTGGCACCGACTTTGATCGCCTGCTCAGCCTTGATAGCGTGATGCCACTGCTGGGTTACCGTAGCCTGCTCAAAACCCAGCGCCAGATGCCATCGAATATCTTCTTTAATCTGGCGACTTGGCACACCATCAACTCGGCTTACACACGGCAAGTGCTGGCTGACCAGAAGCAGCTGGCGATTGAAGCTGCCGAGCCGCAGAAAACAGCCCGCCTACTGCGCCTGATTGAAGACCGCTCCGGACACTGGCTGGCGAACGAGGTGGAGCAAGGCAAGATTGCCCTCTCGGACGCGCCGAGCACGCAACTGAAGTTAGATCGACTTGAAGCCGATCTGGAACAAACCCTGAGCCGCGATGCCTTTGAAGCAGCGACTGTGGGTCTGGTGGATCAGGTTGAGCAGACGGTCAGCGCCTTGCTGCGTGATACTGGTGTAGCGGCAACCCAGATTGATACGGTGTTATTTACGGGTGGTTCAAGCGGTATCCCGCGCTTGCGTCAGCGTATTGCTGCGCTATTGCCGCAAGCACAGGCGGTGGAATGCGATCTGTTTGGCAGTATCGGTGCCGGGCTGGCGGTTGAGGCCGCGCGGCGTTACGGCTGACAACAACGCAAACGCCATCTGCTGCGGATTACTTGCGCGGTGGCGTATCTGGCCCTAGCCCGCCAAACCAATCCTGAAAGGAGAGCATGGCTTCGGCCAGATCGACCATGCGCTTGTTTTGCTCCATCGCCGTTTGCCGCAGCATCTTGTAGGCGGCTTCTTCGCTGATACCTTTACGCGCCATCAGCAAGCCCTTGGCCCGCTCGATCACCTTTCTCTCATTCAGCGCCCGCTTGGCTTGCTCTAGCTCATTCTCCACACTGGCCAGCCGATCTGACTGAGCAAGCAGCACTTCTACAATCGAATCCCCCAGCCCGGTGCCCATGCCCTGCCCCGGCAGGATTTGCAGCGCTACATCAATCTTGGTTTCCGGATCAAAGAAGCGATCTACTACACAGGTACTGGCGGGCGGATGCTCAACCAAGCTTTTGAGCATGCCCTCGGCATCCTGCAACTCTGCTTCCGCACTCAGGATCAAGGCCGCACAACGCTCCAGCAACTCATCCACCAGAAATTGCTGTACCGACCACATCAGGCTCAGACGATCCGTGCAGCTATCAAACCAGTCACGACTCAAATTGGCATCCAGCGCCGCACCCGGCGCTGTCTCAAGCAGGATGTTACGCAGACGTTCGTGACGAGCCGTCGACTCAATCGCCCCGCTCTGCGCCAGCTGCTGACGCGCTGGCTCACTGGCGAACTCATCAAACACATGAAAGCAACGCTCCTGCGCCTCAATCAAATGAATGATGCGCTGCTGATGGCGACCATCGTTCAGACCTGAGGCAAACGACAGCGCCCCCACGGCACGCTCTTGCCCTGCATGCTCCTTGCCTTGAATGAAATTGAACAAAGCCACCAAGGAGCGCGACACCACCGGATCAAGCACGGTGTCGGTGACTTCAAACACGAGCGAGACTAAGCCGGCAATGAGGCGGCTGAAGGCGGCTACTGCCTGCGCCGATGACAAGGCATGATCTGCGATCTGCTGGCGCAAAGCCGGCAGAGAGTCCAGCCCGAACAAAGCCCAGGCCATGAGGTAGAACTGGCGCGCATCACCAAACGAGGCCTTACTCATCTGCTCGTCAAAGGCATCGCGCAGTGCACGCTCGATGCCTTCAGATTCCTGAATCAGCTGTAGGCGCGTTTCGGCGAAACGGCGGCCTGACGAGGCCAAATAAATGCTCGATGCACCACGTTCGCTCTGCAATGCATGAATCAGGTGCCCAAGCACCCCCACTAGCTGCGCCTTGCTCGAAAGCCGCTTCAGCTCTGCGATTTCGTGCTGCTTAGCAGCCAGAAGAATGTTGGAAACAGTGAGTGCCATTGAAGGAATGAAATGCAAAATAGAACCACAAGCAACAATTATTCCAAAAATTCAGGAAGTGAGGGATTTAGCCCTTCTGTTGAACTTGCCTAATAAGACCCGATCAACTTACTGCAGACCGACAGACAGAATACCGGCAACCTTGATGTCTTTTTAAGGCAACAGCTAATGCTCAGTTTGGCATCAACCCTCTGTGCCTACTCACGCATACAAGAAAGCTACAGATGGCCGGGATTGCTAGATAGTGAGCAAAGCCCGAGCCATCACCACTAATCTTGAGGTGGTGCAGAAAGGCCTCACCCTTAAGTATTTGTATTAAGCAGCAATTCACGTGTTAATTTGAGTTGCCGTCACAAAATTGATACTCTGACCGGGTCGTCACGACGAGTAGCAATATGCTGACCCTTCCCTCCATCCTGCCCAATAGCGTCAAGCAACGAGAGCCTAGGCAGGCGACGTTCACCTTGCTCGTCGTGGCCCTGCTGACGGTGGTGTGGCTTACCACTGCCTGGCTGCTCACAACGCAATACGCGCATTGGCGGGCGGAAGAGACACTGAACGGCTATCAGACCCAGCTCAACCAAAGCAGCGATGCGATTGCAGTTAGCCTTGAACGTGACCTATCGATTTTGCAGGGTATTCCAGCAACGCTTTCGCAAAGCGCTGAGCTGGCGAATGCACTGAAACTGACAAACCAAAGCCCCCCAAAGAATGACTACGCTGCTCGGCGTCAGCAGTGGACTGCGCAGCCGCAACTACAGAATCTGCATCATCAGCTATCAGACATCCGCCGCTATATCGGGACTTTCAGCATTGTCTGGGTGATCGATCTCCACGGCAATTGCATCTCCGCCAGCAATTACGACACCAACGAGAGCTTGATAGGTACGAACTTTGCTGACCGTAAGTACTTTACAGAAGCAATGCAGGGTCGTAGTGGGCGGCAATATGCCGTCGGTCGCAAGACCAACATTCCCGGACTCTTCTTCTCCTCTCCTGTCGTCATCGATCAACGCATAGTTGGCGTGGTGGTAGCCAAACTCGATCTGATTCAACTATCTGCAACGCTGAGCCAAGCCAACTCTATTTTGGTTGATGAAAATGGCGTGATCGTACTCGCGCGCGACAAGTCGATTGAAATGCATACGATGCCGGACAGCACGTTTTCTCAACTGCGCGAAGAAGATCGTTTGAATCGCTACCGGCGCGCCACCTTTCCTCAACTCGACTTTGAACGTTGGCCGGATTTACGCTATCCCGCCCTCACCAAGATTAACAAGCAGCCCACGCCATACATGGTGCGTATGCATGTGCTGAGTGCTTGGGACCTTAGCGTCGGCATTCTGCAGCCACTGCCAGAAATACCTACCATTGATCGCGACAAAATTGCGCTATTTGTCCTGCTGAGCATCATTGGCATCCTGCTGATCTGCGGGGTCGGGGCAACAATGACGTACATCACGAATACTCGCCATTCACGTTTTCTGCTGGCCTCGCGTAGCCAAGAAATCAGCCATCATAACGAGCTGCTGCAAATGATTGCCCTAGGCTCGACTGCACGCGAAGTACTAGAACAAATTGCCCGTTTCTCGCAAACCCGCTTTGAAGATGGCCAATGCCTGATTCACATGCTCAGTGAAAACGGCTCACATCTGCATCTAGCTGCTGCACCTGGCATTCCATCAGATCTGTATCACCGCATTGAGCATTTCGAAATGGGTACGGCGGAATGTCCATGGCCAGAGGGCAATGCTGACATTGCCATCCTGCACTGCAACTCCGATACCACCATGCCAGTTTGCAGCGCACTGGGACGCCTGCTCACTGGCAGCGCCAATGTCACGCTCTGGTCTGCCGTCATCCGCGACCCGGAAGCGGCCTCCTTGGGTTTGTTATCGCTGGTGGTTCCGGCTGACCGCGAGCCTGATGAGGAGCAACGTGCAACCCTGACAGCCTGTACCCGGCTCGCCGCCTTGGCTATTCTGCGCGAACGCAATCAAACCTCGCTGTTGCAAGCGCGTGACGCGGCCGAATCAGCGAACCGCGCCAAGGGCGATTTTCTGGCAAATATGAGCCACGAAATCCGTACGCCAATGAATGGCGTGCTCGGCATGACCGAACTGTTGCTCGACACCCCGCTCAACCCTGATCAGCGTTCCCATGCCGAGACGGTCTATCAAAGCGCCTTGTCGCTACTGAATGTCATCAATGACATTCTCGACTTCTCGAAGATCGATGCCGGCAAGCTGGATATTGAAGCCATCCGCTTTGATCTGCGCGCCTTACTCAATGAAATCGCTGACATGTTCGCCCTACGCGCTGCCGACAAGCGGCTGGAGTTCATCTGCCTGATTTCGTCGAATGTGCCCTCATTGCTGATTGGCGATCCCGGCCGTTTGCGCCAGATCCTGATCAACCTGATTGGTAACGCCATCAAGTTCACGAACAGCGGCGAAGTATCCTTTGGTGTTGAGCTGGTGTCTGAAAACACTAACCAAGTCACACTACGCTTTGAAGTGCGCGATACGGGTATTGGCATTCCTACGGATAAACAGCCTCTGCTGTTCTCCCCCTTCATGCAGGCAGATACTTCTACCACTCGCCAATTCGGTGGCACCGGACTAGGGTTGTCTATTGCCAAGCGTCTGGTGGACCTCATGGGCGGCGAGATCAGCCTGCAAAGTACGCCGGATCAGGGGACCACTTTCCGGTTTAGCCTTCCCTTTACCACCCAGCAAGTGGGCCCCCTCCTGTCGGAAAATCATCAACAACGCGATGCAGTCCTAGCTGGACGTCGCATTCTGGTCGTTGATGACAACGCAACGACACGGCATCTGCTCGATCTGTGGCTACGCGAATGGCGATGCGAGGTGCTGATGGCGAGTAATGGTCAAGTCGCACTTGATCTGATCACGGCAGAAGTCGACGCTGGGCGAATCATTCACGCCGCCATCATCGACATGCAGATGCCCATCGTCAACGGCCACGACCTCGCTGCCACGCTACAAGCTAACCCCAACACCGCAAATATCGCCTTGCTCCTCCTGACCTCTGTTGCCATGCGTGGCGAAGCCAGTCGAGTCGCCGTGGCGGGCTTCCGCGCTTATCTAACCAAGCCGCTTAAGAGCGAGCTGCTACTACGCAGCCTGCAAGCCATCTTGAGTGGCGACAACAGTAAGGATTCCCCCCTCATCACGCGTCACACCTTCCGCGAACATGATCGGCAGGCGCGCATCTTGTTGGTTGAAGACAACCCGGTCAATCAACGGTTGGCGGTGATCCTGTTGCAAAAACTTGGCCATCGAGTCGATACCGCCAACAACGGCAGTGAAGCAATCAAGGCGCTTGCCCGTGAGCGTTACGATCTTGTGCTGATGGACTGCCGCATGCCTGTCATGGATGGCTACGAGGCCACGCGCGCTATTCGTGATGGCGAAGGTGGGGTGCTGAATCGCCATATTCCGATTGTGGCGATGACAGCCAACGCCATGGCAGGTGATAGAGAGCGGGTTCTTGAAGCTGGCATGAATGACTACCTCCCCAAGCCCATCAGCCCAAAAACGCTTGATGAAGCCCTGCAACGCTGGCTTGGAAAAAATGATGAATCCAACAGCCGAAGCGGAAATGCCTAAAGAATTGTCACCAAACCGCAAGATTAGCCGATGGTTGATGGTGTATGATTTTCCCATTGCCTGCGTTCACTGGCTACGCTGCAAATCCAAATATCATCAAGGACCACACATGAAATCCGCACTGATCCGCACTTCAGTCTTCGCTGTCGTTACCGCCCTGTCCATGCATGGCGCCATTGCCCAAGACGCTCCGCTCGTCGTGAATGGCAAGACCATCCCTAAGAGCCGCGTTGACACCATGATCGCCGGCCAAATGGCACAAGGTCAGCCGGACAGCCCGGAGCTGCGCCAAGCTGTGCGTGAAGAACTTGCTCGTCGTGAAATCCTAGTTCAGGCTGCACAAGCCAAGGGCATCGACAAGAAGGCTGATGTGCAAACTCAAGTTGAAATGGCTCGCCAGCAAGTCGTCATTGGCGCCTACCTGCAAGACTTCGTGAAGAACAACCCACCGAGCGAAGTGCAAATCCGCCAAGAGTACGAAGCCATCAAGGCGCGCGTAGGCGACAAGGAATACAAGGCACGCCACATCCTGGTTCAAAAGGAAGATGAAGCCAAGGCCATCATCGCCAAGCTGAACAAGGGTGAAAAATTTGATGATCTGGCTAAGCAATCGCTGGATCCAGGCAGCAAGGAACGTGGTGGCGATCTGGGTTGGTCCACCCCAGCCGCTTACGTCAAGCCGTTTGCTGATGCACTGGTTGCTCTGCAACGCGGTAGCTACAGCAAGGAACCCGTCAAGAGCGACTTCGGCTTCCACGTCATCCTGCTGGAAGACAGCCGCGAGCTGAAGCTGCCAACGTTTGAAGAAGCCAAGCCGCAAATTAGCCAGCGCATGGCTCAGCAAATCGTTGAGAAGCACGTGAACGATCTGCGCGCAAAGGCCAAGGTTCAGTAATTCTGGTCAGCAAGGCACGACGAAAAAGGCACCTTCGGGTGCCTTTTTTATTGCCTGGTCAGTTGTCAGTCAGCGCTACTGATAGCAGCCCAATTGTGAATACGGAATAAAAAAGGGAGCCTGTTGTTCAGGCTCCCTTTTTGTCGTGTGGTGTATATCGTCGTGCGGAATCTCCGCTCAGACGATCACCCCACCCAACGCCGCGCACTGCGGAACATCGTCATCCATGGCGAGTCATCACCCAGCTTTTCATCCCAATCCGCTGGACGCCATGACATCTGCACATTACGGAAGATACGTTCTGGGTGCGGCATCATGATGGTGAAGCGACCATCAGCGGTTGTCACGCCGGTAATGCCGTCAGGCGAACCATTCGGATTGGCCGGATAGGTCGTGGCAACAGCACCATGATTGTCGATGTAGCGCAGCGACTGAATGGCTTGCTGCTGATTGTTGCCTGCAAATACGGCTCGGCCTTCACCGTGGGACACCACCACCGGCAAGCGTGAGCCAGCCATGCCCTTGAGGAAGATCGACGGTGACTCCAGCACTTCCACCATCACATAGCGGGCTTCAAACTGCTCGCTACGATTGCGGTGGAAGGTCGGCCAGTGTTCAGCACCCGGAATGATGGACGCCAGATTGCTCATCATCTGGCAGCCGTTACAAACGCCCAAGGCGAAGGTATCGGCACGGAAGAAGAAGTCGCCGAACTCATCACGCAGACGGTCATTAAACAGAATCGACTTCGCCCAGCCCTGCCCTGCACCCAGCACATCACCGTAGCTAAAGCCGCCACAGGCCGCAAAGCCCTTGAAGTCGGACAGATACACACGGCCGCTCTGCAAATCGGACATATGCACGTCAAACGGTTCGAAACCGGCACGCTCAAATGCCGCCGCCATTTCAACCTGACCATTGACACCTTGCTCACGCAGGATGGCAATGCGCGGACGCGCGCCACCAACCAGCGGGGCGACGGCCACACCAGCCAGATCAATCGCCGCACTGCCATCCAGCGCGGCATTCAGCTCAGATGCCTCATCCGCTGAAAACTCCTTGGCAGCTGGCAAGCTGGGGCGTGCCGGCAAGGCAACGAAATCCGCCGGATTAAAGTTGAGATGCGCCGACAAGCCGGGATCAGTAGCGTCCAGCAATGCATCAAATTCTTCCTTGGCGCTGGCAGCGTCATCTCGCAAGGCTGCGATGCGGTAGCTGGTTTCGGACCAACGACGTTGCAGCTCAGCACGCTTGGCAGTGAAGACGGAGTGGGCATTGCGCCACACGCGCACTTCATCGGCATCATTCAAGGTGCCGATCACATGGCTGACCGCGCCTAGACCACCCGCACGAAGTGCCTCCATGACAGCGCCACGATCATCGCGACGAATCTGGATCACAGCACCCAGCTCTTCGTTGAACAGCACCTCAAGCAGCTTGTCGTTGATGCGACCGGTCAGTGCCTTTCCATCTCGTTCTTGGCCATCGACATCATTGCCGAGCGTGTCATAGCAAAGCGAATCGAGATTCAGCGATACACCGGTATGGCCAGCAAAAGCCATTTCGGCCACAGTGGCAAACAAGCCGCCATCACCACGATCATGGTAGGCCAGCAGCTTGGGACGCAGCGATTGAATCGCATTGAAGAAATTGCGCAGCAGGCCCGCATCAGCATCCGGCACCACATTGCCCGACACACCCCAGGCTTGTGACAGCGCAGAGCCACCGAGGCGGTTTTGACCCGCACCCAGATCAATCAGGATCAGCTCGGTCTCACCGGCATCGGTGATCAGCTGCGGCGTCAGGGTCTTGCGAATATCCGGGCATGGGGCAAAGGCCGAGATGATGAGCGACATCGGTGCGATCACCTGCTTGCTTTCGCCATTCTCCTGCCAGCTAGTCTTCATGCTCAGGCTGTCTTTGCCGACCGGAATGCTCAGGTCTAGCGCGATACAGAAATCGAGCGCCACTGCCTTGACCGTATCGAACAGAGCTGCATCTTCAGCACCATGACCTGCGGCTGCCATCCAGTTAGCGGACAGCTTAATGTCGCCAATGTCTGCAATCGCAGCAGCAGCAATGTTGGTCACCGACTCACCCACCGCCATGCGGCCAGAGGCTGGTGCGTCGAGCAGTGCCAGTGGCGTGCGTTCGCCCATGGCAAAAGCTTCGCCGCGGGTGCTGTTGTAACCCAGCGCGGTCACGGCCACATCGGCCACTGGCACTTGCCACGGGCCGACGAACTGATCACGCGCGGTCAGACCTCCCACGCTGCGGTCACCAATGGTGATGAGGAAGCTCTTGGACGCCACACTCGGAATCGCCAGCACGCGGCTCACAGCCTCGTCCAACGTGATGCCGGACAAATCGAAGGCCGGAATCTCGCGCGTCACGCGCTTGGCATCGCGGTGCATACGCGGCGGCTTGCCAAGCAGCACTTCCATCGGCATGGCAACTGCGTCATTGTTGAAATGCTCGTCATGTACCGTCAGCTGACCGTCCTTGGTGGCGGTGCCGAGTACAGCAAACGGGCAGCGCTCGCGCTCGCAAATCTTGCGGAACTCTTCCAGACGCTCTGGCGCAATTGCCATGACATAACGCTCTTGCGATTCGTTACACCAGATTTCCTTGGGCGACATGCCCGACTCTTCGGTCGGCACAGCACGCAGGTTGAAGTAGGCGCCACAGCCGGCATCGTTCGCCAGCTCAGGCATGGCGTTGGAAATGCCGCCTGCGCCCACGTCGTGGATCGCGAGAATAGGGTTGCGGTCGCCCAGCTGCCAGCAGCGGTCAATGACTTCTTGCGCGCGGCGCTCCATTTCGGGGTTGCCGCGCTGTACAGAAGCGAAGTCGAGATCAGCAGTATTGGTGCCCGTCGTCATCGACGAGGCCGCACCGCCACCGAGGCCAATCAGCATGCCAGGGCCGCCCAGCTGAATCAGCAGTGCGCCTTCGCCAAACTTGATCTTGTGTGAATGCTCGGCGCTGATATTACCCAGACCACCGGCCACCATGATGGGCTTGTGATAACCGCGGACCTCGCCGTTGAAGTTCTGCTCCAGTGTACGGAAGTAGCCGGTCAAATTGGGACGACCAAATTCGTTGTTGAAGGCGGCTGCGCCGAGGGGGCCTTCGATCATGATGTCCAGCGCCGAGGCAATGCGCTCAGGCTTGCCGTAGCTCGATTCCCAGGGCTGCTTGAAGTCAGGAATGTTCAGATCCGAGACTGAGAAACCACACAGGCCGGCCTTGGGCTTGGAGCCACGACCGGTCGATCCTTCGTCGCGAATCTCGCCACCGCTACCGGTGGAAGCACCGGGGAACGGGGAAATCGCGGTCGGGTGATTGTGCGTTTCAACCTTGGTCAGGAAGTGGGTCAGCTCGTCCTTGTAGATGTAGCTACCATCGGCCTGCGGAATAAAGCGCTGGTTCTGCGCGCCTTCCATGATCGAGGAGTTGTCTGAATAGGCAACGATGGTGCCTTGTGGGTGCGCCTTGTGTGTCTCGCGCACCATGCCAAACAGCGACAGCGGCTGGTCTTCGCCATCCACAGTCCAGCTGGCATTAAAAATCTTGTGACGACAATGTTCCGAGTTCGCCTGCGCAAACATCATCAACTCAACGTCAGTCGGGTTGCGCTTCAGTTTGATGAAGTTCTCGACCAGATAGTCGATTTCATCCGGCGACAATGCCAACCCCAGTTCGGTGTTCGCAGCCAGCAGCGCGGCCTTGCCTTGCCCCAGCACATCCACCGTCGCGAGCGGCTGCGGCGGCACATGGCGGAACAAATCATTAGCCGCATCAACGCTATCCAGCACCGACTCTGTCATGCGGTCATGCAGTTTGGCCAGCAGTGCGGCCTGATCGACCTGACCAGTGACGTGATAAGCAATGCCGCGTTCAATGCGCTTGATAGCGCCAAAGCCGCATTGACGTGCAATGTCGGTCGCCTTCGACGCCCAGGGAGAAATCGTGCCAATGCGCGGGGTCACCAAGACTAAGCTGCCGCTCGGCGCGGCGGGCAAATCGCCAGCAATGCCAAGCAGATCCTTGAGCCTGTTCAGTTCGTCTGCACCCAGCGGCGCATCAAGCTCGACGAAATACCAGTGCTCGGCAGCTAGGGCAGAAACCCCGGTGCTGCGTACGGTTTCAGTCAAACGGGCCAGACGGGTGGCGGAAAAGGCGGCAAGGCCGCGCAGCTTGAGGATGTCGGACATGGTCGGCAGGCAGGAATGAACGTCTAGGGGCAGGGATTTGCAGCGGACCCGAATTATACTCTGCCCCTGTCATTTAGCGCCCTAGAGAACCCCCATGTCTGCTTACGCCCACGACGTCACGACCGCCGATTTCAAGGAAAAAGTCTTTGATGTCTCCATGAACACCCCTGTAGTCGTGGATTTCTGGGCCGAATGGTGCGCGCCCTGCAAGGCGCTCAAGCCCATGCTGGAAAAGCTGGCCGAGGAATACGGCGGCAATTTCATCCTCGCCAAGGTCAATGCGGACGAGAATCCCGAGCTAACCGGCCATTTTGGTATCCGCAGCCTACCCACCGTTGTCGCCTTCGTGAATGGGCAGGTTGTGGATGGGTTTACAGGCGCCAAGCCGGAAGGCGAAGTGCGCGATTTTCTGGCGCGTTTCGTTGCCCCGGCGGAGCCAGCCGAATCTATCAGCCTGTTCGAGCAGGCACAGGCTGCCCATGCCGCTGGCGACATGGAAGCGTCCAAACAGCTCTTGCAAGCGACTTTGGCCGCAGAACCCGACAACAGCGATGCCGCCCTGTATCTGACCCAGGTCTACCTTGACGAAGGTGAGCTGGACGCCGCTGAAACCCTGCTGAATAGCGTCATCGCCGCAGCAGCGAACTCGCGCGCTGACGCCCTACTCGCCCGGATTGCATTGGCTCGCCGTAGTGCCGGCATCGATCTGGGGGCCCTACAAGCGCGAATCGACGCCGAACCCGATAATCATGCCCTGCGTTTGGAACTGGCCGAGGCACTGGCCGGTCAGCAAAACTGGCGTGGCGCGCTGGAGCACTTACTGCTTAGCGTGAAGAAAGACCGCAACTGGAACGAAGAATCCGCTCGCAAAGCCATGCTCAAGCTATTTGATCTGCTCAGCGCAGACGAAAGCCAGCAAGCTTTGGTCCGCGAGTTTCGTACCCAGCTGGCGCGGACGTTGAATTAGCGCAATTAGCTAACGATCTGCCCATCCTGCAAGCGCAGGATGCGGTCCGCACGCGCTGCCAACTCAAGATCGTGGGTCACCACGATCAGGCTGGTTTTGCGGCTGTGGTTCAGGCCAAGCATTAGATTAAATACGGCCTCGGCCGTACTCCGATCAAGATTGCCCGTCGGCTCGTCAGCGAGCACGCAAGCGGGCTGCGTCACAATCGCGCGGGCGATGGCGGCGCGCTGACGTTCGCCGCCAGACAACTCTGCCGGGCGGTGGCTCAGGCGGTGCCCAAGGCCCACATCATTGAGAACAGCAGCAGCAGTCACCAAGGCTTCATCGCGCTCAATACCGCGAATCAGCAGTGGCATGGCCACATTTTCCTGTGCCGAGAATTCCTGCAGCAGGTGGTGGAACTGGTAAACAAAGCCCAAGCTGCGGTTACGCAAACGGCTGCGCTCGGCATCGCCAATACCCGCCATGTCGTGCCCCAGAATTTCCACGGTGCCGGCCGTCGGTACATCCAGGCCACCGAGCAAATGCAACAGGGTGCTCTTGCCTGAGCCAGAGGCACCAACAATCGCCACGCACTCGCCGGCCGCCAGCTGCAGGTCAATGCCTTGCAGCACGCGTACTTCGACTTCGCCCTGATCAAAGGTCTTGCTCAACCCTTTGGCGGAGAGGACGTATTGGGCATCTTGCAATGCAGTCACGTTATCAAGCTCACTCATAACGCAGCGCCTCCGCCGGATTGGTACGCGAGGCACGCCAGCTTGGGTAGAGCGTCGCCACCAGCGTCAGCACGAAGGACACGACCGTGATGATGCCAACGTCGTCCCACTTCAATTCAGATGGCAGGTCGGTGATGTAATACACGTCCTTGGCGAGGAACTGGAAGCCCAGCATGCGCTCAAGGAAAGGCACCACCACATCAATGTTCAGGGCCAGCGCCACACCACCAATAACGCCCATTGCCAGGCCAATACAGCCGATCAACGCGCCTTGGATGATGAAGATCATCATGATGCTCTTGGGCTCAGCACCCAGTGTGCGCAGAATGGCAATGTCAGCCTGCTTGTCGGTCACAGCCATCACCAGCGTGGACACGATGTTGAAGGCCGCCACCGCCACGATGAGCAGCAGGATCAGGAACATCATGTTCTTTTCGATCTGCACAGCGCGGAAGAAATTAGCATGGCTGCGCGTCCAGTCATTGATATACACATCGGCCTGGAACATCCCATATAGCTCACGCGCCACGCGCGGTGCGGCAAATAGATCATCCAGCTTCAGGCGCACACCCGAGACGTTCTCGCCCATCTGATACAGACGTTGCGCGTCGTTCATGTGGATCAGCGCCAACCCGTTGTCGTATTCGAACATGCCGACTTCAAACACGCCAACGACGGTGAATTGCTTCAAGCGCGGCAGCATGCCGGCTGGGGTGTTGGTGCCTTGCGGCGCAATCAGCGTGACCTTGTCGCCGTCGAACGCCCGCAGCGCACGCGCCAGATCGGCGCCAAGGATGATGCCAAATTCGCCCGGCTTCAGTTTTTCCAGCGAGCCAATCTTCATGTGCTGCTCGAAATCGGCAACCTTTTCCTCTTCAGTCGGCAGAATGCCGCGTACCACTGTGCCACGCACGGTCTGGTCGTAGGACAGCAAGCCTTGCGCCTGCACATACGGCGCCGCGCCTTGCACCTGCTTGTGCTGTGTTGCCTTGCTGGCAATCGAGGCCCAATCAGACAGCTCGTTGCTGTCGGTGGAAATTTGAATATGCGAGGCCACGCCAAGAATGCGCGTGCGCAATTCCTTCTGGAAGCCATTCATCACCGACAGCACCACAATCAGTGCCGCCACGCCCAGCGCAATGCCGAGCATGGAAATCATCGAGATGAAGGAAATAAAGTGGTTGCGGCGCTTGGCGCGTGTGTAGCGCAGGCCGATCAGCAGCTCGTATCGCATGGGGGTGCATGTTAACATGCGCTCATGGCCTCATCCCTTGCTAATTCGCCCCGCCCCCCAGCCCTGCATTTGCTCTTGCCCGGCCTGCTGTGGCCGGCCAAGGCCATCAATGATCTGGTTTACGACCTGCCCCTGCCCGCCCTGAGCTGGCTGCTGGGTAAAGGCCAATGCCACTATCAGCCGATCAGCGACAGCTTAAGCTGGCAAGCCGCCGCCGCTGGCATTCCCTCTCTGCCCGCTGCCGCCCTGCGCCGTATCGCTGCCGGACGGCCCACCGAGGGCGACTGGCTCTGCCTCGACCCCATCAGCCTGCGCGTCGAACGCACCCAGCTGGTGTTGGAAGACCCAAGCGCCCTGAACCTGAGCCCGGACGAAAGTGCCGCCCTGCTGGCCGACTTAGCGCCCCTGCTAGCTGAGCTGGGCGAACTACATGCCGACCAACCCGGCGAATGGCACCTGCATCTCGCCAATTCATCAAACATCCGCACCACACCGCTAGCCGATGCCATTGGCCTGAATGCCGACCAGCTCATGCCGCAAGCCGACAATGTGCGCAGCTGGCGACGCATCCTGAATGAAGCGCAGATGATTCTGCACACCCACCCGGTCAATACCGCACGCAGCCAGCGCGGCTTAGCCCCCGTAAATAGCCTGTGGCCGTGGGGCGAAGGCCAGCTGCCCTCACCCGCCAACAGCGCGTGGACAAGCATTCAAGCCGACAGCAACATGTGGCAAGGCCTTGCCAGCCACATCGGTGCAGCGGCTCAGCCACTACCCGCCGAATTCAACGCCCAGCCGGGCAGCACGCTGGTGCTGCATCACGCGCTCGCCACCGCCACGCAGCAGGTGGATGCGCTGAGCTGGCGCCAAGCCATCCTCACCCTTGAAAACACTTGGTTCGCGCCGCTGGTTGCCGCGCTGCAAGACGGCCGCCTGAACGAAGTGGTGCTGCACGGCCATGGCTCGGGCCACGCCCTCACCGCCACTATCAACCGCAGCGACCGCCTGCGCTTCTGGCGCAAGCCTGCACCGCTAACCGCGCTAGGCGCGCCCGCATGACCCGCATCGTCGCCCGCGCTGTGCCCATGCGCGCCAACCTGATGCTGGAGCAAGGCGGCATCCACCCCCTGCTCGCCCGTCTCTACGCCGCGCGTGGCATTAAGAGCGCAGACGAACTGGACACCTCGCTGGGCAAGCTCATCCCGCCCCAAGACATGAAAGGCGCATTGGACGCCGGCCGCCTGCTGGCCGATAGCATTGCCGCCGGCGAACGCATTCTCATCGTGGCCGACTACGACTGCGACGGCGCCACCGCGTGTGCGGTGGGCCTGCGCGCCCTGCGCATGTTCGGCGCGAATGTCGACTATCTGGTGCCCAACCGTTTCGAGACCGGCTATGGCCTCTCGCCCGAAGTCGTCGCCATCGCCGCCGCAAAAAAACCGGATTTGATTGTCACCGTCGATAACGGCATTGCCAGCGTAGAAGGCATTGCCGCCGCCAATGCGCTGGGTATCCGCACACTGGTCACCGACCACCACTTACCCGGCGATGTGCTGCCCCATGCCGCGGTGATCGTTAACCCCAACCAGCCCGGCTGCACCTTCCCCAGCAAGGCGCTGGCCGGTGTGGGCGTGATGTTCTATGTGGCGCTGGCCCTGCGCGCCGAGCTGCGCCAGCGCGGGGCTTTTGCCGACAAACCAGAACCCAACCTTGGCAGCCTGCTGGATCTTGTCGCCCTCGGCACGGTGGCCGACGTCGTGCCGCTAGACCGCAACAACCGCATCCTCGTTGCCCAAGGGCTGAACCGCATGCGCGCTGGGCAAATTCAGCCCGGCCTCAAGGCGCTGTTCAATATCGCCGGGCGCGACGCCGACCATGCCGCCAGCTTTGACCTCGGCTTTGCCGTGGGTCCGCGCCTCAATGCGGCGGGCCGGCTGGCCGACATGTCGCTGGGCATTGAATGCCTGATCACCGACGATCCCTCCCGCGCCGCCAACATTGCGCAGGAGCTGGACAGCATCAACCGCGAGCGCCGGAGTATCGAGGCGGATATGCAGACCGATACCGAAAGCCTGCTCGCCGGCATCGACATTGGTAGCCGCGCCAGCCTGTCCATCTACAACCCCGATTGGCACCAAGGCGTTATCGGCATCCTCGCCGGACGTGTACGCGAAAAAACTCACCGCCCCACCTTTGCCTTTGCCCGTGGCAATGACGGTGAAGTCAAAGCCTCAGGCCGCAGCATTCCCGGCTTGCACCTGCGCGATGCGCTGGATCTGGTGTCCAAGCGCCACCCAAATTTACTGCTGAAGTTTGGCGGTCACGCCGCCGCTGCCGGCCTCACCCTGCGCGAGGATGATCTGCCGCGCTTTGATGCCGCGTTTGAAGAAGTGGCCCAACAACTGCTCACCCCGGCCGACCTGACGCGCACCATTGAAACCGATGGCGCGCTGGAAGATGGCTACTATGGCATCGACACCGTGCGCGTGATTGAGAACAGCATTTGGGGCCAGCACTTCCCGGCCCCGGTATTCACCGACACCTTCCGCGTGCTGCGTCAGCGCGTGCTCAAAGACAAACACCTCAAGCTCACGCTACAAAAAGGGCAGAGTCGTTACGAGGCCATCTGGTTTAACCATGCAGATGCCCTGCCCGACCAGACGCAGCTCGCCTTCCGCCTGAGCATCAACGAATACAACGGCGCGCAGTCAGTGCAGCTGATGGTGGAAGGTGCAGCGGGCTAATTACCTAATCGCCGGCTGCAACCACCCCTCAAAAACTCAAGATTCACCCTCGCTCGGCGGTGCCAGAATCGCGGCAATCACCCGCGCCACGCCCCACAGCACCAGCAGCCATACGGTGGCGATAAACACCCAGCCAAACACGGTTGGCGCGCACCAGCCCCAGCCGCATGCGCCATTGTTTTGCAGCAGGCCGGGGATGCCGATTGCATGGAACACATAGACAGACAAATACGGCACCACCACCAAAATGCCGATGGGGCTGTCCAAATAGTTATCCCACACGGTGGCCGGCAAGCATGCCAAGCCATACAGGCCCAGCAGCACCAACATCATCTTCACTGTGCGATTGCGCGGTAGAGACATCTCCCTCCCCTGCGGCAAACAACGCGTTTAGAACGCCTGATTAAGCGGGCAAGAGGCCGTTGCGCCAATACGCGCCGTGCGCTCCACCCCATTCACATTGTAGACACAGAGCTTGGTGTCACCCTCTGGGACCTCACCCCTGAGCAAGCCCGTGCCACGACCATCGCTAGGCGGACGATCCGCCACCGATGGCGGGCATGGGTCGGAGGCATTCACTGTGTAGATTTTCTGGTTGCTGTACTGGCAGTACCGAAAAATCCCACGTACGCCTAAGTCACCGAGCAAGGCATTTGCAAATGCAGGCGCACTCACTGCACTTATGATGACAAGGGCAAGACCGGTAACAACGCTACGCTGACGCATGACGACTCCCTGTGTGGTTTTTTATTGAACTGCAGTGATGTTACTAGCGCTTGGTGGACTGCTGTCGTGTGGCGCAAATGAATCGAGTGGAGGGCACCCAGAGAAACGATCATTCATCTGCGTCACCTACCCCATCTCCTGAGCCGGAGTGGAAGCCCCCATCTGTTTGATCATCTCCCCAAGTTCTGCGAGACCAGTTAAAGAGCCATACGGAGAAAAGGAAAAGAAGTGTGGCAAAGAGAAACTTGCCGAACATTGCAAACATCAGGGCGCAACTGAGAGCAAGTCCGGAGAAGAGATAAGTCATCAGCGTTGAGTGTTTTTTAGTGTTGCAGTTATAACAACGGCTGACGTCGAAAGTAAGGGGCGCGAAACAGCGTAGCTGTTGAAGCGTCCCGCTTGACTGTGAGGTTAGGCAATCGTTGACTCATATGCAAACTGGACCTGTACTGCAACCGACAATGAGCCACAAAGGAATGCCAACGAAAGCGAGTAATAGCAGCCCGGCAATAAACACCAATGAAGCTGGCAATAATTTGGGGCGGTTTTTATATGCGTAGGTTGAGAACAGAAATAGAAACATAACTAATCCTGCCATGCCTGGAATGCTTTTGAGTCGAAGCGAGGAAGCGGCAGGTATTGTGTTTATTAGGAACTCGCTGGAGGCAACGGTGGCTAATGATATGACAGCGATAATGAGCAGCCATTTTGTATGGGTCATTTGCTCTGCCTAACGTTGGAGGTAAGGGGCGCGGAGCCGGCTTGCGGGCGGAGCGTCCCTCTTGACCGAAGTGTTAGCGGTCATTGGCCTTAACTGCCCTAGCAGAAAGAACAGCGCTAACCACTGAAAGCACTGCAATGGAAGAGAACCCAATACACGACAGCCAGACTAAACGGCGGTGGGTTTCTGAAAGATAGATTTCGCTACCGCTAACCAGCTTTAAGCGCCGATCTAGGGTGACCAATTGTTGCTGATTGAAATTGGCGCGGTTGATGTACTGCTGCTCAATGAAAGACAAGCTTTCGTATCCAGGGCGCTGAAGAAACGAAACGTGCAGCGCTGACGCAGCAGCAAGCACCAGAGAAACGACCGCAATGAATACGGGTAGCAGTACGGAGGGGCGCATTTTCATGTGATCGCTAACGTGAAGTAGACGACACAAAAACCGCCTCAAGTGCCGGATAAAAACGACATGACGGCACATGAACAACTAAGTCTTTTCTCATTTTTTCAGTCACTTGGCTGCTTTTTAGTCGGACCTAAAATCCACGCACAAACCGGACACGTTTTCGTCTTCCGGTAGACGGTATTTGTCATTCGCGTAGCCATGACTATAGGCGAATGTGAAACAAAAAATCCAGCCGCAGCTGGATTTTTTGTTTTGGTGGGTATGCCTTGATTTAACGCGGCGCTTTGTCGAGTTCGCGTTGCAGATAGACACGCTCTAGCTCGTCGGCCAGTTGTGGCTTGGAGAAGAGGAAGCCTTGGAATTGGTTGCTAGTAAGCGAGCGAGTGTCTTGTACAAGGACACGGACCTATTCAATCGGCACCCACCACTCATTGCGACGATTCCACGGCAAGGTGAATGGGTCGTTGTAGAAAGCGATTAGGTAGTCGCCCGTGGTCTTCAGGCCGCGCGCTCGCACAAAGGCCTCCAGCTTTGTGCGGTGCGTTTCGAGGTTCGATTGTGTTGAAAAGCCATCGAACACAATGACCGCACGCTTCGCAGGCTCGCTCACGCGAAACGAAATACGTTCGTCGTTGGGTTTGGGGAGTGTCTCAAGGGTGAACTTGTCGGGCATCATGAAGGCAACGCGCCAGCGGGACTCGTTCGCAGCACCCACAGGCTCTTGCGTCACCGGGGCGGTCATGGCGATCTTCTCACCCTGCTTTGTCCCAGGCTCTGGTGCTTGCGTGACGGGTGCGGTCATCTCAATTTTGTTACCGCCTTGATTGCCGCCGAAGATGTAGCCGGCAAGGATGCGAAACCCAGCGTTAATAGCGGCACTGCGCTCGCCAGTGGTTTCCACCTCAGCCATTAGGGACGGCCCGTACTCACGCAATTCAATCTTGCCGATTGTTTCGAGTACGCGGTATTTCGGTTCTTCAATCGCCATGGCGTTGCCTGCTAGAAAGATGGCGGACAGGAAGAGAAAGAGATGTTTCATGAGTCATTCAACATTCGCGCATTATGAATTTGTATTTCTTAGTTCATCTTATAGCAGGATAAGTTGCAGGATTACTGAGTCATGTTCAGGCTTTTTAACTGCATATCCATCAAAACAAAAATCCAGCCGCAGCTGGATTTTTTGATTCGACGGTCAGCTTGGATTTAACGTGGCGCCTTTTCTCGTTCGCGTTGCAGATAGTCGCGCTCCAGCTCGTCGGCCAGTTGCGGTTTGGAGAAGAGATAGCCTTGGAATTCGTTGCAGCCGAGTTTGATGAGGTGGGCGTATTGGCTTTCGGTTTCCACCCCTTCGGCCACGACCTTGAGGCCGAGACTGTGCGCCAGCGAGACGATGGCGGCAGCGATGCTGACGTGGCTGGGCCGTTGGGACAACTCGCGAATAAAGGCTTTGTCGACCTTGAGGGTGTCAATGGGCATGCGCTGCAGGTAGGCGAGCGAGGAATAGCCGGTGCCGAAGTCGTCAATCGCGATACTCACGCCGAGCGAACGCAGCTTGTGCAGCTCGGTGACGAAGCGATCAACGTCGCGCATGACGGTGCTCTCGGTCAGCTCCAGCTCAACATATTCGCCGGGCAAGCCGGTCTCAAGAAGGATGCGCTCGACCATTTCATGCACACGGCTGTTGTCGAACAAACGTGCTGACAAATTCACGGCCATGTGGATGCCGGTGTAGTTTTGCTCCTTCCACTGCCGTGCCTGCGTCAGCGCCGTACGCAAAACGAACTCGGAGATGGATTCGATGAGGCCGGTTTCCTCGGCAATCGGGATGAACTTATCGGGTGGGACCAGCCCGAGATCGGCGCTGAGCCATCGCACCAGTGCTTCGAAGCCGACCAGACGGCCATCGCAATCGACCTTGGGTTGATAGGCAACGCGGATTTCGTTGCGCGCAATGGCCCGGCGCAGGCGGCTCTCAAGAATGACGCGTTCGGTGGCTTGGGTGCCCAGCTTGCGCGTGAAGAACTGGAAGTTGCTCTTGCCCTGCTCCTTGGCCAGATACATGGCGGCATCGGCGCTCTTAACCAGCGTGGCGGCAGTCTCTCCGTCACTTGGGTACAGGCTGACGCCGATACTGCAGGTGACCAGCAGCTCCTGCACGTTGCCGTCGTTGCCGACATCGATAGGCTGGGCGATTTCAGCGAGCACGCGGTCGAGTAGACGCGCAATGGCGGCGGACTCGTAATAGTTGTTGAGGACAAGCACAAACTCATCACCGCCGTAGCGGGCCACGGTGTCGGTCTCGCGCAGGCAGGCTTTGAGACGACGGGCGATTTCAACCAGCAAACGGTCGCCTGCCTGATGGCCGAGGCTGTCGTTAATGAACTTGAAGTTGTCCAGATCGATAAACACCACCGCAGCGAAGTAGCCGTAACGGTGGGCATAGGCAATTGCCTGATCAAGGCGATCTAGCAACAGGTTGCGATTAGGCAGCCCCGTTAGCGCGTCGTGCGTGGCCTGATATTCCAGCTCGGCCTGATGCTGGCGGCGCTCGGTAATGTTCTCTACTGTGCCTTCGTAATACAGCAGCTCGCCATCGCTACCGCGCACGGCATGGGCGCTTTCGGAAATCCAGATGCGCGAGCCGTCGCGGCAAAACACTTCGGACTCAAAATCTTTAACGCGGCCGTAGGCCTGAATCTGGCGGGCAAATTCGGCGCGGCGCTCGGTCTTTACGTACAGCGAAATGCCAATGTCGGCGATGCCGGCGATGAGCTGGTCCGGCGTGTCGTAACGGTAGAGGTTGGCCAAGGCCTGATTGGCGGCGAGGTAGTGACCATCGGTGGTGGTCTGGAACATGCCGATGGCGGAATTTTCAAAGATGCTGCGGTAGCGCAGCTCGGTCTTGACGAGTTGCGACTGGGTTTCGACCCAATCGCTGATGTCGGCGATCACGCCTTCCAGCACCAGGGTGCCATTTTCATCAATCACAGCCGCACCGCGCTCACGCACCCATTTGACGGTGCCATCGCGGCAGTGGATGCGGTATTCAACCGCATAGGTGGTCTGATCGACAATGGCCGCGTAGATGGTGTTGCGAATGCTCTCGCGGTCATCCGGCTCGGTCAGTGATTCGTAAGAGATCACGGCGTTTTTGCAAATTTCTTCTGCGCTGTAGCCAGTGAGCTGCTTGCAGCCATCGCTGAGCAATTGCATGGTCCAGTGCTGATCAATCGCGCAGCGAAACACCATGCCATCAATGATGCGCATGAGGTCGCTGAGTAATCGTTCGCTATTGATGCTCTTCCAGGACATGTTTTTAGCTTGTCTGTCAGCAGTCAGCAGGCTGCGGCGGAGTGAATGCAACATTTTGGTGGCTTCTTCAATTACCCGCGGACGGCGTTTGTCTGGCTATGCTGCGTCCGGCCTTATGGGTACGCGCCTCCTGCGCAAGCTGCCTTTCAAGATTCTGACCACAATCCCGTGCCCATTGAAACACCGCATCAATAGCAGCCGTCGCTTCGCTGAAATAGTATTCAGCGCTCACATTGACATGCTGACTGGCAAGCATTTGCGAACGGATCATCGACGCGAGCGCTTTAACCTTGAGTGCGGCATAGCTGCCCTGCTTATCAAAGGCACAGGCCTGATCAATCAGCGACTCTGCCCGCGACACCAGAAACATCAGCCGCACGCGCGCCACGGCGGAGCAGCTGCTCTGCGCAGCTACACCGCTGCCTGTCGCACGGGCCTGTCCCAGACATTCGGTGAGCTGAGGCAGGCGGTGGGCGAAGTTGCGCACAGCACCTTCGGCCATGACGTCTCCCATTGGTAATTCAATACGTGCTTCACCAATGGCATCGAGCCAATTTAAGAGCGAAGCAATCAGATTGCTATGCGTGGCAATTGATTTCTCAACTGTGTAGTCCGCTAGCTCTGCGGTTAGAACGCCCCAGCGATGCCGCCACAGCGTGATGTCGTTAGGCGTAAAGCAAGGATAGTCATAGGCGTTTTCGATGACGGCCACCTGCTGTAGCTGAGCGATTAAGGGGTCGATCTCACTACGCTTGCTGACCAAGCGTTGCTGAAAACCCTTATCCCCCGCAATAAAAGCAGTGCTCATGCCGCGGTGCTGCTGAATACAGCCAATCAGTTGCAACAGGACATTGCAGGCTTTGAGTGCTGCTTGGGCGTTATCACGATGATCGCCCTGTAGATTGCTGCGTCGACGTACCCACCACATAACGAGACACATGAGCCCGATGGGGATAATAAAAAGAAGTAGGCTGAAATTATTCATGGCACTTACTCGAACCGGTAACCCTGAATGGTCCCTGTGAGTTGTCGGGCCAGTTGATCAAGATAACTGGATAGCTCGGTGTTTTCCCGTACCAAGAGTTCATTACGGTCAGCAAGGCGGGCGACTTGGTCAATGTTCTGCGCAAGGTTCTGACTAGCAACGCTTTGCTCCCGGCTGGCTAGCGCGATTTCTTCAATCAGCCCACGTGTCTGCTGGGTACTTTCCTCAACAGTCCGCAACGTGGCTTCTGCTGCCTGCGCCTCACTGGAACTGGTGATGGTCTGCTCATTCGTCACGACCATGGCATCAACCATGCGATCCACATCGGTACGAATTGCGCCAATGCGCTGATTAATGTCGCTGGTGGCCTCGGCGGTACGCTCTGCCAGCTTGCGGACCTCGTCGGCCACCACTGCAAATCCACGCCCTGCCTCGCCAGCACGCGCAGCCTCAATGGCGGCATTCAAGGCGAGCAGATTGGTTTGCTCGGCAATTGAAGCAATCACATTCACGATGGTGCCAATTTCCTTGGAGCTTTCGCCAAGCCGCCGTGCCGTCTGCGTCGAACTTTCTACTGAGGTGGCGAGATTGCCGAGTGTGTCGGCTAAGGCTGCCACGCGCTGGGCGCCCTCGCCTGCGATTTGCTGGGTATTAAGGGCAACCGTGACCACCTCGGCGGCCTGATCGCTGGCGGCGGCAAGGCTGACGGTCAGTTGCTCAAGCGTGGCAGCAGACGAAACCGTAATGTCGCGCTGCTTACGTACGCCGCTGTCGCCCCCGGTGGCATTGCGGGTGGTTTCTGTGGCGACACTAGCCACCTCGTGCGACAAGCGGGTAAAGGACACGAAAACCTGTACCAGCGAACGCGTCATGGCGTTCATGCGCTCGACAAGCGCACCTTCCCCCTGCACGCGGGTGGGGTCAATACGGGCCGTCAGATTGCCGCCTTCGATATCGCCCACAAAGCGGCCCAGTTCGCTACGCCAGTGCTTCTGCAAGCGCAACTGTTTGATCAACGCATAGCAACCCCAGAACAAGAGCACAGCACTCACGCCGCCGGTGGCAATGGCATAGTCCCCGGCTGCATCCGCAATTGCGGTGGCAACGCCACAGCCGGCAAGGAAAAAGGCAGCACTGACAAAGACCATGCCCCCGAAAAGATGATGACGGGTATTCATACTTACCTCGTTCTCAATGATTTATTCAGGTTTGAGCAAGGTCCATGCCGGATACGCGGATGCCCCTAAAACAGGCATTAGTGAGGCTACATTTCATTTCAATGCCTCAAATCATTGCCTACGCCGCACCTCGAAAGTGCGCAACTTTAAAAGCGCACCAAGCCCGTGCAACCGGCGTCTAGACAGGGCAGTCCGGTATAATTCTCCTTTTGCCTCAAACAGAAACAGATCATGGACGCAGAACGCATTAATGCCATCGGCAACAAGGTTGCTGATCTCGCCGCTCGCGGCACCGAACTCCGGAGGTATCTTTGACTTCGATGTCAAAGCGGAGAAACTCGAAGAACTGAATCAAGAGCTGGCGGACCCCAAGGTTTGGGAAGACGCCGAGCGCGCCCAAGCCTTGGGCAAGGAAAAGAAATCCCTAGAAAACGTTGTGCTGACACTGGAGGGCGTGTCGTCCTCGCTCGCCGACGCGCAGGACCTGTTCGACATGGCCAAGGATGAAGGCGACGACGATACGCTGGAAGCCGTCACCGCCGATCTGGAAGGCGTTGAATCGACTGTCGCGGGGCTGGAGTTCCGCCGCATGTTCAATCAGCCGGCCGACCCGAACAACTGCTTTATTGATATTCAGGCCGGTGCTGGTGGTACCGAAGCCTGCGACTGGGCCAGTATTCTGCTGCGCCAGTATCTGAAGTATTGCGAGCGTAAGGGCTTCAAGGCAGAGCTGCTGGAAGAAACTGAAGGCGACGTCGCAGGCATTCGCTCCGCCTCGATTAAGGTGGAAGGCGAATACGCCTATGGTCTGCTGCGTACGGAAACCGGCGTGCATCGTCTGGTACGTAAGAGCCCCTTCGATTCGTCGGGCGGCCGTCACACCTCCTTTGCCAGCTTGTATGTGTATCCGGAAATCGATGACTCGTTTGAAGTCGATATCAACCCGGCCGATCTGCGCGTGGATACCTTCCGTGCGTCCGGCGCCGGTGGTCAGCACATTAACAAGACCGACTCCGCGATTCGTATCACCCACGCGCCATCGGGCATTGTGGTGCAGTGCCAGAACGACCGTTCGCAGCATCGCAACCGCGCCGAAGCCATGGCCATGCTGAAGTCGAAGCTATATGAGCTGGAAATGCGCAAGCGTCAGGCTGAAGCCGACAAGCTGGAAGCGGGCAAGACCGATGTGGGCTGGGGCCACCAGATTCGTTCCTACGTGCTCGACCAGTCACGCATCAAGGATTTGCGGACTAACGTTGAAATCTCGAACACCCAGAAAGTACTCGACGGCGACCTCGATCCGTTTATTGAAGCTAGCTTGAAGCACGGCGTTTGAAATTGATCCGTAAAGCGACTGCGTTCGCTACGCTTTCCTGACCAATTTCTAGCGTCTCTTCTATTGTTTGTTTGCTTGAAGCCCCAATCTATTCTTAAGTCATGAACCAGCGCGTTATCCCGATCAAGGCAGGCGGTTTTACCCTGCCCAGCACCACCGGCCCCCTTGTGGGAGAGCCGGTGGATACGCTTGGTCGCGGCATTCGCGATTTGCGTATTTCGGTGACAGACCGCTGCAACTTCCGTTGCAGCTACTGCATGCCGAAGTCGGTGTTCAATCGCGAGTTCAAGTTCATGCCGCATGACTCGCTGCTCTCGTTTGAAGAGATCGAGCGTGTGGCACGCATCTTCGTTGATCAAGGTGTGCAGAAGATCCGCATCACTGGCGGCGAGCCGCTGCTGCGCAAGCATCTTGAACGTCTGATTGAAATGCTCGCCAAGCTACCCGTTGAGCTAACCCTGACCACCAATGCGTCACTACTGGCAAAGAAGGCGCAAAGCCTGAAGGACGCTGGCCTGCAACGCGTGACGGTGTCGCTTGATGCCCTCGACGACGAAACCTTCAAGAAGATGAACGACATGGATTTCCCCGTGTCGGACGTACTTGAAGGCATTGATGCTGCCGCGGCGGTGGGCCTAGGGCCGGTCAAGATCAATATGGTGGTCAAGAAGGGCGTGAATGAACACGCCATCCTGCCGATGGTGCGCCACTTTAAGGGTAGCGGTCATGTGGTGCGCTTTATTGAATACATGGACGTCGGCAGCAGCAATGGCTGGAAGATGGATGAGGTGCTGCCGTCGCGCGACGTAGTAGCGCTGATCAATGACGAATTCGCCATCGAGCCGGCCAACCCGAACTATCGTGGCGAAGTGGCGCGGCGCTGGAAGTTCAAGGACGGCAGTGGTGAGGTGGGCGTGATCTCGTCCGTGACCGAGGCCTTCTGCTCGACCTGTACGCGCTTGCGTCTGTCGCCAGAAGGCAGCCTCTACACCTGCTTGTTCGCGCAACAAGGGCACGACATTCGCCAGCTATTGCGCGGTGGTGCCAACGATGAAGCCCTGGCCCGTACGATCCAAGGCATCTGGCAACAACGTGGCGACCGCTATTCCGAAATTCGCACCGCCGACACGGCTGCCGCGAAGAAAATCGAGATGAGCTACATCGGCGGGTGAGCATGCAAAGCGCCGACATCACCGGACTTATCCTCGCTGGCGGCCAAGGCAGCCGCATGGGCGGCAGCGACAAAGGCCTGATTTTGTTTGAAGGCAAGCCGCTGTTCCTGCATGCCCTTGAGCGCCTACAGCCACAGGTGGCATCGGTCATCCTCAACGCCAATCGCAATGTCGACATCTACGCCGGCTTTGACCTACCGGTCATCGCAGATGCGGAAAACGCCCAGCAGGAGGCCTTTGCCGGCCCGTTGGCGGGGCTGCTGGCAGGGCTGAACGCCTGCGCCACCGATTGGCTGGTGACGGTACCCTGCGATTCGCCGGCCTTCCCCACAGACTTGGTGGAGCGCCTCGCAGCTGCGGCGCGTGAGAATCCTTGTGCACACCTGATTGTGGCGCGCACGCCTGTACAGACACACCCGGTTTTCATGCTGGTGCATCGCGACATGCGCGATCAGCTGACTGCTTTCCTGAATAGTGGCGAGCGTAAAATCGGCTTCTGGCAAAAACAGAACGGCGCCCTCTTCGTCGAATTTCCCGACGAAGCCACCTTCGCCAACCTCAACACCCCGGACGAGCTTGCCGCTCTGGAGAAATCGACTTGACCTCACTGATCGACACCATTTCCTGTCAAAGCGACTACGACCCGAACGCCCTGCCTGTAAAGCGTGCACAGGAGTTGATCCTGTCCATGATCACGCCCGTCAGTGGCGTTGAACGTGTGTTTGTTCGTCAGGCGCTGGGCCGTGTGCTGGCGCAGGACGCTATTTCCCCGATCAACGTGCCCGCCCATGACAATTCGGCCATGGACGGCTATGCGGTGCGCCATGCCGATCTGTCGGCAGACGCGTCGGTCACACTCAAAGTCATCGGCACCGTGCTAGCCGGCCATCCATTTGCGGGCGAGCTGAAGGCGGGCGAAGCGCTGCGCATCATGACGGGAGCGGTGATTCCGCCCGGCGTAGATACGGTCGTTATCCAGGAAGTGACGCAAGTTCAAGGCGACACGGTCATCATTCCTGCCGGACAAAAGCTTGGCCAAAACATCCGCCGTGCGGGTGAAGACCTACGCGCCAATCATGCCGCCATCTCGGCTGGCAAACTGCTGCGCCCAGCGGAGCTGGGCTTGCTCGCCTCGATCGGTGCTGCTGAAGTGAGCGTCTATCGTAAAGTGCGCGTTGCCCTCTTCTCCACCGGCGATGAACTACGCTCGCTGGGTACGCCGCTGGAAGGCGGCGAAGTTTATGACAGCAACCGCTACACCATGTGGGGCGTGCTCACCCGCCTTGGCTGCGAGATCATCGATATGGGGGTGGTGCCGGACAATCCGCAAGCACTGGAAGCTGCGCTGAAGAGTGCTTCGGAGAACGCTGACATCATTCTCACCAGTGGTGGCGTGTCCGTCGGCGAGGCCGATTTCATTCGTGAAATGATGGCGCGTCTGGGTGAAGTGCTGTTCTGGAAAATTGCCATGAAGCCCGGCCGCCCGATGGCCTTTGGCAAGATTGGCAATGCGTGGCTGTTCGGCCTGCCCGGCAACCCGGTGGCGGTGATGATCACCTTCTACCAATTTGTGCGTCAGTCGATTCTCAAGCTCGGTGGCCAGTCGCCAGTACAACCCGTGCCAACGTTCGGCGTGCCGACCACCGTTGCACTCAAGAAGAACGCTGGCCGTACCGAGTTCCTACGCGCCAAGCTCACCACGGGCCCCAATGGCCTGGAAGTCAGCCCTGCCGGCCCGCAAGGCTCGGGCGTGTTGCGCTCGATGTCAGAGGCCAACTGTCTGGTGATTCTTGAGCATGAGCGCGGCAATGTAGCCGCTGGCGAGCTTGTCCAAGTCCAGCCGATGGATGGGTTGGTATAACCGCTCGTAGTTTGGATTGAGCTACCTATAAAACAACAAAGGCCGCATCAGCGGCCTTTGTTGTTTTAGGCTTAACAGCGTAGTTGGTCAGACACCCGATACCTTGAACTGCGCCACCAGCTTGTCCAGCTTCTGCGCACCAGAGCCGGTACGTTCAGCGCTGCGGCTTGCATCATCCAAAGCCTTGCGTGCAATGTCTGCTGAGCCGGTCATGCTGCTAACGTGTGAGTTCAGGGCATGGGCGCCATCAGCGATTTGATTAATGGTCGTGAACATTCGACCAGTAATCTCCTGGATTTCGCCCTTGTCAGAGGCTGCTTCAGCCGCTAGCTTCAAGCCCTCCTCCATTTGGCCCATGCCATTTTCCATCCGCGAAACGGCTTCTTGTGCTTGCCCTTGGACGTTCGCGATCATCTCGCGAATTTCCTTGGTCGCGCCTGCGGTGCGCTCAGCCAGCTTGCGAACCTCATCCGCTACCACTGCGAAACCGCGCCCCTGCTCACCGGCACGGGCGGCTTCAATTGCGGCATTAAGTGCCAGCAAGTTTGTCTGCTCGGCAATCTCCTTAATGACAGTAACGATGCGGCCAATTTCCATCGTGCTGGCTTCGAGCTGGCGGATGGTTTGCGACGATGCCTCAACCGAACTACGAATGTCGCCAGTGCGTGCCTGCACCAGATCAAATTGCGTCTTGGCCGTGGCAGAGACTTGATCAAGCACAGCCCGCATATCTTCCGCATTGCGACTTGCCAGGGCGACCTCTTCAATCTGTTGATTAATCGCACCCATCACATCCTGAATCGTCCCCAGCATCTGGTTCACAGCTGTGGAGCTCCGGTCACCCGTCGTCAGCATCACGCGATTAGTGACCTGAATTTCCTTGGAGGTGATGATGACTCGACGAACGATTTGCTCAAGGTTATCGATGAAGCTGTTCATCCATTTACCCATGAACGACACTTCGTCTTCAATCGCCTTTTTCGGCAAGCGTTGGGTAAGGTCGCCATCACCCTCAGCCATGCCTCTCAAGACGCGTGTAGTTTCACGAATACGTGCGCGTAAAGGCTGAGCACCGTAGACACAGAAGATCACGCTCCCGATGAGCAAGGCCGTGAGATTCATCGCCATCGCCCATGCGTGTGGCAGATCGAGCTGAATGTCGATCAATGAAGTGATCAACCAAATCGGCAAGTTGATACCCAGATACAAACGGATTTGCTGATAATTGATGCTGCGGTAGCGATAGACTTCTTCGAGGTCGCCCTCACACATCATGCCCCAGACGTCCGGGCAATGCGGCATCTGGAATGTGACGCCTTTGCCAATCACAGGAATATGCCGATAGTCGGAATACCCCGGATAAGTGACAAATAAATTCTGACCATTTCTGATGGTCTCGCGCACGCCCGGGTGTAATTGACCTGTGGCGGGGTCGGTAAAGACCAGTTCCAGCTCAGTATGACGCTCCACGCGGACTACGCCGTAGTCGGTGCGCACACCATCTTTGAGGTTATCGCCCAAGGTGAATGCAGTATCTTCGAAACGCGAACGCGATAAGGCAGTCCCCGGCACAATGCTCGAATCGAATGCCGAGCGCACCATAAAGAGGTAGTTGTCACCAGAGTCCTGAAAGATGTGCCCTGCTTCACGTTGAATCAGGTCGCCAATCACATCGTTCGGCACACGAGCATAGATCGCACCCACCACTTTTCCTTGGACCTTGATCGGTTCATAGAACATCAAGGTCACTTCATCGTGGAAGCGTGACGTAGTTTTTCCCAGCGCCAATGTGACCGGGTCACGGTAGGGGCCGTGCAGCAGACGTTCTTTGAACCCCGCGGCAAGTGCCTTGGATGGCAGATCGGACTTGCCTACGCGGGCACCCGATGAGGATGCGATCACTTTGCCTGTCAGATCGACGATACCTATCTCGGAGACATCTTCTGCCAGGGATTTGATTTCTTCTAGCCTAGACGCCCTGACGTCCGGAAACGTCTGGGCCACTTCAATGCTGAATGCGCCCAGCGTCATCCAGCGTTCGTCAGCCCAGTTTTTGAGCAGCCGAACACGCGTTGCCGCAATGCTCTCAAAAGAGGACTCAACAACCGAATATCGGTCTCGGTTAAGAAAGCATGACCATCCCATTGAGATTTTGCCCAAAGGGCCTAACCAAGGAAGCCAAGAGCGTTCTTGAGAGCTCAGTGCCATTTGTGTACTTTTAAGCATAGTCATCTCTCTGCAATACAAGGGGTTGTTCAAGACTAAGCAATGACAATGCCAATGCCCTGATTCAGTTTTTCCGTTTTACATCACACGCCTATACAAAGCAGCTTCCTCAATGCATGTTTGATAGAAACGCGAAAACGCACCCAAACAAGGAGCCGCACCAAATGCGTGCAAATACCTCACTCTGGTAAACATAAATTTGTTCAGCCATCAGACTGTACGCAAAGCCTCTAGGGGGCGCGCAGACAACAACTGGCGTGACGCCAGCACAGCCGCCAGAGGAACAAGAATAGCGCCCACAATCGCTGCAATGAGGGGCAACCACCACGCCGTCGCCAGGGTGAAATTGAAAACTTTGCTCGCCAATACCTGACCGACAAGCAAAGCGCCGCTGGACGCAATCAAACCGGCCAGCGCGCCAATGACAGCAAACTCGACCTGCAAGGATTGACGCAGCATGGCTTGCTGAGCGCCGAGGGCGCGCATGATCGCCAGCTCCTGGCGCCGCTCATCCAGCACATTCACCAAGGCCGCATACAGCACCACTACACCAGCAGCGAGGGTGAACAGAAAAACAAACTGCACGGCCTGCGCGACCTGGTCGATCACCGAGCGCAATTGCTTGAGGATGGCACCGACATCAATGACAGTGAGATTCGGAAAGCGGTGCACCAGCGCAGCGATGAAATCATCACGGCCATCCGGCAAGTGAAAGCTGGTGATCAAACTTTGTGGATGACTATCGAGTACGCCGGGCGGCGTGAGCACAAAGAAATTCACGCGCATGGAATCCCAATCCAGCTTACGCAAACTGCTGATGCGCACATTAACCGGGACACCCGCAATATCAAACTCAAGACTGTCACCCAGCTTAAGTTGTAGCGTCTTGGCCAAGCCATCCTCGACCGAAGCTTCATCCTTACTTCCAGGGAAAAACCATTGTCCTTGCGTGAGTCGATTACCTAAAGGCAAATCCTCACGCCACGACAAATTAAACTCGCGCTCGACCAGTCGCTGAGCTCGCTCCTCGGAGTAATCTGCCGCACTCACAGAACGCCCATTCACACGCATCAAGCGGCCACGCACCATCGGCGTCAGATCGGCCTTGAGATTGGCGGCCGCAAATCGTGCGCCGACCTCAGCCGCCTGATCAGGCTGGATATTGATGACAAAACGATTCGGGGCATCGGCCGGTGTGGCCTTACGCCAGGCATCCAGCAGCTCGCCGCGCGTTACGGTGAGTAGCAGAATCGCCATGAAACCAAGTGCCAGTGCAACAATCTGGATCACATTACTGCGTCGGTGACGCTGCACACCGGCCAGTGCATAACGCGCGCCACTGCCGAGCAACCAAGTCTGATTACGCAAGCGCCCCAAGCCTGAGAGGGCCAACCATGCCAGCAGCGAAAACACGAATACCGCAATGGCAAAACCACCCACCACATACAGCCCCAGCTTCAGCTCACCAGCGATCCAAAGCATCAACCCGGCCAGCGTGAACGCACACAGCACGTAGCCAACAAGCAAACCACGTCCGGGTGCCCCCAGTTCTCGGCGTAAAACGCGCAAGGTCGGAACACGCTGCAGTTGCAGCAGCGGCGGTACGGCAAATCCGAACAGTAACAATCCGACCGACATGCCCTGAATGACCGGCAAGAGTGAGGGTGCCGGTAGCTGCGTCAGCACCAGTGCTGCCAAGGCCTTGTAGAGGGCGTAGTGCGAGAGGTAACCCAGCACGCACCCCAAGCCCGCCCCAATGAAGGCAAGCAAGCCAAACTGCAGCAGATAGAGACGCAGCAATGTCCCCTGCCGCGCGCCCAGACAACGCATCACGGCACAGGGGTCGAGATGACGCTGCACGTAACGGCGTGATGCAAGCGCAATCGCTACCGCTGCAAGCACCACCGTCAGTAAGGCGGAAAGTCCGAGAAACTTTTGCGCCCGGTCCAGCGCTTGACGCATTTCAGGACGTGCGTTCTGTGCGTCCTCAATGCGCTCGCCACGCCCGAGGTCTTTCTCGATGACACGACGAAAATCGAGCAGTGCTCCTGCTTCACCGGCGAGCAACAAACGATAGGTGACGCGCGAACCGTTCTGAATCAGGTTGGTCGCGGCAAGATCGTCAAGATTGAGCATCAGCCGCGGTGCCAGTGTGAAGAAATTGATGCCGCGATCCGGCTCCATCATGAGAATGGCCGCCACGGAAAACTCACGCTCCCCCAACTGGATGCGATCGCCAACGCTGACGTTTAAGGCAAAAGCCATACGTGCATCAAGCCAGACAGTGCCCTTGGTTGGGATGCCAGTGGCAACTTGTTCTGGCGCATTGGGCGCCGCCGCAATCTTGAGCGTGCCGCGTAGAGGATAGCCGTCGCTGACAGCTTTGATCTCGCCTAACTGGGCAATGTCACCGCGCGTGACCATACTGGGAAAGGTTTGCGTCTGTGCGACTTTCAGGCCGTTAGCAACAGCTTGATTGGCTATACGGACTTGCCATGGATGATCTGAGATCAACAGCAAATCAGCACCAAGCAACTGATTGGCTTCCTGCGCTAGGGCTCGCGCGACACGGTCCGTGAAAAAGCCGACAGCAGTGAGTGCCCCGACCGCGATGATCAATGCGGCAAGGAGTAGACGCAGCTCGCCTGCGCGCGCATCGCGCCACAGCATGCGCCAGGCCAAAGTGATGCTACTCATATAGAACCTGCCGGTTTGACCTGCCGCTCGGGAAGAGACGCCAAGGTGGAAAAGCTGTGATTACAAACTGCGTAGATGCTCAATCGCCTGCTCAATGCGTTCCAGCGCAATCACCTCAATGCCCTTAACCGGCTGCTTGGGCGCATTGGCCTTGGGGATGATGGCATGCGTGAAGCCCAGCTTGGCGGCCTCTTTCAACCGCTCCTGCCCGCGGGGTGCCGGACGAATTTCACCCGCCAGCCCTACTTCACCAAACGCCACCAACTTGGGCGGCAAGGGTTTGTTACGCAGCGAAGAAACAATCGCCAATAAGACCGCCAGATCAGCGGCTGGTTCAGCGATTTTTACGCCGCCGACAGCATTGACGAATACATCCTGATCAAAACACACGACACCAGCATGCCGATGCAGCACAGCCAGCAGCATGGCGAGCCGATTTTGCTCCAAGCCCACAGAGAGACGACGCGGGCTGGGGGTGTGGGCCGCATCCACCAGCGCCTGAATTTCCACCAGTAAGGGACGCGTGCCCTCTTGCGTCACGAGCACACAGCTGCCTGCAACTTCCTGCGAGTGCTGCGACAGGAACAGGGCAGAGGGATTGGATACACCGCGCAGCCCTTTGTCTGTCATGGCAAAAACGCCAAGCTCATTGACGGCACCAAAGCGATTCTTGAACGCGCGAACCAAGCGGAAGCTCGAGTTGGTATCGCCTTCAAAATACAGCACAGTATCGACAATGTGCTCAAGCACACGCGGGCCGGCGAGTGAGCCGTCCTTAGTGACATGACCGACCAGAATCACGGTGGTGCCGCTCTGCTTGGCAAAGCGTGTCAGTTGCGCGGAGCATTCGCGCACTTGTGCCACGGAGCCCGGCGCAGAGCTCAACTGTTCCGACCACAAAGTCTGAATCGAGTCGATAACGGCAACAGCCGGACGCTCTTCGTCCAGCGTGGCAAGAATTTTTTCGAGATTGATTTCAGCAAATAGCTGCAGCCCATTCACGGGCAGCTGTAGTCGGCTGGCCCGCAGGGCGACTTGCTCACCCGACTCTTCGCCGGACACATACAACACCTTCTGCCCACGCTCGGCGAGTAAGGCCAATGCTTGCAGCAACAGCGTTGATTTACCGATCCCCGGATCTCCGCCAATCAGCACCACACCACCGGCGACCAAACCGCCACCCAGCACGCGGTCAAACTCATCGATGCCGGTTGCCTGACGCGGTTCTTCACGCGGCTTGATCGCGGAGAGCTCCTGCAACTTGCTGCTGCCCGCCAATGAGGAATAAGAAGTAGCGAAACGATTATTGGCAGGTGCCGTATCGGCAACCGTTTCGACGAGGGTGTTCCACTGCGCGCAACCGGGACACTGCCCCTGCCACTTGGGCGAAGTCGCACCACATTCGGTACAGCTATAAACCGTCTTGCTCTTAGCCACCGTGCTTACCTGCGTCCATTCCTGCGTCCATCCCAATTTCCTTGACGGGCACGCGGGCGGTCAAGGCACAGAACAATTCATACGCAATCGTGCCAGCAGCGACAGCCACTTCATCTGCGGGCAGTGTCACTTTGCCATCCGTTCCCCAGAACAGGACCGGGCTGCCTACCTGTGCCTGCGGCACAGGCGCTAAATCTACACAGATTTTGTCCATCGACACACGCCCCAGCGTACGCGTCCGCACGCCATCGACAACGATCGGCGTGCCAGTGGGTGCATGACGCGGGTAGCCATCAGCATAACCACATGCCGCCACGCCAATCCGCATCGGCTCAGGCGCAACGAAACCACAGCCATAACCGACCGTATCACCGGGCTGCAATTCACGGACGGTCAGCAGTTGGCCGTGCAGACTCATCACCGGCTTGAGGTCGAGTTCAGCAGCGCTGATCTCCGGAAACGGCGACGCGCCATAGAGCATGATGCCCGGACGCACCCAATCACCCTGCGCTTCCGGATATCGCAAAATGGTGGCCGAGTTAGCCAGCGAGACTGGCAAACCCAAGCCATCCGTCAGCGTCTTGAAACGCTGCAATGGCGTGGCAATCCCGGTGGGGCCATCGGCATCCGCAAAGTGCGTCATCAGATTGATGCTGGCAATCGCAGAATGCCCCTGCAACTGCTGCAATATGTTTGGCAGTTCAGCGGGCGCAAAGCCCAGCCGATTCATGCCGGTATTGAGCTTCACCATCACAGACAAGGGGCGCGCAAGGTTGGCGGCGAGCAGAGCCTGCACCTGTTCAACGACGTGCAGCACTGGAGTGAGGCTCAACTCGGCACAACGCTGTAGGTCGCTTGTGTCATAGCAACCTTCCAGCATGAGGATGGGATGTTGGATTCCCGCCTCGCGCAAGGCGGCGGCACCCTCGAACTCGACCAAGGCAAAACCATCGGTCAGTGGGGCCAGGGTATGGGCGACTCGCAGCAGCCCGTGCCCGTAGGCATTTGCCTTGACGACGCTCCAGATGCGCGCGCGCCCAGCCTGGGAACGAACCCGGGCATGGTTGTGCGCTAATGCAGCAAGATCAAGTGTTGCGTAAGTGGGACGGGGCAAATCGCTCGCCTGTTTATTCCTGAGCCAGCTTGGCAGCGTTTTCGCGCATGCGCTTGGAAGCGAACTCGACGAAGGTGGTGACTAGACGCGAACGGAATTTTTCCTTCGGGTACACCATATAGAGCGTACGCATTAGACGGGGCTTGAGCGGCACCGTGACGAGATCGCCCAGACGCTGTGCCTTGACGACAGAGGCACGTGAGGCAATGGCAAAACCCAGACCACTTTCGACCACGCCGTTCAACGCTTCAGGCCCACCCAGCTCCATGACCAGCTTCATCTGATCAGGCTGAATACCGTGTTCTTTCAGATAGTTATCAGTGTACTCACGGGAGCCGGAGCCGACTTCACGCGACACGTAAGGGTACTCAGTGAGTTGTTGTGGCGTGATTTCACTAAATTTCGCGAGAGGGAAGTTCGGGTTACAGACAACCTGCAGTTCATCCTCCGAGCAAACCTCAACATCAAGACCAGTTTGATGCGGGGGCGACTCGATCAAACCAATATCAAGCATATGTTCAGATACACGTTGCTGAATGGCTTCTGAGTTGGCAACGACAAGACGCTGACGTACTTCCGGATAGGCGGACTTGAACTCGCCCAGAATGCGCGGCAGCATGAATTCTGCAATCGTCATGCTGGAGCCAACCAGCAAGGAGCCACGCACCTCACCTGTCATTTCGGCGACACGCAGGTCCATTTCACCGGCCAGACTCAAAATGCGTTCAGCATATTCCAGCACCAGCTCACCAGCAGGGGTAAGGGAAATACGGCCGTGACCACGGTCAAACAGGCGCGTATTGAAATGCTCTTCCAGTTGCTTGATTTGGAATGTAACCGCGGGCTGAGTCATGAATAACACCTCAGCCGCACGCGTAAACGACATTTGTTTCGCTACCGCATGAAAGACCTGCAATCTCCGGTCAGCCATCAATCGACTCCTTGAATAGATTTTATGGGCCTATTCAATCACATTTTCGATGAGCGCGATAGATGTCGTAAGCACTTCCCCGCCATCCACAAACAAACATGGGGATCGACAAGGGAACCCCAATTTTCATCAATATATAAGCAGTTGCCAACAAAAGACGACTACAAGAATGGGGATAAAGAAAGATTTTCGTGTTATAAATTCCGCATAATGAACCTCGGCTTTTACATCATCATGGCCGCGCAGTTTTTTTCCGCGCTGGCCGACAACGCATTGCTCATTGTTGCCATTGCCATGCTGCGGGACATGCAGGCACCGGACAGCTATGCGCCGCTGTTGAAAACCTTTTTTACCGTTTCCTACGTCGCCTTAGCAGCATTTGTGGGCGCATTTGCCGACTCTATGCCCAAGTGGCGGGTCATGCTAATCAGCAACACCATTAAGATTGGCGGCTGCCTGCTGATGTTCCTCGACGTTCATCCTCTCGTCGCCTACGCTGTTGTTGGGCTTGGCGCAGCGGCTTACTCCCCCGCCAAATACGGCATCCTCACCGAATATCTGCCGCACCGCTTGCTAGTGGTTGCCAATGGCTGGATTGAAGGGCTTACCGTTAGCGCCATCATTCTTGGCACCGTGGTCGGCGGTATGCTGATCAAGCCTGACTTTGCCCAAGCCCTACTTGGATTCAACTTCCCGTTGATTGATACGGGCATCGATAGCACAGCCGAGATGAATCTACTCATCATCGGTGTGTTGTACATGATTGCTTCTGCCTTAAATCTCTACATCCCGGATACGGGTGTGGATCATGTGCCTCTCAAGAAGAACCCGATGTATCTGGTTCATGAATTCACCCACTGCGTAAAACTACTGTGGCGTGACAAGTTGGGGCAGATTTCACTGGCCGTCACAACCCTGTTCTGGGGTGCTGGTGCCACGCTGCAATTCATTGTGATCGAATGGGCACGTGTCGCACTCGACATGGATCTTGCGCATGCAAGCATGCTGCAAGGCGTTGTGGCCATTGGTGTTGCTGTGGGCGCCATCATGGCAGCCAGGATGATTACCCTGCGCAAATCAGTTCGCGTCATTCCGCTGGGGATCTACATGGGCTTTGGCATCATCATCATGACGCTGGTGCCATTGATCCCGGAACTCACCATTCTCCAGTCACAGATCATCTTGTTCGGCTCAGAAGTAGAAGTCCTGATCGATCTAAAACTTGGCATTTCTTTCGTGCTGCTTGTTATTGTCGGTGGCCTGTCAGGTTTCTTCGTCGTGCCGATGAATGCGCTACTGCAACATCGCGGGCACGTGCTGATGGGTGCAGGTCACTCAATTGCTGTACAGAACTTCAACGAGAATCTATCGATTCTCATTATGACGACCATCTATGCACTGTTGATCCGTGCAGAACTGCACATTTACTGGATCATCATGTTGTTTGGCCTCTGCGTCGCTGGCTTGATGATTTTGATCAAGAAGCGTCACGAAGCCAATCAACGTGAGCATGATAATGTCGCCCATCTCGACGACTTGAACTCGCACTAAGCTGATCTGCCGAAGTGGCACTAGGACAGACGAGTAGTCAAGCCTTTGTACCTCAGCCCATTGTCTTGCGGGCGAAGCAGAGGTCTTCCCAAGCTTTGGCTTTATCCTGAAGATTACGCAAGAGATACGCTGGATGGTAGGTAACGATCAGCGGAATACCCTTGTAGTCGAACAGCTCACCGCGCGCAGCACCAATCTTCACCTCACGCTGCAATAGCGACTGCGCGGCTGGACGCCCTAAGGCCACAATTAGTTTGGGTTGCAGCAGTTCGATCTGCCGCTCGAGGTAGGGCCAACACGCAGCGGTTTCCTCAGGTTCAGGTGTGCGATTGTTGGGTGGCCGACATTTGACCGCATTGGCGATATAGACATTCTCGCCGCGGCGCAAATCAATGGCCGCCAGCATGGCGTCGAGCAGCTTGCCCGCCTGACCAACAAAGGGCTCGCCACGCTCGTCCTCTTCCGCGCCAGGCCCCTCGCCAACAAACAGCCAATTGGCCTGCGTATCGCCAATACCAAGCACTGCTTGCTTGCGCGTCTGGCACAGTGAGCAAGCTCTGCACTCAGCCACTGCATTTGCCAGCCCCTCCCAATCCAGTGCAGCAGCATTGACGCTGCCAGTGACAGGCACAAACTCGCTCACCGAAGCCGGTGAGGACACCCTGCGGATAGCTTGCGTACTAGAGGCAGCCGCCGGTGATGATTCCGCGGATATCGAGGAGGATGCAGCCTCGGCCGCACCAATGGGCTCAGCCACGTCATCGATGGCGGCCTGCTCGCGCAAGCGCCACTGTGGGCCTAGCCCAAGCTCGTGCAGGATACGGTCGCGTTGCGGATTCATAAAACTCTCGCCATCAGGATGGCATCTTCACGTTTGCCGCCATCCAGCGCGTAGTAATCACGGCGTCGACCGACCTCGGTAAAACCACTGTGATCATACAAAGTACGGGCTGGCAGATTCGAATCCCGCACCTCAAGAAACATACGCTCGGCGCCTGATTCACGGGCAGCGCTGCATACGTGCTCAAGTAAGACCTTGCCCAGCCCGCGCCGCTGATGGGTAGGTGCAATGGTGATATTAAGCAACTCGGCTTCGTCAGGCAGCGGCATCACCACGGCATAACCCAGCAACGCTGCGCCCTCTTCCAACAACATGGCATAGTGACCCGCGGTCAGCGAATCCATAAAGTTGCGATGTGTCCACGGCGAGTAATGTGCCAGCACCTCGATGCCAAGCACCTCATCCAGCCGCTCAGCCAGCATGGGCGAAAATTGCGTCATCGCACGCCACCACGGGCCAGACGCTCGGCTGTGGTCAGGGCAACCTTGTCGCGCACATACAGGGGTGCTGCGGT
>LNFM01001342.1_pt1 | contig 50032 bp, 43 predicted proteins | sample 596031 | NCBI WGS metagenome assembly LNFM01 (sample SAMN04254537, study PRJNA301005) | activated carbon metagenome | isolation source: dual media filters at the Ann Arbor, Michigan drinking water treatment plant | place: USA: Ann Arbor | reverse complement strand
CGAACGTCGCGGTGTACAGCGTCGCGCCGACCTCCGGGTACGCGTCGATCCGCCCGACGCCGACGAGCGCATCCCCGGGCACGACGCCGTAGCCCTTCGACGCGTCGATCGTCGCCTCGATCGCGAGCCCGCGCCGCACGATCGTGACGTCAATCGACGCCTTGATCTCGAGATCCAACCGCACATCCAGCACCTCGACGACCGGCACGTCCCCGGTCGTGCTGTCCGCCCCCGTGCCCGCGCTCGAGCTGCTCGCCGCGCCCGTCGAGGTCTCGACCAGGCTCGGCGGCGCGGGCAGGTCGGTGCTGCACGCGGCGACCACCAGGATCCCCACGACCCGTCGCGCCCGGATCATCGCACCACCTCGCGCTCGCTGTTGATCGCCCGCGCCAGCTCGACCGCGTCCTCCGCCGTGCCCTCGAACACGTGGAAGACCCAGGTCACGCCCTCGTCGAGCTGCAGCGTCTCGTCGCGGAACCCCACGTCGCCCGCGTCGCGCCGCACGCCGGCGGCGACGTGGACGTGGCCCATGTCCTTGATGACGTAGCGGTTCGCCCCGAGGCTCACGACCCCGAGCGGCAGCGCGAGCTTGAACTCGCCGAAGGCGAAGTCGGCCCGCGAGAAGGTGAACGGCGCGTCGTCGGCGAGCGCCAGCGTGGTGACCAGCTCGTCGACCAGCTCGCCCGCGAAGCTCACCGCGATCGGGTGGGCCAGCGACGCCGGATCGCCGGGACCGAAGTGGATCGACACGCGGTGGTGGTCCGCGGCGATCTCCTCCCAGGCCACCTCGATGCTCCGCGTCGGATCGTCCGCCGTCGCGCTCGCCCACGAACGGCTCGTCTTGGCCCTCGATCATCGCGGGCCCCGCCGGATCGATCACCACCGACGCCAACCCGGCCTCGGCCTTCGCCCGCTCGATCACGCCGCGGGCGATCCGCAGCACCTCGGTCGCGTGCGCCAGCCCGTACTCGACCTCGCCGCGGTACGGGTTGATGCCGCTGGCGTCCGTCACCTCGCCCAGCGCCAGCAGCCGCCACGCCGCGTCGAGCTCCGCGCGCGCGTCCAACCCACCGACCACCGCGGCGGCCTCGGCCGCGACCATCTCGCGGTGCGCGGTGTACTGGAGCGTCCGCACGTGGTTGTCGCGATCGTCCGGATTCCCCCCGAGCAACCAGATCGATCGATCCCCCAGCCACTTCGCGACGCCGTTGGTCGACCCGGGCTGCCACGTGCCGTCCATCAGCGGCGGAGCGTCCGGCACGTCGATGCGATCGCCGATCGAGGCCACGTAGTCGCTCACCGTCGAGATCACCCAGCCGTCGGCCTCGAGCGCCATCAGCCCGGCCTCGTACTCCGCGACGGCCGCCGGGTCGTGCACGAAGAACGTCGGGAAGTACGGGTTCCAGTCGCCGGTCGCGAGCAGCTCGCCGTCGTCGAAGAACGTCCAGGTGGTCTCGATCTGCAGCGTGCCGTCGTCGTAGCTCGCGCCCTGACCCCCGACCACGAGGCCCACGTCGCCGAAGCGGTACAGCGGCGACGCGGCGAAGTCCCCGTGCTGCGTGCTCCACAGGTTCTTCGGCCACACCATCGTGCGGTAGTCGCGTTCGGCCATGCGGGCCGCCATCGCCATGCCGCTCTGGCCCTCCTGGCAGAACACCGCGGCGCCGAGCGGCACGTCGAGGGCCTCGAACGTGGCCGCCGCCAGGGCTTGGCTGCGCTCCCAGTCGATCTGCGGGAACGCGACGAAGAGCTGGTCCGAGTAGTGGAAGCTGACCACCTCGATCTGCCCCGACAGCGCGAGGTCGCGCAGCAGGGCGAAGGTCTCGGGGTGCCGGGCCGCGAGGATCTCGAGCAGGTACGCCTGCATCTCGAGGTTCGCCCCCCAGCCGGGGTGGGCCGCGTACATCTCGAGCACGGGCGCCAGGCTCTGCGTCACGATGAGGTCCTCGACCTCCCAGGGCCGCAGCTCGTCGTTGTACGCCGGATAGCCCACCAGGCCCCCCGCCACGTACTGCACGTTGAAGTGGAACATCGACAGCGCGTAGCGCTCGAGCTCCGCGTGGGCGAGCCGCGGAGCCGCCGACACGGCGAGCGCAGCCGACAACCCGGCCGACAGACGGACGATGCGTCGCAAGGCGACCGGACTCTAGCATCGGGCCGCCGCGACCGGCATCATGGGCGCCCATGCGGACGCTCGCCCTGCCCCTCCTCCTGGCCGCGTCCTCGGGCTGCGGGTCCGAGGGCGGCGCCGCGTCGACGTCGACCGGTACCGGCACCGATGCCTCGAGCTCCGGCGCGCCGACGACCACGACCGAAGGCTCGAGCTCCGGGCCCGCCGACGACAGCAGCACCGGCGCCCCGAGCCCACCACCACCGCCGGCCTACGAAGAGTGGATCAAGGTCGAGCTGCCGGGCCTCCTGTGCGGCAACGGCACGCCGTACAAGTTCTTCGTCAACTACGTCGAGGACGCCGAGGACCTGATGGTGCTGTACGAGCCCGGCGGCGGCTGCTGGGACTTCGACAGCTGCTCGGGCCGCGAGGGCGTGCTCGGGGCCGCGAACCCCGACGGCATCCCCGACGATCACCTCGAGGGGGCGATCGGCCTGCACACGCCGCTGCTCGACCGGCGCCTCGAGTTCAACCCGATCCGCGCCTGGAACATGGTCTTCATGCCGTACTGCACCGGCGACGTGCACACCGGCAACGCGGTGACGACCTACGTCGACCCGCTGGGGAAGGAGCCCGACCTCGAGTTCCACCACGCCGGGCACGCCAACAACCAGGCCGCGATCGCGTGGATGCGCGAGCAGTTCCCCACGATCGACCGGCTCTTCGTCACGGGGTGCAGCGCCGGTGGGGCCGGCACCCTGGCCAACTACTACTTCCTGCGCACCGGCCTCGAGCCCCAGCGCGGCTACATGCTCGACGACTCGGGACCGATCTTCCCCGACTCGGTGAACTCCAAGCCGCTGCACGACCAGATCCGCAGCGCGTGGGACATCGACTCCATCCTCGAGACGGTGCCCGCCTTCGCGGAGCTCGGCGAGGACTTCGGGCTCATCAACGAGATGGTGGCCGACACCTTCCCCGACGATCGCCTCGCGACCACGTTCTTCCGCCGCGACTACGACTTCTCGCGCTACTCGTACGAGCGGTTCTTCCCCGGCATCACCAAGGACGAGATCCACGAGAAGTGGTGGGCGGACACCCAGAACCTCATGGCGCAGTACGAGACCCGCGACAACCTGGCCTACTTCATCCCGTACTGGCGCTACGCCAACCATAGCCACTGCTCGATCATCCTCACGTGGGACGGCACCGAGATCGAGGAGGCCGGCGGGATCGACATGGGCGGGTTCATCGACATCCTGCTCGACGACAGCCAGGCGCTGCAGTCGTTCGTCGAGTCGCCGCAGCCGGGCGAAGACGGGACCTGAAGCCGCCCCATGGTCGAGATCCGCCTCCGCGCCGTCAGCAAACGCTTCGGCGACACCGTCGTCCTCGACGGCATCGATGCCTGCTTCCCCGATCGATCCTTCGTGGTCCTGGTCGGCAAGAGCGGCTGTGGCAAGTCGACGCTGCTGCGCTGCATCGCCGGGCTCGAGGAGGTCACCGAGGGTGGGATCGAGTTCGGCGGCCGCGACGTCACCCGGCTCGCGCCGCGCGACCGCGACGTCGCGATGGTGTTCCAGTCGTACGCGCTGTACCCCCACATGACGGTGCGCCGGAACCTCGCGTTCGGGCTCGAGCTGCGCAAGGAGAAGCGCGCGGTCATCGACGCGCGGGTCGCCGAGGTCGCCAAGCTGCTGGAGATCGAGCACCTGCTCGACCGCCACCCGCGGGCGCTGTCGGGCGGCCAGCGCCAGCGCGTCGCCATGGGCCGGGCGATCGTGCGGCGCCCGGCGGTGTTCATGTTCGACGAGCCGCTGTCGAACCTCGACCCGACCCTGCGCAACACCGTGCGGGTCGACATCCGCCGCATGCACGACGACCTCGGCGCGACCACGATCTACGTCACGCACGATCAGGTCGAGGCGATGACGCTCGCCGACGTGCTGGTGGTCCTCGACCGCGGGGTCGTGCAGCAGATCGGCGCGCCGATCGACGTGTACCGCAATCCGGCCAACCGCTTCGTCGCCGGGTTCGTCGGCAGCCCGGCGATGAACTTCCTCGACGGACGCGTGGTCGACTCGACCGTCGAGCTCGCCGGCGGCGTGCGCGTCCCCCTGCCCGAGGGCACGCCGGCCGTCGCGGCGGGCAAGACGGTCGTCGTCGGCATCCGGCCCCACGACGTGCGCCGCGATCCCGACGGCACGGTCGCGTTCGTGGTCGAGCTGGTCGAGACCCTGGGCTCGCACGTGCACGTGCACGGCCGTGTCGGCGATGCGGTGTTCGTCGCGGCCTTCGAGGGCCACACGGGGCCCAAGCGCGGCGAGACGCTGTCGTTGGTCGTGGACCGCCTGCACCTGTTCGATCCCGAGACCGGAGTCGCGCTGCGGTGAGGCCGTGGCGCTGGCTCGTCGCGGTGCTGGTGGCCACCTGGCTGCTGCCCGCCGCCGCCCGGGCGACCGACCGCGACGGCCGGATCCGCCTCTGGCACGCGTGGCGCGGCGAGGAGGAGGCCGCGCTCGCCGAGCTGCTCGAGTCGTGGGACGGGCCGACCGTCGAGGTGCTCGCGGTGCCGTACGACGCGCTGTCGTCGAAGCTCGGCAGCGCGATCCCCTTCGGCGAGGGGCCTGACATCTTCGTCGACTCCCACGAGCGCCTCGGCGAGTACCACCGCCGCGAGCTGGTCGCGGACGTGGGCGACGCGTTCGAGGACGGGGCGTACGTCGGCGAGGCGGTCGACGCGGTCACGATCGACGGCGCGCGCTTCGGCGTGCCGCTGTCGATGAAGTCGCTGGCGTTGTACGTCAACGACGATCTCGTCGCCGTGGTGCCCGGCGATCTCGAGGGCATCGCCGCGCTCGCGGAGACCCTGCCCGAGGGGGTGGTGGCGCTCGCCTACGAGGCCAACAACGCCTACGCCCACGCGGCGATCCTCCACGCGTGCGGCGGTCGGCTCCTGAACGACGACGACAGCTTCGGTTTCGTCGGCCCGGCGGCCGAGACCTCGATCGACGTGGTGCTCGACCTGCTCGACGCCGGCGTCGTGCCGCGCGAGGCCGACGGCGCCCTGGTGACCAACCTGTTCCGCAGCGGAAAGGCGGCCTTCGCGATGAGCGGCCCGTGGCTCGCGGCCGACCTCGCGACGCCCGAGGGCGACGCGGTGCGCTACCACGTCGAGCCGCTGCCGCTGCTCGCCCGCACGCGCGGTCGCCTGCAGCCGCTGCTCACCGTCGAGTCCGCGATGTTGTCGCCCTCGGGCGCGGCGCGGCCCGAGGTCCGGCGCTTCGCCGCGTTCCTCGCCTCGTCGGCCGCCGCGGCGCGCCGGGCCGAGCGCGCGCGGGCCGTCACCGCGCGCACCGACACGCCGAGCGCCGATCCGATCGTGCGGGCCTTCGCCGCCCAGGGCCGCGCGGCCGTGCCGATGTCGACGCGGCCGGCGATGCGGGCGGCGTGGGAGCCCGCGAACAAGGCCCTGCGCAAGATCCTCCGCGGCGACGCGCCGGTGACCGAGGCCCTCGTCGAGGCCGAGCACCGCTTCGCGATGGTCATGCGCCCGCCGCCGCCGGCCCGCTCGCCGACGATCCTGCTGGTGGTCATCGGCGGCGCGCTCATGTTCGGCGCCGTCGTGCTGGTGCAGCGCGCCCGCACGCGGGCGTTCCGCGAGCAGGTGCGGCGCTCGATCCCCGCGTGGCTCTGGGTCGCGCACGCCGTGTTCGTGGTCGGCGTGCTCGTGGTGCTGCCGCTGCTCGTGGGCACCGCCACGTCCCTGTTCGGCGGGCCGCCGGGCGACGTGCACTACGTCGGCGCCGCGAACTTCGTCGACATCCTGACCGCCCGCGGCGGGCCGCTGCTCGCCAGCGGCTCCTTCTGGCTGACGCTTCTGGTCACCGTGCTGTGGACGGTGGTCAACGTCGCCCTGCACGTCGGGCTCGGCCTGGCGTTCGGGATCCTGCTGGCGCGCCCCGTCCTGCGCATGCGGGCGATGTACCGCGTGCTGCTCATCATCCCCTGGGCGGTGCCGAACTACGTGACGGCCCTGGCGTGGAAGGGCATGTTCCACCGCCAGTTCGGGGCGGTCACCGGCGCGACGATGGCGTTGGGCGACTGGCTCGGCGTCACCATCGAGCCCATCGCGTGGTTCTCGCGGTTCTCGACGGCGTTCACCGCCAACGTCGCGACCAACGCGTGGCTCGGGTTCCCGTTCATGATGGTCGTGACCGTCGCGGCGCTGGGCTCGGTGCCCAAGGACGTGCTCGAGGCCGCCGAGGTCGACGGCGCGAGCCGCTGGCAGCGCTTCCGCCACGTCACGCTGCCGATGATCGGCCCGTCGCTCGTGCCCGCGGTGATGCTCGGCGCGATCTGGACCTTCAACATGTTCAACGTGGTGTTCCTGGTCTCGGGCGGCGACCCCGACGGCACCACCGACATCCTGGTGTCCGAGGCCTACCGCTGGGCCTTCACACGCGACGCGCAGTACGGCTATGCGGCGGCGTACGCGGTGCTGATCTTCGTGCTGCTGTCGGGCATCACCCGCGGGCTCGATCGGATCGGCGCCGCCGCGAAGGCGAAGGTGGGGCCATGACGCCGCTGCGGCGCTGGCTTCAGGCCTTCGCGGTCCACGGTGTGCTGCTCGTCGGCGTCGCGTTCGCGCTCTACCCGGTGCTGTGGGTCGCGGCGCTGGCGTTCTCCGGCAGCAACGCCCCCGAGCCGCGGGTGCTGCCGTGGCCGAGCGAGCCGACGCTGGCCCACCTCACCGAGGTCGTCGGCGCGACCGCAGACGACGGCGGCGAGACGATCTGGATCTTCGGCCGCCAGCTCCTCAACTCGCTCGTCGTCGGCGCTGCGACGGCGCTCGTCGGCGTGCTCATCGCGATCCCCACCGCGTACGCGCTCGCGCGCTTCGAGTTCCTCGGCAAGCGCCGCGGCATGGGCGTGCTGCTGGCCACGCAGATGTTCCCCGCGGTCGCGAGCGCGATCCCGCTGTACCTCATCCTCGAGTCCGCCGGTCTGCTGAACACCCGCACGGGCCTGGTGCTCTGCTACGCGAGCACCGCGGTGCCCTTCGCGATCTTCCAGCTGCGCGCCGCCTTCGAGGCCATCCCCGTCGACCTCGAGGAGGCCGCGATGGTCGACGGCGCCACGCGCCTGGGCGCCTTCGTGCGCGTGGTGCTGCCCGTGGCCCGCCCCGCGATCGCGGTGACGTCGTTGTTCGCGTTCATGAGCGCGTACAACGAGTTCATCCTCGCCGCGACGCTGCTGGACGACAGCAAGATGTTCACCCTGCCCGTGATGCTGCAGCGCTTCGTCGGCGAGTACGACGCGCGCTGGGAGGCGTTCGCCGCCGGTGCCCTGGTGGTGTCGCTGCCGGTGATGGGGCTGTTCTACGTGGCGCAGCGCCACCTCGTCGAGGGGTTGGCGTCGGGCGGGGTGAAGGGGTGATCGCCATCAGTCGACGAGCTGGAGCTCGGTCGGCTTCTGCTTCGTCAGCCCGCGGACGAACACCGCCGCATCGGCTGAGATCTCCCGCGCCGAGCTGAGCGAGTAGATCGCCCAGAGACTCGCGGTCGTCGAGGCCACCCCGATCGTGAGCGGGCGGATGTCGGGCTGATCGACGCCGATCTCGAGGTTCGAGAAGCCATGGTTCTCGTCGAGGTACACCTCGACGACGACGGCATTCGCGGTCCTGCCCCGCACGCGGGCGCACGCGGGGCACGGTGGATAGAGCGGGTGGCCGTCGGGCCCGTCGAGATCGACCGACGGGAGCAGCTCGACCTCGTCGAGGACGAGGGGCTCGGGCTCTACGATCTCGTCGAACTCGAGGGTCCCGCCGTCGCGGGACTCGAGGTCATCCGCCGCGTCGCCGAGACAGGCGGAGCCGCACAGTCCAAACAGCAGGGCGACACGCAGTCGAGGAGCCATCGATCACGAGTATGCCGGAACCACGCCGCGGTGCAGCAGGGGCAGTGCGCGGCCGATCGGCCGTCCGCGGGTGGCGCCGTCCAATCACGCCACGAACGTCACCGCGTAGACCGGCGGGAGGTAGTTCGACACCACCGCCCAGTGATCCCCGCCGTCGAGGCTGGCGAACACGTTGCCCGTCGTCGAGCCGAACGCGAGCGCCCCGTCCGGCGCCCGCGCGAACCCGTGGCGGTACACGAGGTCGTACGCGAAGCGGCTCGGCAGGCCGGCGGACAGCACGTCGAAGCTCTTGCCGCCGTCGCGCGTGCGGGTGACGACGACCTTGCCGTCCACGGGGATCCGCTTCTCGTCCTTGATCGCCGGCACGAACCACGCGGTGTTCGGGTCGTTGGGATCGACCACCACCGGGAAACCGAAGCGCGACGGGCCGGCGTCCTCGAGCTCGGTCCATGTCGCCATGTCGTCGGTGGAGACGAAGATCCCGTTGTGGTGCTGCACCCAGAACGTCGTCGGCGTCGCCGCGCACTGCACGAGGCAGTGGACGTCCTGCGCGTTGCCGTCGTGGACCAGCTCGGGCGGGACGTACTCGGCGCGCATGCCGTCGGCGCAGTTGGTCCAGGTGGCGCCGGCGTCCCGCGTGCGCCAGATGCCGCCGGTGCTCACGGCGACGGCGACGGTCCTGGGGTCGCGCGGGTCGACGCAGATCGAGTGGATGCCGGCGTGATCGCGGCCGCCACCGCCCCACTTCTTGCGATCGGGGTGGAACCACAGCGCGTCGACGAGCGACCAGCTCGCCCCGCGATCCTCCGAGCGGAACAGTCCGCCGGGGATCGTCCCGCACCACAGGGCGCCGTCAGCGTCGAGCGCGGGCGCGAGCGACCAGACGAGCGAGGTCGACCACTTCAGCTCGAGGCCGAAGTAGTTGGTCTGCACCTCGCCCTCGGGCTGCGGCGGGTAGGCCGGCGTCGCGATCTCGGCCCACGTCGCGCCGCGATCGTCCGAGCGGTGGAGCTTGACCCCGAAGTGGCCGTGATCGAGCGCGGCGTACCAGGCACCGTCGCGCGGGTCGACCATCGCGAGCGAGAGGTTGTCGCCGACGAAGTGGCCGCGATCGATCGCGTAGCCCCCCGACGTGGGCTCGGCGACGAACAACCCCTTGCGGGTGGAGATCAGCATCGAGTGCATGGGACCTTCAACCTCCGGACAGCGCCTGCATGACGTACAGCTCGGATCCCGGCGCGATGGGATCCGAGAGGTGGCGCCGGTCGGTGATCGGCTCGCCGTCGACGAAGACCATCATGTGGTGGCGTAGCGCGCCCTGGTCGTCGAGCACATAGCCGCGCAGCCGGGGATTGCTGGCGAAGACGATCGCGAGGGCCTGCGCCACCGTCGCCGCGTCGACCGCCTCGGGCGGGCACGCGACGTGTCGCCGGAGGTTCTGCGTGAAGACGACCGTCGCCACGGCGGGCCCGTCAGCGCCCCGTGAAACCCGGCGGTGGCCCGCCGCCGCCCGGCATGCCCGGCATCCCGGCCGGCGGTGCGCCCATCGCCGCCGCCGTCGCGGCCGTCGCGAGGTCGGCCCCGCCGGCGAGCTCGCGGCCGAGCGCGCGACCCATCTCCGACTCGATCTCGACCACGCGGCTCGCCCCTGCGGCCATCAGGATGCGACCGTGCCGCGTCGTGATCGCCCGGGCGATGATGTTGTGCACGCCGAGCTCGCGCAGGGCAGCGACGGTGAGCACCGCGCCCTCGAAGTTCTCGCCGACCGCGACCACCGCGGCCTGGCAGCTCTGGGCATCGATCGATCGCAGCGCGTTCGGATCGGTCGCGTCGAGCTCGAGGGCGTAGGCGACCTTGTTCTTGATCGCGTCGATGTGGGCCATGTCGTTGTCGACCGCGACGACCTCGCAGCCGGTGGCCGCGAGGGATTCCGCGAGCGCCGAGCCGAAGCGACCGAGTCCAACGACGAGAATGCGTCTAGCCATGGTGGTGGTTCCTCATCCGATGGGGAGGCTCTCGCGGGCGAGCCGATAGGGGGGCTTGGAGTTCTCGGCGCTGGCGACCGCGAGCGCGACGGTCAGCGGGCCGCAGCGGCCGACGAACATGGTCGCGGAGATCACGAGCTTGCCCGCGACCGTCAGGGTGGAGGTGATGCCGGTCGACAGCCCCACGGTGCCGAACGCCGAGACCGTCTCGAACAGCAGCCGCACGAAGTCGTGCTCCTCCGTGAGCGAGAGCAGCGTCAGCGCGACCAGCACGATCATCGCCGAGATCGCCGCCACCGCAGTCGCGCGCCGGAACACCTCGGGGGCGATCGAGCGCCGCCCCAGGGTCGGCTCGTGCCCGCGCATCTCGCCGCGCAGCGTGGCGAAGAGGGTCGCGACGGTCGTGGTCTTGATGCCGCCGGCGGTGGACCCGGGCGAGCCGCCGATGAACATCAGCACGCAGCTCCACAGCAGGATCGGCGCCGCGAAGAGCGACAGGTCGACGGTGTTGAACCCCGAGGTGCGCAGGTTCACCGAGTGGAACAGCGCGGCGAGGATCTTCTCGCCCCAGCCGAGGTGGCCGAGCCCCCGGCGGAACTCGAACACCAGGGTGAGGACCATGCCGGCGAGCACCAGGATCGCGCTGGTCCACAGCACCACCCGCGTCGCGAGCGACATCAGCGGCACCGCCGGCGCCTCGCGGACCAGCCGCCGGGCCAGGCGCGCGCGCAGCAGGATCACGACCTCGCGCATCACCGGGAAGCCGAGGCCGCCCAGCGTCACCAACATCATGATGATGATCTGCACGCCGAGGTCGTCGGCGAACATCACCAGGTTGTTGGGGAACAGCGCGAAGCCGGCGTTGCAGAACGCCGACACCGCGTGAAAGATGGCCAGCCACGCGGCAGAGTGGCCCTCGGTCCGCGGATCGCCGGCGAACTGGAAGTACAGCAACAGGGCGCCGATGGCCTCGACCGCGAGCGTCCCGACCACGATGCTCTGCACGGTGGTGCGCAGGTCCGACAGCGTCCGCGCGTCGAGCATCGCGGCGTATCGCAGCTGGGTCGCCAGGGCGGTGTCCCGGGCGAAGCTGAGCGCCAGGGCGGCCAGCGTCATGATGCCGATGCCGCCGAGCTGGATCGACAGCAGGATCGTGATCTCGCCGAAGAACGTGTACGTGGTCCCCGGATCGTTGACGGTCAGGCCCGTCACGCACACCGCCGAGGTGATCGTGAACAGCGAGTCGACGAACGAGATGTACGAGACGTTCTCGACCGCGACCGGCAGCGTCAGCATCAGCGAGCCGATGAGGATCATCGCGGCGAAGCTGCCCGCGAGCATCAGCGCCGGGCGCTGCGCCAGCTTGAGCGCGAGCCGGGCGAGGCGCTCGGGCATCGCCGCCGAGAACCCCTGCAGGGTCCCGATCACCAGGAATACGAGGACGTAGATCCGCGCGGCGCGGTCGTACTCGTCCGTCGGCTGGGCGAACTGCTCGGAGAGGATGTACGCGCGCGCGATGAACAGCGCGAACATCGTGAAGAGGATGATCGCGTCGGCGCCGATGAGCGCCCCGACGAGCCGGCGGATGCGGCGGCTGCGGGCGCGCAGCAGCCCGGCGAGGAGGCCCATCAGCAGGGCGAACATCGAGAGCACCGCCAGCGTGCCGGTCACCGGCCCGGGCCATACCAGGTCGAACACCAGCAAGAGCAACGCGACGATGACGGCCAGGCCACGACGGATCACCGATTGCGGCTCGGCGCCCAGCGGACCGTGGACCACCCGTGGCGCGCCGACGGGTGCGCGCGGCCCGGCGGGCGGTAGGGCCGGGGGCGGTGAGCCCGGTGGCCCCTGGTCGACCGGTTGCATCGCGCGTGATTGAACCACAAGCCGCAGCCGCGGGGTATCCTCGGAGCGCCGTCGCGTTCAGTCACGCGACCGCAGGGATCGAACGACCATGCGTGTGACCATGCAACGCCGCGCGTTCCTCCGCGCTGGCCTCGCGACCCTCGGTGGATGGACCGTCGCCTCGGGATGTGGCGGTGACGATGGCGATCCGGAAGCCGAGGTCGTCGACGGGCCCGAACACTTCCCACAGTCGGTCGCGTCCGGCGATCCGCGGCCGGACTCGGTCGTGCTGTGGACCCGCGTCGAGCCCGGCCCCGACGCGTCCGACACGGATGGTGGCGACGATGTCGACGTCGAGCTCGAGCTGTACCTCGACGAGGCGCGGACGATGCGCGCGACCTGGGACGACGCCGACGCGGGCGTGGCCATCGCGACCGCCACCCACGATCACTGCGTGAAGTTCCGCGTCACCGGCCTCGAGGCCGACACCGTCTACTACTACCGCTTCGTCGCAGCCCTCCCCGACGGGCGGTTCGCCAGCCAGACCGGGCGCACCCGCACGGCCCCGGCCGCCGACGCGGATCGGACCGTGCGCTTCGCCTTCGTCGCGTGCCAGGACTACGGCGGCCGGTACTACAACGCGTACGCCCACCTGCTGACCCAGCCCGATCTCGATTTCTTCGTCCACCTCGGCGACTACATCTACGAGACGGCCGGCGACGAGGGCTTCCAGGGCAGCATCGAGGGCCGCGCGGTCGAGTTCGACGATCAGGACGGCGTGCTCACCGTGGCCCGCGGCGAGGGCGACAGCTTCCAGGCCGCGCGCTCGCTCGACAACTACCGCCAGCTCTACCGGATCTTCCGCTCCGATCCGATGCTGCAGCGGACCCACGAGACGCTGCCGATGGTCGCGATCTGGGACGACCACGAGTTCTCCGACGACTGCTGGGGCGCGACCGGCACCTACCAGGATGGCAAGGTCGACGAGACCGACGTCGACCGCCGCCGCGCCGCCAACCAGGCGTGGTTCGAGTACATGCCGGTCGACTTCGCCGACCCGGCGTTCGAGTACGATCCCGCCGCGACGCCGCCGGACGACATCCGGATCTGGCGCGACTTCGGCTTCGGCAAGCACGTGCACCTGGTGTTGACGGACCTGCGGACCCATCGCAGCGATCACCTCGTGCCCGAGGACGCCTACCCCGGCGTCGTCGTGCTCACGCAGGCGCAGCTCGAGGCGGACGGCGCGCTGCCGGACGACGCGACGCCGTACGTCGACGACATCGACGCGTTCGCCGGCGGCGCCTATGCGGGCGAGCTCCGGGCGGCGGCGAGCGCCGCGGGCTACCCCGAGGATCGCATCACCGGCGCGATCTCGGCGGCGTGGATCAACGACGTGCTCGCCGACACCGGCTCGAGCACCGCGGCGATCGACGAGGCGACCCTCGCCACCCTGCCCCGCGGCTACGCCTTCGCCGACATGATGAAGGGCAGCCTGTGGTCACGCATCGGCTCGCGCTACCTGGTCGCCCGCGACATCTTCGCCCGCTACGCCGCGGCGCGCTGGGCCGACAGCGACGGCGCCAGCGAGCAGGCCATGGGCGCCGAGCAGGAGGCGTGGTTCCTCGACACCATGCGCGGCTCGACCCGCACCTGGAAATTCTGGGGCAACGAGTTCTGCCTCATGCCGCTGCAGATCGATCTGAGCCTGCTGTCGGTGCCGGCGTCGTTCAAGCGCGTGTTCCACATCAACGTCGACGACTGGAACGGCATGGGCAACCGCCGTGACGCGCTGCTGGCCGAGCTGTCGGGCGTGCCGAACGTCATCGCGATCACCGGCGACATCCATGCCTTCTTCGCCGGGACTCCGATGGTCCGCAGCGACCCCAGCAAGAAGATCGTCGAGTTCGTCACCAGCTCGATCAGCTCGACCACGTTCCAGCGGCTCCTGCAGAACCAGGTCGCGGACGACCCGGTGCTGAGCACGGTGCCGGGCGCGGCGGATCTCGCCGCGGCGATCAAGGACCTGCTGCAGCTGTCGGGCGGACCGAACGCGCACCTCGGCTACGCCGACGTCACCGCCCACGGCTACGCGATCGTCGAGGCCTCCGCGACGCAGGTGCTGACCTCGTACTACTCCCACGCCGAGGACGTCGTGTCCGAGTCCCACTACGACGACGCGAACCTCGACGCGCTGTTCAACGTCGCCCGGTTCCGCGTCGACGCCGGGGCCCCCGAGCTGTTCCAGGACTTCGCGGGGACCTGGCGGCGGTGGGATCCCGAGATGCAGAAATGGGTGTGAGTCGCCCGGTCGAGTTCCGCCACGCTCAGTCGATCCACAGATCCCAGCGGGGCTCGCGGACGACGAGCGCGCCCTGCTCGACGACGTACTCGCGCTGGCCGCCGTCGGCCTGCTCGAGCAGGAAGCCGGCGCAGGGCCCGAAGATCTGCGCGAGCTCGTCGGGGGTGCACGTCGGCAGGTACGCCCGCAGCACGCGGGGATCGTAGAAGCGGAACAACACCACGCGGCCGTCGGGCAGCTGCGCCCGCAGCAGCGTGGTGAAGTGCTGGGCGACCGCTTCGCGCGGCGCGTCGCTGCGGGTCACGATCCCCCAGGCGTGGCCGCGGCCCGTCGAGGCGAACAGGGCGCCGAAGGTGGAGTCCGGCGGCATCGGCACGACCCACGGCGCCGCAGAGGCCAGCTCGTTCGGCACGTCGTCGCCGTACAGGCACACGCCGCGGCTGTTCGCGTGGCGGACCGCCGCGCCGATCCGAGGATCGCGGGCCGCGTCGACCACCGCCCAGACCCGCGTCGCCGCGGCATCGGCCCGCGTGCGGGCGAGGGCCCGCGCGATGACGCCGTTGATCGTCCGCTTCGAGCCGGCCACAGCGAGGCCATCGTAGCATCGTTCGCGGGTAGACTCGCGGTCGATGCAGTGGCGGCTCCGTGACGGCACCTCCGAGTACGAGCTCGACCTCGGGCGCTCGCACGCTGGCCCTTCGGCCACCGATCCCGACGCGGTGGTCCTCGATCCCGACGACGCCGTCGACGTGCTCGGGCGTCTCGCGCGGGACCCGATCGCACTGCACCTGCTCCGCGACATCCACATCGCGGTCGTCGGCACCGACAGCGGCCGCAGCCTCAGCGACTTCGTCGTGGTCGCGGGCATCCTCGACGCGATCCACATGGCGCGCCTGACGATGCGCCGCCTGCCGACGCGCGTGGGCCGGACCGATCCCCTCGAGAGCAACGCATCGAGCTCGGCCACGCCGCTGCAGGACCTCGCGACCCTCACCGCCGCCCCCGAGGTCGTCCCGCCCGCGCCGCTCGAGCCGGCGGTCGTCCACCAGATCGAGATCCTCGCCCGCGCGGCGGCCAGCGGCGCCCCGTTCTGCGAGGAGTGCGAGTGCGAGTGAGGCGTGGCTGATACGCTCGGCCGCGCAGCCGTGGACGCGCGCGACGATCGTTCCCTCCTCGACGCATGGGCCGCGGGCGACCGCGACGCCGGCGAGGCCCTGTTCGCGCGCTACTTCGAGGCGGTCGTGCGCTTCTTCCAGAACAAGCTGTCGCGGGACCACGACGATCTGATCCAGCAGACGTTCCTCGGCTGCCTCGAGGGCCGGGCGCGCTTCCGCGGCGACGGCAGCTTCCGCGCGTTCCTCTTCGGCGTCGCCCACAACGTGCTCGGCAAGCACCTGCGCGGCCGCTACCGCGAGCCGACCGCGCTGGACCTCGCGCATGTGTCCTTCGCCGAGCTCGGCGACAGCCCGAGCCTGCTCATCGCCGCCGATCAGAAGCAGCTCGCGATGCTCACCGCGCTTCGGCGGATCCCGGTCGACCACCAGGTCGCCCTCGAGCTGCACTACTGGGAGGGCATGACCGCCGCCGAGCTGGCGGAGGTCCTCGCGCTGCCCGTGGGCACCGCGAAGACCCGGCTGCGACGGGCCAAGCAGCTGCTCGCCGCCGAGCTCGCGGATCTCGAGGCGGGGCTCACCGGCGCCGAGCCCACCGCGACGCGCCTCGATACGTGGGCCGCGGGGATCCGCCGGCAGGTCGACCGCGCCCCTTGACGCCCGCCGTCGATTCCCCGACCACGCGCTTTCCCTCGTCGTGACCGCAATCCCGACGGGGGGTCCGCGGTACGTCCCGCCCGGAAATCCGCCGCATGCCCGCCGCCCCCGACTCCGCCCCCGAACCGGCCGTCACCGCACCGCGCCTCGCCCCGCTCGAGCTCGAGCGCCTGCGCGGCGCGGTGCGTGCCGGCCTCTTCGCCACCCCCGCCCTGCTACCGCGGCTCGGCCGCTACACCCTGCTGCGCTGCATCGGGCACGGCGGCATGGGCATCGTGTACGCGGCGCGCGACGAGGAGCTCGGCCGCGAGGTCGCGATCAAGCTGCTGCGCGCCGAGCTCGCCGACGACGAGGGCGGTCGACTCACCCGCGAGGCGCGTGCGCTCGCGCGGCTGGCCCACCCCAACGTCGTCGCGGTGTTCGACGTCGGGATCCACGACGGCCAGCGCTTCATCGCGATGGAGCTGGTGAGCGGCGAAGACCTGCGGCGGTGGCTCGCGGCCCCGCGGCCGCTCCGCGAGGTCCTGCGCGTGTTCGCGGCGGCCGGTCGCGGGCTCGCGGCCGCGCACGCGGTCGGCCTGGTGCACCGCGACTTCAAGCCCGACAACGTCCTGGTCGGCGACGACGGGCGCCCGCGCGTCCTCGACTTCGGCCTGGCGCGACCGCCCGATGCGACGGACACGGCGGCCGCGCCCCCGGTGCTGCCACGCGGCGTCGATCCCTTCGCGACGACGTTCACGTCGACGGGCGTGCTGCTCGGTACGCCCGCGTACATGGCCCCGGAGCAGTACCTCGGCGAGCCGGCGGACGCGCGCAGCGATCAGTTCTCGTTCGCGGTCGCGCTGTACCACGCGGTGTACGGCGAGCGACCGTTCGCGGGCGACGACCCGCAGTCGCTCGCGCTGTCGATCGTCCGCGGCCGCGTGCGCCCGGTGACGCCGCGCTATCCGGTGCCGCCGTGGCTCGAGGCCCTGCTGGGCCAGTCGCTGCGCGTCGATGCGGACGGTCGCTTCGCGTCGATGGACGCGCTCGTCGACGTGCTCGACGCCGGGCTCGAGCGCGGTGACGCGGCGGTGCTCGACGCCCTGCCGACGCGAGCCTTCGTCGCGGGGCCGCGACCCACCGGCACGGGCGCGCTGGCGGTCTTCGACGGGTTCACCGGCGCCGTCCCCCTCGCCGCGGCGCCGAGCGAGCGCGCCCTCGCCGTGCCCACGTCGACGGCGGTCGCCCTCCCGCCCGAGGCCGAGCACGGCGCCGCGATCACCTCGGTGTCGACGCGCCGCTCCCTGCCCCACGCGATCTCCGAGGCCGCACTCGGGCGCATGACGCTCGAGCTCGATCGCGTCTCGGACCGCCGCGGCAAGGTCACGCGCGTGGGCACCGGCCTCATCTGGTCGACCCGCGCCCTCGAGGTCCACGTCGACGTCGACGCCGCGGGCACGCGCGTGCTGGTCTGGCGGAGGCTCGCGCCCGCGCTGCGGCGGCGACGGGCGTCGCTCGGCGTCCTGGGCTTGTTCTTCGGCGCACTGTCGATCACGCTCGCCGAGGCCATGGGGCTGCTGAGCGGGGGCTTCGAGGGCCCGATCGTGCTCGGGCTGCTGGGGGTCGGCGTCGCGATGGGCATCCACGTGGCCGACGAGCACCACGAGCGCGCGCTCCCGGCCCGCCGCGCCGAGCTCGAGTTCCTCGCGGATCGGCTGATGCAACTCGCCGCGGCGCGCGAGGCCCCCCTGGCGCCGGACGGCTGACCCCAAGCCGTGACGGTGCGCGCATTTTTGCCGGCGCATTGGTTTGGTGACGCGGCGCGAACCCGCTATCGTCGATCGCCCGCATGCGCTCGGAGGACCTCGAGGCGACGCTCGACGCCGAGCTGCGGCCGACGCCGAGCGTGCTCGCGCCGCGACCCGGGGACGCGCTGGGTCGCTATCGCCTGCTCGAGTGCGTGGGCCAGGGCGCGATGGGGGCGGTGTTCGCCGCCTACGATCCCGAGCTCGATCGCCGCGTGGCGATCAAGCTGTTGCACGCCGCGCGCGACGAGGCGCTGCTCGCCGAGGCCCGCGCGTTGGCCAAGCTCTCGCACCCCAACGTCGTCGCGGTCTACGACGTCGGTCGCGTGCCCGAGGGGGCGTTCATCGCGATGGAGTTCGTCGTCGGTCGGACGCTGCGACGGTGGCTCGAGGCCGGGACCCGCGGGCCCGACGACGTGCTCGCGGTGTTCGACGCCGCGGGCTCGGGCCTCGCGGCCGCGCACGCCGCGGGCGTGGTGCACCGCGACTTCAAGCCCGAGAACGTGCTCATCGGCGACGACGGTCGTGTGCGGGTCGGCGACTTCGGGCTCGCGCGGCCGCTGGGCACCGCGGTCGCGGCGACCGGCGAGGCGACGACGAGCTCGGGCACCACGCGGCAGGCGGGCACGCCGGCGTACATGGCCCCGGAGCTGTTCCTCGGCGGCACCGCGGACGCGCGCTCCGACGAGTTCTCGTTCTGCGTGGCGCTGTGGGAGGCACTGTTCGGCGCGCGGCCCTTCGTCGGTCGGACCGTGCCCGAGCTGCTGTCGGCGGTGATCGACACGGTACAGCCGCCGAGCGACCCGGGCGAGATCCCCGCCCACGTCGTCCTCGCCCTGCGCCGCGGGCTCGATGCCGATCCGCGGCGGCGCTTCGGCGATCTGCCGGCGCTGTTGTCGGCGTTGCGCCCGGTCCGACGCGCGCGGCGGTGGCCGTGGATCGCCGCGGGCGGCCTCGGGATCACGGCCGTCGCGCTCGCCCTGCGCCTCGGGGCCGGGCCGAGCCGCTGCGACACCGCATGGCCGGCGTGGTCGTCGTCGACGGCGGCGACGCTGCGCACCACGCTGTCGGGCGTCGATGCGCCCGATGCCGAGGCGGTCGCGGATGCGACGATCGACGATCTGCAGCGCTACGCCGCCGCGCAGGCGGAGGTCCAGGCCGAGGTCTGTCGCCTGCGCGAGGCCGAGCCGCTCGCGGCCGCGGTGATCGAGGCCTGCGTGCTGCGCATGCGCGACGACGCCGAGGCGATCGTGGCGGTGCTCGCCGCGCCCGATCGCGAGGTGTGGATGGCGACCGCGACGCTGCGCGCCAGCCTCGGCGCCCCCCTCGACTGCCTCGACCCCGAGCTCGCGCGTCGCCGGGCGCCGGTCGACACCGATCCGCAGGCCATCGCGCGCGCGGCCCCGATCCGCGCGGCGCTGGCCCAGGCGCGCGTCGAGCTGGCCGCCGGGCGCCTCGACGCCGCCGCGGCGATCGTCGATCGCATCGCGGTGGACGTCGACGAGCTCGACGCGCCGGCGCTGCGGGGCGAGTACGCGCTCGTGCACGCCGATCTCCTGCACGACCGCGGTGACACCGACGCCGCGGTCGCCTCCGCGTACGAGGCCGTGGCCTGGGCGACCCACGCCGCGGATCGACGCACCGCCGCGGCGGCGTGGACGGAGCTCGTCTTCCTCGAGGGCTACGCGCGCACCGACGAGGTCGCGGCCCGTCTCGCGATGCGGCAATCCGAGGCCGAGCTCGCCGCGCTCGGGGGCGACGACGCGATCGCGGCCGAGCGACTGTCGCGGATCTCCGGGGCGGAGTTCGCGGCCGGCCGACTCGACGCCGCGATCGCGGCCGCCACCGAATCGATCGCCGCGCACCGTCGACGCGGCGACGACCTCGCGGCCGCCACCGTGCTCATGAACCTCGTGAGCATCGAGATCGTCGCTGTGCGCTACGACGACGCCGAGCGACGCCTCGCCGAGGTCGAAGAGATCTGGCGGGCGCGCCTGCCCGCGGGGCACCCCGATCTCGCACGGATCCCCGAGGCTCGCAGTCGCCTCGCGGGCGAGCGCGGCGATGGTGCGGGCCAGGTCTCGCTGGCGGAGCAGGCCTATGCGCTGCGCCGCGCAGCGCTCGGCGACACGCACCCCGAGGTGCTGACGGTGCTCAGCTACCTCATCGGCACGCTGCTCGAGACGGGGGAGGTGGAGCGCGCGCTCGAGCTCTCCCTGCGGCTGTACGACGGCGCACAGGGGCAAGGCCGCGCGGTCGTGCGGCTCAACGCGGCCCGGGCCCGCGCCGAGGTGCTGCGCGCCGCGGGCCACACCGCCCAGGCCCGCCTGCTCGTCGACGAGGTGATGCGCCTCGCCGCGACCGAGCTGCCCGCCGACTCGCCGCAGCTGGTCGATCTGTTCGAGCTGCGCGCCGAGGTGGCCCTCGATCTCGGGGACTTCGCGTCCGCGCTGGCCGACCAACGCGAGGCCCGCCGGCGCATCGGCGCGATCTGGGGCGACGACCACGTCTACGCGGGGCTCGGCGAGGTGACGATCGCGGGGATCCTGCTGGCGCTCGAGCGGCGGGACGAGGCCGTGGAGGCCCTCGATCGCGGCGCGGCGATCGAGGCGGCGCTGACCGAGACGACGGCGCAGCTGCACGTCCAGCTCGCGGTATCCCTGGTCGAGGTGGCGTGGGAGCTCGGCGAGCGAGACCGGGCAATCGAGGCCGCAGGACGGGCCCGGGCGCTGGTCGAGCGCGAGGGGCTGCAGGGCAGTGAGCACGCGCGGGCGCTCGCGGAGCACCCGGCGTCCGGGGCCGCGGATCCGGGGTGACGGTCGGACGAGGCGGCGGGCCCTCGAACTGGGCCGTCGATCACGGGTACGCGCGGGGCTTGTCGGGCACGCCGACCTCGATCTCGACGACGCGATCGCCGACCACGTCCAGGACGTAGAGGGTCTCGCGATCCCAGCCGCCGATGCCCGAACCCCACTGCAGATTCCCGAACGCCACCGAGTTCACGCCGGCCTCGACCAGCACCTCGACGGCCGCGTCCTGGGGACGGATGCGCAGCACCGCCGCCGCGGTCGCGTCGAGGGCGTAGACGTTGTCGCAGGCGTCGACGCCGAGGCCCGTCAGGTTGGTCGAGCCCGGCGCGGCGAAGAACGTCGGTGGCCCGAGCGGCGTCATCGTGTCGTCGAAGTCGATGACCTCGATGTCGCCCGAGAGGTTGCTCGCGACGTAGAGGTGGCGGTGCAGACCCAGGCGACGATCCGCGGGATCATCGATCGCACCGCGGTCGATCCGATCTCGCTGCAGGCCTGCGAGTGGAGCGACCTCGAGTGTTTCGTCGAGCTCGGTCGGCGCCACGGCAGCCGCGTGATCCTGGTCGGCGACCTCGCGAAGCTCGGACACCGCTACGAGCTCCGCGTCGCCCGGATCAACGTCGAGTTCGGCCAGGTGATCGCGGCGTACCAGCTCACGGTCGATCCCGCGTTCGTGGCGATCGACACCGCCAACGATGCGATCGCGGGTCTCACCGCCGCCGTCGTCGCGAAGCCGACGGAGCTGACGACGCCGGTGGACCGCGGGCCCACGACCGCGTGCGCGAGGCGGCCGCGCGCCGCGAAGGCGAAGGCGCACGCCGAGGGAGTCCCGTGTCCGCGGGCGGGTGCGCGCGGCCGAGCGCGGTCGGGGGTCAGCGGCCGAACGGCCCGGGTGCCGCGACCGGCGGACCGGCCCTGAGGCGACACGGAGTTCACTCCGCCGAACTGACCGGGGCACCGCCAGTTCTCGGCCGTGAGGGCTTCACGAGCCCGAACCGACGGTGCTGGGGTCATTCCCGGCGAGTGAAGCGTGGGCGAGCGCAACGACCGAACGCGCCGCCGTCACTCCGCGAGCGCGGCGCCGATCTCGGCCCCGCCCCGCGAGGCGCCCGCGACCGTGAAGTGCCACTGGTCGTAGAAGCAGCCCGCGCACTCAGACATCCCGGCGCCGAGGTCGACAACGCGGACCCCTTCGCCGGCCCCGACGTCGCGCACGACGTCGTTGAACCGCTCGACCCATTCGTGCATCAGCCGCGCGCTCGGGACGATGCCCTGCCCGGGCTCGGCGTGGAAGAACGGCGCCCAGCCGTCGCGGGCGCGCCCAGTCGCGACGTCGAAGGCGAGCGGCTGCGTCACGAGCAGGACGCGGGTGCCGACGCTGGTCGAGGCGCGGACGACCGCGGTGAGTGCCGCCCCGAACTCGCGTGCCGCACCGTCGACCATCGCGCGCTGCTGCGGCGTGGGCTGGTCGCGCTTCGCCGCGGAGGCATACGCGGCCCGCGGACGGAGCAAGAATCGCCCGTCTGAAACATGTAGAACGAGATGCCGGCCGGAAGGACGATGCCCAGCGTCCAGGGCTCGACGTGCAGGCCGAACTCGGCGAGCAGCGCAGCGAAACTGGTGACGAAGACGTCGTGGTACTTGAACGCACCGAGCAAGCCGAGGTTGCCGATGACGGAGAGGGCCGCGATGCGGCGGCGACGGATCGGATCGTCGGTCTCCCGAGGCCGATGCCGCAGGCGTAGTCGAGCGCGGTGCTCCCCACGAGCAGCGAGAGCCCTCGAGCTCCGCGAACGACTGTACGCCGGCGCACAGGGCGGAGGCTCCTCGTACGAGGTGGATGCCGCTTCACCTCGCGAGGCGCGCGCGCATCTTCGGCGCATCGCGACACGCGATCGCGTCACCCAGCTTGCACGCGGCGTCCATGTCCGCGATGCCGGCCTCGCGCTGCCCGGCCTGCCACTTCGCGCCGGCGCGCTCCTTGTACCCCCGCGCATCCTCGGGCTTGCGGGCGAGGTAGTCGTCCCACGACGCGATGACCTCGGGAAAGCGCCGCTTCGTCGCGAGGGCGTGGTCGAGCTGCAGCCGCAACTCGTAGTCCTCGGGGGCTGCAGCGACACGGCCGGCGAGCTCGTCGACGCCAATGGCGGCGGCGTTCCATGCCTGGCGCTCCACGAGGTCCTTGTCGTCCGGCGCGAGCGAGGCAGCCAGCGAGAAGTAGCGCGCCGCCTCGTCCGGCTTCGTCTTGCCGAGCGCGTCCCCGTCGTAGCGCAGCTTGGCGACCATCCATGCGACGGATTCGGCGTCGGTGGTCGCGGCAGGATCGATCGCTCGGGCGAGCACGAGATCCTCTGCCGCGCCCAGGATGTCACCGGCATCGCGACGCATGAAGTGGCGCGACCACCTGGCATCCCGGTCGTGCGGCGCGATACGGAGCAGGCGATCGAGATCCTCGCGCGCGTTCGCGGCCCGCTTCGCGTCCGTGTGCAGCCGCGCCCGCGTGGCGAGGAACCGCGGCTCGTCGCCGGGGATCAGCGCTTCGTTGCACAGCGCCAGCGCGTTGGTTGGTGACTTGGCCGCCGCGGCGCGACATCGATCCCAAGGCACGAAGCCCGCAAGCAACGCGAGCTTGGGGTGCTGGGCGACGAGCGGCGCGATGGCGGCAACGAACGCATCCATCGCGGCGTACGAGCCGCCCCACCGCGGCTCGAGCGTGGTGAGGAACTGCGCACGCGGCTCGTAGCAGCCAGGACACGCCGCGATCGCGGCTTCGTAGTGCTTGCGCGCTGTGGCTGCGTCGCCAGCGAACTTGGCGATCACGGTGAGGTCGACGAGCGCCGCGATCGCCTTGGGATTGTGGGCGACGGCCTGGCCGAGATCGGCACGCGCGGCGGCGAGGTGTCCTTGCATCGCGTGCATGTCGGCCTCGGGCACCTTGGTGGCGAAATCACCACCACGGATCGCGAGACCAGTGGCCATGCGCCACGCACCACGGGCAGCGTAGGGTGCGAAGCTCGAGGGCGCGGACGCGACCCATGCGTCGAGAGGCGCGGCGAGCGTGGGGTCCGCGATCGAGAAGCTCGCGAATGCGTCGAGCGCCCACGGCTCGTTGCGTGGATCAGCTTCGAACTCGCCCTGGTAGTGGGCAATCCAGCGGTCGAGATCGCCGAAACGATTCGCGCGCAGCAGCGAGAGGATCGCGACGCGATCGGGGCGACGTCGAGGTTCGCCGCCGATACCGGTGCCGTCGTCACCGACGAATCCGGGCGGGCCCGCGGGCACAGAGGCGGCAGGCGCGGACGCGGGCGCAGCGGCGGGGCGCGGGGCGCCCCGGGTCGAGGTGACTTCGGGGGTCGACGTCGACGGGGTGCAGGCGAGGGGGAGAACGGCGAGAACGGCGAGGGTGATGAAGCGGTGCCATCCGGGCATGGGGGAAGGGTACATCTATGACGGGCCTGCCTGACGAGCCCGCCACACACGGCCACGCACGGCCGCCAAGCGTCTGGCGCACCGTACACACATTACTGTCCGCGAACGGCGTCCAGCGGGAAGAACTGCCGCTCGATCTCGCTCGCCCACGCCGCGCCAGCCTCCGGCCTCGACCCCGTCTGAGCCAGGTACCCCGCCGTCTTGAGAAAGCCTCGGAGGTGTGGGTGCTCATTGTCGGCCGAGGCTGCACGTGACCAGCGGCTGAACTGAAGCTCGGCTTCCCCGAACTCCCCGACGAACGCGCAGAACCACGCCGCTTGCAGCAGGGCAATCCTCTCCGGTTCCGTCCGAAGAAAGTCGTCGGCGCGAAGGGCCTCACGCGAACGCTCGGCGCCGACGTGGTCCCCGAGCTCGAGTTGCGCTGCGAATAGCCAGCACCGCTCCAGCTGGTGAACCGAGTGCAGCGGCGGCTCGACATACGCTTCGAGCAAGGGGATCGCATCCGAGCATTTGCCCATCACAATGAGGACCTCGGCACGCGAGCGCGAGAGCTCGTATCGGTTCACGCGACCTGCGTCGACGAACCCCTCGAGGAACTCCAGCTCATCCAGCGCGTCCGCGTACAGACCTTCCCTGTAGGACGCAGCAGATCGCGCGAACCCGAGTTCGACATCTTCATCGAGGGGCCGACCGCGAGCGTGATGCCAATGGATGTCCGCGAAGCGTGCGTCGCGTTCCTGAAGGCTGGCCGCGGCCGTCGTCCGCGGAAAACGGAAGATTCGGATCATTCGCGCGAAATCTGGAGGCCGCAGCAACTCAACACCGGTCCCAGTAGCGGTATCCATCGTCGCACACGTAGAGGCAGAAGTCGACGAGGCCACCCGCTTCGTCGTCCCAGAATGTGCTCGTCGCCCGCCGCATGTCGTTGTCGTACGTCCACGACAGGACCCCGCCACCGCCCCCCGTCGTCTCGATCTCCGTCACCAGCGAGCCGTCGTACGCGTAGCGGATCTGCGCACCGCTCTCGGCGATGAGCGTCGTGACCCGACCGCGCAACGGGTCGTAGACGAACCTCGGTCGTGCCCGTCGGCGACTCGACCGTCCAGCACCTGACCGTTGGGCCGCCGCACCTGCACCAGCGCATCGTCCTCGTCGTAGACGTACTGCGCCGCCTCCGTCCCCGTCCCGAGATCCGGCGGCGTGTAGCTGGTGTTCCGATCGTCCCGTCGAACGCGAGCCCGTGCGCCCGTCGGCCCGGCGGGGTCACACGCGTCAAGTTCCCCTCGTCGTCGTAGGTGGACATCCGCGGCTGAGCGATCTTTCGATCGCGTCGGCGCCCTCGAGATCCCACGATTGAACCTTTCCGTCGCCGCCGACACGGACGCGATCGACACCGCCATGCTCGACGCCTCCCCTTCCCCACTGCACTGCCCGCTGGCCCCCGCGCTCCACCCCGATCTCCCCATCGCCGCCGCGCACACCGAGAGATGGATCGTCGCGCAGGGCCTGCTACCGCTCGCGTCCCCGCGCCTCGCCACGTTCACCAGCGGCCGCTTCTCGCAGCTCGCGGCGCGTTGCTACGCCCACGGCACGCGCGAGGAGCTCGCGCTCGCCTCCGACTGGATCGCGTACCTGTTCTTCTACGACGATCTCTGCGACGGCTCGGAGTTCGACGCGACCCGCGAGGCCGAGCTCCACCATCTCGAGGAGCGGATGCTCGCGGCCCTGCGCCACGGCGACACCTCCGTGGGGCCGCGCGACGGCGGAGGTCCGCTCGTCCGCGCGAGCCTCGATCTGCACCGCCGACTCGTGGCGCGGCTCGCCCCCGCGTGGCTCGACCGCCTCGCCGACGACCTGCGGCTCTACGTGGAGGGCGTGCGGTGGGAGCGATCGCTGCGGGCCGCGGGCGAGGCCCCCGACCTCGCGACGTACCGGCACCTGCGCCCGATGATCTCCGCGGTCGCGGCGTGCGTCGATCTCGCGGTCGCCTTCGCGGCGCCGCACGCCCCGGACCTCGGCCGCGCGCCGATGCTACAGGCGCTCGCGCGCATGGCGAACAACCACATCTCGTGGGTCAACGATGTGTTCAGCTTCGCCCGCGAGCACCGCCACGGCAACGACAGCAACCTCGTGCTGGTGCTCTCGCGCGAGCACGACCTCGGCCTCGACCGGGCCCGCGCCGCCGCGATCGACATGTGCAACGCGGAGCTCGCGGCCTTCACCGCGACGGCCCGGCGCGTGGGCACCGACGCCGCGATCGTGCCGTACGTGGACGCGCTGTCCCGGTGGATCCGCGGCAACCTCGACTGGCACGGCGAGTCGGGGCGCTACCGCGGCACCGAGGACCTCTCGGACGCGCGGCTGCTCGCGGTCGCGGCCGTGCACTGACGCGCGAGCACTCGGTCGGCGTTCACCGCGACGGCGTCATCCCGCGCTAGCCGGCGCGCGGTCGGAACATCGCGCGCACCAGCGTGACCGGGATCGCCACCGTCAGCGCGATCTGGACCGCGCCGAGCCACGGACTCAGCGGCATCAACGCAAACATCGGCGCGTGCCCGTGCTCGGTCACGATCGCCACGCCCGTCGTGAACGTGACGATCGCCGCGACGAAGCTGAACCCCGCCCAGAGCGTCGCGGGCAGTCGCATCGGTGCGGCGACGCTGCGAAGCGACGCCAGCGCGGCGACCCCGAGGGCCCAGCCCAAGTGCGCCGTCGCGGGGAGCAGCGGCGCGACGAACCGCGGCCCCAGGATGACGAGCGCGAGCACGAGGTGCAACGCCACGAACGCGGCGAACTCGCCCAGCAGGCGCGCGACGTCCACAGGCGGCCGCACGCCGGGGGTGTCTCCCTGCGGCACGCGTCCCATCACCAGGAACTGCATCGGCATCACCATCATCGCCAGCGTTGCGAGGACGACCCACGTCGGTCGCTCCTCTGAGAACGCCAGCAGCGTCAGGGCCGACAGCACGGCCGAACCGAACACCGCCTCGATGCGGCGCAGCGGCGCGGCGATGCGACCGGGGATGCGACGCTCCGCAGCCAGCAGCGCCAACCCGCCGACCACGATCGAACCGACCGCAGCGGCGAACAGCCGCCACTCGGGGCCGATCGCCAGGGCACCATGCCGGAACTCGGCGCCACCCAAGAAGGCTTCGCGGACCGCGAGCACGAGCCCGGCGCTGGGCAGCATCGTCATCAGCGCCGCCTCGACGCGGCCGAGCGCCTGGAAGCCGAGCGACGTGCCCGCCAGGGCCCAGGTCCCTGCCCCCGCCAGCAGCGCCATGCCGACCAGACCCGGGCCGCGCCGCCGTCCGGCATACAGGCCGACCACCGCGCACAGGCAAGCGAGCGCCCAGGCGCATGCGACGAGCAACGCGACGAAGCCCGCGAGGGCCAGGGGGTTGCCGAACACGATCGCGGCGAGCACCGCGATCGCGAGCTGCGGCACGGCGACGATCGCCACCGGCGCCAGCGCTCCGGCCATCAGCCCCAGGGCGATCGCGCGGGGCGACAGGGCCGTGCCCGCCACCGGCTGCAGCGTGTTCTCGTGGGCTTCCTGCGCGAAGGAGATCCCGACCATGACCGGCCCGACCACCGTGCCGAGAACGACCAACGCCGCCGCGGCGAAGAAGCCGACCAGCGCGATGCCGTCGGGTAGCCCGAGGGGTGATGCGTAGCGCACGACCGCGGGCCGGAAGTCGGCGTCGAGGACCTTCCCCAGCAGCGCGCGCTGATCCGCGTCTCGCCAGTCGAACCCGCGTCGGCGCGGCGTGGCGCCGGTCGTCGCGGCCCGCCCGTCGAGCGCAGCGCGGGCACGCCCGTACAACGGCGCGTGCTCGGCCGGGACCACCGGTCCGTACGTGGCCACCGCGTCCTGCGCGAGGGCGATGCCGTCGAGGCGCATCGCGAACCCCTCCCCGGTGTCCTCGAGGTCGCGCTCGATGCGTCGACAGTCGACGTCGTCGTGGCAGAACACCATGAACTCGTCGGACTCGCGCTCGTGCATCGACGGCTCGAGCCCGAGCTTGCGCCGCACGCCGTGCTCGAGGTGGCCGCTGCCCAGGGCGATCCACAGCCCGGCCAAGCCCGAGCACATCGCGAACACGACCGCGAGCGCGACGGCGCGACGGCCCCGCGGCCCCCGCAGGCTGCGGGTGACGAAGGGGCGTGCCGCGAAACGGAGGCGATGCAACAGCGTCATGGGGGCTCCTTCAGTTCACGTGGTCGTCCGAGATCCGATCATAGACGTCTTCGAGGCGGCTGCGCACGCGGCTGCAGGTCACGACCTTGACGCCGTGGGCGAAGAGGTCGGCGAGGACCTCGGCCATCTTCGCCTCGTCCTGCTGCAGCTGCACGTTCAGGGCCGCGAGGCCCTCGACCATGCCCGACGACTCCACCAGCACGCGATGCCGCGCGAGCACGTCGGCGGCGTGCTCGGCGCCCTGCGGCAACATCCGCAGCTCGTAGACGAACCGGGCGACCTCGTGGCGCTCGATGATCTCCGCCACCGGTCCGGCGACCACCAGGCGACCGCGTTGCAGGATCGCGACCTGGTCGCACAGGTCGTCCAGCTCGCGCAGGATGTGGGACGAGATCACCACGGTCACGCCGCGGCGGCGCACGTCGTCGAGCACGCGTCGGAGGTCGCTGCGGCCGCGCGGGTCGAGGCCGTCGGCGGGCTCGTCGAGGATCAGCAGCTCGGGGCGGTGCAGCAGGCAACGGCCGATCAACAGCCGCTGGCGCATGCCCTTGGACAGCTCACCGGCCGGCGTCTCCGCCTTCGACTCGAGCGAGAAGGTGGTGAGGATCTCCGCGATGGCGCCGCCGAGCTCGCGCTCCGGGAGTCCGAAGCACTGCCCGAAGAACCGCAGGTACTCCCGCGGCGTGAGGTGCTTGTACAGCGGGTTGCCGTCGCCCAGGAATCCGATGCGCCGCCGCAACGACTGGTGCGCGTCGGGGCTGGTCGGCACGACGCCGTCGAACGCGACGGTCCCCTCGGTGGGCTCGAGCAGGGTCGCGACCATCCGCAGCGCCGTCGACTTGCCGGCGCCGTTGGGGCCGATCAGGCCGAGGATCGATCCCGAGGGGATGGACAGATCCACGCCGCGCAGGGCCCACCTCGCGCCGTCGTAGCTCTTGCCCAGTCCGTGCAGCTCCACGCGCATGTTCGCCCCACGCTCGCGACCCCCAACGTACCACGCGGCGCGGGGATTCCCCCGGCCGGGTTTGGAACGCGGGGGCCTCGGCCGCGGCGGCGCCGAGCGTCGCGGCCGGGGCGAAGGCAGCCGCGGATCAATCGTCGATGCAGACCGGCGCCTTGCCGCCCGCGCCGCGGCGATCCACGTCGTGGCAGCCATAGCCCCCGCGGCAGTCCCCGTCGTCGTCGCAGGCCAGCAGGCACACACCGCCCGCCTTCTCGACGCACCGCGTGAACTCGGGGCACTGGCCGTCGTGGTCGCAGCCGATCGTGCACGTGCCATCGGGGAAATCCTTGCCCTCGACGCAGCGCTCCTCGCAGTGGCCGTCGACCTCGCACGCGCCACCGACGAGCGCGCTGTCCCACCCGACGTCGTCGCCGGGGCCACATTGGTGGCAGCCCACCAGCGCGAACCCGAGGGCGAGCACGAGGGACCAGGGGCGGATCGATCGGTCGGGGGTCGTCACCGGGGCCTTGGACCGCGCGACCTGGGACGATTCCAAGCGAGCCCGAGCTAGGCCCGCAACGCCGAGGTCGCAGCGCGGCGCACCGCCGGCGCCCAGCTCGCGCCGAACATCGCGACGTGGACGAGCAGCGGATACAGCTGGTGCAGGGCCACCCGCGCCTCGGCCCCGGGCGCCAGCGGGTACGCCTCGTCGTACGCGGCGAAGCACCGCGGGCCCACGCCGCCGAACAGCCGCAGCATCGCGAGATCGATCTCGCGGTGACCGCCGTACACGGCGGGATCGACGAGCACCGGATCGCCCGCGGCGTCCGCCATGACGTTGCCCGCCCACAGATCGCCGTGCAGTCGCGCCGGCGGCTCCTCGGGGCCGACGAGCGTCGGCAGCCGATCGATGACGGCCTCGACGGCGGCCGCGTCGCTCGCCGACAGCGTCCCCGCGTCGCGCGTGCGGGCGACGAGCGGCGCGAGCCGACGCTCGGCGTAGAACGCCGCCCAGGTCGGGGCCGATCGGTTGTCCTGCGGCACGCGGCCCATCACGTTCGGCGTCGCGAGCCCGAAGGTCGGCGCGCCGAAGCGATGCAGCGCCGCGAGCCCACGCCCGAGTCGCGCGTCGAAGTCGGGTCGCCGCGGGCCCTCGTCGATCCACGCCAACGCGAGGAACGGCGCGTCGTCGTCGCCCACCGCGAGCACCTCGGCGGTCGCGAGCGCGTGGGCGTCGGCCAGCCACCGCAGCCCGGCGGCCTCGGCCACGTACGTCGCCGCGTCCGCGCCGTGCTTCACGAACACGCGACGTCCGTCGGCGAGCGTGGCCCGCATCGCGCGGTGGCTGTCCCCGCCCGCGACGGTCGCCCGCTCGACGACGGATGCACCGAGGTGGGCCGCGAGCGTGTCATCGGTCGGGGCGCGCATCGATCTCGAGTGTGCCATCGCGGTTGCAGGGCGAGCTCCCGGCCCCAGGGGTGGTCTGAATTAATTGCTACCAAAGCAAACAAAACCGGCATATGATCGTCGGCATGCGTTGGAGACCGTGCACCTCGTTTCTCGCGTTCGCCGCGTGTGGTCCCGAGGCCGCCGCCACGACGGACGCCGACACCTCGAGCACCTCGGGCGGCGGTGCGTCGAGCTCGGGCACCGCGAACACCACTGCTGCGACCACGCCGGTCACGGTGACCGACGCGTCGAGCACCGACCTTGCAGACAGCAGCACCGGTGAGCCGACGGAACCCGCGCTCGAGCTCTGCTGGACGTCGCAGTGGGCGAGCGCCGAGGGCGTGTCGCGGGCGTGGACCGACGGCGAGGCCGTCATCGCCGCGGCCGGCGAGTCGCTGCTGCTGCTCGACGAGGACGGCTGGCGCGAGGAACACCTCGAGGGCGTGCGCCTCTCCGGCGTCGCCGCGAGGTTCGCCAGCGACGCGTGGTTGCTCGCGCAGGACTCGGTGCTGCACTGGGATGGCGTCACGGCGACGGTCGACCTGGCCCTGCCCGGCGCGACGATGCAGGCGTTCGGGCTCGCCGCCGACGGGGTCCTGTGGGTGGCGTACATGCCCGCAGACGACTGCGTGGGTCTCTGCGACATCACGCCGAGCGAGGTCCAGATCCGCGGCGGCGACGGTACGTGGGCGACGCTCGATCCGCCGGACATCGTCGCGAGCGCGCTCGTCTTCACCGAGACCTCGACCTGGCTCGGTGGACAATCCGGCGCGCTGCTCCGCAGGGACGGCTACGACCAACCGTGGATCGCGATCGAGACCCCGATGATCGGCGACATCCAGCGGATGTGGCCGTGGGGCGACGGGCTGCTGGTGGCGGCAGACGGCGCGTGGCGCTACGTCGACGACGCATGGACGCTCCAGGTCGAGCAGGCGTTCTTCTCCGGCGTGACCGGCATTGCCCGCAGCGCCGGACGCGAGCAGTACCTGCTCTATAGCGACCACGTCGCCGGCGAGCTCGAGTACACCGGCGAGCTGCGTCGGCTCGCGCAAGACGAGTGGTTGCCCACGGCCACGCTCGAGGCCGACCGCGACCTCGTCGCACTCGCCGATGGGCGTCTCGTCGCGTTCGGCGACGAGCGCGGCCACCTCGTGCAGATCATCGACGATCCGCGCGGCACTCCGGTCGTCACGACGGCGCTGCAGCGCGCCGACGTGGGCGACACGATTGCCTTCGCGATCACGGGCGACGGAGGGCTCGTCGGCGTCGACGAGACCGCAATCCAGCTCGAGGGCGCCGACGCCTGGACGAGCGCAGACGACAACTCGATCTACGGCGAGTTCCGTGCGGCCGGGGGACCGAGCACCGACGACCTCACCCTCGTCAGCGCCGACGGCCCGCCGCTGTGGCACTTCGACGGCGAGATCCTGAGCCCGATCCCGTTCACACAGCCGGAGGACGCGAGCATCGCCCTCGCGGATCTCTGGGTGGCCGACGACGGTGCGATGTTCGCCGCCGGCAGGCGTACGGGCGTGCTGGGCTGGCCCGTCGATCCCGCGGTGCTCCGCTTCGATGGCGAGGCGTGGCTCGAGTTCCCTGCGCCGGAGCAGCACTGCGAGGGCGCCTGCATCGGCGCGATCGAAGGCCACGGCGACCACCTGTTCCTCGCCGGCGAGGGGGTCTGGGAGTGGGCCGCGGACGCGTGGGTCGACATCCGCCCGTTCCCCGACCAGCCCTCCGCCTTCCACGGCTCGCTCGCCGTCGGGCCGCACGGCGCGTGGGTCGTCGCGTCGACCGAGGACGGACCGCGCCTCATGCAGCGCGCGGTCGGTGAGTGGATCGATCACACCGACGCGCTCCCGGTCGCCGTCGACCCGGACGAGTACCGGAGCCTGCTCGTCGTCGACGACGACACGCACGCGTGGGTCGCGTGGGGTGAGAGCCTCTCGCGCTTCGACGGCAGCGAGTGGATCGAGGTCGCCTCGCCGGAGTCCGGCCCGTGGGTCGCGACCGCGATGATCGTCGCGCCGGGCCCCCGGCTGGTCGTGCACACGGAGGGACGGATCTGGTCGGGCGTCGCCTGCGGGGGCTGAGCGCTGCGGGCCCGCGTCGTCACGCCGCGTCGTCGTCGCCGCCCTCGACCTCGGTGTCCTCGAGCATCGACGCGAGCAAGCGGCACAGATCCGTCATCGTCACGATCCCCGCGAGCTTGCCGTGCTTGGTCACGATCGCCGAGCCGATGTGCACGTCGGCGAGGTGACGCACCACCGCCTCGAGCGGCGTGTCGAGCTCGACGATGTACGGATCCCGCGTGCACACGGCCCACACCGGCAGCGGCACCGTGCGCGGCCGATCGAGCAGCGCGTCGCACAGCCCGATGTCGCGCGCCGAGATGATCCCGCCGAGCCGCCCCTCGTGCATCACCGGCAGGTGGTGGATGCCGTGCTCGTGCATCATCGCCCGCGCGACGTCGATGCTCTCCTCGGCGTCGACCGAGTACGGGAACGGCGTCATCACGGGCAGGACGGTGGGGTGTCGGCGGGTCACCCGGGGATCGTCCGACCGCAGGGGCCGCGACGCAACCTGCCAGGAACGCGGCGGGAGGGCGGGCGCGCCGCAGCTTCTGCGGGGGCGACCGCGGACGATCGGGCGAGCTGAACCCGGCGCTACGCGCGGAGGACCCAACGCAGGTCGAACAGCAGCAAGAACAGCAGCGCGCGTGGACGCGGCACCCGGTAGATGCACGCCGCATCGAGCTGCGCCGCGGCGACCGCAGCCATCGACCACGCCTCGCCCTCGTCACATGGCTCGAACGAATCGACGAACAGGTCGAGCTCCTGCGCGCGGCCGAACGCCCGCACCGCGTCGAGCCGAGACCTCGCGCCGAACGGGACGCTCTCGTTGTCCCACGGCCACATCCACGAGCCCCGCGACCACGTGCCGGCGACCTGGAGATCGGCCGAGACCCGTACCAAGCCGGCGTCGTCGCGGAAGCTGATCGTCGCCACCGTGAGATCGAGATCGAACCGCGACCACGTGCCGAGGTCGAACTGTCGACGCGCCACGTCCATGCGGCGCTGGCCCTCGACGCGGGCGTCGGCGATCAGGGTATCGAGGTCGACGGTCGTCACGCGAGGGGACGACGCGCGGAGGCGCCGATGGTTGCGGCCGCCGGCGGGCTCACGGCTCCGCCGCCGTGCGCTCGCGTGACTCGGTGCGCGCGACTGCGGCAGCTCACGGGAACCGACGCAACGGAAACCCCGCCTCGAGCTCCGCCGCACACTCCGGCCCGAACACATCATTCGCCGCATCGGTGTTCGCGATGCTCCCCTCGGCGTCCTGCATCGGGCACAGCGCCTCCGTGCAGTGATCCAACCCGAAGGTATGCCCCACCTCGTGCAACGCGGTGTTGTTCAGCCGGCGCTGGACATGCGCGGCGTCGCGGGCCTTCTTCTTCAGCCGGAATGTCGACACCACCGCGGCCTGCCCCGGCATGTTGCCGAGGCCGAAGATCCCCCAGTCGTCGTGGGGCGGCTTGCTCGTCGAGATGTCGACCGCGGTGAGGCCGAGGATCCGCGTCGTCATCGGCGTGCCGGGGATCTGCGCCTCCAAGAAGTCCAGCAGCCGCTCGGCACGGTAGCGCTTGCGCTTGGCGGTCCACGCCTCGCTCGGCAGCGCGAGCGGCTCGAGCCGACGCACGTCGACGGCGGCGTATCTCTTCAGGTGCTCCTCGATCGCGTCGAGCTGCGCCGCGGGGAACGGCCCGAGCGCGACGAGCACGACCTCGCCGCGGATCGTCGGCGGCGCCGGGGCCGGGTCGATCGCGGGCTCGACCGCCGCGGGCTCGGCCGTGACCGGCTCGACCACCGCCGGTGCAGCCGCGACCGAGGGCGCGACGCTCGGCGCCGGTGTCACCGGCGAGGGCGACGGCCCGCCCGGCGGACCGCACGCGGCGAGGAGCATGATCCACGCGATTCGTCGAAGCCGCACCGCTGGATCATGCCGCATTTCACCGCGCGCGGCCGCGCCGTCAGTGCGGCCTGAACACGAGGGTGAACTGAGACGACCGCACGGCAGCGCCGAGCGGTCTCATCCCTCCGCCTCACCGCACTTCGGCGCGCTGCCTGCCCCAGGCAACTCCCCGAGGGCCACCTCGAACAGGGCGTCGAGCTGTCCCTCGACGAACGCGAGTCGGCCCTTCGCATCGGCGAGGACGCGCGCGGTCGAGCGGGCGAAGGCGCCGCTGCCGGCTTCGCACTGCACCGCCGTGCGCCACGCGGCGTAGCCGAGCGATGCCGTGAACGTGACCAACGCCTTGGACGGGCACTGCCGGCACACGACCTCGAACTCGGCGGCGCCGTGTTCGTCCGTCACGACCTTGTCCGGTCGCACGTTCACGTCGGGATTGGACTCCCGCGGCCTGACGACGACTCCGGCCTGTGGTGGCTGGGTGGTGATGACGACCCGCTCGCTACGGGCACAACCGAGGGTGATCGAGGATGGACCTTCGAGGGCTGACATGGTGCTCGCTCCGCTTCCCGAGGCGTTGTGTTCGCCTCAGGACGGAGCGATGCACCGGCACCACCGGCGATTGCGACTTCCGCCGCGGGTCGCTGGATCCGTGTCGTTCGGGCGTTCTGCCCGGCGCGCCGCCATCCTGCGGCGCGCCGAGCCGGCGACGGCGCACCGTCCGAGGGCGGCGCGCCGATCCGAAGATCACGCCCCCTTAGTCGGCCACGAGCACGACGTCGACGCGCGCCTCGCCGACCTCGGCCCGCAGCGATCGCACCTTGCCCGCGTCGCACACGTCGCGCTGGACCCCGTCGAGCACCGCGAGGCGCTCGGCCGTGTCCACCACCACCACCGACTCGACCTCGACCGCCAGCCCGCGCTTGGCCTCGGTCTTGGCCCGACGGATCTCGCCGAGGACCACCGCGGCGAGCTCCAACCCCTCGGCCTGGCCGGCGCCCGCGGCCGCGCGGATCTTCGCCGCATCCGGCCACGCGCTCCGATGCACCGAGCCCTCGCGCCACCAGCTCCACACCTCCTCGGTGACGTACGGCAGGATCGGCGCGAACAGCCCGAGCAATGTCTCGAGCGCGAGCCGCAGCCCGAGCTTCGCCGAGTCCGCCGCGACCTCGCCATGGCCGCCGTAGGCCCGGTGCTTCACCAGCTCGAGGTAGTCGTCGGTGAAGCGCCAGAAGAACGCCTCGGTGCGCTCGAGGCTCCGCGCGTAGTCGAAGCCCTCGAACGCCGCGGTCGCCTCGTCGACGAGATCGGCCAGCCGCACCAGCATCGCGCGATCGAGCGGCTCGGTGACGCTCGCGCCCGCCGCCGGATCGCCGAGGCCCAGCGCGAAGCGGCTCGCGTTCAGGATCTTGATCGACAGCTTGCGGCCGATCTTCATCTGGCCCTCGTCGAAGGCCGTGTCGGTGCCGGGCCGCCCGCTCGCCGACCAGTAGCGCACCGCGTCGGCGCCGTACTGCTCGAGCAGGTGCATCGGCGTGACCACGTTGCCCTTGCTCTTCGACATCTTCTTGCGGTCGGGATCGAGGATCCACCCCGACAGCGCCGCGTTCTTCCACGGCGCGCAGCCGTGCTCGTGGTGGCTGCGGACCACCGTCGCGAACAGCCAGGTGCGGATGATGTCGTGGGCCTGCGGCCGCACGTCCATCGGGAACACCCGCCCGAACAGATCGGGATCGTCCTCCCACTGCCCGGCGATCTGCGGCGTGAGCGACGACGTCGCCCACGTGTCCATCACGTCGGGATCGCCGATGAAGCCGCCCGGCTTGCCGCGCTGGTCCTCGGCGTAGCCGGTCGGGCAATCCGTCGATGGATCGACCGGCAGGCGATCCTCGGTCGGGACCATCGGCCCGTCGTAGATCGTCGCGCCGTGCTCGTCGAGCCGGTACCACACCGGGATCGGCACACCGAACCAGCGCTGCCGGCTGATGAGCCAGTCGCCCGCGAGCCCGCCGACCCAGTTGTCGTAGCGGTGCTGCATGTACGGGGGGTGCCACGTCAGCTCGCCGCCGCGGGCGACCAGCTTCGCGCGCAGCTCGTCGTTGCGCCCGCCGTTGCGGATGTACCACTGGCGGGTCGCGACGATCTCGAGCGGCCGGCTGCCGCGCTCGTAGTACTTCACCGGGTGGCTGATCGGGCGCGGCGCCCCGATCATCTCGCCGGACTCCGCGAGCAGCTCGACGACCTTCTTCTGGGCCTGCTTGGGCGCCAACCCGGCGATCCCGGCGTAGCGCGTGCGCCCGGCCTCGGTTGCGATCCACGCCGGGCACTCGGCGGCGAAGCGCCCGTCGAAGCCGATGAGGGCGCGCGACGGCAGGTCGAGCTCGCGCCACCAGGTGACGTCGGTGATGTCGCCGAAGGTGCAGATCATCGCGATGCCCGTGCCCTTGGCCGGATCGGCGAGGCGGTGGGCCAAGATCGGCACCTCGACCTCGAACAGCGGCGTGCGCACGGTCGTGCCGAACAGCGGCTTGTAGCGCTCGTCCTCGGGGTGCGCGACGAGGGCGACGCACGACGGCAGCAGCTCGGGCCGCGTCGTGTCGATCTCGATGTCCCCCGATCCGTCGGTCCGGTGGAACGCCAGCTTGTGGTACGCGCCGGGCGTCTCGCGGTCCTCCATCTCGGCCTGCGCGACCGCGGTGCGCTCGTCGATGTCGTAGAGCGTCGGCGCGTCCTGCTGGTAGGCCTCGCCGCGGGCGAGGTTGCGCAGGAAGGCGCGCTGGCTGACGCGCCGCGACTCGGCGCCGATCGTCGTGTACAGCAGGCTCCAGTCGAACGACAGGCCGAGCTTGCGGAACAGCGCCTCGAAGGCGCGCTCGTCGAGCGCGGTGACGTCGAAGCACAGCTCGACGAAGTTGGGCCGGCTCACCGCGACCGCGCGATGATCCTTGGGGACGTCGCCTGCGAACGGGGCCTTGAAGTCGGGGTCGTGGGGCAGCCGCGGATCGCAGCGCACGCCGGTGAAGTTCTGCACGCGCCGCTCGGTCGCGAGGCCGTTGTCGTCCCAGCCGATCGGATAGAAGACCGCGAGGCCACGCATGCGCCAGAACCGGGCGACCGTGTCGGTGTGCGTGTAGCTGAAGACGTGGCCGACGTGCAGCGAGCCCGAGACCGTCGGTGGGGGCGTGTCGATCGCGAAGACCTCGGCGCGCGGCCGCGTGCGGTCGAAGCGGTACACGCCCGCCGACTCCCACGTCGCTGCCCACTTGTCCTCGAGACCGTCGAGGCTCGGCTTTTCCGGAACGCGGTTCATGTCGCGGGCGAACCTATCAGGCTGTCCGCGCCGGCGCTGCGGGGCGCGGCATGCGGCGCGTCTGGGCCGCGCGAGCGCCCCGACGCCGGTCGCGGGTCCGGCCCGCCCGCCTCGGGCGGTCCCCTCAGGCGAACAGCACGAGCGCCGGGACGAGGAGCCCGACCGCCACGAAGATGCCCCCGAACACGGTCAGGATCACCGCGCCCGTCGACCGCCGGACCTCGAGGTAGGCGGTGCGTGGATCGCTGGGATCGTAGAACACCTGCACCTCCTGACCGACGGCATAGCGGCTGAGGTCGGGCACCTCGCTCGACGAGACGACGACGCGCGCGAGGCGATCGCCGTGCAGCTCCTGCCCGCCGACGGTGTACGTGAAGTGGACGACGGGATCGTGCAGGGTGTAGCGGCGGTCGTAGCCGTCTTGATCGCGGCTCGTGCTGGTGTGCGAGTCCACGCGCGACACCGTCACGCGCCCCGGCGCCCGCGGCCACCTCGCGATCGCGCGATCCTTCGCGAACGTCCGCATGGCGAGCCAGATCGGGACGAGGCCGGTGATCAGGAACGTGCCGCCGAAGACCAGAGCGAACGTGACGGGGCCCACGGCCCCAGTGTACGTCACATCAGGATCGAGTGAATCGGCCCGATCGTCGGCGGGACCTCCGGCGCGTCGATCAGCTCCAGAAGATCGATCTCGATCCCGCGGCTCATCGCGGTGATCGGCACGTCGTTCGGGCCGCCCTCGAAGGGGTTCTCCGACGCAGTGCCGATCTTGTCCATCGTGTGGAAGACCCACGCGACCACGGCGCCGAGCGGCACCGCGAGCCACGAGGTCGCGGTGCCGAGCTCGCAGAACTCGGGGTGCAGCGCGAACGGCAACAGCACGATGAACATCCACACGAAGATGAGGTTCAGCGTCGCGTACTGCCGCGGATAGGGGAAGTTCTTGATGCGCTCGCAGCGGCCCTGGTGCTCGTAGAACGCCGACAGCGTGGCCATCATCTCGATGTGGCGCAGCTCGGTCAGCGCACCGGCGTCGGCCAGCTTGCGCAGCGCCGCGGACTGCAGCGCGAGGATGTGGGTCGCGCGGTTCTTCTTGGCCAGCACCCGCGCGAGCTCGTCGGGCTCGAGGTGCTCGGCCAGCGCGGCCTCGATCGGCTGGGCGGCCTCGGGCAGCGTGTACGTGCGCGCGCGGTACTCCGCCTGGTGCGGCAGCGTCATCGTCTCCCACGCCCGCGGCTCGCGGAGCTGGTAGCGCAGCGCGGCGAGCCACGCGAGGTGCCGACGGACGAGCGCGCGCCGGGTGGCGCCGTCATCGGTCGCCGACACGTAGTCGAGCACGCCGATGCCCCACGTGCGGCTCGAGTTCACGATCCCGCCCCAGATCTGCCGCGCCTCCCAGAGCCGCCCGTACGCGGCGTTGCCCTTGAAGCCGGTGACGAACGCGACCGCGGTGCCGACGATCGCCAGGGGTGCCCACGGCACCACGGGCACGGTGAGGCCGAGCGCTTCGACGAGCTTCGGGATCGCAGCCACGACGAGAAAGACGAGGCTCTCGCGGCGCGTCCACGCGGCGATCTCGGCGAACGAATAGCTCCGGCCGGCGTGCATCGGGCGAGAGGGTATCGCCACCTCCCGGGCGGATCACCCCCACCGTTCGGGCAGCCGCGGGAAAATCGACCGGGCCGCGACCAGTTCGGGGGGCCCCGTCCGTCTTGCCCTCGAATGCGACTCCACGACTTCCCGTACTCCCCGAACTGCAAGAAGGTCCGCGCCGTCGCCTACGAGCTCGACATCCCGCTCGACTGCGTCACAGTCAACCTGTTCGACGGCGCCCGCGCGCCCGAGTTCCTCGCCAAGAACCCCAACGGCCGCGTGCCCGTGCTCGAGGACGGCGACTTCGTGCTGTGGGAATCGACGGCGATCATGCGGTACCTCGCCCGGGGCTCCGCGCTGCTGCCGGCCGATCCCCGCCGCGCCGCGGACATGGATCGCTGGATCGCCTGGCAGCTGGCGCACCTCGGCCCCGCGATGAGCAAGGTCGCGCGCGAGCGCATCGTGAAGGCGCTGCGCGGGCACGGCGAGCCGGATCTCGCGCGCATCGCCGAGGGCACGGCCGAGTTCCACGCCGCGACCGCGGTGCTCGAGGCCTCGCTCGCCGACGACGGGTACCTCGCGGGTCCACTCTCGCTCGCCGACTTCGCGCTGGCGCCCCACTACGACCTCGCCGGAGCGTGCCAGCTCGACCTGACGCCCTACCCCCGCGTGACGTCGTGGCTGACGCGGGTCTGCGCGCGCCCCAGCATGCAGCGCGCGATCCACTACGATACGCAGGCCCGGCCATGATCGACGCCGACTTCGACGCCGCCGTCGCTCCGCTCCGCGGCGGGCTGCGGCTTCACTGCTACCGCATGCTCGGCTCGTCGCACGACAGCGACGACATGGTCCAGGACACGCTGCTCCGCGCGTGGCGGGCCAGGGCGTCGCTCGACGATCCCACGCGGCTCAAGCCATGGCTGTATCGCATCGCGACCAACTCGTGCCTCGACGAGCTCGGCCGCCGCCGCCGTCGCGTGCTCGCGTCGGACATCGGCGCGTCGACGCCGGGCGACGCGTTCCCGCCGGCGGCGTCCATCGACGACGCGCCGTGGCTGGAGCCTGCCCCCGACGCGTGGCTCGTCGGCGCTGAGCTCGATCCCGACGCGCGATACGTGCTGCGCGAGAGCGTCGCGCTGGCGTTCGTGGCCGCGCTGCAGGTCCTCACGCCGGCGCAGCGCGCCGCGCTGCTGCTCCGCGACGTCGTGGGGCTAAGCGCGGCGGAGGTCGCCGGCGCGCTCGACCAGACCGCGGCCGCCGTCGAGAGCACGCTGCACCGCGCCCGCGCGGCGATCGAGACCAAGGTGGCGCGACGCGACCCCACGGCGTTCGCGAGCGCGACGACCGATGGCGCCGTGCTCGCCCGCTACGTCCACGCGATCGCGGACGCCGACCTCGACGCGATGATCTCGCTCGTGCACGACGACATGCACACGACGATGCCGCCTTCGCCCACGTGGATCGCCGGGCGCGCCGACAATGTCGAGTTCTACCGGCGGATGTTCGCGCGGTGGTCCCCCGGGGATGCGCGCGTCGTGCCGATCGGGGTCAACGGGCAACCCGGCTTCGAGTTCCACCGCGACGGGGAGCTGCGCGCGATCGAGGCGCTCGAGCTCCGCGACGGGAAGATCCACCGCCTGCACCACTTCATGCAGCCGAGCGTGGTGGCGCTGTTCCGATCGGGGTGATCCGGGCGCGCGGAGGACCGCGAGGTCTTACCCGCGCTCGCGGGCCCACACCGCGCGCTCGCGGTGGGCGAACTCCTCGAACGTCCGCGGCGCGCGACCGGTGATCGCGACGAGTTCGGTCGTGAGTGAGTCGGCGAGCCCGAGCCGCGCCGTCGTGTAGATCGCCGCGGACACGAGGACCAAGCCCAGCGGCATCCCGAGCTGGCGGCGCGCGTGCGCGGCATACCGCAGGATCCCGGGACGCGCGTAGCGGATCGGCCGGCCGAGCTCGCGCGAGAGGATCACGGCCACCGCGTCGTAGGTGAGCGCCTCCCCGCCGGTGATCGTGGGCGCGGCGCCGCGGTAGCGCTCGGGTTGGCGCAGCACCGCCACGGCCGCATCGGCGATGTCGAGCACGTCGATGAAGGCCGTGGCGCCGCCGCCCGCGGGGACCATGATCGCGTCGCGATCGCGGATGTCGCTGCGGTGCGTGGTCGAGAGGTTCTGCATGAAGAACGACGGCCGCAGGAACGTGGTCTGCATGCCCGAGGCCGCCAACCACGCCTCGACCTTCGCATGCGGCACGAAGGCGTTCTTGTCCGCGCCCTGCAGCGACAGGAAGACCACATGCTCGACGCCACTGCGCCGCGCGGCCTCGAGCGCGGGCACGAGGTCGCGCCGCACGTTCGAGATCGCCGGCGGCCGCACCAGGAAGAGCGTGCCGACGCCGCGCCGCCGTCGTCCATTGCGCCCGACCGACGCGCCGCGATCACGTCGTCGCCGCCGTCGACCAGCCGCCGCAGTACCTCCGCGCCGACGTTCCCCGTCGCCCCGGTCACGAGGATCGGCATGGCCTCACGTTCGCGCCTCGCCGTCGTCGCCGGGCAGCTCGAAGGCGCCCTGGTAGAGTTCGTCGACGCTCAACGCGACGCCGATCGCGGGGAGCAGGATCTGCGCCCCGGGGCCGTGCACCGTGAAGCGGAAGCTCCCGTCGTCCTGCCGGCTGTACAGCTCGACGCGGACCTCGCGTTGCGCAACGAGCAAGAGGTGCGCAACCGAAGGCAACCCGAGGTACCCCGCCTGTTTCTCCCCTCGGTCGTAGGCCTCCGTCGAGGTCGACAGGACCTCGATCACCACCGTCGGATTGGTGACGACGTCCGTCGTCCCCGGCCGGAATTCGATGGGTCGACACACGACCACCGCGTCGGCGTAGACGAAGTGTCGTTCGCTGAGCGCGAGGCGCAGGTCGGAGGTGTGCACGTCGCACGACCTGTCGCTGAGCCCGAGATCGAGCTTCGCGATCATCCGCGAGGCCAGGCGGCTGTGCCGTGGCGAACCCCCAGCCATCGCGAACACCTCGCCGCGCAGGTAGACGTGCCGCGTCGGCTGCGTCCGCTCCCAGGCCAAGAACGCGTCGGGCCCCATCTGTGCCGCCGGGATCGCACTCGCCATCGCGACCTAGCGTAGCACTCGGTCCGGACGTCGACCTTGCGCGGGCCCGACGACGGCCCTACCTGCAGCCCTCGGCCGGATCCAGCGTGCACGCCCGCTCGCGGTAGTGCGCCGTCGCGGCCGCGTCCGCGTGCACGCCCGCCCCCACCTCGTACGCCCGCGCCAGCGCGGTGCAGGCCTGGGCGTGGCCGCCCTCGCACGCGACCTGGTACATGCGGGCCGCGGCCGCGTCGTCGCGCGCCACGCCGGCGCCGCGCGAGAGCACCCCGCCCAGTCGGAAGCATGCGTCGGGTCGATCGGCCGCGCAGCCCCGTTGGTAGGCCGCAGCGGCCGCGCCGAGCTTCGCGCCCTCGACCATGCCGCGCTCGTGGACCTCGCCGAGCACGACGCACGCGCCGTCATCGAGGTCGCACGCGCGCTCGAGCCAGCGCAGCGGATCGCGACCCCGGTCGCCGCGGCCCATCCACGCCAGGTGCACGCAGGAGTCCGCGTAGGCCCCGGTGCACGCGCGATCGAACAGGCGAGCGGCCGCCTGGGGATCGGGCGGGCCGCCGATGCCGTCGAGCATCATGCCCGCGAGGTAGTCGCACGCCTCTGCAGTGCCCGCGTCGCACGCGACGCGGTACAGACCGCGCAGCTCGGCGGGATCGATCCCGCCGGTGCCCTCGGCCGCGGCCGCGCGACCGCAGGCCTCGAAGAGACCGCCGCGACACGCGTCGGCGTAGGCCGCCGCCGCGCGCTCGTTGTCGACGGCGAGACCGGGGGCCCCGAGCGCATGCAGGTCGCCGAGCAGCGCGCAGCCCCGCGGATCGCCGTGCTCGCAGGCCGCGGTCAGATCGGTCTTGGCCTGGTCTGCGAGGCCGGCCGCCCGCGCGCGCACGCCGAGCTCGGTGCACGAGACCCCGCCGCCGTAGTCGCACGCGCGCCGCAGGGTGGCCGCCGACGCGGCCTCGTCGCGCGCGACGAACAGCCCCTGCGCCTGGAACCCCGCCAGCTGATGGCACGCCGGGGCGAAGCGCTGGTCACACGCGGTACCGATCATCGCGACGCCGGCAGTGGGATCGCGACCGACGCCCTGGCCCTCGAGCATCGCGAGGCCGAGCAGGTGACAGCCCTGCGGATCGCCGCCGGTGCAGCCGCGCCGCCACCACTTGACCGCCTTGCGCGGCGAGGGCGTCGTGTCGAGCCGCGTCATCGCCAGCTCGCCGGCGCGCGTGCACGACGACGGGCGTGAAGCGGCGCAGCCGTCGGCGAACAGCTCGGATGCGCGATCGGGCTTGGCGGCGAACAGCTCGCCGCGCAGGTACACGTCGGCCGCCTGCTCGCACGCGGTGCCGATGCCCTGGTCGCAGGCGTACTCCCACAGCGACAGCGCATGGAAGCGGTGCTGGATCACGCCGAACCCGGACCAGTACGCCGAGCCCAGCCGCTCGCACGCCGCGACGTCGTCGCCCTCGCAGGCGCGGGCGAGGCTGTGGGCCTGGCGCTCGGCCGGCGAACGCTGGGCGAGATCGTCGGCGCTGCGGGGCTTGACGGCGCGGGTCGCCGCGACGGGCACGGCGACGCAGGCCACTGCCATCAGCACGACGCCGACCAGGGCGAGCACGGCCACGGCAGCGGGGATCCGCGGCATCGACGTCACGATCGTCCTACGCACGACACGCGGCGGGGCTCTGGGATGCACGGCACGGAGCCCACGCAGCATCGCCGAGGACCCAGCCGAGCGCCAGATCTCGATTGCGTGGGCCGGCGCTGCGGGGCCGGGGTACCGTCCCGCCCATGGATCCCAAGAACTGCGTCGCCATCGTGACCGGCGCCTCGTCCGGCATCGGCCTGTCGGTCGCGCGCATGCTGATCGAGGCCGGGGCCAAGGTCGCGATGGTCGCCCGCGGGGCCGAGCGGCTCGCCCGCGTGTGCGCCGAGCTCGGCCCGGCCGCCACCGCGTTCCCCCTCGACGTCGGCGACCTCGGCGCGCTCGCGCGGCTGCCCGACGAGGTGATCGCCAAGCTCGGTCGCCTCGACATCATCGTCAACAACGCCGGCGTGCACCACCGCGGCGACATGCTCCGCCACGACGCGACCAAGCTCGCCGCGATGTTCACCGTGAACCTCATCGCGCCGGTCGTGCTCACCCGCGTCGCCGCCGATCGGTTGCCGCCCGGGGGCGTCGTCGTCAACGTCGCCAGCCTCGCCGGCAAGCTCGGCGTCCCCGGCTCGGCCGTCTACTCCGGCACCAAGGCCGGCCTGCGCTTCTGGGCGATGGCCGCCGCCTTCGACCTCGAGCGCCTCGGCATCCGCATCGCCAACGTCAACCCCGGCCCCGTCGACACCGGCTTCTTCGACGACGACTTCGAGAACGTCTCGGCGCTGACGTTCTCGCAGCCGATGGTCACCGCGGACGCGGTCGCCGAGCGCGTGATCGAGGCGATCCGCAGCGACAAGACCGGATTGGACCTCGACATCCCGTACACCTCGGGGAAGCTGGCGACGCTGAGCTACCTGGTGCCGAGCCTCGGGCGGATGCTGCGGCCGATGCTCGAGCGCAAGGGCAAGGCCGCGAAGGCGCGGTATGCCGAGCGGCGCGGGGCCGCGAAGTAGCCTCACCCCGCCGGCGGGATCTCGTCGCACGTCTCGACGATCACCTCCGCCAGCGCCGAGCTCACCACCGCCGCGTACCCGTCGAAATCCCCGATGTCGCCCCACTGCGGCGCCTTGCCGAACGCGTTCAGGAACTGCCAGATGACCGGGTTCGCCGACGGCACGCAGTTGGGCGGCAGCAGCCCCGCGGTGACGATGCAGTCGTCGCCGCCGCAGCCGGCCTTCGCCGCGCGGATCGTGTCGGCGTAGCTCGCGACCGGCTCGATCGACTGATCGACCTCGTTGGTCAGCACGAAGATCCCGAGCACGCCGCCCGCATCCCGCACGAAGCCCGCATTGGTCGCGTCGTTGCTCGGGTCCAGCGCGTACGCGGCGGCCGCCGAGGGGAATTCGAACGCCCCGCCCTCGCAGCCGATCGACTCGGCCGCCGCAGGGAACCACGCCGCGAGCGCGGATCGATCGGCATCGCTCGAGGTGTTGCCGGCGAAGTACGGCCGCCCATCCCACTCGTAGAGCCGCCCCTGGAAGCCGTTGCCCGGGACGAGCTCGTCGACGACGTACTGCGCCTCGATCGTCGCGGGGCCCTCGGCCGCGTGGCACATCGTGAGCTGGTGCGAGCCGCCGGTGCCGAACGTCGTCGTCGTCAGGCCCACGTGGATGTCGGTGTCGGCCGGCAGCGCGTCGAAGATCGCATCGACGAGCTCGGGCAGCACCGCGGCGAGGCCGACCTGCGCGTCGCACATGGATCCCGAGTTGTCGATCACGAACAGGAGGTCGACGTAGTTGCAGCCCTCGCGCATCTCGGATCCGCCGAGGTCGAGCCGGGGGCCGTCGTCGCCGGCCGCCGAGCCCGCGGAGGACGTGTCGTCGACGTCGATGCCGGTGGTGAACGGCGTCTGCTCGGGCCGGCCCTCGCTGGCGCAGGCGAAGGCGAGGAGGACGAGCGGGGAGGAGCGACGCATGGCTCAGCATCCGACGATGCGGGCGGGCCGGCCAGCGCATGGTTCGATCGCAGAACGTCGATCGCAGCGCCGGATGCCGCGGCGACGCGCGTCACGGCGTTTCGCGCCGATGCCGCGGCCTACTGCGCCGGCCCCAACGCCCGCCGCAGCGCCCCGCCCAGCAAACTCTTCCCGACGTCCGCGGCCGACGGCGGCGCGACCTCCGGATGCTCGACCGTCCCGCGGATCCGCACCGGCAGGCTCGTCGCGTAGCGGGCCACCTCGCGGTAGGCCCCACCGCCGAACACCGGCAGCAGCGGCATCAGATCCGCGGTGAGATCGAGCGCCCCACCCAGCGACACGCGGCCGGTGATCGGCAGCGACGCCGACGCCCCGTCGGCCGTCACGCGATCGAGCGTCACCCACTCCTCCGCCAGCGAGAACACCACATCCGCGCGCGCGAGCGACCACGGCGCATCGGGGCGCCCCACGAGCGCCGCGAGCCCGAGCAGCAACGAGCCCTTCGGCAGCACGACGTCGTACAGCCGCAGCGTCCCCTCGCCCGCGAGCGTCGGCCGGATCTCCTCCCAGTGGAGCCCCGCGCCGCCGAGCGACAGCGTCGCGCCGAGCCGCCCCGTCGCCGCGGTCGCATCCACGCTCGACGACAGCGGTGGGTACACCACCGCGACCACGCGGCGCACGTCGGCGTCGAGGTCGACGTCCTCGAGCACGCCCTCGACCGTCCAGTCGCGGGCCCCCGCGAGGAAGAGCCGGCCGGATCCGGAGAACGTACCGCGCTCGCCGATCCTCGCCGTGAGCCCGTCGACCGCGACGTCCGTCCCGTCGGCGCGGACCGTCATCGCCACCTCGCGCACCGGCAGTCCGTGCAGACCGACCTCGGCGATCCGCACCGCCGCCTCCGCGCGACGATCACCGTCACGGTTGCTCAGCAACGCCCGGACGTCCACGCCCTCGAGCGTGAGGCTCTGTTGGCGATCGTGATCCTCGAGCAGCACGCGCGCGGCGAGGATCGCGACGTCGAGGTGCAGATCGATCGGCTCGCCAGCGTCGGCCCGCCGCGGTCGCACGAGGCCCGCGAGGTTGATCGCGCCGTCCTGCTTCACCACCCGCAGCTCGACCGCGGACGCGGTGACGACCCCGTCGAGCTCGCGATCGAGGAGCCGCGACATCGCGACGTCGAGATCGATCGCGTCCGCGTGCAACATCGGCGCGCCCTCGAAGCCCGTGGGGTTGCCGACGTCGACGTCGCGCAGCGTCACGCGTCCGCGGGGGTCCACCTCGAGCACCCCGATGCGGACGTCGCGACCGAGGGCCTCGCCGAGGATCGCCTCGAGCTCGGCCTTGCCGCCGGCCCCGCGCAGCCACCACCAAGCCGCGCCACCGCCGGCCGCGAGGACGAGCACGGCCGCGAGGAGCCACAGCGAGAGCCGACGCATCGGAGGCGGTCTACCACCGGGGCGGCCCCGCGATGCCCCGCAGGGACCTGCCACCTCGGGACCCCCCGGGTTCGGGGTCAAGTTGGGCAATCCCCACCCGAGTCGAGCAACCGGGCCGATCCCATGGGGCAAGGCTGCCGGACACCGCTCGGGTTTTCCGCGGCATGCGAGTTGCTCCTACACCGGGCATGGACCGCAACGTCGCCGTCGCCCTGCCCGCGCCTGTCTCGAGCATGACCCCCTCGGGCGTGCCGGGTCACCTCCGCCTGGCCGACGTCTTCGACCTCGACACCGTCGACGGCGAGACCGGCGACGGGCCGACCCGACTCTTCTCCCCCGATCCGTCCTACCGGGGCCCCGGGGCCGAGACGGCCGACACGGTCGCCTCGGAACCGGCCCCCGAGGCCCCGGCGGACGATCACCTCGGCGACGGACCCGTCTCCGACGCCCAGCAGGATCCGCACGCGCGTGACGTACTGCTCATGCCCGCCGCCCGCGAGGTCACGGCGGTCTCGGTGGCGCCGGTCGATCGCACGCTGGTCTCGACGCCCGCGGTCGCGAGCCACACCCACGTCACCGAGCGACCCGTCATGTGCACCCCCGATGTCTCCGGCACGCAGGTCAACAAGCATCCGGTGCTGCTCACCCCGACGCCGTCCGGCACGCAGGTCACCCAGCGCCCGGTGCTGCGCAGCCCGGAGCCCTCGGCCACCGAGACCCTCGCGCCGCCGCTCGGCGTCCCGAGCCCGATCGCCCTCGACACGACCCACCTGCGCACGACGCCCGTCCGCGCCGCGCGGATCAGCATCGGTGGCCGCTACCTCGCCGAGGGCGGCGACGTCCGCGAGTACGAGCACACGCTGGGCAGTTCGATGCTCCTGGCGCGCACGCCGAGCTCACCGTTCGCCGATGATCCCTACGTCGACGAGGAGCACGGCGCGCTGACCTTCCGCCCCGACGGCGTCGCGATCGAGGACTTCGACTCGACCAACGGCGTGTTCGTCCGCGTGCGCGAGCAGGCCACGCTGCGCTGCGGCGACATGTTCCGCGCCGGCGAGGAGCTGCTGCGCTTCACCGCGCTGCGCAACACCCGGACGCCAGGCCGCGCGCCGACCCTCGGCAGCCCGGACCCCGGCTACTGGGGCCGCGTCGACGTCATGATCTCCCTCGAGGCGAACGCGGCGAGCTACCCCCTCGACGACGCCGAGGTGAGCTTCGGCCAGACCGACGGCCACCTGCAGTTCCCCGACGATCCCTACCTCGGCGAGCTCCACTGCAGCATCCGCCGCGCGGACAAGGGCGCGACCCTCGTCGATCACGGCTCACCCGCCGGCACCTGGCTGCGCCTGCGCGCCGGCGACGTCGTCCCCTACGGCTCGGAGCTGCTGGTCGGGCAGACGCGGATCCGCGTCGAGCAGGACTGAAGCCCCGACACTAGCCTACCCGGCCGCGATACTCGACGTACCCCGCGACGATCGCCGTGTAGAGCATGTGCCCGAGCACGCGCTGCCCCGCGTCGGTGAGGTGCGCCAGATCGCCGCTGATGAGCGGCGGCGAGGCCTTGCGCCACCGCGACACCGAACCATCGCCGCCCATCGCCGCGAGCGTGTCGAAGAAGCCGCAGCCCTCCTCGAGGGCGACCTCGCGCTGGATCGCGGTGAGCTTGGGGACCTTGTCGTTGCTCACCACGCGCTGGCCCTCGCGGATGCCGTGATCCACCGGCGACATCACCAGGCACGCCGGCGGTGACGCCTGGGCGCGGAAGCTGCGGAGCATCGACCGGAAGTCGTCGCGGTACGCGTCGAAGCGGTTCTCCGACAGCAGCAGATCGTTGCCACCGAACATGAACACGAGCAGCGCCGCGTCGCGGTGCGCGACCTGATCGCGGATGTGCGACGGCTCGAAGTTCAGCATCCGCGAGGTGAAGGCGCCGAGCTGCGGCATGCCGTCCCAGACCACGCCGGGCACGTCGCGCTCGATCACCACGCCGTACAGGCGCACCTTGCCACCGCCGGCGGCCCGGACCTCGAACTCGTGCGCGCCGTCCTCGACGTCGATGCGGTGCCACGCATCGGCCGCGACGTCGGCCTGCGTCGACACGACGATGGGCTCGCCCTTGTCGACGCGCACCCGCACGTTGCCGCCGTTGGGCTCGGCGCGGTACCACAGCTCGATCGCGCTGGCCTTGCGACCGTTCGGCGTGTCCTCGGTGGTCGCGAAGCGGCTCTCGGCGCCGCCGCTCGACCACACCGTGGTGCCACCCAGGCCGTAGAGCCCGTCGGACTTGCAGCCGTTGATGATGTAGCAGCGCGACCAGTCCTCGCCGTCGCGGAACTCGATCGCCTTGTGGATGTAGCTCGCGTTGGGCTTGGCGAGGAGGTGGAAGCCGTGGCCCGCGTCCCCGAAGCGCTGCTGCATCTTGGCCCGCACCGCCGAGGTGATGTGATCGGCGGCGACCACCGAATCGCCCCAGTGGACCACGCGCGTGACGGCGCCCGC